>Ga0105055_10002502_pt1 | contig 28488 bp, 22 predicted proteins | sample BON03_FD_78090 | JGI IMG/M metagenome (GOLD analysis project Ga0105055, IMG submission 78090) | Freshwater microbial communities from Lake Bonney liftoff mats and glacier meltwater in Antarctica - BON-03 | ecosystem: Environmental > Aquatic > Freshwater > Ice > Glacier meltwater | place: Lake... | reverse complement strand
AATGGAATCGCATTTACGCCTTTGTATGCACCAAGCACCATGCCGATAGCAATTGCCCTTGAAGCATTGTCCCCACCGACCATTGCATTTGCTTGTAGTGCTTTTTTTAGTCCATCTTCCTCATTTTCATATTTTAGTATGAAGTAGACAGCGCCGGGAAGCGTTCCCTCAGTAGGGCTTGCTTTACCTACTTTTATCGGCTCTGAGCGACCTACGTCCCATAATCTTGCCATGCTTGTAATTGCAAGGTCATCAGCAAACGTCTCTTGCGAAAGCGCCGTGTTTTCATCAGTAGCTTCTTTTACTTTTGCCATTGCTTGAGCAACTTTATCTTGAAAAAAACCATCCATTGTTAAAGCAACAGACTCAATTGCATTCGATGGTGTCTCTCCGTTAATGACACGGTGGGTGACACGAGCGAAAAACTCGCCGCCACCTAGCGCATGAACATCTCTATGGGTGAACATGCTTTTTCTTGCAACATCTACTACTTCATCTTCTGTGTCGTAATAGGCATGTGCTGCTGCATGACGTATTGCCATCGCGTTAGAAATTCCACCAAGACGCTCAACAGGTACTCCCTGTCTTACTTGCCCATAAGTTTCTTTCGTCATAGTACATATCCAAGAACCCCAGCCGTTTTCAAGACGCTTCATCCAGTGAGGGATCATGTTTGTTACATTAAAAGGTATTGGGCTACCTGAAAGAGAGGCTAAATACTCTAAAACCAAGATATTGTAGTCTCCAGCATCCGTTGTCCCACCTGCCTTTTTACCTGGATGGTAGTTACGCTCTCCCCAGCCAATGCCATGTGTTTGCCCACCCATCATCTCTCCTGGTGACATGTATTTTTCTATAGGTTTATTGCCGTAAGCTTTATATATTTTTTTAGCGTCATACTCATAATGACTGCCAAGACACAATGCATCACCGACTATAGCACCAAAAAAAGTACCTCTTATTCTTTCTTCTTTTGAAATATTATTCATAATTTATCCCCTTTTTTTATTAATTGTATCTGGGTGAATATTTTATTTCACCCACTACTTTGAAATGGGTATTTGAACTAATACAAATTTAAGTAGTAGATAACTAGTCTAAATGAAATCATCTTCGACTATCTATTTTAAGCGCCACCGCGATCACCCAAAAAGACATACAATCTCTCGGAGCTGCCCTCATTTATGCATTTTCAAAATGGCGAAATTGTGAAGGGAAAACAGCAATTACTCAGCGATCTCTTGTGTATTGTTACAGTACGAAACGGACTGTCAGGCCTTAGTTCTTAATTATGTAATATTAAGCTGCACGAGTAGATGCCTTCAATACTGACACTATATGGAAAATCTATTAATAGCGGTAATCTTCACAAATAGTTACTATTTGAGTAAATCCAATTATAGGTGTTCTATGTTCTACAAAACCCATTTGTTACTTACATTTAGAATCTAAATCAATAAAGTATAAAATCTATATCATATTGATTTTATAAACGTCTCAATATTATGTACTTACGAATATCGCTGTATTTTTTATGAAATTAAGATGATACCGGTATTATTTAAAGTATGTATCATAGCTAAATTGTGTAATGAACGCGGTTTCTACCGCTTATCTTGGCAGCATATACCGCTTTATCGGCTGCTTTAATGAGTTGCTGACTAGTGCTAATACGTTTGTTTTCATCTAATGCTGCTATGCCGATTGAAAGCGTGATGTTTATTGATTCTGATAGTGATATTATGAAGTTATTAGTGGCAATCGTTTTACGAATTCGTTCAGCAATCTCATAAGCAGTTTGAAGCGAAGTATTAGTCAATAAGATTATAAATTCTTCCCCACCATAGCGCGCTAAAACGTCGCTTGTACGCATGATGTCATTAAATATTTTTGCGGCTTGTTTTAATACACTATCTCCAGCTTGATGTCCGTGGTTATCATTGATTGACTTAAAATAATCAAGATCAATAAATAAACAGGATAGAGGCGTGTGATTACGCTGAGCTAAGGATGTTTCTTCTATAACACGTTGATCAAAAAAACGACGATTATTGATGCCTGTGAGCGGATCACGTAAACTTAATTGCTTAATGCTTTCTTGTAAGCGTGCATTTTCAAGACAAGCTGAAATAACGGCGGTTAAATGTTGTAAAAATTGAGTGCCTATCCCTGCCTGAAATCTCTCCACTTGGCGGCTTCCTAAATTTAAACTTCCGAGCAGTCTGTGTTGGCGATGGAGTGGTAATATTGCGACTGATCTGAGTGTATTATTGTTTGAGAATAATGCTTGATGTTGCTGGGGGATAAACTCAGCTAAACGTGTACGATAGGGTACCTTATAATCTTGATGGAGTGATTGTTCGCTATCAGCGAATAATAATCGGCCTTGCCATGAGCCGGGTATAGTGTGCAAATCTAATAAGCGTTGAAATTCGTATTCAGGATCAAGTAATATCAGCGTGACCTCAGTGAGTTGAAACTGGACTTGATGTCTGTCTAATATAATTGTAAGTAGATCAAATAATCCTGAACTATTCAATAGACTTAGCTCATACTCTTGGAAATGAGTTTGTTTCTGCTCGTTATGACTAGCTATAGTTAATAATGCATCCAGTTTATTTTGTAAAATTTCAGCTCTTAATGACATGGAGGTGCCTTGCGAAAGGGGTGATATGTCGAGAAGGTGATTAATCATGTCTTATTGCACGCGCTATTGTCCATATCTCAATAGTAGTTGCACCTGCTTGGCGTAGTTGTTTTGCTGCAGCGTTGGCAGTATGACCCGTGGTCAGTACGTCATCAATAATCGCAATATGAGGTGGCACTTTAGTTTGAATCAATTTGAAAGCGTGTTCGATATTCTTTTTGCGCGCTTTGAATGGGATAGACGCTTGTGATTTGGTGTCTATCGTTCTCATTAAATAACGATTGCTGGTCGGGATGCTTAATTGTATCGACAGAGCCTTGGCTAATTCGAATGATTGATTATAGCCACGTTGGCGTAAGCGATTTGGATGTAAGGGAATAGGAATAAGTAGATCTGGAGGTGGGCGATTACGTAATTTATCGCTCATTAATTGAGCAAAAAACTGGCTAAGAAAAAGTTTGTTATGATATTTTAAATCAGCAATTAAACGGTCAACAGGATCGAGGTAAGGAAACAAACTGAAGCTTAAATCCTGTTCTGGTGGTTGATGAAGGCAATGACCACATAAATAGGCATTGTTTATTGGCAAGGCGCATCGCGGACAAGCTTCGCCCAATGGAGGTAAATTTTGAAGGCAGGTTTTACATATTGCTTGATGTTGACTCATCGTGCCACAAAGCCTGCACGGTATTGGCATCAGTTTGCTGTATAATTGCCAGAATCGATGTGGCAATAGTGATAAAAATTCCCTTGTCATCAAGACTAAATCCTTTTAAATCTAATGAAGTAATATTATGCCTGAAAATAGCTTAAATACTGATAAATCATTACGTCATAACTGGCGCGCTGAAGAAGTCGAAGCACTTTATGACTTACCTTTTTCTGATCTTATGTATCAGGCTCAGACGGTCCACCGTGAAAACTTTGATCCTAACTCAGTGCAAGTTAGCACCTTATTAAGCATCAAAACAGGTGGTTGTGCTGAAGATTGTGGTTATTGTCCACAAAGTGCGCATCATGAATCAGCGGTAAAAGCTGAACCTTTGATGCCACTAGATAAAGTGTTAGAAAATGCAGCAGCAGCGAAAGCAACGGGCGCAAGCCGTTTTTGTATGGGCGCAGCATGGCGTAATTTGAAAGACCGTGATCTTGAACGGGTGGCTGACATGGTCAGTGGCGTGAAAGATTTGGGCTTGGAAACATGCGTAACCCTAGGCATGTTGGAAGAACATCAAGCTAAACGGTTGAAAGAAGCGGGTTTGGATTATTACAATCACAACCTTGATACTTCGCCAGAATTTTATGGTGACATAATCAGCACACGTACCTACCAAGATCGTTTAGACACCTTAAGTTATGTGCGTAATGCTAATATTCACGTCTGTAGTGGCGGTATTGTAGGTATGGGTGAAAGTAGACGTGATCGTGCTGGTTTATTAATCAACCTTGCTAATTTGCCTAGTCACCCTGAAAGTGTCCCGATCAATTTATTGGTTAAAGTAGAAGGTACGCCATTAGCGAATCATGATGATATTGATCAATTAGAATTTGTTCGCACGATAGCGTTAGCACGCTTAATGATGCCAGAGTCATATGTGCGTTTATCTGCGGGTCGTGAAAGCATGAGTGATGAACTGCAAGCGATGTGTTTCCTTGCCGGCGCTAACTCAATATTTTATGGTGATAAATTGCTGACGACGGACAATCCTAATACCGCTCATGATCAGCAATTGTTTAATCGCCTAGGTATTACTACTTTGTCAGGTCAACATAATGCGCCTGTTCAGGATGCTTGCAGTCATTAAATGGCAAGTTTGCCTTGGTCAAGACAATTAGCTGACAATTTAGCTGAGCGAAAAGTGGCAGGAAGATATCGTCAGCCACGCATTCGCCTTGGTGAACAAGGCGTTGATGTCGTGATTGACGGCAAAAAACTACTATCGTTTTGCAGTAATGATTATTTAGGTTTAGCGAATAACCCCATTTTAAAAAAAGCATTTATTGATGCGGTAGAACAAGAAGGTGTGGGGGCTGGTGCTGCACATTTATTGACGGGACATAGCCGTTATCATCAAGAATTAGAGCAGGAATTAGCTGACTTTACCGGCCAGCAACGAGTCTTACTTTTTTCATCTGGTTATCAAGCAAATATGGGCGTTATTGATGGCCTGATGGGTCGTGGCGATGTTATTTTTCAAGATAAACTCAATCATGCATCCTTGTTAGATGGTGGGCGGTTATCAGCCGCCGATCAGCTGCGATATCGGCATGCCAATATGGCTGGCTTAATAACCCGATTGCACCAATCTGAACACGCTAATAATCGCCTTATTGTTAGTGATGGCGTGTTCAGTATGGATGGTGATTTAGCGCCTTTACCTGAGATTATGGCCTTATCTAAAGCACATAATACTGCTGTGTTCATTGATGATGCTCATGGTTTTGGGGTATTGGGTGCAAGCGGTCGAGGCAGTGTGGAACATTGGCATATTCATCAAAGTGAAATGCCGATAGAAATGGGTACATTTGGCAAGGCTTTTGGCACTGCGGGTGCCTTTGTCGCTGCAGATGAAGTGGTGATCGAAACCTTGATTCAACAAGCGCGAACCTATGTTTACACTACCGCACAGCCACCGGCTATAGCCGCAGCTACCTTAGCGAGTTTGAAACTAGTGAAAGATGAAAACTGGCGACGTGAAAAATTAACCGCTTTAATTAACCAGTTTAGAGCAGGTGCAAAAGGATTAGGTTTGGATCTGATGGCTTCATTTACGGCCATCCAACCGATATTAATTGGTGATGAAAAACAGGCCATAAAAATCGGTAAGGCTTTAGAAGACAAAGGGCTGTTAGTAGGCGTAATTAGACCACCGACTGTGCCAGAAGGCTCATCCCGGCTACGTATTACCTTATCCGCTAGCCATAATGAGCAGCAGGTTAAGCGTCTGTTAGAAGCGTTGGAAAATATCTGTGCTGCTTGAAGTGAAAAATCTAGTTCTTTTAGGTTTTTGGGAAGGATAGTTAAATGTTAACCACGGGCCATGTCAATGTGAGTGAATATGCACATTAAAAAAATGGGAAGAGGACCTGACTTAGTGATGTTGCATGGTTGGAGTATGCACAGTGCCGTTTGGCATAACTTGGCTGGGTTGCTAGCTGAAAATTTTACCTTGTTCTTGGTTGATTTACCGGGGCACGGGCAGAGTGATTGGCACGACAATGCCTTAGATCTTGATGTATTGCTAGCCAATCTTGCCAACGAACTCCCCAAATCAGCATACTGGTTAGGCTGGTCTTTAGGTGGGTTAATGAGTATTGCCTTTGCTGACCAATTTCCTGAACGGGTTAAAAAATTAGTGTTGTTAGCTGCAACGCCCTGTTTTGTGAAAAAACCAGATTGGTCTTGTGCAATGGAAGCTGAGGTGTTTCAAGCCTTTGCAGATAATTTGGCTAAGAATCAAGCTGATACCTTGCAACACTTTTTATTGCTACAAGCCCGTGGTTCAACTCATAGTCGTGACATGATTAGACAATTAGCTGAGCAGTTAACTATGGAAAAACCACCGGTAGCAGAAGCTTTGCTAGCAGGGCTTAATTTGCTGATATCTAGCGATCTGCGGACACAATTAGCAATGCTTGATTGTCCAATAATGATGATTTTAGGTGATCGCGACACGTTAATTCCGAGCACCATGTTAGACGTGGTAAAACAAATGACAAATAATGTACAAACAGCCTTATTAAAAGGGGCGGGTCATGCACCATTTATTTCTCAGACAACAGAATGCTTGCAAGTGATAGAACATTTTATTGATGAATAATGAACTCCCCAACAGAAATTTAGTTGCTCGCTCATTTGGCCATGCTGCTGCACATTATGATGATGTCGCTGTCTTACAACGCCAGACTGGAGATGAGTTATTAGACCGCCTGTCATTAGTCACGCTTCAACCAAAACGAGTATTAGACTTGGGCGTGGGAACAGGCAGGAATTTAACCTTATTAGCCAAACATTATCCGAAGGCACAACTGTTAGCATTAGATATTGCACCTGCCATGTTGCAACAAGCCCGGCAACGTTACCAGAAAGAATCTGGCCTCAAACGTTGGTTGCCCTATTCTAAGGCGCCTCATTATTTGGCAGGTAACGCGGAGCATTTACCATTGGCCGATAATAGCGTCGATTTGGTGTTTGCAAACTTGACTCTGCAATGGTGTGATCCTAGAATCAGTTTTGCTGAAATTCAACGAGTATTACGACCAGATGGCCTGCTAATGTTTACTACTTTGGGGCCTGATACCTTACGTGAATTACGCCAGGCATGGGCTGACGTTGATGATTATCCGCATGTGAATATGTTTTACGATATGCACGATGTGGGTGAAGCGATGATAGCGGCGGGCCTTGCTGAACCGGTGTTAGATACCGATCGCTACACGCTGACCTATAACACCGCAATGGCATTGATGAAAGACTTAAAAGTCTTAGGTGCGCGGAATGTGAATGCTGGACGCCGCCGAGGTTTAACCGGTAAAGATACGATCAAACAGGTCGTTGATGCTTATGAACAGTTTCGACGTGATGACCTATTACCGGCAACCTATGAAGTGGTTTATGGCCATGCTTGGGGAGGAAAACTTAAGCAGCAAAAAATTGATGGTGAAATACGTATACCGGTTAACCAAATACAGCGTAGGAAGTCAGTATGAACAGTGTATTTGTAACCGGTACGGATACCGATGTTGGTAAAACACGGATCAGCGTGGCGTTAATTGAATTGTTACAACGACAAGGTAAACGTGTTGCAACAATGAAACCTATCGCTAGTGGTTGTGAACTGACGATTGACGGTCTGCGAAATGATGATGCACTGCAATTGACCCGGCAAGCTAATGTTGATCTACCTTATGAGTTGATAAATCCCTACGCCTTTGAACCCGCTATTGCGCCCCATATTGCGGCTGAACATGTCGATATTATTATTGAATTGGCTTTGATCAAGCATAATTTTGACTTTATACAGCAGCAGAGCGATGCCGTAGTCGTCGAAGGTGCAGGTGGTTGGTTAGTACCGATTAACCCAACACAAACGATGGCTGATCTAGCGATGTACTTAAATTTGCCTGTGATTCTAGTGGTAGATATACGTCTGGGTTGTATTAATCATGCTTTGTTGACGGTTAAAGCAATAGAGTCGACGGGGTTAAAATTACAGGGCTGGGTTGCTAATAATTTTGGACGTAATCCACAATCAATCGAAATTGTCGAGACCTTAACACAACGTATTTGGGCGCCCTGTCTAGGTTATGTACCGAGACTCGAAATTAATGAATCGGCGGCAGACTATTTGGTTCTAAACTAACGGCGTCAATTTAAAGATTTTGCAGTTATGATAATACTCGCATTAAAATCGTGCATAAAGAAGCCGGAGTAACATTACTGTGTATTCCGGCTTTTTATTGCCATGTATTACTTTGGATTAAACATTATTGCGCCATTGATGGCAAGGATCATCGAAGATCTTACTTACTTCTTTGGGTCCCCATGTACCAGCTTCATATTTATGAACAAAATCTTGCTCTTTAGTCCATTTTGCAATGATTGGATCAACTGCTTTCCACGCTAGATCAACTTCATCAGAGCGTAAAAATAATGACCGTTCACCTAAAATGGCATTCAAGATCATGGCCTCGTAGGCATCTAACTTATGTTTGTCATCCTCATCTTCATCTTCAACGGTTTCTAGGCCGACGGTATGAGCATTGATTTCTAAACCAGGTTTTTTGGCTTGTAATTCAATACGCAAGGTATTGTCTGGTTGCAAACCCATAGTGATCCAGTTGGCATGACTCGTACCAATTTCAGTATTTTTGAATAACTCTTGAGGTGGCTTTTTAAAACGGATAGCAATCATGGCTTTAGATTCAGGCATACATTTGCCGGTGCGCAGATAAAATGGCACATCGCGCCAGCGCCAGTTATCAATGTAAAGCTTTATTGCGGCATATGTTTCAGTGACACTATTGTCAGGAGCATCATCTTCTTCAAGATAGCCTTTTATTTTTTCGCCATTCACTACACCGGCAGAATATTGACCACGGAAAGCATGACTATCAACCATGTCTTCTGTAATAGGCCGAAGTGCTTTTAATACTTTAACTTTTTCATCACGCAATGATTCATCATTTAAATCTGCAGGCGGTTCCATTGCTATTAATGTCATCACTTGTAATAAATGACTTTGGATCATGTCGCGCATCGCACCAGAACCATCATAATAACCAGCACGACCGCCGACACCTTGTTGCTCGGCATGGGTAATTTGCACGTGATCGATATAGTTGCGGTTCCATAATGGCTCTAATAATAAGTTGGCAAAACGGAATACAAAAATATTTTGAACGGTACTCTTACCGAGATAGTGATCAATACGATACGTTTGTTTTTCAGTAAAGTTTTTACGTAACACGCCTTCAAGTTTAGCGGCACTTTTTTGGTCGTAGCCAAATGGTTTTTCAACGACTAGATGACGCCAACCCTTATCTTCTCTATTTAAACCTACCGCAGCAAGTTGATCGCCCACTACACCAAATAATGATGGACTGATAGATAAGTAGAATACGATATTTGATGGGAAAGCTTGAGTAGGATCAGCTAATATCTTTTGTAAGTCTTGATATGACGCGGCATCATTAATATCATTTTGGAAATAACTGACTTTAGATAGAAAGTTTTCTAAAGCATCTGCTTTGACGCCATCACGGGCTTTTAAAGAAACATACTCTTTTACCTGAGATTTCCATTCATCTTGAGTTATTTCTTGGCGACCCATGCAGATAACTTTGGTGTCTACCGTTAAGCGATTTTCAATATTTAGATGGTAAAGCGCAGGTAATAATTTCTTTTTAGATAGATCGCCAGTGGCGCCAAAAATGATGATTGTGCAAGGTTTCATGTAATCTCCCGTTGGGGCTGTGCTTGCGCCCAAGACCGTATATAATCTTAAGATTGTACAATTTTTAGGAGCACGGTGTGCGAAAAATTCTTTTTTCGAGTAGTGAAGTTCATCCTCTCATTAAGACCGGCGGCTTAGCAGATGTATCGGGTAGTTTGCCGATAGCACTTCGGGAGCAGGGTCACGACATCCGTATTATTATGCCGGCTTATCGTAAGTGTTTGGAGCAACTCGATAAAATTCACACTATTGCGACGCTTAAACTTGATGGTTTCCACTTGCCTATAGAGATATTGCAATCGACTTTGTCTGATAGTGATGTGACGTTATGGTTAGTACATTCGCCACAACATTTTGATCGTGAAGGCGGACCGTACAGCTCATCTAGTGGTGAAAATTGGCAAGATAATGCTGCTCGTTTTACCTTGTTTTCTCGTGCTGTGGCAGCATTAGCTATGAATCAAGCTGGTTTGGATTGGCAACCTGATATTTTGCATTGTAATGACTGGCAAACGGGCTTAGCACTAGCTTTAATCGCGGATTTACCTAAGCGTCCGGCAACCGTTTTTACGATTCATAACCTTGCTTACCAAGGTCTGTTTTCACGGGACATATTTGATGCATTGGATCTGCCTGAAAAATTTTGGCAAAGTGATGGCCTAGAATTTTACGGATTACTGTCAATGATAAAAGGCGGCCTAATTTATGCCGATCATATAACGACGGTTAGCCCAACTTATGGTCAAGAAATCTGTAGTTATGAATTTGGTTACGGATTAGAGGGTTTACTGTCGCTACGTGCAAAACAAGGACGTTTATCAGGCATTCTTAATGGCATAGATAATAATGAATGGAACCCAGAAACTGACCCTAATCTACACAAAACCTATTCTATTAAAACGTTAAAGAATAAAGCAATTAATAAAGCGGGTCTTCAACGGTATTTTGCTTTGCCAGAAAAAGAAAATGTATTGTTGATAGGGCTAATTAGTCGCTTAGTTTCCCAAAAAGGTATTGATTTAACGCTTGATGCAGCCACTAAATTACTTGAGTCAGGTGCCAATATTCAACTAGCCTGTTTGGGTAGTGGTTCAGCAGATTATGAACAGGACTTGCGTATTCTACGGGCACGTTTTCCTGATAAAGTTGGGGTCGATATTGGATATAACGAAGTATTAGCGCATCAAATTGAGGCGGGATCCGATGTATTTATAATGCCATCACGTTTTGAACCTTGTGGTTTGAATCAACTTTATAGCCTACGTTATGGCACCTTACCTATCGTGCGCAATACTGGGGGCTTGGCAGATACTGTCATTGATGCAACGGATTATAATCGTAAAAATGAAACCGCTACGGGCTTTAAATTTGTCCTTAGTACTGCAGAAGCATTGGAAGAAACGATTAACCGCGCACTGGATTTGTTTCAGCGCCCGCGCATTTGGCGGAAAATGATGATAACAGCTATGGAGCAGAACTATAGCTGGGAACAGAGTGCTAAGACTTATGTGCAACTCTATGAAAGTCTATAGCGCTTTAACATGGTCCTTAATGCTAAACTACTCTGATTAAATACAACGGAGAGCCCCATGCAGGCTAAAGAATTAAAGTTACTAGTGGTTGATGCGCTAGAAGATATTAAAGCAGAAGACATTCAAATATTGGATGTGACAGCAATGACTGATTTTACTGATTTTATGATTATCGCAACGGGTAAATCTACACGCCAAGTAAAAGCATTGGCTAATGAAGTTAATGTTCAAGCTAAAGCGGCGGGCGTTATTCCTCTAGGTACTGAAGGTGAAGATGTCGGTGAATGGGCCTTAGTTGATTTGGGTGATGTCATCGTCCATATTATGACCCCAGAAACTCGCGCTACTTATACCTTGGAAAAGTTGTGGAGCGTCCCTGCTAAAACAGATGTTGAAGCTCAGGTAACGGCAGAAGATAAATGAAGTTAAACCTGCTGGCAGTAGGCACTAAAATGCCAGCATGGGTAACCGATGGTTATCAAGAATATGCGAAACGTATGCCACGGGAATGTAGTTTACAACTACATGAGATAGCGCCGGCAAAACGAGGTAAAAGCGGTAGTCCATTACAATGGATGCGTGAAGAAGGTGAACGTATATTGGCAGCTATTCCAGATAGTCACCATGTTGTTGCCTTGGACGTGCAAGGTAAATCATGGCGTACTGAAGAGTTAGCTGAACAACTTAAAAGCTGGATGGCTGATGGGCGAGATGCGTCGTTGATTGTCGGTGGGCCAGATGGCTTAACAGATGAATGTTTGCAGCGCGCTAATCAGCGCTGGTCACTATCGGCGCTAACCTTACCGCACCCATTGGTGCGCATTGTGTTGGCTGAGCAGTTATATCGCGCTTGGACGGTGTTACAAAACCATCCGTACCACCGCGCATGATCTTTCCTAAAATTTACCTAGCTTCTAACTCACCTAGGCGACGTGAACTTTTGACTCAAATGGGAGTCGATTTCTTAATGTTAGCTGTAGATGTTGACGAGAGCCGTTTGGTCAATGAAAAGCCGGTTGACTATGTGAAGCGGCTGGCGATCGCCAAAGCACAAGCCGGTTGGCAAAGTTTAGCTGAGTCAGCTAAACGGCCGGTATTAGGGTCAGATACATCGGTTGTATTAGCGGATATTATTTTGGGGAAACCAATTGATGATAATCATGCTCGCGCCATGTTACAACAGATTTCTGGTCGAACACATCAGGTGATGACGGCTGTAGCTGTGGTAACTGCAACATCCATAAAGTGCGAACTAAATATCAGTCAGGTAACTTTTACCACCATGACTGAATCTGACATTGAATGGTACATCGCAACACAAGAAGGTACTGATAAGGCAGGTGCTTATGCTGTACAAGGCTTAGCTGCTTTATTTATTGATCAAATACAAGGCAGCTATTCCGCTATTATGGGATTACCGTTACGTGAAACGGGATTGTTATTACAAGCAATAACAGGGCAGGCGGAATGAGTAGCGAAATTTTAATCAACGTCACACCGAGTGAAACGCGTGTTGCCGTGTTAGATAACGGTGTGTTGCAAGAGGTATTTATTGAGCGCACTGAAAGTCGTGGGCTAGTGGGCAATATCTATAAGGGAAAAGTGTGTCGTGTTTTACCAGGCATGCAGGCGGCCTTTGTTGAAATAGGTTTGTCGCGAGCGGCTTTTTTACATGCTTCTGACATTTCTATTCCTAAAGGGCAGACGGGAAATTTACAAGAAACAGAAGTGCCACCTATAACGTCATTATTACGTGAAGGCCAAGAAGTTTTGGTACAAGTTATCAAAGACCCCATGGGTAGTAAAGGTGCACGATTAACCACACAATTATCCGTTTCCTCTCGTTATCTCGTTTATATGCCAGAAGCGCAAGGCATCGGTGTCTCACTTAAAATTGAAGGTGAAGAAGAGCGTGCACGTTTGAAGTCTTGCCTAGTGTCGCAGCTAAAACAAAGTGCAGGAGGCTATATTTTACGGACGGCTGCCGAAGGCGTGACCGAAGCTGAGTTATTAGCTGACTTAGATTTTTTGCACCGCCTGTGGATTAAGTTAGGTGAACGTAAATCAAAAATACAATGTGGTGAGCCTCTACATGAAGATTTGCCTTTAGCGTTGCGGGCATTACGTGATTTGTTTTCGCCCGATATTGAGCGAATCAGGATTGATTCAGGTGAATCTTACGACAAGGCACTTAAGTTTTCTGAAGGTTTTATGCCGGAATGCGCTTCTCGTTTAGAGCGATATAAAGGCGATCGACCACTATTTGACATGTTTAATGTGGAAGATGAAATAATTAAGGCATTAGAACGAAAAGTACCACTGAAATCAGGTGGTTATTTAATTTTTGATCAGACTGAAGCAATGACTACTGTAGATGTTAATACCGGTGGTTTTGTCGGCCATAAAAATTTAGAAGAAACTATATTTAAAACCAATTTGGAAGCTGCTCACGCCATTGCTCGTCAATTACGGGTGCGCAATCTTGGTGGCATTATTATTCTTGATTTCATTGATATGGAAGAATTAGAACATCGAGATCAAGTGCTGCGGGCATTAGAAAAAGCGATGTCTACCGATCGTGCTCGACATAATATTTGCGGTGTATCTGAGTTAGGTTTGGTCGAAATGACGCGCAAACGTACCCGTGAAAGTTTGGGACATATTTTGTGTGAGCCTTGCCCTTGCTGTGAAGGTAAAGGTTATGCGAAAAGTGCTGAATCGATATGTTATGAAATTTTCCGTGAAATTATCCGCGAAGCTAAACAATACGAGACAACACAGTTTCTAGTGCTTGCATCACAAGACGTCATTGATCGACTTAACGATGAAGATTCAACCTATGTCGCTGAGCTAGAACAATTCATTGGCAAACCGATTTTGTTTCAGTGTGAAGCGCAATATGGCCGCGAACAATTTAACGTGGTGTTGATGTAAGCATTATGTCGGTTTTTCTGCGCGGCTTACATATCGCAAGTAAACAAGTTGTTTATTTGCTGATTATTCTGGCTACCCTGCTGCTAATGCTGGTGGGTGCGGTTTATTGGCTTGCAGATGCAGTAGATAAACGGCAAGATGAAATTGCAGTGTGGGTCGGCGAAAAATTAGGTTATCCAGTTGAAATTGGTGCTGCTGGTTTGAGTTGGGTTGATCTGATGCCTAAATTACAAGTTGATGCGGTTACGGTATTTAGGCAAGACAATAAGGCTGAATTGCTGAGTATTAAATCACTTTACGTCGGTTTAGATCTCCGTGCCAGCATACAACGTGGTGAGCCCGTGTTAAACGATATGTCATTAACAGGATTAAACACGACTATCGTTCGTGATCTGACGGGACAATTCAAATTGCAAGGCATTAATTCAATGCCTTTATCCTCTCCCGAGAAAATAGATTGGTTAAGTTGGGCAAACATACTTAATCGTTTTCAAATAAAAGCAGTTAACATTGATTACATTGATCAGATAAATAATTCTTTGTCAGGTCATTATCAAGTTACTAATGCCGAGTTAACCCACCACTTAGGAAAAGGGACAATAACGGGATTATTACGATTACCGTCGATATTAGGTACTAATGTCCAGTTTTCGGGGCAATGGCTTTTGAAATCGAATGATTTACAAACAAGTTCATGGCAGTGGCAAGCTCAAATTGATGATTTGTTGTTAGCTCCGTTTGCAGATCAGTTTACTTGGCAAGATATTGGTGTTCAAAACGGAAAATTAACTGCGAATATTTCCGCTAATGGCGTCGGCAGTACCGTAGATGCCGTTAAAACAAACGTAGATTTAACACAGACGGAATTGATCTCTAAACAAGAAAATGTGGCTTATACCCCAGTATTGATTGAGCATTTGATGGGGCAATTTGATTGGCAGCAACAAGGTCAATCATGGTTATTATCGGGTCATGAAATACAACTTAATATGTCTGGTGACGCGTGGCCGACAACGCGCTTTAGTATTAAAAAACAACAACAAAATGATTGGATAATTACTAGTAATTATCTACGGTTAAGCGATATTTCGGCAGTGGCTTCTTTAAGTGCGAAGTCACCAGAAATTATTATAAAACAGCAACCTGCTGGTGACCTCGATAACTTAAATTTGCAATATTCTGTAGCGGAAGGTATCACTAAATTAGCCTTTAATATTCGTGATGGAGCAATTTTACCTTGGCAACATTATCCGGGTGTAACGGGATTAACCGCATCAATTAATTGGCAACAAGGGATTGCCAACCTTAAGCTAGATAGCCACAGGGTTACTTTTTATCCTGAAACATGGTTAAACGACGCTGTATTTTTTGATTCATTAACGGGAGAATTGAATTTACGGCAGCACGATCAGTTCTGGAATATACAGAGCAATGCCTTACGATTATGGAATGATGATCTAAGCATTCAGTTGGATGGAAGTGTGCAACACACCAGTGATGGCAAAGTGACCAATGACCTGAAAATTACGATGCAAGATGTGATTGTTAATCGTTGGCAAACGTATGTGCCAGAAAAAATACTAAGTAATAGCTTTAAAAAATGGTCTAAAAATGCTTTTGTAGCAGGCAATATCATTGATGGTGTTATTGAATTAAAAGGTGATTTAGCCGCGTTCCCTTATGAAGCTGAACCGGAAAAAGGCCAGTTTAAAATGACATTGCAAGCTGAGAATGTGCAGTTACATTACGCACCTGGATGGCCAGATTTAGAGGGGGTTACTGGAACGATTATAGGCTCAGCTAATGATCTTATTATTAAAAGCCAGTCAGGTAAAATCGCAGGATTTAAATTTGCCGATGTGACCACGACGATTAATAAGTTAGTTGGAGATAAGCCAATATTACGCGTGGAAGGTAGCTTAAAAGGTACTACAACGGATGCCTTACTATTTTTACAAAATAGTCCATTAAAACAACGTTTTGGGAAAGTGGCGAAGGCCGTTAAAGCGCAGGGCCTTAGTAATATTCAACTCAATTTGATGGTGCCGTTAGCGGATGAAGATGTAACAGAAGTATCTGGAAATGTCAGTTTTATTGATAGTCAATTACAGAGTCAATCGCTTCCTAAACTTACTATGTCAAAAATTAATGGCAAATTGTATTTCTCTAATGATGGAGTAACAGCCAAAAATATCTTGGCGAGTGTATTAGATGCACCAATCAATATTAATGTGGCACCAAAAGGTGATGCGACGATTGTTTCGGCAAGTAGCCAAGTTTCAATGCAGAAAATTGAAGAGCGTTGGCCTGATGTCCTACCTAAATTTGTATCTGGGGAAACCGCTTATGAGGTGGATGTAACCATTTCGGAGGAAACAATAGGTGATTTTAATATTGACGCTTCTATTGAATCTGATTTACAAGGTATTGGAATCGATCTGCCCGAACCGTTTACTAAAAACGTTAAAGACACCAGAATTTTTCGTGCGTCGACCGATCAAAAAGGCAATACACCCGTTTATGCTGTTGAGTATGGCAAGCTGATCAATGTTATCTTAGCTAAAGATGACAAACAATGGCGCGGCGAAGTTAATGTCGGTACTGGACGAGCAGAATTGCCGAGCCATGGTGTGAAAATTCGTGGACAATTAGCTGAACTATCTTTAGATAAATGGTACGAATGGTCCAAACAGTATAATGAGGATAGTAGCCAAAGTGACAATTCGTTTATTGCCAGCATGAATGATACAGTTGTGACAGTAGGTAAATTGACTGGATTTAATCAACAGTTTACCGATTTAACAATTTCAGCAAAAAAAGAAGATCAAGGTTGGCGTGCAGATATTAATAGCGCTCAATCTAAAGGTATGATCTACTGGCCTGCTGATTTTGATAGTAAAACAGCATTAAAGATTGATTTCGATAAACTGACACTTTCTCTGCCTAAATCAGACGATACGCCACAAGTAACTGACGAACAAGCTAAATTCTTATGGCCCAGTATGGATCTTGCCGTTGGTTCATTAGTACTGAATGATATGGCGCTAGGTAAGTTAGAGTTGCTCGGTCATAGAACGGTTGATGCGTGGCTGTTAGACAAGGGCTCTTTAATATCGAAGGAATTTACTGCATCAATACCTGTAGGTGAATGGCGACAAGCAGCAAATGGCGATCAATCACACTTTAAAATTCAGGCGAATAGTGATGATTTAGCAGGATTGTTAGATAGTTTTGGTTATCAACAGGCGATAGATGCTGAAGATGTATATTTGTTAGCAGACTTATATTGGGCTGATAATCCGCTGGCAGTGAGTACAGGAATATTAAACGGATCACTCAAGGTCTCAATAGGCAAAGGCAGTCTTAAGGATGTTGAGCCAGGGGCTGCAGGACGTATATTTGGTCTTATGAGCATTGCAGCTTTACCGAGGCGTTTGTCGTTGGATTTTAGTGATTTATTTTCTAAGGGTTTCTATTTTGATTCGATAAAAGGATCATTTAAGTTTGCTAATGGCCAAGCGGTAACAAATGATTTTGTACTAAAGGGCTCTTCAGCTACCATTAATATGAAAGGTCCCGTTGATTTAATGCATCAAAAATATGATCAGACGGTGAAGATAACGCCCAATGTCTCTTCAACCTTGCCACTTGCTGGAGCGGTTGCCGGCGGCCCGATAGGTTTGGGGGTGGGTGCAGCCATTTTATTGGTAGATAAATTAGCCGGTGCGCTATTTGATAAAAATATCGTCAATTTGGTTAGTTATACCTATTATTTGACTGGGCCATGGGATTATCCTGAGTTAACGGTTAATAAACCTTCAGCCCCTTAAAGATATAGCCGCGAGTATGTACTGCATCTAAGGGGGAAGATGAAATGAAGCAAATGAATATTATCAATGCTCACGGAGTCTGTAGCGCATGCAATTAATATAAATTTTACCGGACACTGGCTGTTTAGTTCAACTTGACAAGACCATCATAATGGCAAAAAAAAGGCCACTTAATTATTTAAGCGGCCCCTTTTTAATGTTTACTGTCAGGATTATTTAATAAACAGCATTTCTTGGTACTTCGGGAGCGGCCATAATTCGTCAGCTACTTCGGTTTCTAAGATATCAGCATGAGTGCGAACTTCAGCCATCAAAATAAGGATGACCTTGGCACAAAATTGCATATGCTCTTCTGTCGTTGCAAAGTCATGCTTTTCTATCGCTTTATTAAGCTTAACTACGGCAGCGATCATTGCATTGGATTCTAATGCGACTTTTTTAGCGATTGAGCTATCAAGCTCAATACCCATTTCGGCCATATTTGAATAGGTTATTGATAATTCAGCAAGGTAAGCAATTGCAGCCGGATAAATCAATGTTTTAGCCATGTCGATAACAAGTTTTGCTTCTACTTCGATAGACAAAATGTATTGCTCTGCATAAACTGCAAAACGACTTTCAAGTTCTATAGTTGATAGGACACCAGTGCTTTCAAATAAAGTTCTGACAGACTTTTCAAGTAATGCGGGTAGGGCATCAGCCGTAGTAGGAAGGTTTAGCAATCCACGTTCAGACACTGCTTTTTCGTGCCATTCTGATGAGTAACCATCACCACCAAATATTATATTACCATGGAGATTCATTAGCTCTTTTAGAACAGCGACAACAGCATCTGCTTGTTTAGTGCCTTTGTTCAATTCAACTTCAAGTTTGTCAGCAATCCAGTTTAATGAATCAGCTAGCATGGTGTTCATTGCAACCAAGGGGCCTGACACCGATTGTGATGAGCCTACCGCACGGAACTCAAAGCGGTTACCAGTGAATGCAAATGGCGATGTACGATTACGATCACCTGGATCACGTTCGAAATGGAGGATCTGTGATAAACCAAGATCCATGGTGCCGCCAGATTTTGAGCTAGTGATCACGCCATCCTTAATATCTTGGAATACTTTTTCAAGTTGATCGCCAAGATAGACAGATAGAATAGCCGGCGGTGCCTCATTGGCACCCAAACGATGATCATTGGCAGCTGAAGCAATCACGGCACGTAATAATGGCCCAAATTTATGCACACCACGAATAACCGCACCACAGAATAATAAGAAGTTTAAGTTATCATGCGGTGTTTTACCTGGATCGAGTAGGTTACCTTGAGTTGCATTACCTACCGACCAGTTCACGTGTTTACCAGAGCCGTTGATGCCAGCAAATGGTTTTTCATGTAGCAAACAAAGAAAACCATGTTTTTTTGCTGTCGCTTTCATTAGCGTCATCATCAATTGTTGATGATCTGCTGCTATGTTGGCGGCTTCGAAATAGGGTGCAATTTCAAACTGACCTGGCGCCACTTCATTGTGGTGCGTTTTAGCTGGAATACCTAAACGATATAACTGATCTTCAAAGTCCTGCATGAATACTTGAACGCGTGCTGGAATCGTACCAAAATAATGATCATCGAACTGTTGACCTTTTGCTGGTGATGCACCAAATAAGGTTCGGCCAGCTAGCAATAAATCAGGACGACTGTTGGCAAAGTTACTATCGACAAGGAAATATTCTTGCTCAGCACCGCAACTTGAATTTAATGGGGCGATTTCAGTTTCACCCATTAAAGATAAGACTTTATTGCCGGCCTTATTCATTGCATCAATAGAGCGTAGTAATGGGATTTTCTTATCGAGTGCTTCACCAGTCCAAGACATGAAAACACTTGGAATCATTAACGTTGAGCCGTTATCCGTGTGCATAATGTAAACAGGACTAGTGGGATCCCAGGCAGTATAACCACGCGCAGCGTTAGTCATACGAATACTGCCATTAGGGAATGATGAACCATCCGGTTCGCCTTTAATTAATAGGCTACCAGAAAATTCAGTAATAGCATTACCATCCGAATTACTAATGATAAAACCATCGTGTTTCTCAGCAGTGATGTTAGTCATCGGGTAGAAAATATGTGAGAAGAACTTGACACCTTTAGTCAGAGCCCATACTTTCATTGCCGCCGCAACAACTTCAGCCGTTGCCGCATCAAGTGGCGCACCTGTTTTCACTGTGTTTTTAATGGCTTTGAAGGCCGTTTTAGATAATGATTCTTCCATTTTTGCTAGGTTAAATACATCAGTTGCCCAGATTTCATCTAATGGTTTGGGTGTTTTAACCGTCATTGTTTCACGGTTTGTTATTTGGTGAATTGCTTGAATGCGGGATTCATTTCCACTCATTTTTTTTTCCTCGACTATAAATTTATTGTTCATTAATTTGGAATTTTCAGTGTTAATAATTTGATGATAACTTCGGTAATAGTCATCGATTTATAATCGCTTGAAATTTTTTTGAAAAAACTATTGTCTACTAATGATAAGTAGGTCAGGTTTCATAATTTGGGCGAGTTACTTCTCAACTAAACGTTTGCTAAAAACAAGCAATAACCAGACCATCAATTTAGAATGTTTATCTTGGTACATTTAACACAGAAGTGTTGCGTGCAATGCTTGCAGTCTTGACCTGAATTGGTGCGTTGCGCTCTAATTTGGTGCGATTTTTTGCTGGCGATCAATGATGAGTCTTAAATATATTTTTGTACATAGTTTTCTCTATTGGGACCCGTAAAAAATATAATTTTCTAAGCCCCAATAAAATGCTAGGTATAAGATCTGGTATGATCTATAACCTTGTATCATAAAGCAATCAATTCATGACATATTCTATAATCGAACAAGTAACCCAACAATTATTAGTGCCTGCTGGATTGGTCGAAGCTAATTTGGAACAGACACTCGCCCTAGCTATGGGGCGTGGTGTGGATTATGCTGATCTTTATTTCCAGCAATCACGGCAAGAAAATTGGTTGTTGGAGGATGGCATTATCAAAGATGGTGGCTACCATATTGAACAAGGCGTTGGCGTCAGAGCCTGTAGCGGCGAAAAAACAGGTTTTGCCTATTCCGACGATTTAATTTTACCAGCATTGCAAGATGCGGCTAAAGCTGCCCGCGCCATTTCCCGCCAAGGTGCTGATGGGAAAGTACAAGCGTGGAAACGAACGGTCGCTCCTAAATTTTATGCCGAAACAGATCCTTTAGCGGTGTTAACTGTGGAGCAAAAGCTTACTCTATTACACCAAGCCGATGTTGCAGCGCGCGCTGCTGATCCGAGAGTTACTCAAGTGAGTGTCAGCCTAGCAGGTGGGTTGGATACCGTACTGATTGCTGCCAGTGATGGTACGTTTGCTGCTGATATTCGACCTTTGATACGGATGAATGTATCGGTCATTGTCGAATCCAATGGACGACGTGAACGGGGCAGTGCAGGCGGTGGTCGACGTTTAGATTATCGTTATTTTCAAGATAATGATTTACCTATAAATTATGCTAAAGAAGCTGTTCGCCAAGCCTTAGTGAATTTAGAAGCGATCGATGCTCCAGCGGGCAATATGACGGTAGTGCTTGCATCAGGTTGGCCGGGTATATTGTTGCATGAAGCGGTTGGACATGGTCTAGAGGGTGATTTTAACCGCCGTGGTAGCTCAGCTTTTTCAGGAAAAATGGGCGAGATGGTGGCGTCACCATTATGTACGGTAGTAGATGATGGCACATTGCAAGATCGGCGAGGTTCATTATCGATTGATGATGAAGGTGTGCCAACTGAAAATACCACCTTAATCGAGAAAGGCAGGTTAACCGGTTACATGCAAGATAAACATAATGCACGTTTGATGGGAAGTCGAAGCACAGGTAACGGTCGCCGTGAATCTTATGCTCACCTGCCTATGCCACGAATGACAAACACTTATATGCTGCCTGGGGAACACGAACCTGAAGAAGTGATTGCCTCAGTCAAAAAAGGTATTTACGCTGTTAATTTTGGTGGTGGGCAAGTTGATATTACCTCAGGTAAGTTTGTGTTTTCGACGAGTGAAGTGTATTTGATTGAAAACGGTAAAATCACTCGACCAGTGAAAGGGGCAACGTTGATTGGTAATGGCCCAGAAGTAATGAGCCGTATTAGTATGGTTGCTAATGATCTAGAGTTAGATAGCGGTGTTGGTAATTGTGGTAAAGAAGGTCAAAGTGTGCCAGTAGGTGTTGGTCAACCGACGTTAAAAATAGATGGTTTAACAGTAGGTGGAACAGCGTGACAACAAAACATAAGGCAATTGCCTTAATTTCAGGTGGTTTAGATTCACTTTTAGCCGTGCGTGTAATGCAAGAGCAAGGCATCGAAGTTGAAGGCATTAACTTTTACACAGGATTTTGTGTCGAGGGCCATACTCATGCGATTCGTAATCATGATAAAGATAAACAAAAACGCAATAATGCTTTGTGGGCGGCCGAACAATTAGGTATTAAACTACACATTGTTGATGTTATTGAAGAATATAAAGATGTTTTGCTTAACCCGAAACATGGCTATGGCACAAATATGAATCCTTGTTTGGATTGCAAGATATTCATGGTAGGTAAGGCCGTTCAATGGATAACAGAAAATCGTAAAGATGGATTTGATTTTATTATTACCGGTGAAGTAATCGGCCAACGTCCCATGTCACAGCGCAAGCAAACAATGCCGATTGTTGCCAAAGAATCGGGTGCTGAAGATATTTTAGTCCGACCTTTATGTGCTAAAAACTTACCGGCTACCAAACCCGAATTGGAAGGTTGGATAGATCGTGAAAAAATGTATGATTTTAACGGCCGAACGCGTAAACCTCAGATGGCATTAGCCGCAAAATATGGTTTTACTGATTATCCGATGCCTGCCGGAGGTTGTTGCTTCCTAACAGATAAAAATTATTCCGATAAACTGGTTGATCTTTGGGATGCTAGGGGTACTCGCGAGTATGAGATGGATGACATTATGCTGTTAAAAGTCGGCCGGCATATTCGTCCAAAACCGGAGTTTAAGCTGATTATTGCCCGTGATGCAGGGGAGAGTAAATACTTGGAAGGGTACCGCAAACAATTCGTTACAATTCAAGTGGTTAGCCATAACGGTCCTTTGACCATGGTCGATGGCGATATTAAGCCTGAAGATTTTGAATTAGCTGCTGGTGTTGTTGCACGTTATGGACAAGGACGCGATTCTGAAAAGGTTGAGGTGCATATCTCGGTCCCCGGTGAAGATGTTAGAATAATGAGTATTAAACCATTGTCAGTCGAACAGGTGAATGAGGATTGGCATGTATGAGTGAGTACGAATTAGATGCCAGACGTATGTTGTGTCCAATGCCTGTTATCAAAACGCAAAATAAGGTTAAAGAATTAGCTGTTGGTGATATATTGAGCGTTATTTGTACCGACCCAGGTGCATTAAGTGATATTCCTGCATGGCAAGGATTAATGGTCACAAGATTCTAGGACATCAGGACAATGATGATGAGATCATCATTACCGTACAGGTTGGTGGTTAAGCCCATTTTTCTGTAGGCGGTTTGATTAACAGTTTAACTTGTGATTTCATTTAAAGTTGACTGGGTTTTAGCTCTAAATTTATGAGCGTATTTTGTAGTAACTAACTTAAAGTATTAAGCATAGTAATTTAAAATTGGAGAAAATTTAATGTCAGTCGAAAACGTGCTTCAAATGATTAAAGATGAGGAAGTTCTGTTTGTGGATTTCCGCTTTACAGATACACGTGGTAAAGAGCAACACGTTACTTTCCCCGCTCACAGTATAGATGAAGATACCTTTACCGAAGGTAATATGTTTGATGGTTCATCAGTGGCTGGTTGGAAAGGTATTAATGAATCAGACATGATTTTGATGCCAGATCCAACCACTGCTGTGTTAGATCCTTTCATGGACGATACGACGCTCATTATCAGTTGCGATATTATCGAGCCTGCTACTATGCAAGGGTATGAACGTGATCCTCGTAGTGTTGCTCATCGTGCTGAAGCCTATATGAAATCAACAGGCCTAGCTGATACTGCTTATTTTGGTCCTGAAAATGAATTTTTCATCTTTGATGATATTCGTTGGGGCAGTGATATGTCAGGTTCATTCTTTAAAATCGATTCTGATGAATCGTCATGGAATACTGAAAAAGTCTACCCAGATGGCAACAAAGGTCATCGTCCAGGCGTAAAAGGTGGTTACTTCCCAGTACCTCCAGTCGATTCGTTACAAGACATTCGCAGTGCCATGTGTTTGACACTTGAAGAAATGGGTCAAGTTACTGAAGTGCATCATCATGAAGTGGCGACAGCAGGACAATGTGAAATTGGCGTTAGATTTAATACCTTAGTTAAAAAAGCAGATGAAGTTCAGCAGCTTAAGTATGTCATCCATAATGTTGCACACGCTTACGGCAAAACCGCAACCTTTATGCCAAAACCACTAGTAGGTGATAACGGTAGTGGTATGCACGTTCATATGTCACTAGCTAAAGATGGTGAAAACTTATTTGCAGGTAATAAATATGGTGGCTTATCTGAAACTGCACTTTATTACATCGGTGGTGTTATCAAACATGCTAAAGCATTAAACGCATTTACTAATGCTAGTACAAACAGCTACAAACGTTTAGTACCCGGTTACGAAGCACCTATTATGTTGGCATATTCTGCACGTAACCGTAGCGCATCAATCCGTATTCCTTTTGTTAATAATCCAAAAGGTCGTCGTATCGAAGTACGGTTCCCTGATTCAACCGCTAACCCTTACTTAGCATTTTCTGCCTTATTGATGGCGGGGCTCGATGGTATTAAAAACAAGATCCACCCTGGCGATGCAATGGATAAAGATTTGTATGACCTGCCTGCTGAAGAAGCAGCACAAATCCCACAAGTTTGTTATGGCTTAGATCAAGCATTAGATGCATTGAATGAAGATCGCACTTTCCTAACTGAAGGTGGTGTGTTTACTGATGACATGATCGATGCTTATATTGCACTGAAAATGGGAGAAGTCACACGTCTTCGTATGGAAACTCACCCTGCTGAGTTTGATATGTACTACAGCGTTTAATTTTATATTGAATTAAATTGTAATAAGGAACGCCCCCGTCTTAATAGATAAAGACGGAGGCGTTTTTTTGTCTGATAGTTGCAGTTATCATATCGTAGGGCTATGATTTCTCCCATGAAATATTATTTTTTATTGTTATTACTTATTACCTTTGCAGTATCGGCCGACGTTTACCGTTCGGTAGATAAACAAGGTAATATTATCTTTTCTGATACATCGACCGATAATGCAGAAAAAATAGAATTGCAGGAATCGTATACTTACACCCCACCAGTCATTATTGATTTAGCTGATGATAAGCCATCACCACCTCTAGTTGAAATAGCAGTGCCTGATTACTTAGTAGTCATCATGTCACCCAGTCAAAATGAAACTATCCGTGAAAATGCAGGAAATATCACTATTAACAGTACCGTCACGCCTGCACTTGATACTGAAAGAGGTGATAAACTAATATTTTCACTAGATGGCCAGTTAAAAAGTGAAATACAAGACACCAATAGTTACACCTTTACTAATGTCGACCGAGGAAGTCATATCGCCGTTGTCTCTGTAGTAGATAAAACTGGCAAGGTAATGAAAGCCAGTAAGTCGATATTATTTCATCTTCAACGTGTCGTCGCACGCTGACAAGTTTGTAACGCCATGATTGCACTTTTTTGGTGCGAAAGGCAGGGCGTGATCCATTATTCTTCAATTTAATCAACTTTTATTAAATTCGACATGTCAGTTTTTACTATTAAAATAAGTAATATCAATAGGATAGGTGTTTATCTGTGCCTAAGCTGAAAACTTGGTTCATTACTTGCTCTACTGGAGTTATGATTTATTTTTTGAATGAACTTAGACCATGACAGTTTTATTATCTTGTCAGGATATTATCGAAAACCTTACTACAGCCATTGTGGTGATGGATCATTCCCTTCGTGTCAATAAACTCAATTCTGCGGCAGAAATATTGTTTGGTATGAGCCAACGTCAGGCTGAAGATATACCGATTCAAGCATTGTTGCTGGGCGAGGGTGATTTATTAAAAAGCTTGTGTCGCGTGCAAAAAACGGGTCAGCAATTAATTGAACGTGAAGTTAAACTATATATTCCTAGTGTTGGCGATATAGTTGTTGATTGTGCTATTAAATTGCTAGAAACAGCGGGAGCTGAACAGCCATTTATATTATTAGAGCTGGCGCAGTTAGATTTTCAACAGCGAATCAGTCGCGATGAGAGCTTGCATACACAACAGCAAGTGCTACGTGGCCTTGCTCATGAAATAAAAAATCCATTAGGTGGCTTAAGAGGGGCGGCGCAACTATTAGAGCGTCAGCTAGATTCAGCAGAATTAAAAGAATATACCGCAATTATTATTAGTGAGGCGGATCGTTTACAAAATTTGATGACTAAAATGCTGGGATCACAGCATCAGACTGAGCAAGCTTCAGTGAATATTCATGAAGTATTGCAACGTGTGAGACAGCTTGTGTTTGCAGAGGTTGATCATCGACTGATCTTTAAAGGCGATTATGATCCAAGTATTCCAGATTTATTTGTTGATTTTGATCAATTAGTTCAGATCTTTCTCAATATAGTACGAAACGCAGTACAGGCGTTACACGGCATAGGGAAAATTGTGCTGAGGACAAGAGCAGTACGTAATGTCAGTATTGACCAGAAACGCTATCGTTTGGGCGTATGCATTGATATTGAAGATGATGGGCCAGGAATTCCGAAGTTGTTACAAGAAAGTATGTTTTTCCCACTAGTGACAGGGCGAGCAGAAGGCACTGGCTTAGGGTTATATCTAGTACAGAACTTGGTGCAGCGTAATAATGGAATGATTTTATGCAACAGTCAACCCGGTCGAACGGTGTTTTCTGTGATTTTCCCGCTGGAGCAAATAAGTGAGTAAAAAATCAAATGTGTGGGTGGTAGACGATGACCGTTCAATACGCTGGGTACTACAAAAAGCGTTAGAGTCAGTGGCGATTGATGTCCGAGTGTTTGAGAATGCTGCGGATGTACTGAGTGAATTGAAAAATGACACGCCTGATGTCTTAGTAAGTGATATTCGTATGCCAGGTATGGATGGTTTGCAATTACTACGAGATATTAAACAAAACATTCCTGACTTACCTGTGATTATTATGACGGCTTATTCAGATTTGGATAGTGCAGTATCGGTCTATGAGGGTGGTGCATTTGAGTATCTACCAAAACCATTTGATGTTGATGAAGCGGTAGATTTAGTTCGACGCGCTATTGTTCATCGCGATGAACAACTTCAGCAGACTACTGAAAAACCTATTATTCTAACAACGGAAATCATTGGTGAAGCACCGGCAATGCAAGAGGTTTTCAGATCTATCGGTCGTTTGGCTCGTTCTAATATTAACGTTTTGATAAATGGAGAGTCAGGCACAGGCAAAGAGCTTGTCGCAAACGCACTACATAAACATAGTCCGCGGAGAAATGCGCCGTTTATTGCCCTGAATATGGCTGCAATTCCTAAAGAATTAATGGAGTCGGAGCTATTTGGTCATGAAAAAGGCGCTTTTACGGGGGCTCATGCTCTGCGTAAAGGTAGATTTGAACAGGCTGATGGTGGCACACTATTTCTGGATGAAATTGGCGATATGCCGATAGATCTACAAACTCGGCTTTTAAGAGTATTATCAGATGGTGAGTTTTTCAGGGTTGGTGGCCATAGTGTTGTTAAGGCCAACGTTCGAATTGTCGCAGCTACCCACCAGAATCTTGAGCAACGTGTTGAGCGAGGCGAGTTTAGGGAAGATTTATTCCATCGCTTGAATGTAATTCGCATACAAATTCCTGCTTTAAGAGAGCGACGAGAAGATGTACCCGCACTTGCAAATTACTTTTTGAATAAAGCTGCTTCTGAATTGGCGGTTTCAACCAAAACATTATCTGCAGAGGTTGAAAGCTATCTGGGCCAATTAGCATGGCCAGGCAATGTACGACAATTAGAGAATACCTGTCGATGGTTAACGGTCATGTCTCCTGCTAAAGTAGTGCAAGTAGATGACTTACCAAGTGAGTTAATGAATGAAGTATCAGTCGAGCCACTAAGTACGGGAAATTGGCAGGTTTTATTCAAACAATGGGCGGCTACTAAAGCGTTAACCGGCCAAGAGGGGGCTTTAGCAGACATAGTGCCTTTGGTTGAGCATCTATTAATGGAAGTGGCGTTAGAAAAAACAATAGGCAAACGTCAAGATGCAGCAAAGTTGTTAGGTTGGGGTAGAAACACCCTGACAAGGAAGTTAAAAGATAGTTGATAATATACTTGCAAGATAAAGTGAATGGTCGTATAATTCATCGCTTAATCAGGTGCGGGGTGGAGCAGCATGGTAGCTCGTCGGGCTCATAACCCGAAGGTCGTTGGTTCAAATCCAGCCCCCGCTACCAATAATATTACATAACCCCTATCATGGGGTTTTT
>Ga0105055_10002496_pt1 | contig 28538 bp, 35 predicted proteins | sample BON03_FD_78090 | JGI IMG/M metagenome (GOLD analysis project Ga0105055, IMG submission 78090) | Freshwater microbial communities from Lake Bonney liftoff mats and glacier meltwater in Antarctica - BON-03 | ecosystem: Environmental > Aquatic > Freshwater > Ice > Glacier meltwater | place: Lake... | reverse complement strand
GCGGTATGGCGAATAGGGCAAATTGATAGATGTTCATAGCACCAGCCCAACAATCCCAAACGCGCCGACAACAAGCAAGATGGCCCACGCCACCAGCGACCACTTGAACTCTGGGGGGTCATTTACCCAGTCTGGGGTTTCGCGTGTCCTGTCGAACGGCTCCTGCGGTACTTGCGGCTCAAGCGTGGCCTCGTCGAAGTAGCAACTCCCGCCGTTGCACAAGTGAGGTGTTGGGCACGGCTGGTGGCCTGTGTCGCACCAGTTGGAGGGTTGGGTGGTCATGGCTGCTCCGTTGGTGCTTAAGTCACGACTAGGCGCACGGCCTGGGTAAGCCTGCAACCCTGCACATCCATCCCGCGCTGCAAGTCTGCTTTGATCAAAGCCTTATCTGGAGCTGGAGGTGGTGCTGGGGGTTGCCGCATGTACTGCTCCGCAACAAGTCCAGGCTCAAACACATCCACAGCCGGCGGATTGCTGCGGATGCTGATTGTCATCAATGGCCCTGTGATGCGCTCAATGCCTGTTGCCTGCATATGGGTCAACAAGTACTCACGCAGCCTGTCAGCGGTGGCTTGGCGGCGTTTCTTGAGGTCTTGCAGGCGCTTGATCTCTCCGTCAATCGCTTCAATGTCCTGTTCGAATGACCTAGCCACATAAATGATGTTCTGGCCCTTGGTGGTTATGTCCTCGACCAAACCTGTGGACTCGATAGTGTCAGCAATCGTCTGCGCGTCAAGATCAACATTTGAAAGCCGATTGACCAGCATCTGGTATTCGATGCTGAGTTGGTAGAGTGAGGGTAGATTATTCATGGTGTTTAAACAAGGGCCGCAGCCCCTGCCAAGTTAGAAGGGGTTTCCTTTTGCGTCAAAGTCGTCTATGTTACGAGCCGCGGGGCGCACTGGCTCACGCCGCTGTGGTGCCTGTGGCTCAGCAGCTTCACGGATGCGCAGCCCACCGACGATCTTCCCACCGAAGGCGATGGTTGGGTCAACATAGACGATCACTTCTTTATCCACCCAGTTGTCGGATTCATCCGATCCGCAGACCACGGCCAGGGTGTTGATGTTGATGCTGTTTAGCACAAGTCCCTTTTCAAACTCTTTGAAGTACAGTACCCACTTTTGCTCTGGTGGTTTGTCGTCTGGTGCGACGTTTTCCTGCCGCAGACGTGCCACGGTGACGATCAATCCGTTGCGGTCGAAGTCAGCTTGTTTGAGATAGCTCGATGGGAGCATTTGGCCTATTTTCATGGTAAGTTCCTGTTAAAGTTGAGAGAAAGGAAAGGTTTGTAAAGGGCTGGTGTCAAAACTTACAGGCGCTGCCCCTCGTTCGCGCTTGTTGGTGAAAAACTGTTTCGCCTGAGCTTCGGCTTCTTTTGCTTGAGGCGAATCAGGGCCGTGGCGGTACACACACTTGTCGTATGCCACTTGAAAGTACTCTGCGGTGTCGTCGTTCATTCTTCTTCTCCTCGTAAATGTTGGTGTGCTTCGACAAACTTATCAAAGTCACTTCGCACATCTACCAAAGACTTGCCAGTGACCGCCATGTGTTCGTACTCAAGATCGTCGCACTCCTCAAAGTGGACTTCACTACAGCAGATCATCTTGCCGCCGCGTGGTTCACCGCAGAATGGGCAGAATATGACTGTCATAGGTTTTCCCGGTCTGAATAATTCGGAATCATGCGATTCCACTTCGGTTTGTGTACATTGATCGCGTCAGCTTCACGCGAAACAGAATCAGAGTGCGAAAATTCTTGCAACTGGAAAGAGTCGAATTCAAAAGGCGAGTTTTGCATGTGCGCGTTCAGCCGCGAGTAGACATTTACCGACCGCCCGATGTACTGCAATTCATCACCGAGATAAAGGTAATAGACTCCGCACACCCTTACCGGACGGATTGCGTGGATCACTGGGATTACCTCATCCTCATAAAATGATATTGGTGAAACGCCGGAGATTGATTCAACCTCTGCCGTAACCCATGCCTTAAAAAACTCATCGTCGATCAAGTTGCATTTGCTCACAGCTTCATCCTCCGCAGCGCGGCTTCAATAGCCTGACGAATGAACTCAGACACTGGTATGCCAAGCTGTTTCTTTGCTTGCTTGCAGCGTTCCAATAGCTGCTCTGGAAACCAAAAGTTAGTTCTTTTCATGGTGTATATCTTAGCACACATTTAAGGCTGTCAACAACTAAATAAATTTCAACAAAAACGCCAGCCAAATCAGCCCGGCGACAACAATGACAGCGGCCAGCCAGCGCCGGGCCATCATGCCGAAATCCTTTTCAGTGGAACAGCAAGCAACCACCGTGGGCCAAGCAAGGCCACAGAACGCAGCCACGACCGTTGATTGAAGCGATTGAGTGCCTTGGGTACAAGCACGTTGCTGTAGAGCCGTATGGCGCGTTTTGCGAGGGATATTTGTGTCATTTCATAATGCTCCAGAAAAGAATAGCGGCGAAGGTAGCTCCGATTGCGATGGCAGCGGCGTATTCGGCTAAGCGTTGGGCACGGTACTTGATGGTCATACAACCTCCACAGCTTGATCGGCCATCACTTCGCGCAAAGCCATTTTCAATTCAAACTTCGCGTCCATGCAGCGGATGTAATCTTTACCTGATGATCTGTTGCTGTCAGCGTCATGTAGCAGTGTGAGGCAGGCCAGAGCCTCTACCAACACCGATAAAGGAATGCTTTTCATGTCGTCCTCCGTTGTTTGTTCTGCTCCCAGAGCGTTTCCTCTTGTTGCTTAATCTTGTCCTGCTGGACAGCATCGGCACATTGGCAAAGCAGTTCTGAAATTGCATTCCTGCACCTTTCGCTCAGTGCGTGCTCGTTGCTGTCGATGACCGAGATCAGGCAGTTGAAAAAACTCATTACTTCATCGTGGTCGCCGTGCCACTGGCGCAGATCGCGCAGCAGGGCGCTGGTGTTTGTTCGTTTCAATTCGTTCTCCGGTAGTAGTTTTCGAGCTATCACATCTAAAAACATCGGTGCTAGCACCTGGGCCATCGTCTGCATCCGTCTGATTTACACCGGGATCGCTGGTGTATGGCCTTGTCGCTTTGAAGTGATGATTGAATGTAATCCAGTTTTTATTTTCCGTTTATAGGGTTTCCCCTATGTTTGGAAAATATATTTTGCTTTAAAGTTGGGGCATGAAAACTCAAAACAATTACAACCAGGCCGAGCTTCAAAGCGCCACCGCAGCGCGGCAGCTATGCAGGGCGCACGCTCATTTTTATGCTGATAGGCAAGACACCGACGTTGCAACTTTTGCAGCTTTGCACCTGGCCTTAGAAGATGAGGCCGCTCAGCAGGGAATAAGGTTTCGGCTGGTTTTTGGGATTGAAGAATGATCGACAACCCAGTGACGATAGGCGATGCCACGCTGATGCAAGTTGATTGCATGGAGTACATGGCAACGCTACCGGACAAGCACTTTGAGCTGGCGATTGTTGACCCGCCTTATGGGATAGCGCACTTTACGCAATCAGACAGGGTTGATAAATATGGAAAATATGACTGGAACGAAACCGTACCGAACGAGTTGTATTTCAAAGAACTACAGAGGGTAAGTAAGGAAAGGATTATTTGGGGTGCGAATTATTACAACTGTTTTGAAAATGGCAAAGCAGCCATAGTTTGGGATAAAGAAAACCCGCACCCATCAATGAGTCGGTGCGAAATTGCGTCTGTATCATGGGGGAAAAGAGTGAATTATTACAAATTAGCTCACTACGGTTTTGTTGGGATACATGACGATTTTCACCCGTGCGGAAAACCCGTAAAGCTCTACGAATGGCTGCTAAAAAACTACGCCAAGCCCGGCGACCGTATCCTCGACACCCACCTCGGCTCATGCTCAAGCGTCATTGCTTGCCTAAACATGGGCTATGAAATAACAGGCTGCGAGCTTGACCCGGACTACTTCGCCGCTGGTGTTGAGCGGGTAAGGAACTCGCAACGGCAGGAAACGCTATTCACACCCGCCCAACCCAAGCAAGATCAACTCACACTGGAGACACCATGAACCATCAAGACGTTATCCAAACCGCCAGACGGCTGTGCGTTGACATAAAAGGCTGCCCAGACGCAGAGGACGAGGACACTGATGGTTATGGATACGGCAGCATCGACATTGCTGAAATCCTGTCAGCCGAGGTTTTGAGGTTACGGGCATTGATTCAAAAGGAGCAACCATGAACCCACTGACAAACTTGAGCCAAATCGCTATGGACTTCTTTGTTTACCCTGCATTCCCCGTCCATGCTAGAGCAAGGGCAACTGACCCCGGCACCAGCATAGACGCAGCAATCAACGCCGAGAAGTTTGCTAAGAGCCACGCAGGGCGCATCATGGCGGTGTTGGCGCAACAAGGCCCGTCTAGCGCGTCTAAGCTGGCGCTATTCACCGGGCTTACGGTTGTCCAGATAGACCGCAGGATGAAGGAAATCCAAGTTAAGGGCCTTGCACAGCCAACAGGCGAGGTGCGTGATGGTTGCCGGGTGTGGGCGGCTGTAAGCCATCATTGATTTATGGAACACTTAAATTACAGCAGACAACTGGTTCGGCATTGCCTTATTGGGTTAGATACGCCCAATTTACACGCCGAGCAGAGATTGAAATTATCAAGCGTTATTGATCTACATGGAGCATCTACTAAATTTATTTTACCGAATGGCGGGCGGCTATTTGATGACAAGGAACTGCGTTCATTGGATGAGTCTGTGCCGTTACGGTTGCCATACCCTTTTATTGCATTGGAATACCACTCAAGCGGTATAGAACGCGAAGTCAATGATCCTGTTGGATGGGTTGATGGTGAACCACAATTTGAAAATTATGGCTCTATATCTGCTCCAAAGCGCGTTGTTTATGCCAGAGAGCGCGATGGCTGGATTGTGGTGACTATTGCATTTTGGACGCAGTGCGATGGAAATTGGCGCATTCTCCCAGAGTGCGCTATACCAATTATTAACTATCTCAATAGGAAACAAATATCACCAAGCGGTAGGCCGGGTATCTTGACCGCCTTTCAGCAAGAAGGAGTGCCGAAGTCTGACTACATGGACGAGATCGGTTCTCTCCTATGCTTTTTGAACATATTGCAATGTTCTAACGTCCATATCGAGCGCAGCGAACCGAAGAAAGTCGGTCAAAAAATCAAGGCCGCACTACCTTTCGATACTTACCATATTCTAACGATTGGTTCAAATATAGTCGGTTGTTCTGGCGCAACGGGTGGGCATAGAAGCCCGAGAGAGCACTTGCGCCGGGGTCATATTCGTCGCTTGGCAGACGGCAGACGTATTTGGGTAAACTCATCTGTGATTTCTGCTGGGCGTGGCGCTGGTGTGATCTCAAAAGATTACGCTATCGCTGTAAGCCAGCATTGAAAATAAATGTTGCAACAATCTAAAATTAGGCGCACACTACAAATTCACCGGCCCTGACGAGCCAATTGACGTAAAGAACTCAATGACTTTTTTCGTAAGCATCGCACTCAAGTACCCATCAAAGGCGGCTAGCCATCTTTGCGTCGGGAATCGTCAGCTTGTGTGCGGTGCTTTTCAAAGGGGTTATCCATGAGCTATCGCATCAAGGGCTGGACTAAGTTTCAGCACTTCAAAGACCGCAAACCTCCTTGGGTAAAACTGTACCGAGAACTGCTGGATGACCTTGAATGGCATGAGCTTGATGGCAAGTCAGCAAAGGTTTTAGTCATGTTATGGCTTATAGCTTCTGAGTATGACGGAAACCTTCCTAATGCCAAAACACTGTCTTTCAGGCTCAGAATGACTGAAAAAGAGGTTATCAGTAGCTGTATCAATCTGTCTCACTGGCTGGAGCAAGTCGATATCAATACGATATCATCAGGATATCAGGAGACACGTGTAGAGACAGAGACAGAGACAGAGAAAGAGACAGAGACAGATTCTTTGTCCTCTACGCGGACTCCTAGCCAGCAGCTCTTATCTGTTTTCCATGAAAAATGTGGACTTCTACCAAAAGTGTCGATTTTCTCTGATAAACGAAAAGGGACGTTAAAGAGCCGATTCAACGAAGTGATGAAAACCGAGAAGTGGGAACCTGAGCAAACAATCGCCTGGTTTGGCGACTTTTACGAAAGTGTGAACGCCAGCAAGTTTCTGACAGGCCGATCAGCGCCTAGTCGTGATGGGCGGTCATTCAGGGCAGATTGGGACTGGGTGCATAACCCTGTCAACTTTGTAAAAATCATTGAAGGGAAATACGGCAATGGCCTATGAACTAAGTAAACCAAAGATTGAGGACAAGTCCCAAAGCCTAGACTGCCGAGCCAGTGGTTGTCCGCTACGTTGGAGCGTCAGCACCGAAGGGCGGCATCAGCTTTGCAGCTATCACGCCTGGACTGAGCCGAATCAGTGGCCTGAGATCACACAGCGGTTGCAAATGGACGGGCCGTGGCTGCTGACAACAAAACGGGCAAAGGTAGCAGCATGAACTACTGGTCGGCTCAAGATTTGCTAGACGCTCGCCGTGAAGGTGCAGACATGCCACAGCACGTCATCTTAAAAGCACTTACATTGACCGGCGATATAGAAGCCGACAGCCTGCAAGAGCTAATCGAGTCAGAGAGCCATGAATAATTGCGGCACTTGCAAGAACACAAAACCCGGACAACTCACGCGCCAAGGGTTTCAGGAGTGTCGGCTGCAAACAAAATTTGAGTTTTACCCGTCCCGTCACAGTTGCGACCAATGGCAAGCAAAACCACAAGCACCAGCACCAGACAAGCCAAGCACAGCGGCGCGGGATGAGTTTATTGAAAAGCGCAATGCACAGAGGGCGGCGATATGAAACCCTGCGAAGTGTGTGGCAAGGAGTTTATTGAGTCACGCCTCGGCCAAAAAGTCTGCGGCTGGAAGTGTGCCGAGAAAGTGCCAAAGATTGCACGAAAAGCTGTAAAGGTAGCCAAGCAGGTCGAGCGTGCTGCGGACAAGGTGCTGGGCGAGAAGCAAAAGAAACTACCAAAACTCAAAAGCGAGGCGCAAGTGCCATTTAACGCCTACTGCAAGGAACGAGATAGGCAGGCCGGGTATCCGTGCATATCAAGCGGCAAGGCGCTGGACTGGTCGGGCAATAGGACGGATGCCGGTCACTATCGATCCGTTGGTGCAGCGCAGCATTTAAGATACAACGAGGATAACTGCCACGCCCAATCTAAACACGATAACCGATGGCTGGCAGGTAACGCCGTGGACTATCGGCTTGGCCTGATAGCCAGAATCGGACTTGAGCGCGTCGAGGCGCTGGAAAACGACAACGTACCGCATAAGTGGACGCGAGAGGACTTGACTTTTATCAAGGCGCTTTATATCAGGAAACTTAAAGACCTAAAGGCGGCATTGTGAAGCAGACGTTCATCCTCGCCCACCCTGAGGCACGTAGAAGGGCTATCCAGGCCGTGCAGGAGGCCGCTGAGGGCTTTGTTATTGAAGTTAGGGAGCCTACCCGCTCCAAAGACGCAAACGCTGCTATGTGGCCTATTTTGGACGCATTTAGTAAACAATTGGATTGGCCGGTCAACGGTGCGATGACGAAACTATCCTCGGACGAATGGAAAAACATCCTGAGCGCGGCTTTTGACCGTGAGACCGTCAGGGTGGCGATGGGGCTGGATGGGGGAATGGTGATGCTAGGGCGCAGGACTTCAGAGATGAGCAAAGCCAAGTTTTCAGAGTTTTTAGAGTTCCTGCACGCTACAGCCGTAGCTAAGAGTGTTGTTGTTTATGCACACCCGAAAATAAATTGAACTTTTCTCAAAACTGTGTTATCCTATAGTTGTCAAGTGTTGCCGCACTAATGAAGCCTTAATTTTGGGCCTTTCACGCGGCAACGTGGAGGGCTTCAAAGTTAAGGCTTTTTTGCTTTCAGGCCGCTGTGGGACGACTGTGCAGCGGTATCACACCAGCAACAGGGTCATGCTGGTTGACGGGTTTTAGCGTAATCGAATCGCCCGACAGGGGCTATCCAGAATAGCCGAAGGATTCGAAGTAGAGCGTTTGGATCGACTCTACCGATGCACCGATGCTATGGCTCCGGGAAGCAGAGAAGCAAGAAAATCTGTAACAGGGTTAGCTTGCCTTCGCCCTCAACTATCCACCAAGAAGCATAATTAGGGAATTATTCAATCCTGATACACTCCAATTAGCAATAAGCAGTTGCTTTTACGGTAAAACTCTAGTAATCTACGGTTTTACCTCTTTTTTTGGAGTAAATCTTGCACAAGTACGCTGAAACATCGGCTAATGATGCTTTTACGCTAATGTTGCGTTGCACCAATGTTGACAAATCTACACTAGAAGTAGGTACAAATGGTCGCCGGTAAGAAGAAGGGTTCGCCCAAAACAGGTGGTAGGGTGGCTGGACAGCCCAACAAGGCCACTTCGGACGCTCGTGCATCCATAGCACTGTTTGTTGATGGAAACGCGCACAGGCTCAATGGCTGGCTCGATATGGTCGCCAACGGTACTGATGATGTAAAGCCCAACCCAGTCAAAGCCTTTGAGATGTTCCAAAGCCTGGTTGAGTACCATGTACCGAAATTAGCAAGGGCTGAAGTCTCAGGCCCAGACGGTGGTGCAATCAAGCTAGAGAACGTCACCATCACAATCATCGATCCCTTGAGGATTGGCAATGATTAGCGCAAAAGTCCCGCGCAAACTAGCCTGCTTGCTCAAACCAGCAAGGTACAAGGGTGCGTATGGTGGAAGGGGTGGGGCCAAGTCTCACTTCTTTGCCGAACAGCTAATCATCAAGTGCTACCAGAAGGAAACTAGGGCCGTTTGTATCCGTGAAGTGCAGAACTCAATCAAAGACTCAGTTCGCCAACTCTTGATGGACAAGGTAAGTCAATTCGGCATGGGCCACCTGTTTACAGCCGTGGATAACGAGATCAGAGGCACAAACGGCAGCTTGATCATCTTCCGGGGTATGCAGAGCTTCAACGCAGCCAACATCAAATCGCTGGAAAACTACCAAGTCGCATGGGTAGAGGAGGCCCAGACCCTTAGTCAACACAGCCTAGACCTACTACGCCCGACCATCCGGGCGCTCGACTCTGAGTTGTGGTTTAGCTGGAATCCACGGTTCAAGACCGACCCAGTGGACAAGTTCTTCAGGAAAACCCCACCACCAGATGCCGTATCAACACTAATCAACTGGCGGGATAACCCGTGGTTTCCAGATGTTCTTAGAAGTGAGATGACGCACGACTTCATCGTTGACCAGGACAAGGCAGATCATATCTGGAACGGTGCTTACGGTGGAACGCAAGGAGCAATCCTGTCCCGCTGGGTGAACAAGGCCGAGCGTGATGGACGCATCGGATCAGTCGAGTTCGACCCTAACGGCGCAGGGATAGACATAAGCTGCGACATCGGTTTCAGGGACACGGCATCATTCTGGTACTGGCAACGGTGTTTGGGTGGGTACAGGGTTCTTAAATATGACGGTGCTTCTGGAATGGATGCGCCCGAGTGGATCGAGCGGATACAAGGCAACCTGCGGAAAATGGGCTTGAGTAAGCTACTCAATAAGGTATGGCTACCCCATGATTCAAGGGCCAAGACCTTCCAAAGCAAATATACAAGCATGGAGCAGTTCCTAACTGCCTTCGGCGCATCTCATGTCGATGTTGTCCCAATCTCCAAGAAGTCCGACCAGATCAACGCAGCCAGAGAGGTCATTGACCAGTGTGAGTTTGACCGTATCCAGTGTGAGACAGGTCTAGATGGACTACTAGCCTGGGAGTTCGAATACAGCGAGGATAACAACGTCTACAGCCGAGAACCAAAGCATAACTGGGCAAGCCACCCAAGCGATGCGTTTGCTTACGGCTGCCAAGTAATGCAGAAGCACAAACTGCCAGTGCCGGGAATCGAGACCAAAACCCTGATCGTCGGGCCTGCGAATGAAGTGACAATGGACGATATGTGGGCTATCCACAAAACAAACCAAAGGAGTGCCAGAATATGAACGCTGTATCTTATTGGCCTAATCATGGCTGATCCTAGCCAACTAGCGGCGGCGCTCCGCTACCAAGAGGATAGGATCAGTCCTACACCTCGGAATAAGCTATTGGGCATGGTAGCTGATGCTATGCAAGGTGTGGGCGATTGGGCAACATCTCCAGAACGCGGAGGGCCAAGGGCAGGTTTTAATAAAGCTATTGCTGACGTGCTGGGCCTGCCGGGTACGCAAAGAACCATCGATGCACTGTCCTATGGCCATCCGTTAGGCAAGGCAGGTTCAGGCGGTATGTGGCAACCTAAGTCAGACACGGTTGATGCTGTTTTTAATGCAATACCGTTAACTGGGCTGGCAAGCAAAGGCGCAAAGACAGTGGGCCAAACTTTAGCGCCAACAGCCAAGGAGATGGCGCGTGTAGCCATTGAGAAGCGGCTTGTCGATATTGGTGGGATACAACCCGCTACCGTCTGGCAAGGCTCGCCGCACCGCTTTGCACCTACGGCAAAGAATCCGCTAGGCGAGTTTGACGCGACGAAGATCGGCACTGGCGAGGGTGCGCAGGCTTATGGGCATGGTCATTATCTGGCTGATGCGCCTGAGGTGGCTAAGTCGTACGCTGGGCTATTTAACGGTCGCGTTACAAAAACCGTTTCATTGCCAACAGCCGACGGCGTTCGAGTTCCTGGCACATATAACAGAATGGTGGCGGCTGATGTAGCGACACAGCATAAAGGGAATGTGCAGGCGGCAATAGATGATGCGATTCGCACTAACGCTGACCCAGAATATATTGCAGCAGCTAGAAATTTGCTCGGCAAAACTGTTGACACTAGCACTATTAACCGTACCCATAAAGGCAACCTCTACAAAGTAGACCTACCAGACGAACACATAGCCCGGATGTTGGATTACGACAATGCAGTGCCGGAAGCAGTACGCCAAAAAGTCAGTCAGGCGGCAATGCAAAAATTTGGCTCAGGCTCAACTGGTACAAGTGGCGAACAGCTATACAACGAAGTAGTTAAGGAATTTCAGCGTGCCGGAAGTAAAAACGCCACGGCTGAAGCCACTGATTTTTTAAGGCAGCAAGGCATACCCGGCATACGCTACCTAGACGGCGGCTCACGCGCTGGTGGGGCAGGAACAAGCAATTACGTTGTATTCCCCGGTAACGAGGGGATGCTGAAAATCCTTGAGCGCAATGGGCAGACAGCAGCCAAGCCTAACAACCTAGTAGAGGCCCTGAAATATCAGGAGGGCCAAGCTAAAACTCTTGGTCAGTACGGTGGTTCCGCTCCCAGTTCAGCACAAAAACCAGCATTGAGCAAAACAGCAGACTTCGGTGGTGACAAAACATATCCCATTAACACAACGGGTGATGTAGTTGTAGGCGACCAAATTTCATTTCAACGCGCAACCTTCTCAGGAAGTTTTAGAAATGCAAAGTTTGAAGGGTTTGAGCGTGTTGATGCAAAAATAGTAAAAGACAGCTACGGAAAAGACAAGCAGCAACATACTTTTACTTTGGAATTACCGGATGGAACGACAACCAAAATAAAAGGACGTAACATTTACAAAGAAGGTACTTGGAGAAAGCCGTGGGAAGATGAGTCGTTACGCAAAGCCGCCACAGATGAAAAGCATACGCGAGGCGACATTGCTAGAACGGCAAGAGATGAAAGAAAAATGGACAAATGAACAATTACTCAAGATGCTGGAGGGCTAACAATGGCTAAAACACTATCCAACGAAGTCGATAAGTACATCAGTTGTATTGCTGCCTACGACAACGAGTTCAAGAAGTGGGAAGGACGCACGAAGAAGATCATTCGTCGCTACCGGGACGACACTCGCTCGACTTCGGGCAATGACTCAGCCAAGTTCAACATCCTCTGGTCAAACGTCCAGACGCTCATTCCTGCTGTTTACTCCAAGATGCCCAAGGCAGACGTATCACGTAGGTTTGGCGACAACGATCAGGTCGGACGGGTGGCTAGTCAGCTTATTGAACGCGCCTTGGACTTTGAGATCGAGCATTACACCGACTTTCGGACGACAATGCGGTACTGCGTTGAGGATCGTTTCTTGGGTGGGCGTGGTGTTGCTTGGGTGCGGTATGAACCCCATGTAAGCAATCAGGAAATGCCTGAAGATGGCCTGCAAGTCACCGAGGACACCGATGAGGGTGGAGAAACCAGCAAAGTATCGGGTGTTGAAGTCGAGCCTCAAGAGCAGATCGAGTACGAATGCGCTCCTACTGATTACGTCCATTGGTCAGACTTCGGACACTCAGTAGCTAGGACGTGGGAGGAAGTCACCTCTGTTTGGAGATGGGTGTACATGACGAAAGAGGCTCTAATCGAGCGTTTTGGTGAAAAAGCAGCAAAGCAGATTCCCCTAGATGCCGGCCCTGATCCGTTGTCGAACTACACCAAACAGCAGCAGGAATACACACGATCTAAGGTTTGTGAGTTGTGGGACAAGGAAACCGGCAAGGTGTACTGGTTCACCAAAAACAGCAAGTCCTTCGTAGATGTACGGGATGATCCGCTTGATCTAGATCAGTTCTTCCCTTGCGCCCGGCCTCTTTACTCAACGATGACCAGCGACAGCCTGGTTCCCGTTCCAGATTTTGTACTTTACCAAGACCAAGCCAATGAACTAGACATATTAAGCGACCGCATTGACGGCTTGGTAAAGTCCTTACGTGTGCGTGGTGTTTACGATGCCAGCCAGCCGGCACTTCAACGACTATTGACTGAGGGCGACAACAACTCTCTGATTCCAGTCGATAAGTGGATGGCGTTCAGTGAAAAAGGTGGATTAAAGGGCAGCATTGATCTACTACCTCTTGACGTACTGTCAAACGCCTTAATCCAATGCTACCGTGCTAGGACTGAGATCAAACAGCAGATTTACGAGATCACAGGACTGTCAGACATTATCAGGGGTGCTTCGGTAGCCAGTGAGACAGCTACAGCACAGCAGATCAAAGGCCAGTTTGCTAGTCTCCGTCTGAAATCCATGCAGGAGGAAGTGGCCCTGTTCGCCTCTGATTTGATTCGACTGAAGGCGCAGATCATTTGTACAAAGTTCACACCGGACACAATCCTGATGTACGCCGCGGCGCAGCAGATGAACCAGGCCGATCAACAACTGATCCCGCAAGCACTTGAATTGATTAAAAGCAACCCACTGCGAAACTTCCGCATCGAAGTGTCGGCAGATTCCCTAGTCCAGCTTGACGAGGTGCAGAACAAGCGTGATCGGGTTGAGTTCCTGCAAGCATTCAGTGGTTTTATGAAGGAAGCCCTGCCAGCCGCTCAAGCTGTCCCAGAATTGACTCCGATGCTAGTGGAGATGATGAAGTTCGGCGTTGCGAGTTTCAAACAAGCCGCACCGATTGAAGGTGCGATAGATCAAGCTATGGAGCAGATGAAGGAAAAGGCCAAGCAACCACAACCTGAGAGGCCCGATCCTGAGATGATGAAACTCCAAGCCCAGCAGCAGGGTGATCAGATGAGATTACAGGCTGACGGACAGGCCGCTCAAGTGAAAGCCCAGTTTGAGTCTCAGATTCAGCAAGGTAAGATTCAAGCCGATATGCAGATGGAGCAGATGAAGCTACAGGCAGCAGCACAGGCCGAGGCGCAAAAGCAACAATTTGAAATCCAGAAGCACCAACACATGATGCAGATGGAAGATCAAAGAGCCGCCCAAGTCGATCAATTTAACCGCTGGAAAGCCGAGTTGGATGCAGCGACCAAGGTACTCGTAGCTCAGATCGGGGCCAAGGCAGGGTTAGATCAGGCAGCAATGGCAGCGCAAAATGCAGCCAGCAATGAAGTGGGTGAGAACTTAGGCAATGGATTATGAGAAAAACATACGTTTACCGCAATGGCGAGATGGTTGAAAAACACACCACCTACACAGAATCCGTTGCCCCGATGGTGATGAATGACATCCAACCTTATAAGTCTATGATTGACGGGACGATGATTCAAAGCAGGTCAAAACACCGCGAACACTTGCGGGATAATGGCTGTTTTGAGATTGGCAACGAAAAGATGGAAACCAAGGTTACTCCACCTTCAACCGAAAAACGGCGAGAGGTTCTCCGCGCCCAGCTTGATAACATGAGCCACGACCAGGCAAACCAGATTATGCAATCCCTGCGTAATGATTCCAGAAACTACACTTCCCACAGGAAATAAAATGGACACTACCGAACCCATTGCACCGTCAGAACCCCAAGACAACCGCCGTGACCTGCTTTCGCAGCAGTTTGACGATGTAGCTGCTGCACCAGCAGAGACAGTACCAGTAGAGGCAGCGCCAGCCCGTTTACGATCAGAGGATGGCAAGTTTGCTGCCAATCCAGTAGCGGCAGTAGAAGCAGCAAGTACAGAGGCTATTGAAGAACCCGTCTGGAAACGCGCCCCGGCAAGCTGGAAAAAAGATCACCACGATGTTTGGAACGCAGCCGATCCAAGGATGCAGGAATATGCCTACCAGCGTGAGGAACAAATGCGGGCTGGTGTCGAGCCTTTAATCTCCAAAGCACAGTTTGCCGATCAAATGCAGGAAGCGGTAAATCCTTATATGCAGACGATCAACGGTCTGGGAATTGACGCTCCAAAGGCCGTAAAAGCCTTGCTAGAAGCAGATCATGCGTTAAGATACAGCAACCCGCAGGAAAAATATAATTTATTTGCTAGACTTGCACAACAATATGGTGTAGATTTAGGCAATGTCAGTGGTTTGCAACAACAGCAAGTCGCTGATCCGCAGATTTATGCACTTCAAAACGAACTAAATAATGTTCGCGGCGAGGTGCAAGGCTGGAAGAACCAGCAAGAGCAAGCGCAGAATGCTACGCTTTTGAGTGAGATCAACAAGTTCTCATCTAAAGCAGATCATTTTGAGCAAGCAAGGCCAACCATGATTAACCTCTTACAAAGCGGCATGGCGAGTACCTTGGACGAAGCCTACGAAAAGGCCATTCGTTTAGACCCTGAATTGTTTGATAGTGTCCAATCAAGCCGACAAGTCGAAGTGGATGCAGAGAAACGAAAAGCGGCTGACCGCGCAGCTAAAACTGCAAGATCATCCGCTGTGAGCGTCAAGAGTGCTACACCAAGCGCAGCATCCTCACCTAAAGCTCAAGACCGCCGCAGCAGATTAGCCGATCAATTCGACGAAATCTCTGCACGACTTTAATCTGATTAGGAGTAATTATTATGGCTTTTGCCAATAGCTCAATCAGCGACATCATTGCGACCAACATTCAAAGTCGAACTGGTGAACTAGCTGACAACGTTTGACAAAATAGACGTTAGAAAACTCCGTGAATTCGGTGAAAAGCTGAGATGCCAACACCGAGCCAAGCGGCGCAGTTAAAAGGGCGCTGAAGGTGTAACGACTAGGGTACTGCGGAAGCAAAGCCCCACGAGCGCGGAGCGTAAGTATTAACCACAGAGGGGAATCCCAAATGGTAACAGTGTACGGATTAGAGGATGCAAGTACCGGCGGGGCGTATGTAGGTTGTACGTCTGGCAAAATAGGTAAGAGGATGCGGGAACACCGCAGCTTACTCAAGGCGGGAAAACATAGCTCTAGAAGGTTGCAGGAAGCGTGGAACGATCACGCTGGCGCGTTTCAGATGAAAGTCTTAGAGACAATGCCAGCCGATGTGTCAGTGATCGAGAAACGTGAGCGCGAGTTGTCTTGGATGAAGCATTACAGGTTACAGGGTTTGTTGTTGAACGAGAATGAATATTCGTTCCGACCACCACCGTATGCTCCAGCAATGGCAGTGGCGGCAAGAGTAGCAAGAGGCTACCGGCCCAGCGCAGAAAGCAACATGAAACGTAGACTGGCGCAGCTTGGTAAGCCGAAAGGTCATGGCGCTAAAATAAGTGCCACTAAGCGTGCGAAAAACTTGCGATGAGATAGTCTGCTCTGCACATAAGAAGAATGTGCAGGTTTCGGATAAAGAGCCGAAACGTAACACTAGGACAAACAACAATGCCCTGTTGCGCCGCCTGAAAGAGCGCGGAAACGTCAAGACGTTCTCCGGTGGTAATGTGATCTTGCAAGAGATTATGTACACCGACAGTTCCACGAACAACACCAACAGCTATTCTGGCTATGAAGTGTTGAACGTGTCACAGAACAGCCCGATCAGCTCGGCTCAGTTCTCGATCACTCAGTACGCCGCTGCGGTTTCTATTTCTGGTTTGGAGATGATCCAAAACTCAGGCAAAGAAGCCATCATCGATCTATTGGATGGCCGGATGAACGTAGCTGAAGCGCAACTGGCTAACCGACTGGGTAGTGACATTTACCTCGACGGTACTGGTAACTCAGGAAAGAACATCACCGGATTGGGTGCTGCTGTGCCTGATGCTCCTTCAACCGGAACCTATGGCGGTATCAACCGGGCAACATTCTCGTTTTGGCGTTCGGTGAAGTACGCAGGCTCTGCTGATGGTGGCGCAGCGGTTTCTGCAACCAACATCCAAAGTTACATGGACGCACTCGCGGTTCAGTTGATTCGCGGTACGGACAAGCCTGATCTGATCGTTGCAGATGCCAACTACTACAAGTTGTATCTCCAATCGCTCCAGGCTATCCAGCGTATCTCGGACGGTGGCTCTAGCACTGCTGGCGCTGGCTTTGCTTCGCTAAAATACTATGGTGCAGGTATGTCCTCGGACGTAGTTCTGGACGGTGGTGTTGGCGGTGCAGCTACTGCGGATCACATGTGGTTTCTGAACACGAAATACATCATGTTCCGTCCCCACGTTGATCGTAACTTCGTTCCCATTGGTGGCGAGCGCCAGGCAGTCAATCAAGACGCTGTTGTGAAGCTCATCGGCTGGGCCGGTAATTTGACCAGTAGCGGCCCGCAATTCAGCGGCGTGCTGATAGCCTGATCAATTAACTTTTAAAGGAAAATTATCATGGCATATTCAGTTACCCCCCTGATTGGAACGGACTTTAACAACATCGTTCCAGTAAACGCTAATAGCGCAGGTACTAACGTCCCCTCAATGGGGCCGCTAGGCACTCAGGCTTTTGGCTCTGATGGTCTGTTGTACGTCTTGGCGAAAGCCAATGCAACCATCTCTGCATCTACCGCAGTCTGCGCTATCAATGTATCAACATTCCTTGTAGCTGCCTCTGGTGGGTCTTACACCTCACCAGCCGTTGCTCTGGCAAGTGGTGATGTAGCCTGGTTCAGCAAAGCATCGGTGTAAGTAGCGGGGTGGTGTAAAGGCCACCCCTTTTTTTTAAAGGACTAAATATGGCGCTAGATTCTGATATTGTTAACGCTGACTCGCACTTGCATGTCGAGTTTTACACCTTTGAAAAAGAGCCGTACAAGGATATTCCGTTCGTTCGGATCATGGTTCCTGGTGATAAAAACAACATCATCGAGCAACCTGTCCGCGACGATCACAAGCAGCGATTCCCTCGCCAGTGGCTTTATTTCCAGATGGCGAATAACGAGGGAATGCCGGTCATTGGCACGACATTGGAGCAATGGTGTCGAGATCGTCCAGAGGAATTTACCGACTACTCAATGGCAGAGCTTCAGATTTTGAAGTTCCAGACGGTTGAACAAGTCGCTACGGCCTCGGACTCACAGCTTCAAAAAGTCGGCATGGGTGGGGTTGGTTTGCGTGAGAAAGCACGCTCTTACCTACTGCGTAAGAATCAAAGCGAAAGTTCTCTAGAGTTGGAGCAAACCCGCAACGAACTCAAAGAGCTACAGGAACAAATGAAAACCTTGATGGCCCGCAATAAAGGTGGCCGTCCTAAAAAAGAGGTCTAAGCCATGTCTAGCACTCTGCTCCAACTTGTGCAGCAGGTGACAAATGAGTTAGGTGTCAGCACGCCCACAGTAGTTGCTGCAAGTACTAATCAGGATGTCATCCAAATCTTGGCATTGATGAATGCCGGTGGGTATGAGTTTTTGCGTAAACACGCTTGGCGTGAGTTGACTAAGCAAAAGCAGTTCAGCACTGAATACTTGACAACTACGGGAACGTGGACTAACGGCGGTACAACGATCACCGGCATTCCATCGACTACGGGATTAGATACAACCTACCAAGCCATCGGCACTGGAATCAACCAGAACGTCTTTATCTCTAGCGTAGATTCAGCCACTCAAGTAACGCTGAATCAAGCCTTCACCGAAGCAGGAACAGCCGCTGCGGTTGAATTTCAGAAGATGAAGTACTCACTCCCTGATGACTATGAGGCACTTGTTCCACGGACGATGTGGGACAAATCGAAGCACTGGGAGATGCTAGGGCCAGAGGATGCCCAACAGTGGGAATGGATACTGTCAGGATTTATAGCAACCGGCCCACGGGTTCGGTGGAGGTTGCTAGGAAGTTATTTTCAAATCTGGCCGGGGTTCAGCAACGCTGAATTTCTGGGTTACGAGTACAGGTCTAAGGGATGGGCCACCAGCGCAGCAGGAGTGGCTAAAAACAGCTTTACTGTAGACACTGATACCTGCATATACCCTGATCGTTTAATGGTGCTAAGTACAAAGCTGAAGTATTTTTCCGCAAAAGGATTCGATACGACAAATTTCTATCGTGATTACCTCACGGAACTTGAAGCAGCGATAGCTCTGGATACGTCGAGTGCAAATCTATCGTTTGCTCCGAGGCCCGGTACGGTTCTGATAGGTTGGGAAAACATACCAGATTCAAACTACGGCTCTTGAAGATGACTCCAATTTCTGCCATTTTTAATGTGAGAAACGGTAGAGTGGCAAACGCCATATTCTACGGATATTTCTTTGTATTTGCGATCATCTGCAAGTATTGCGCGTGCGAGTATTGTAGCAGATAAAGGGTTTGCTATATGAGTATTCGTTCAATGTTGAGAAATACCAGCGGCCGTGCAGCAGGCGTTGCTTCGCTCCCTGCTCCTGTTGGGGGATGGAATGCACGCGATTCATTGGCGAACATGGAATCGACTGATGCGGTGATACTTGACAACCTGTTCCCAACGGTGTCATCGGTCAACCTTCGTGGTGGATATACCAAGCACGTCACTGGAATTACAGGTCAAGTCGAAACTTTGATGACCTACACCAGTGGGTCAACTACTGCGCTTTTCGCTATTGCAGGGACTTCAATTTATGACGTAACCACTGCCGGTGTTGTAGGTTCTGCTGTTGTGACTGGGCTAACGAACGCTCGGTGGGAGTACATCAATGTCACCACAACTGGGGGTAGTTATCTCTACGCTGTAAACGGAGTGGATGCTCCCAGACTGTACGATGGCTCGACTTGGGTAACTATCACCGCAGTTTCAACGCCTGCGATTACCGGGGTAACAACAACTACCCTAGACAACATCACGCTGTTCAAGAATCGTGTCTGGTTCATTGAAAAGGATACCCTGAAGGCGTGGTATCTACCCACGAGTGCAGTCGGTGGAGCTGCTGCAACGCTGGATTTAAGTTCAATTGCCAAGATGGGTGGTTCGCTCGTTTCTGTCGCAGCGTGGACGATTGACGCAGGGTATGGAGTAGATGACAACCTAGTGTTTGTCACCAGCGAGGGTGAAATCATCGTCTACCGTGGGTCTGATCCAGCAAGTGCTGCAACGTGGGCATTGACGGGTGTTTGGAATTTGGGCGCTCCGGTCAGCAAAAGGTGTCTCCTAAAGTACGGCGGTGATCTTTTAATACTGTCCTTGGATGGGTTGTTGCCATTAGCCTCTGCATTACAAAGCTCACGCATCGACCCAAGGGTTGCGCTGAGTGGCAAAATAGAAGGCGCTATCAATGCTGCGACAACAACTTACCAAAACACCTTTGGTTGGACGATTCTTTATTTCGCCAAAAGGAATGCGCTTTGGATAAATGTGCCGGTGTCTGCTGGAAAGCAAGAACAGTTCGTTATGAACACAATTACCAAGGCGTGGTGTCGGTTCACCGGATGGCCCGCTAACTGTTGGTCGTTGTTTAACGACGATCCGTATTTTGGTGGGAACGGCTTTGTCGGTGTGGCATGGGGCAGTGGGTATGTTGATGACACCAGCAATATCGCAACGTCTGCCTTGCAAGCGTTTAACTATTACGAATCGCGTGGAGTAAAAAAATACTTTACCCGCGCAAGGCCAAGTATTTTCACGGATGGTCTGCCTGGTATTGCTCTCGGCATGAACATTGATTTTGACTTGGTTGGCACAACATCAGAATTGTCGTTTTCGCCCACATTGCAATATGGCTCTTGGGATTCAGCCTTGTGGGATGTGGGATCATGGGGTTCTGGTCTAACGATAACGAACAATTGGCAAGGGATTACAGGCATAGGTTACTGTGGTGGCTTGCAGTTCAAAAGTGAAAGTCAAGGAATACAACTTGAGTGGGCGGCTACCGATGTGGTCTACCAAAGCGGATGGCCGGGTATCTGATTGTCAATGGCCCAGAAGTGGGCAGGTGGGTTGCAAAACGCATCCAAGGTGGCTTTTGCGAGGATAGAACAGTAGCCATAGGATTGAAAAAAGACGACGACCTGATTGCAGGCGTGATTTATGAGAATTGGAATCATCAAAGTATTTGGTGTCACATTGCGATTGATGGGAAAATAACACCAAGTTACCTAGCAGCGATATTTGACTACCCGTTCAACATCGCTCAAGTTGAAAAGATTATTGTCCCAGTAGGAAGTGACAATGAGGAAAGCATACGTTTAGTCAAGAAAATGGGGTTTACCGAGGAAGGCCGAATCAAAGAGGGGCGGCTTGATGGAGACATTGTTTTTTTGACGTTGAACAGAAAAGACTGTAAGTATTTAGGAGAAAGATATTATGGGAAAATCAAGTCCAGCGCCACCACCAGCGCCTGATTATTCAGCAGCCGCTAGGGAGCAAGGCGCAGCCAATGAAGCAACTGCACGGCTTCAGGGCCGAATTAACAATCCAAATATCTATGGGCCGTTAGGGAGTCAGACTGTTTCGTGGGACGGAGATCAGTCAACCATCCGTCAAACACTCACGCCCGATGCACAAAACGCGCTGGAAAACCAGCAACGAACACAACGGGACTTGTCGGGACTTGCCCAACAAGGAATTGGTACGGCCCAAAGGATCATGGGAAGTGCATTCAACCCCAATTTGCGAGGCCTACAAACCGACTTAGGAAACCAGGGCGAAATTGACAGAGGCCCGAATGCCGGGATGTTTGGTCTAGCCTCTGGTGGTGGTCAATACGGACAAGCACAAGGTGTTGATGAGGGACGGTTTGGATATGCTCAAGGCGGCCCGCAAGCTGGAAATGCAAGGACAAGTTTCGGCGCGGATCAAGCTGGATACGGCCCCGATGCAGGTCAATACGGTTATCAGAGAGGTGGCGTTCAAGGCCCAAACCTACAGTCATCGTTAGATGGCAGCGGCAGGATTAACGAAGGCCCGTCTGGTGGGCAATTTGGATTGGCACGGCAAGGCATTGCAGGGCCAGAGTTGCAAGGTCAGATTGATACATCAGGCGATGCAAGGATGCCGGTTAATGCAGGGATGACAGGCCAAGAGGCAATCATGTCTAGGTTGCAGCCTCAGATCGAGCGTCAGCAAAGAGCAACTGCCCAACAAATGGCGAATCAAGGTTTGGTCTCTGGTGGCGAGGCGTTTACCAATGTAATGAGAGATCAATCACAACAACAGAACGACCTGCTCTCGCAGGCGGCGCTCCAAGGTATCAATCTTGATATGGCTGCGAATCAACAGGGATTCGGGCAAGCACAAGCAAGAGGACAATTTGGTAATCAGGCTCAACTATCGGGCTTCGGTGCTGATTTGCAAGGCGCTCAACTGTACAACCAAGGCATTCAGCAGAATTTTGGTAATGAGTTGCAAGCACAACAAGCTCAGAATCAAGCCCAAGCGCAAAGGTTTGGGCAACAGGTTCAATCAGGTCAATTTGGTAATCAAGCGCAACTAGCTAGTTTCGGGGCTAACTTGCAGAATCAGCAAGCACAGAACCAAGCCGCCGCGATGAATTTTGGTCAAGGACAAGCTGCCCAACAAATGATGAACCAAGGCATCGGGCAGAACTATGGACAGAATCTAGGTGCTGCTCAATTTGCCAATCAAGGTATGGGACAGAACTTTGCCCAAGGACAGGCTGCGGCACAAGCTCAAAATCAAGCCATGCAGCAGAATTTCCAGAATCAAATGGCTTCTCAACAATCTCAGAATCAAGCGTTGGCTCAGAATTTTGGCCAAGGGATGCAGGGCCAGCAAATGCAGAATCAGGCGATCAGTCAAAACTTTGCTCAAGCTCAAGCTGCTCAACAGGCTCAAAATGCCGCTCAGAACCAGCAGTACAACCAAGCATTACAAGGCGCACAGTTCGGCAATACGGCTCAACAACAGTCCCTTGCTCAACAGTTACAGATGCGTCAACAGCCGTTGAATGAGATTACAGGATTGATGAGTGGATCACAGATTCAAATGCCCCAGTTCCAAGGTTACGCAGGTTCAAACATCGCACCGGCTCCGATATTTGGAGCAGCACAAGCACAACAGCAAAATGCTATGGATCAGTACGGGATTGCGTCATCTAATGTAAATGCTCAGAATGCGGGGATGTATGGGTTGTTGGGTGCTGGTGCTGGTATGTTTAGGTTTAAGTAATGGCACAGGAACTGTTGACCGTCAAGCCAGAAGCAGTCCACATTCACCCAAGTGGTTATTACATGGTTGATTACGCCGCACTGTAAGGAACAAAAATGGCTACTATAAACCCCACCCACGCATTCAACCTTGCCAGCCCTTATGCGGCTGAAATGCAAGAGATGCAGCGCAGACAACAAATGTCTGAAATGCTCCAGCAGCAGTCACAATCACCGTTTGAGCGATTTAGCTATCAGGGCATCGAAGCGCCAATTCCATTTACTGCTGGACTAGCAAAGATACTTCAAGCCTACACCGGAGCGAAAATGCAACGGGAAAATGTTGCCGAGCAGAAAGCACTTGGGCAGAGATACAAAACCGAAACAATGGACACCCTCAGTCAAGCACAGGCTATGCGCGAGGGTACTCCAGCGCAGCCAGCACGTCAAGGAATTGATGCGCCGCCCGACGATCTAGGAGGAGGCCCAGGCTTTCCAAATCAAGCAGCAATTCCAGCTATTGCGCCAAATATCCAAGGTTCAGCCAATCTGCTGATGGGTTCAAACAACCCCATGTTGATGCAAATGGGGCTGACTGAAAGACAAGATGCGATAAAAAGCCAACGAATGGCGGAGGTACTAAAACAGGTAGGATATGGAACTCCACCACCTGCTGTAGCACCACCTGCTGTAACGCAGCCCATACCAAGCCCGCAAGCAGCGTCAACGCCTGCTGGGGGTCAGTCTGGTGCTATGGTTCCTCAGTCTAGGATTAACCCGCAGTCATTGGCATTACTCAAGGCTTTGGCTATTTCTAGCGGCGATCCTTCTATATTGGGGAAAATTGCAGAGTTGGAGCAGGGAGCATTTCTTAAAAGTAAGCCAGACGCAGCAAGAATGATGGAAATAATGGGTCAAGACCCGATAGTAATGGGGCAACTTGGACACTCTAAAGCAGTGGCTGATTCAAGGCAAATTATTTCAGGTGGGACTACGATACGCAATCCGATATCCAATAAAGTCGAGTTTGTCGCCCCTAAACTAGGTGAAGGCCAATACCAGTTGGCAGATGGCAGTGTTGGAAATCTTCCCGGCTATACAACAGCGGTGGGCCAAACTGACGCAGCTAAAGCTCAAGCAGTTCAGCCGTACCAAATGGGATCAATGGAAGTCCCGATCATGCTCCCGGGCGGGGATCAGACAATAATCAAACTCAACCCAGTGCAAGCTGCTGATTACAACAAGACGGGAAGATTGCCAGATGCAATCGCCAATTCCATTCCAGGGTTCAAGCAACCAGGAGCGCAAATACAGCAACAAGCCATGCCGTCAAGTAACCAAGAATTATCTGAGGCACTCCGAGCGGCGCTTACTGCGGATGCAAAGGCAAGCGGCTCGCCTGATGGTTCATTTACAACAAAATTTAGCGGCTCACCAGTAGGTCAATATGGGTATGCGCCCAATCAATCTGGCACCGCGGTGACTGCACCTGTTTCTGAATCGGGCGTACCTGTTGTCGGCAGAACGCAGTCCGAAAGCGACAAAATTAAACAGGCACGGCAAACAGCGGCAGGCAAGGCTACGGACGATGCTTTCGCAAAGGATTTCGTTCAATTCACAACTGGCGGGGCGCAAGATGCAATGAAGCAACTCGCACAGCTTCAAGATGTAGTTACTGCGCTGAAAGACCCAAATGCGTCACTTACCGGGCCTTTTGTGGGCAACATACCAGATGCGGTCAGGAAATTTACCAACCCGCAAGCCATCGCTATGCGCGAACGAGTTGAGGAAGTGGTACAAAGAAGTCTCCGAATAATCCTTGGCGCTCAATTCACTGAAAAGGAGGGCGAACGCCTGATTGCTAGGGCATACAACCCAGGACTAGAACAATCCGAGAATGCTACCAGAGTAGGTCGCCTTCTAACTCAGTTGGATCAGGCTTATGAGAATAAGGTTGATGCGTCGCAGTATTTCCAAAAGAACGGAACGCTCCAAGGTTGGAGTGGGAAACTACCGAGCATGGCTGATTTTGACCCTTCGCCCATTAGATCAAATAGATCAGTGTCGGGAAAAGTTGGTAGCGCACTAGGCGGGATTAAGCCACAATACGCTACCAACGGCTCCCAAAGGATAATGTCTATCGATGGTGGTGTAACGTGGCAACCTGCGAAATAAGAGGATAAAACATGGCACTACCACCAGGATTCACCTTAGAAAGTACGCAGGCTTCAGGCTTGCCGCCGGGGTTCACCTTGGAGCCACCTGCGCCCCCAAGGACACCTACGGAAAGCATCAAGCGCGGGCTGGGACTAGGTACTCGCAGCGTAATTCAAGGTGTTACGGGTTTGCCGGGTATGGTATACGATGCCTTCTCAATCCCTGTAAATACTGCGATTGCTGGTGCAAACGCAGCCGCGAAACTTCGGGGCTATGGCAATAGCGTCCCTTATGTTAAAAATGCAGCCGCACGAATTTCAGAGGGTTTGACATCTTTAGGCTTGCCTAATCCAGAATCTGTAGGTGAACAAAGACAAGCTGCGATTACGCAGGGTGCGGCTGGTGTTGCTGGTGGACTTGGGTTGGGTGGGTCTTTACAACAAGTGCCAAATGCTCAAAAACTAGCTGCACTTTTAACGTCACGCCCAACGGCACAAGTCGTTGCTGGATCATCTGGTGCAGTTGGTTCGCAGATTGCGCGGGAAGCCTTACCACAAGACACAAATCCTCTGGTTCGTTTTTTGGTTGAAACAGGTGCTGGAGTAGCTGGCTCAATGACTCCGCAAGCAGTAACAGCTACCGCAAGGCGCGTTGCAACACCAGTTCGCGCCACTCTTACGCCAGAGGAAATTAGGCTTACGCAAGCTGCGAAAGCCGCAGGTGTTGAACTATCTGTTGGGCAACAAACAGGAAGCGTCCCATTACAAACGGCAGAGCGAGTTTTGGGCAGACTTCCATTTTCGTCGGGTATGCAGCAGCGCCAATTTCAGGGTCAGCGTGAAGCATTTAATACTGCTGTGCTAAAGCCAGCTGGGATAAAGGCAAACAACGCGGCCCCTAATGTTTTGCAGGATGCTTTCAAAACGCAAGGTAATCGGTTTAACACTCTTGCCGCAAATACTACAGTGAAAATAGACGCTCCATTCTGGCAGCAAATGGATGACACTGTAACGCAATATGGGCGCAGATTGCCAACAGATCAAAAACCCGTATTTCAAAGTTATGTTGATGACATCAATGTAATGAGGAATACAAATAACCCGCAGATTGCGGGTAAAGAATACCAAACGATTGCGTCTGATTTAAGAACTGCATCTAGGGCAGCGCGTGGCGCAAATCCAGCATTGTCAACGGCATTAGATGGGTTGGTTAAAACGCTAGATGACGTTATGGGCCGATCAATGGGGCCGCAACTAGCTGGGGATTGGAAAAGTGCTAGGGCGCAATACAGAAACCTATTGCAAGTTGATGACGCGATGAGTAAGGGGACAGCAATTGATAGAACCAAAGGAAACATACCTTTAAGTTCATTCAATCAAACGGTAAAAAGTTTTGATCCATCAGGATATTCAAGAGGGCGCGGTGGATACAACGACTTGGCCCGTGTCGGTAGTTTCCTAGCAAATAAAATTCCAGACAGTGGAACTGCGGCAAATACACAAATGCAGAATTGGCTAACTGGGGGCGCTACTGCTGGAGGTGTTGGATTGGCAGCAGTTAGCCCACCAGCGGCAGCGGCAGCGGCGACTGCTTTAGCGTTGCCACCTACTATCGCAGGGGTGATGAATAGCAGACTAGGCAGAGCATATTTGACAAACAAAGCTTTTGCAGGGCCAAATCCTGCTGCGGTTGATCCAAAAGCACTTGCAATTATGTTATTACAGCAGCAAAATAATCAGCGATAAGGAGAATAGCAATGTCTTTTAATGGCTCCGGGGTTTTTAACATCAACACAGCAGGCCAGCCTGTCGTGACCGGCACAGTCATCAGTTCAACAGCGTTCAACGCTCTGACGGCTGACTTAGGAACTGGACTTTCCACTGCAATCACCAAGGACGGGCAAACAACTCCAACGGCGAACATTCCACTGGGTGGGTTTAAGCTCACCGGGTTAGCCGTCGGCACGGCTGCGGCTGATGCTGTGAGGATGAGCCAGCTACAGGATGGCGGTACATCGATCATCACGGTTTCTGGAACAGACACGATTACCGGAACTGTGTCTCCGACTCTGACTGCCTACGCCGCAGGTAATACATTTTCGTTCGTTGTTGCACTGACTAACACCGGGGCTGTGACCTTAAACGTAGACGGTTTGGGGGCCAAGGCAGTCACTCGCACAGGCGCTGTAGCTTTAGTTTCTGGGGACATGGTGACCGGGCAGATTGCTCTAGTTGAATATGACGGAACGCGCTTTCAGCTTTTGAATGGAAATTCGTTTACGAATTTAAAAGCAAGCGGCACATTGGGCGTGACGGGTTTATCGACATTGGCGATAACAACAGCTACAAGCATCAACAAAGTCACGATCACTGCCCCGGCAACAACGGCGACTTTAGAATTAGCTGAAGGCTCAACACTGGTCACATCGGGCGCATTCTCAACCACGCTCACGGCAACAGCGGCAACTGGTGTGACGCTCCCAATAACCGGCACACTGGCAACTCTTGCGGGTTCTGAAACCCTGACCAACAAAACCCTTACCACAGCCGTTTTAAACGGAACTGTAACGGGAACCAGCCAAGCCACGGCAAACACTGCCAGTACGCTCGTTATGCGAGATGCTTCGGGTAATTTCGCCGCAGGTACGATCACAGCCAACTTAACCGGCAACGCATCAGGTACATCAGGTTCAACGACTGGTAATGCAGCTACAGCTACAGCCTTGGCGACCGCCAGGGCCATTAACGGCACAAACTTCGACGGCACAGCAGCTATTACAGTGACTGCCGCAGGCGATACGCTGACAGGAACAGTAGTTGGTTCAGCAACAAGCACTTCGCTAAACTCAACAATCTTGGCATCTTCACTGACATCTGTGGGAACTATCACAACAGGCGTGTGGACGGGTACTGATGTTGCAGTCGCAGACGGTGGAACGGGTGTTTCTACTCTAGCAGACAACGGCATCCTGTTCGGTAACGGCACAGGAGCAGTCGGTGTTACGGCGGTGGGTACGGCGACTCATGTTCTAACTTCAAACGGTGTTGGCGTAGCTCCGACCTTTCAAGCTTCTACTGCTGGAACAGTCAACTCGGTATCCGTAGTCACCGCGAACGGACTTTCCGGTTCGGTAGCTACTGCAACAACTACGCCTGCAATTACGCTGACGGTGGGGGCTATCAATCTAGCTACAGCAACAGCTTACCCCGGCACATCTGCCCTTGTCACAGTCGGCGCACTAAACGCAGGCAGCATCACCAGCGGCTTCGGCTCGATTGATATTGGAGGGGATGCGCTGACTGCGGGGGCTGCCACTGTGACCACTTTGACGGTAGCCGGAACACTGCTTTCAGCAGCTGGCGGCGCAGGCATAGTAGGCAACACCCCAGCAGGCAACATTGCAGCCACTACGGTGCAGCAGGCATTGGACGAGCTCGACGCAGAAAAACCCTACAAAGGCCACTTTTTCAAACTCGACCCCACCTCCGTAGCCTTCACCAAAACCGGTGCCGGCACAGTCTCGATCAAAGCTGGCACAACCTTAACCGTCGCCGCCACGCTACTCACCTTCGCCGCCGCCACCGCAGTCGTCATGCCAGCCCTTACCGCTGGGGTTGACTACGCCATCTACGCTGCCACAGACGGCACGGTGCGGGCTGATGCCAACTTCAGCGCACCGGCTGGATACACCACGGCCAACAGTCGCAAG
>Ga0105055_10002487_pt1 | contig 28616 bp, 33 predicted proteins | sample BON03_FD_78090 | JGI IMG/M metagenome (GOLD analysis project Ga0105055, IMG submission 78090) | Freshwater microbial communities from Lake Bonney liftoff mats and glacier meltwater in Antarctica - BON-03 | ecosystem: Environmental > Aquatic > Freshwater > Ice > Glacier meltwater | place: Lake... | reverse complement strand
GCGCTCGGCCAGTTCGATGTCGAACACGTCGATGCCGGCGAACTTCTTGAACAGGCAGCCCTTGCCCTCCATCACCGGCTTGGCCGCCAGCGGGCCAATGTCGCCCAGACCCAGCACCGCCGTGCCATTGGTGATCACACCGACCAGGTTGCCGCGCGAGGTGTATTCGTGGGCCAGTGAGGGGTCGGCCTCAATCGCCAGACAGGGGTAGGCCACGCCGGGCGAGTAGGCCAGCGACAGGTCACGCTGGTTGGAGAGTGGCTTGGTGGGCGAGAGGGAAATTTTTCCGCGTGTGGGGCTGCGGTGGTAGTCCAGGGCGGCGTCGCGCAGGGCTTGTTCGGCGGGTGTCATGGTTGTCTCCTCTTTGGGTGGTTTTGAAGGGCCAATGTGCACAAAGCACAAATTCCGAGCAGCGGTCTGCGCGGGGCCTGGGATGGCCCGCCAGCAAATCGCTTTATGCAGGTTGCAGCAGATCGAACAGGGTGCGCGCCACCACCTTGGTGGCGGCGCGCAGGTCTTTCAGGTCCAGCCGCTCGTCGGCCCGCTTGGCGTGCGACTCCAGCACGGTGCGCGGGCCGGCGCCGTAGATCACGCCAGGGATGCCGCGCTCCACGTACAGGCGCACGTCGGTGTACAGCGGCGTGCCCAACGCGGGGATGGCTTCACCCAGCACCTCGTGCGCGTTTTTCTGGATCGCCTGCACCAGCGGCTGGTTGCCCGGCAGCGGCTTCATCGCGCGCGACAGCAGCATGCGCCGCACATCAACCGTGACCGCTTTGCCGCCGCGCGGCGGGTTGAAGCTGGCCGCTGCATCGGCAATCGTTTGGCGAATCGACGCTTCGACTTGCGCTGGGTCTTCCTCGGGGATCATGCGGCGGTCGATGTTGAGCACCACCTTGCCCGGGATCACGTTGGTGTTGGTGCCGCCCACAATCTGGCCCACGTTGAGGTAGGGGTGGGTGATGCCTTCGACAGCCGAGCTGATCAACAGATAGTCGGTGTTGAGTGCGTAGAGGGCGTTCAGGATGTGGGTGGCGGCTTGCAGCGCGTCGGTGCCGCTGTCGGGAATGGCGGCGTGCGCCATGTCGCCGTTGACCGTGGCCTGCAGCTGCAGGCAGCCGTTGTGCGCCACCACCACCTGGTAGCTGAAGCCAGCGGCGATCATCAGGTCGGGCTTGGTCAAGCCGTGGTTGAGCAGCCAGTCGGGGCCGACCACGCCACCAAACTCTTCGTCGTAGGTTACATGCAGCTCCACGCTGCCGGCCAGCTGGGCGCCCAGCGACTCGAGCGCGCGGATGGCGAAGCTGAAGCTGGCGATGTCGCCCTTGCTGACCGCGGTGGCGCGGCCGTACATCTTGCCGTCCACGATCTCGCCGCCGTAGGGATCGTGCGTCCAGCCTTCGCCAGGCGGCACCACGTCGCCATGGGCGTTCAGCGCAATGGTCTTGCCACCGTCGCCATAGCGCCGGCGCAGGATCAGATTGGTCACCGACATCATGCCGACTGCTTTCACCTCAGCCTGGGGCACCGGGTGTTGCTCGGCTGGTAAGCCCATCGCAGCCAGCAGCTCGGCTGTGCGCTCGGCGTGTGGCGCGTTGTTGCCGGGTGGCGTGTCGGTGGGCACGCGCACGAGTTCTTGCAGGAAGCGCACTTCTTCCTCGAAGTGGGCATCGACCCAGGCATCAATCTGGTCATGGCGGGCAGTCATCTTGGTGTCTCTTTTCTGGTGGTCAAGGGCAGTGCGATTCGGTGCTGCTCCCCAGCGAGCTGGTGCAGCAGGTGCGAGAAGGCGCGCACACACAAATCGATGTCGTCGCTGGTACTGGATTCGAGCGGGTTGTGGCTGATGCCGCTGTTCAAACCGCGAACGAACAGCATCGCCTGCGGCATCACCTCAAACAGCTTCATCGCGTCGTGCCCGGCGCCGCTGGGCAGGCGGCACACCGGCACACCGAGCGCGTTGACTGCGTTTTCCCAGCGCGCCTGCCACTCGGGCGCGCTTGGCGCGGCGGCGGCGCGCATGATTTCCTCCAGGCTGTGCTGAACACCCCGGCGCTCGCAGATCGCGACCAGCTCGGCCACCACATCGCGCTGCAGCGCGTCGCGCTGGGCGTTGCTGGGCGCGCGCAGATCGAGCGAGAAGGTACAGCGCCCAGGCACCACGTTGATCGAGCCGTTGGGCACCTGCAGCATGCCGATGGTGGCCACCGAGTCGCCATCTTGCAGCGCGCGTTTTTCCGCGAACAGCGCCAGCTCGGCCACCGCGCAGGCGGCGTCGCGGCGGCGGTTCATTGGCGTGGTGCCGGCGTGGCAGGCCATGCCGGTGACCACACCCTGATAACGCACGCTGGCGTTGATGGAGGTGACCACGCCCAGCGGGATATCCACCCCGTTTAGCACCGGGCCTTGCTCGATGTGAACCTCGACAAACCCCAGGTATGCCGCTGGGTCGCGTTGCAGCGCGCCAATCGCCTCCAGCGTGCCGGGCAGGCCGGCGTGGTGCATGGCCTCACGCATCGTTATTCCATCGGCGTCTTTCTGCTCCAGCCAGGCCGGGTTGAAGTGGCCGGTGAGCGCGCCCGAGCCCAGGAAGGTGGCCTTGTAGCGCTGGCCTTCTTCTTCGGCAAAGCCCACCACCTCAATCGCAAACGGCAGCCGTTGCTTGGCCTGGTGCAGTTCTCTGACGCAGGCCATGGGCGCATAGATGCCAAGCCGACCATCGTACTTACCACCGTTGCGCACGGTATCAAAGTGGCTGCCAGTGAGCAGTGTCTTGGCCCCCACGCTAAGCCGCTCTGCGGGTCGCTGCTGCCCAAGGGGTTGCATTTCGCCTTGGGGCGGCCCGGCGGCGAAATCCTGCGCATTGGCTGCGTGGTACACGCCCACCACGTTGCCCACCGCATCAATGTGCGCTTCATCAAAGCCACAGTCCAGCATCCCTTGGCGCAACTGAGCCGCACAAGCGCGGTGGGCGTCGGTGAGGTAGGTGACGGTGAGCTGACCCAGCTCGGCGTAGCCGGGGTCGGTGTGCTGCGCCAGGGCCTCGTGCCAGTCCCACACTTCGTTGCCCAGCGTGGGCTGAAAACCGACCTTGTCGTTCAGGCGAATTTCCGCGATGCGGTGGATGTGGCGCAGGCACTCGGCGCGCTCAATGTCGACCGGGTTCTGTAAGCGCCGCTCAAAGGTGGCGATGATCTCGGCCTTGGCCAGACCGTTGCCGCGCGGGCCGCGCACCGCGAGGACGAATGGAAAGCCAAATTTCGCGTTGTAGTCGGCGTTGAGCTGCTGGATGTGTGCGAACTCCTGTGGCGTGCAGTGGGTCAGGCCCGCCTTGCTTTGCTCGTTGGTCGACTCGGTGGTGAGCGAGTTGCTGACCATCGCCTTGCCGGCGAGCTCCGGGTGGGCGCGAATGAGGCTGAGCTGGGGCGTCACACCGGCGTCGTGCAGCACCGACACCATCGCGTGTTTGAGCGCGGCCAGCGAGGCAAAGGGACGGCGGGCCAGCGCCTGCTCGGCGATCCAGGGCGAGTGCTCGTACAAGCCGTCGAGCAGGTGCGCGGCGTCAATCAGGGGTGCGGTGTTGAGTTGGTCTAGCGTGATGGGCATGGGTTTGATCCTGCGGGTCAAGCGGCGAGGGGGTGGATGGTGGTCCAGTGGCGCGCGATGTCCAGGCGGCTGGCCACCCACACCCGGTCGTGCTGCTGGATGTGGTCGAGGAACCGCTGCAACGCGGTGATGCGGCCCGGGCGGCCGAGCAGGCGGGCGTGCATGCCGACGCTCATCATCTTTGGCCGGTCCAGACCGGCCGGATCGCCCTCGGCATAGAGCGCATCGAATGTGTCTTTCAGGTACTGGAAAAAAGGGTCGGCGTGCGAGTAGCCCTGCGGCAGCGCAAAGCGCATGTCGTTGCAGTCCAGCGTGTAGGGCACGATGAGCTGGTGCGCGTCGCTGCCATCGGTTTTGCGCACCTTCATCCAAAACGGCAGGTCGTCGCCATAGCAGTCGCTGTCGTATTCGAAGCCGCCAAAGTCGGCCACCAAGCGGCGCGTGTTGGGGCTGTCGCGACCGGTGTACCAGCCCAGTGGGCGGTTGCCGGTGAGCCGCTCGATGGCAGCCATCGCCTGTGCCATGTGGGCGCGCTCGGTGTCTTCGGGGATGTTTTGGTAGCTGATCCATTTGAGACCGTGGCAGGCGATCTCATGGCCGAGTTCCTTGAAGGCGGCGGTGACATCCGGCGAGCGCTGCAAAGCGGTGGCAACACCAAACACGGTGAGCGGCAGTCTTCGTTTCTCGAACTCGCGCAGCACGCGCCACACCCCGGCGCGCGAGCCGTACTCGTAAATGCCTTCCATGCTGATGTGGCGCCCCGGGAAAGCCGGCGGGTTGAACATCTCAGAGAGAAACTGCTCCGAGCCTGCATCGCCGTGCAACACGCTGTTCTCGCCCCCTTCCTCGTAATTCAGCACAAACTGCACCGCCACCCGCGCCGCGCCCGGCCAGCGCGCGTGCGGCACCTCGCGGCCATAGCCGATCAGATCGCGCGGGTAGGGGGCGGTGGCGTCGTAGATAGAGGTCATAAAAAAGAGCGATTCGCCGAGTGAAATGTCTTGTTCAAGGATGCCGCAGAACCGGCTCTGCCGGGCCGCCAGCATCGCCGCTGGGGCATGACGCGAAGCGGCGCGGGAGAGCTTAAATTCTCGACCCGCCAGTGTTGCCCCTTGAGGAGCGGAGCGAGCGACGGGGTTGGGTCAAGTCAAGGCGAGCGACAGCTCGCTTATCGGCTGTTTGCGCTCGAATGTCAGGTTTTCTTCTACATGCAGCAGGTGTTCATTCATCAGACGAACCGCCAGCTCCTCGTCCTTGGCCGCCAGCGCCTTCACGATGGCCGCGTGCTCGTCGCTGGAGTGTTCAGCGGCCTGGCTGCTCTGGTACATGAGGGCGATCAATGCGCAGCGCGAAATCAGCTCGCTCAGCAGCTCGGCCAGCACCTGGTTGCCCATCAGCTCGGCCATGCGCACGTGGAAGTCCCCGAGCAGCTCGGTGCGGCTGGGCACATCGTGTTGTTGCACCGCCAGTTTTTCTCGCGCCACGTGTTCGCGCAATGCCCTCAGTTTGGCTGGCGTGGCGGTGCGGGCGAAAGCGCGCGCCATTTCGGCCTCCAGCATGCGGCGCACCGCAAACACCTGCTTGGCTTCTTCCACCGAGGGCTCGGCCACAAAAGCCCCACGCGCTGGCTCCAGTTTGATCAGCCGGTTTTGCGACAACTGAAACAGCGCCTGGCGCACCAGCGTGCGCGAGACGCCAAAGTGGTCGGCCAATTTCTGCTCTGCCAGCTTGGTGCCCGGGTGCAACCGGTGCTCCACGATGGCGCGGGTCAGTGACTCGACAATGAGGTGGGTGCTGGAGATTTCCATGAAATCATGATATCGAGAAAAACAAAAAGTGTATACAATTTTGGTCTACTGATTTCCACCAGCCTGACACGTCAAGGAAATACCCATGGGATTGAGCACCCACGTTCTGGACACAATGCACGGCTGCCCGGCTGCTGGCATGGACGTTGAGCTGTACACCACCGAAGGTGATCAGGCCACGCTGGTCAAGCGCTTCAACCTCAACCAAGACGGCCGCAACCCCGAAGGCCCGCTGTATGACAACGCCAGCCTCAAGGCCGGCACCTACCGCCTGGTGTTCGACGTCAAAGGCTATTTCGCAGCCAAGGGCGTGACGCTGCCCGAGCCCAATTTTCTCAACCGCGTGGCGCTCGATTTCGGCGTGGCCCATGTGGAGCAGCACTACCACGTGCCGCTGTTGGTGAGCCCCTGGAGCTACTCGACCTACCGCGGCAGCTGAGCCCTTGCGCGCCAACAGAAAAGCCCGCTGGAGCGGGCTTTTCTGTTGGCGCGTCGGGGCCTGTCACCGCAGACGCTGGCCTTCGGTGAGGGCGTCGAGCTGGAAATTTCCGCTGCGGTCCCACAGCCAGATGTCGCGGTAGGTCACACCACCGAGCCGCATGGGTGCGGGGAAGGGCGCCGCTGCGCGCACCGTGCGCTCGATCTCGCGCATGACATCGGGGGCATGGGAGGGCGCTCGCAGCCAGCTCATGTTGCGCACATTGCCGCGACCATCCAGCTCCACATCCAGCACGCCGACCGCGTGCATCAGCGGCGGCATCTGCCCTTTGTAAATGCGGTGGGCGTTCAAGCCGTAGAGATGGCGCGCGCCATCGCGTCGGTAATCCTTGGGCGTGACGGCATTCGAGATCAAGGCCGGCGCTGGCAAGACCGCCACTGGCGGTGGTGGTACGTGTGCCGGTGCTGGTGCCGGTACCGATGCCAATGGCGGAGCAAATGGTGGCGCGGGCGGCGCCGGAGGCGAGGCGCAGGCGGCGAGCAACAAGCCCGAGCACAGCACCTGCCAACGCCAGAGCTTGCTGCGTCGGGTAGGTAATTGGGTCTTCATGGCGGTCTTCCCAGAAGCTCGATCGCAAGGGGCCGAGGTAAAACGCTGAGGCCTGGCCGATGGCGGCAGGCGTGCGCAGTGTATGGCGATTTGCGCATGGGGCGGTGGCTCAGGCGCCCCCATACTGCGCGCTCGGCACCCGCTTTACGATTCCACACATTGGCATGGCGTCTGAGCCACCACGCACCTTTTATGGCCCACCATTTGGACACCTGCTTGCGCTGTCTGGCGCTTGAGCCCGCTGTTTTGGTCAGCGTGGTGCGCACGCGCGGCTCGGTCCCGCGCGAGGCCGGCACCTGGATGGCGGTGTTCGCCAATGCCCTGGTCGGCACCGTCGGCGGCGGGCATCTGGAGTGGGAGGCGATCGCCCAGGCACGTGCTCACCTGCAAGCCCCGATCACCCAGTCCGCCAGCTGGACGCGCGACCTGGTACTTGGCCCCAGCCTGGGCCAGTGCTGCGGTGGCGCGCTCACGCTGCGCTTCGAGCCCATCACCGCTGCCGATGCGCCCGCGTTGCGCGGGCGGCTCGCCAGCCCTGTCACGCCGGTGGCGCTGTTCGGTGGTGGCCACGTGGGCCATGCGCTGGTGCACGCTCTTTCGCCGTTGCCGTTCGGGGTGCGCTGGATCGACAGCCGCGACGAGGTGTTTCCCGACCCCCTGCCGCCCGGCGTGCAGACCGAACACTCGGCGCCGGTGGCAGCAGCGGTGCGCGATCTGGTGCCCGGCTCGCGGGTGCTGATCATGAGTTTTTCCCACGCCGAAGACCTGGAGATCGTGGCCGCCTGCCTGCTGCGCCAGCGCGAGCGGGCCGATCTGCCTTTTGTCGGGCTGATCGGCAGCGCCACCAAATGGGCCAGCTTTCGGAGCCGGCTGCGCCAGCGGGGCTTCAGCGACAGCGAGCTGGACCGCGTGACCTGCCCGATTGGCTTGGCGGGCATTGTGGGCAAGGCGCCCGAGGTGATCGCGGCCTCGGTGGCGGCCCAGTTGCTGCTGGGGCCTTGATGGCCGGGCAGCCGAAGGGTCACGGGCTTACCTGCGGCGGGGTGTTTTCAGAAGCTGTGTAAAATTTATAGCGGTCGCAGCGGAGCGGATGCCAGGCAAGCCCTGGTGTCAATCGCGGCCCTCAGCCGACTCAGAGCCTCCGCGGTGGTGGGTCGCACAAAACGATGGCTTTGCTGTCTTGTTGAGGTGCTATGGATACCTATTTGCTCGACTGGGGCAACCTGCTGCTGCGCTGGCTCCATGTCATCGTGGCCATTGCCTGGATCGGCTCTTCCTTCTACTTCGTCTTTCTCGACAGCAGCCTCACGCCACCTGAAGATGAGCAGCTGAAAAAAGACGGCGTCAGCGGCGAGCTCTGGGCCGTGCACGGCGGCGGCTTTTACCACCCGGTGAAGTTTGCAGTCTCGCCGCCCAAGCTGCCCGAGAATCTGCATTGGTTCTATTGGGAAAGCTATTCCACCTGGCTCTCAGGCTTTGCGCTGTTCCTTATCTCCTACCTCTGGAGCCCCAGCGTCTACCTGATAGACCCAAACGTCATGGCCTGGAGCCCTGCCGGTGCCATCGTCGCTGCGCTGGCTTTTCTGGTGGTGTTCTGGCTGTTGTACGACGCCATTTGCCGCACCTTGGGCGAGAGCAAAAACGGCGACGCCAAGGTGGGCGCGCTGGTGTTGGTGCTGGTGTGTGTGGCGGCCTACGCGTCTACCCACATGTTTGCTGGCCGAGCCGCATTTTTGGTCACCGGCGCCATGATCGCCACCGCCATGAGCGCCAACGTGTTCTTCTGGATCATCCCCGGCCAGCGCACCGTGGTGGCCGACCTGAAAGCCGGCAAACCGGTGGACCCGATTCACGGCAAGCGCGGCAAGCAGCGTAGCGTACACAACACCTATTTCACGCTGCCGGTGCTGTTTGCCATGTTGAGCAACCACTACAGCTTCACCTACACGCACCCGCAAAACTGGCTGATCCTGATCGGTTTGATGTTTGCCGGCGCCGCCATCCGCCAGTTTTTCGTGCTGCGCCACGGCTTCAAGCTCGGCCGCAACCCGCACCCGTGGAAGTACGCGGCGGTGGGCGTGGTGGTGCTGATCGCGCTCATCGTCTGGCTAAGGCCCGCGCCAGCGGTGGCCGTGGTGTTGCCCGAGACGGTCGGCTATGCACAAATAAAGCCGGTGGTCGAGCAGCGCTGCGTGATGTGCCACGGCGCAGCGCTGGCCTCCAAGGGCGTGCGGCTCGATTCGCCCGAGGCGATGAAGTTGCATGCCCAGTCGGTGTACCAGCAGGTGGTGGTGTCCAAACTCATGCCCATGAACAACGCCACCGGCCTCACGGAAACCGAGCGCGCGCTGTTTGCCAAGTGGTTCAAGGACGGCGCGAAATAGTCCCCCCGCGCCGCCTTTGCTGTCAACCCCCGAGGGGCAACGCAGGCAGCCTGGCAAAGCCTGTTCCGCGGCGTTCTGGATTGAAGACATTTCGCGCCGGTCGCGGTTCTTGACCTGCGGTAACCTCAGTGGATCGTTGATCTACTGAGAGAACCGCTATGAAAACCCGTGCCGCCGTCGCCTGGAAAGCAGGCCAGCCGCTCACCATCGAAACCGTGGACCTGCAAGGTCCGAAGCTGGGTGAGGTGCTGGTGGAGATCAAGGCCACCGGCATCTGCCACACCGATTACTACACGCTCTCGGGCGCCGACCCCGAGGGCATTTTCCCGGCCATTCTGGGTCATGAAGGCGCAGGCGTTGTGGTGGATGTGGGTCCAGGTGTGACCACGCTCAAAAAGGGCGACCACGTCATCCCGCTGTACACGCCCGAGTGCCGCCAGTGCAAGTTTTGCCTCAGCCGAAAAACCAACCTGTGTCAGCTGATTCGCGGCACCCAGGGCAAGGGGCTGATGCCCGATGCGACCAGTCGCTTCAGTTTTGAGGGCAAGCCCATCTTTCACTACATGGGCACCTCCACCTTCAGCAACTACACGGTGGCGCCTGAGATTTCGCTGGCCAAGATCCGCCAAGACGCGCCGTTTGACAAGGTCTGCTACATCGGCTGCGGTGTCACCACCGGCATCGGCGCGGTGCTGTTCACCGCCAAGGTGGAGGCGGGTGCCAACGTGGTGGTGTTCGGCCTCGGCGGCATTGGCCTGAACGTGATCCAGGGCGCCAAGATGGTGGGCGCTGACAAGATCATCGGCGTGGATATCAACCCGGCGCGCCAGGAGATGGCCCGCAAATTTGGCATGACGCACTTCATCAACCCGAAAGAGGTGGATAACGTGGTGGACGCCATCGTTCAGCTCACCGATGGGGGTGCTGATTATTCGTTTGAGTGCATCGGCAACACCAAGGTGATGCGCCAGGCGCTGGAATGCACCCACAAAGGCTGGGGCCGCAGCATCATCATCGGCGTGGCAGAGGCGGGCGCAGAAATCTCTACCCGCCCGTTCCAGCTCGTCACCGGGCGCAAATGGGAGGGCTCGGCCTTCGGCGGCGCGCGCGGGCGCACCGATGTGCCCAAGATCGTTGACTGGTACATGGAAGGCAAGATCAACATCGACGATCTGATCACCCACACCATGCCGCTGGAAGACATCAACAAAGGCTTCGATCTGATGAAGCGTGGCGAGTCGATCCGGGGCGTGGTTATTTATTGACGCGACCGCGCGCCGCACGGCGCGTGTCACCCCAGTCCTGCTCCAGTCGCCAACCCAAAGAAAGCGCGCCATGATCGTCGTCCACCACCTCAACGAATCCCGCTCGCAGCGCGTGCTGTGGTTGCTAGAGGAGCTGGAGCTGCCCTACGAGATTCGAAGCTACCAGCGCGACGCCACCACCCGGCTGGCGCCGCCCGAGCTCCGGCAGGTACACCCGCTGGGCAAGTCGCCGGTGCTGCAAGACGCGGGCGAAACCATCATCGAGTCGGGCGCCATCGTCGACCACCTCATTCGCCGCCATGGCGCAGGCGCACTGCAGCCCGCCAGCGACAGCGCCGGTTACACCGCCTACCAGCAATGGCTGCATTACGCCGAGGGGTCGGCCATGTTGCCGCTGCTGCTCAAGCTGTATGTATCGCGCCTGGGCGAAGCGGGCGCGCCGCTGCAGCCGCGCATTGAGAGCGAGCTGGCCAACCACCTGGGCTTCGTCAACGGGTCCTTGAAAGACCGGGAGTGGCTGCTCGGTGACCAACTCAGCGGTGCCGACATTCAAATGAGCTTCGTCGGCGAAGCCGCGCGCGGCCTGCGCGCCAGCTACCCGCAGCTAGACGCCTGGGTGCGCCGCTTTCAGCAACGACCGGCCTACCGGCGCGCCCTGGAACGCGGTGGACCGTATTCGATGGCGGCGTAGCCTTTGCCTGTCCTGTCTTGTTTTGTCTTGTCTTGTCTTGTCTTGTCTTGTCTTGTCTTGTCTTGTCTTGTGCACCGCGCCGCCTGCTGGTGCATCCCGATCTGTGTGGCCTGTTGGCCGCACGTCTTTTTCTGGCCCGATCTGATGCCCTGGGGTTGAAGCTGTGGATCGCACCGCGGCCAGTCAAGCTGGTCAAACCCTTCATCCTTTTGCCCCCATCCCATGCCTGACACCTTCAACCGCCTCGAACTTCTGAGCGAACACGCCTGCTTTGGTGGCGTGCAGCGTTTCTACAAACACGCATCGAACGAGATCGGCTTGCCGATGCGTTTCGGCCTGTTCCTGCCGCCCCAGGCGCTGGCGGGCGAGCCGGTGCCGATGTTGACCTACCTGGCCGGCCTCACCTGCACCGAAGAAACCTTTGCTACAAAAGCTGGCGCGCAGCGCCTGGCGGCCAAGCTGGGCCTGGCGCTGCTGATGCCCGACACCAGCCCGCGCAACACCGGTGTCGACAGCGAAGACCAACACTGGGATTTCGGTGCCGGCGCGGGCTTTTACCTCGATGCCACGCAGGCGCCTTGGTCGGGCCACTGGTGCATGGAAAGTTACCTGCTCAAAGAGCTGCTGCCCCAGGCCGCTGTCGAGTTCGGGTTGGACGCCACGCGCCAGGGACTGTTCGGCCACTCCATGGGCGGTCACGGCGCACTCACCCTGGCGCTGCGCCACCCCGGTGTGTTCGCCAGCGTGTCGGCCTTTGCGCCGATCTGCGCGCCGACCCAATGCCCCTGGGGCCACAAAGCGTTCACCGGCTACCTCGGACAAGACAAGGCCGCAGCGTCGGGGCAATCAGCCTCCGCCTGGGCCGCGCACGACGCCAGCGCCTTGATGGCCGAGCAAAAAACCGCGCCGTACCCTGGCGGCATCCTGATTGACCAAGGCCTGGCCGACAAATTCCTTGCCGAGCAATTGCACCCCGAGGCTTTCGAGGCCGCGTGCGCCCAGGCGCGCCAGCCGCTGACCCTGCGCCGCCACGCCGGCTACGACCACGGCTACTATTTTCTGGCCAGCTTCATCGACGACCATCTGCGCCACCACGCCGCTGCCTTGCAGCGCTGAAACCTCCATCAACACCATGCGAACCCACCAATTTGACCTCATCGCCTTCGACTGGGACGGCACCCTGTTCGATTCCACCGCGCTGATCGCCCGCTGCATCCAGGCGGCTGTGCGCGATGTGGGCGGCACCGTACCGAGCGACCAAGACGCCAGCTATGTGATCGGCCTGGGCCTGATGCAGGCGCTGGCCCACGCCGCGCCCGATGTGCCGCAAAGTCGCTACCCGCAGCTCGGCGAGCGTTACCAACACCACTACGCGGCCAGCCAGCACGACATCGCTTTGTTCGACGGCGTGTTGCCGCTGCTGGCTGAGCTCAAGCAGCGCCACCACTGGCTTGCGGTCGCCACCGGCAAGAGCCGCCGAGGGCTCAATGAAGCGTTGCAGAGCGTGGCGTTGCAAGGCGTGTTCGACGGCTCGCGCACAGCCGACGAGACCGCCGGCAAACCCAGCCCGCTGATGCTGCACCAGCTGATGGCCGAGTTTGATGTCGACCCCGAGCGCACGCTCATGATTGGCGACACCACGCACGACCTGCAGATGGCGCTCAACGCCGGTTGCGCCAGCCTGGGCGTGAGCTACGGCGCCCACGAGCCCGACGCGTTTCACGCGCTGCAGCCGCGCTTCGTCGCGCACTCGGTGCGTGAGCTGCACGACTGGCTGCTGTTGAACGCCTGAGGCCAGACCAGCCATGTCTGCACCCGCCGATCCCAATCTGCACGCGCTGTGCGCCAGCGGCGATTTGTTGAGCGGTGGGCTGGCGGTGCCGTTTGAGGTGGTGTTTGCCGGCCAGACCTGCCGCGCCTTTGCGATCCGTTTCCAGGGCCAGGCACACGCCTACCTGAACCGCTGCACCCATGTGGCGATGGAGATGGACTGGCAGCCCAACCGTTTCTTCGACGGCAGTGGCCGTTGGTTGATCTGTTCCACCCATGGCGCCACCTACGTGCCCGATACCGGTGCCTGCGCTGGGGGGCCGTGTCGGGGCGGGCTGGTCAAGGTTGATCTGGTGGAGCAGGGTGGCACAGTGCACTGGCGATCACAATACAACCTGCATCCCCTGGCTTTCTGAGCACCCCAAACCCCATGACCGAACCCATCTCTGGCCTTTCTTCCAGCCCCGCATCTGCCACCGTAGCGGGCGTCACCTGGGAGCGCGCAACAATCGAAAAACTGGTGCTCGCCCAGGTCAAAGAGCAGCGCGCTGCACGCCGCTGGAATTTGTTCACGCGGCTCCTGTGGCTGGTGGTGATCGGCGCCGTCTTGTGGTTTGTCTACAAATCCGATGCGATGACCGCACCCATCACGACGCCCCACACCGCTGTGATCGAGATCCGCGGCGAGATCGCCAAAGGCGCCGAGGCCAGCGCGGAAAATGTGGTCAGCTCGCTGAGAACCGCGTTTGAAGACAAGGGCGCCCAAGCGGTTGTGCTGCTGATCGATTCGCCCGGTGGCAGCCCCGTGCAAGCCGGCATCATCAACGACGAAATCACCCGCTTGAAGACCTTGTACAACAAGAAGGTGTATGCGGTGGTGGAGGAAACCTGCGCCTCCGCGGCCTACTACATCGCCGCCGCCGCCGACAATATCTATGTCGACAAAGCCAGCCTGGTCGGCAGCATCGGCGTGCTCATGGACGGCTTTGGTTTCACCGGCCTGATGGAGAAAGTGGGCGTCGAGCGCCGCCTGATCACAGCCGGCAGCAACAAAGGCATGCTCGACCCGTTCAGCCCGCAAGACGAGGGGCAGCGCGCCTATATCCAGTCCATGCTCAACGAAATCCACACCCAGTTCATCGCGGTGGTGAAGCGGGGCCGGGGTGATCGTCTGAAAGAAACGCCCGACACCTTCAGTGGTTTGATCTGGAGCGGCCAGCAGGCGGTGAACCTCGGTCTGGCCGACGGTCTGGGCAGCCTGGACTACGTGGCGCGCGAAATCGTCAAGGCAGAAGACATCGTCGACTACACCCAGCGCGAAAACCTCGGCTTGCGCCTGGCCAAGCGCTTTGGCGCCAGTGTTGGCGAAGGTGTGTTCCTGGCGGCGCGGTCGGCGGGTGTGCAGCTGCGCTGATCCGATACCGGCTTGGGTCTGGCTATATCTTGGCCCGGCCCGTCACCCAGTAAGCCAGCAACCCCAGACACTCGTGCAGCGCAAATTGCCATTGCTGCACACCCTTGGTGAGTGAGTACGCCGTCCACGGCATGTGGTCGTTGGAGCGGAAGTCGGCCGGCCAGGGTGTCACGTTCCAGCCCTGGGCGCGAAATGCGGCCACAGCGCGCGGCATGTGCCAGGCCGAGGTGAGCAGCAGCCAGGGGCGGGTTGTGTTGACACCCGGAAGTTGTGCGGTGAGCAGCGCGTTCTCGAATGTGGTGCGCGATGCGGCTTCGTACCGCACGCGGTCGGGTGCCAGGCCCATGCTCGTGAAAAACCGCTGCGCCAGCACCGCCTCGGCCACGCAACCCTCACCCGTGTCCACACAGCCGCCGGTGAAAATGATGGGCAGGTCTGGATAGGCCAGCGCCAGCGCCACCGCCTCGGTCAACCGATCAGCGTGTTCGTTGAGCTGCACCGCCTCGCGCCCGGTCTGTAGCGAAGCCCGCTCAAACGAGCCACCCAGCACCACCACCCCCGCGTAGCGCCCCAGCTCCGCCGGGTTGGCCGGGGCATGCCAAGTCTCCAGCGCGTGCATCAGGCGGTCGGGCGGCGCGCGCCAGCCGAGCAACACCAGCACCAGCAGCCCCAGCAGCCCCAGCCCGATACAGCGTCGGCCCGCCACCGGGCGGCGACGCAGCAGCAGCAAGCCCAGCGCCAGCATCAACACCACCCAGAACAGCGGATCGGTCAACAGGCTCCTGGCCAGTCCGTAAAGTTGCATGGTCGGATGGAATTGGTAGAGTTAATTGGAAGCTGACCCCAATAGACCCCCCAATAGACCCGCGTTCAATACACGCCAGCATGTGGGTCAGGTACACCTCATCAGGTTTCGCTCCCGATTTCATGGCGCGCTACACCGGCTCGGATTCCTGCAACACCCGTTCGCGCATGGCTGGATGCAAGGCGGCGGTCGTCACGATGTCAACTTTTCGGCCCAGCAAATCTTGGGCATCCATCAACATCGCCCCGAGCGCAAAGCCCGACACCCCTGGCGCTTCCACCAACAGGTCCACGTCGCTTTGCGCGTTGGCATCGCCGCGCGCCATCGAGCCGAACACCCGAATGGATCGCAGGCCATGGCGCTGTGCCAGTTGGCGCAGCGCAAGGCGATGGGGCTCAAGATAGAGGTGCATCAATGGGTGTCCTGGGTGCTTCACCAGCCGTTGCATCGTACGTCACAGCGGGGTGCGTGCGGGCGTCGGACTCAACCCCGATAGCCATTGGGGTTGGCGCTTTGCCAGCGCCATGCGTCAGCGCACATCTCTTCGAGCGAGCGCAGCGCCTCCCAGCCCAGCAGGTGTTTGGCCAGCGACGCGTCGGCGTAGCACTGCGCCACATCGCCCGCGCGGCGCGGTGCAAATTTAAACGGCACCGTGCGCCCGCTCGTCCGCTCCACCGCACGCAGCACCTCCAACACGCTCACGCCGCGCCCGGTGCCCAGGTTCACGGTGAAGCTCTTGTTGTGGTCCAGCAGCGTGCGCAGCGCCGCCACATGGCCTGCTGCCAGGTCTTGCACATGGATGAAATCGCGCACGCCGGTGCCGTCCGGCGTGGGGTAGTCGCTGCCAAACACATTCACATGCGGCCGCTGGCCCACCGCCACCTGCGTCACATACGGCATCAGGTTGTTGGGGATGTCGGCCGGGTCTTCACCGATCAGGCCGCTTTCGTGGGCGCCGGCCGGGTTGAAGTAGCGCAACACACCGATGCGCCAGGCCGGGCTGGCTGGGCTGACGGCGCCGGTCTGGCGCAAGGCGCTCAGCATGTCTTCGATCACCAGCTTGCTGTGGCCGTAGGGGCTGGTGTGCGAGCGCGGGAAGTCTTCAAGGATCGGCACCGTGGTCGGGTCGCCATACACCGTGGCGCTGCTGGAAAACACCAGCGTGGGCTGCTGTGGCGCGCTGCCGTCGGCGTGAACAGCCGCCATGGCGCGCAGCAGGCTCACCGCGCCGCCGATGTTGTGGTGAAAGTACTTCAGCGGGTTCGCCACGCTCTCACCCACCGCCTTGTCGCCCGCGAAATGCACCACGCCCACCGGCTGGTGGTGTCTGAGCACCGCCTCCAGCCAGGGCGTGTCCAGCACATCGCCACGCTCCAGCGTCACGGGCTGGCCCGTGATGCGCGCCAGCCGCTCCAGCACCACCGGGTGGCTGTTGGCAAAGTTGTCGAGGATCACAGGCTCAAAGCCCGCCTCGCGCAGCGCAATGAAGGTGTGACTGCCGATGTAGCCGGCGCCGCCGGTGAGGAGGATGTTCATGGGAGTGAGGGGGGAGCGAGCGGAGGAAGTGGAGCCGGTGCACTGAATTTTGCAGCAGCGACGGCAGCCCGTCGGTGTGCCGGCCAGTCGCGGCAGTGCCGCTCGCTCCAAAGACACGGCTTGGACGGTAGGTCGCGGGTTTGGTGAGCGCCCCTGCGCGCGGGGCCGTCTTGTAGCAGCGGCGCTGCCGCGATGGCGCCGCGGCTTCACCCCACCGACGCCACCAAACCCTGCTGTTTTTCCGAGCGCGCGCCCTCCACCCAGTCCACCACTGCGCCCTCGGGCGTGTAGCCCGTCAACCGCTCCAGCTGCGCCCGCGCCGCCCGCAAATCGGCCGCTTGAAGCGCCGCGTCGAGCCCGGCGAGCTCGGCTTGCAGTTCGGGCCAGGGCAAGAAGCGTTCACGGGCCTTCATCACCCGCGTCAGCTCGGTGGGGTGGGGGTCGTCGCCGATCAGCAGCTCTTCGTAAAGTTTTTCGCCGGGGCGCATTCCGGTCACCTGGATTTCAATCTGCCCATGGCCCGTCTGCGCAGCGCGCACCCGCAGGCCCGAGAGCTCCACCATGCGCACCGCCAGGTCGTAAATGCGCACCGGCGCGCCCATATCCAACACAAATACCTCGCCGCCGCTGGCCATCGCGCCCGCCTGAATCACCAGCTCGGAGGCTTCAGGAATGGTCATGAAATAGCGGGTGACCTCGGCATGGGTGAGCGTGATCGGCCCGCCTCGCTCGATCTGCTGGCGAAACAGCGGCACCACCGAACCAGAAGACCCGAGCACATTGCCAAACCGCACGATGGAGAAACAGGTCAACGGGCCTTCGGACGCATCCGTTTGCGCTGCGGTTTGCGCCGCGTCGGCACAGGCCTGGATCACCAGCTCGGCCAGCCGCTTGCTGGCGCCCATGATGTTGGTCGGGCGCACCGCTTTGTCGGTGCTCACCAGCACAAAGCTCTGCACCCCATGGCGCGCGGCCACCTTGGCGCAAATCAAAGTGCCCCAGACGTTGTTGCGCAGCCCCTCGGCCGGGTTGTGTTCCACCAGCGGCACATGCTTGTAGGCGGCTGCGTGGTAGAAGGTGTGCGGGCGCCAGGCGCCCAAGATGTCGTCCATGCGGCGCTCGTTTTGCACCGAGGCCAAGAGCGCGATCAGCTCGGGCCGCTGCTCGGGCGCCAGCAGCGCTTGCGCAGCGCTCAGTTCCTGGTGAATTTGGTACAGCGCAAACTCGTTGATGTCCACCAGCAGCAGCCTTGCTGGGGCGCACTTCATCACCTGGCGACACAGCTCACTGCCGATCGAGCCGCCCGCGCCTGTGACCAGCACCACCTTGCCGCGAATGTTCTGGTTCAGCAAGCGCGCGTCGGGTGCCACCGCGTCGCGGCCCAAAATGTCGGCAATGTCCAGCTCCTGCAAGTCCTTCAGGCTGGCCAGGCCCGAGGCCAGCGCCGACATACCGGGGAGCGTGCGCACATGCACCGCGTGGCGGCGCATCTTGTGCAGAATCGCGTTGCGCGCCGAGCGCTCCAGCGAAGGCACCGCCAGCAGCAGCTGCTGCACCGTGTGTTGGGCCAACACCGTCTCCAGCCCATCCGGCGAAAACACAGTGAGCCCATCCACCGTGTTGCCGTGCAAACTCGCGTCGTCGTCCACAAACCCCACCACCCGCTGCTCCCGGCTCTTGCGCAGGCCCGAGGCCAGTTGCCGCCCCGCCGAACCCGCGCCGTAGATCAGCACCCCCGGCACAGCGCTGTCTTTGAGCATGCGGCGGTAAAGATCACCCAGAAAAAACCGCACCACCACCCGGCTACCGCCCACCGCCACAAACAGCAGCAGCGGCTGGATGATGCCCACCGTGCGCGGAATGCCCGGTACCGAGATCAGCGTGAACACCGCCGCATAAAGCACGCTGTACACCGCCATCGCCCCCACCAGAATCACCATGGCATGCCAGCCTGCGTGGCGAAAAATGGTGCGGTACAGGCCAGCGCGCACAAAAATGGGCAGCGCCAGCGCGATCGAGCCCAACACCGCTGGCAGGTACACCCCTTCCAGGCCGACCCAGGCTTCCAGCCGCAAATACAGCGCCAGCCAAACTGTCAACACACAAAAGAAAGCGTCCAGCAGCAGCGCCAGCGCCCGCTTGACCGGCCGTGGCATGGCCAAGAGCCATTGAGAGACGGGAGAGGTTTGCATGGAGATGGGCGTATGGAAGAAGCCGATGGTCGGTGAGACAGGGTGTGGCGCTCAAAATCCAAGGCGGATTCAGAATCTGCCTTGGGCTTTCCGTTGATTTTGGGCGGTCAGATGGCAGCGTTCATATCGTTGTGTCTGGATTCAATTCAGGCGGGGTCATCAAACGGCCCAATTGTCGAACCGCAGCGCCTCGACACGTTCAAATTCACGCAAATTGTTGGACACCAACGTCAACCCCTCACTGCGGGCGTGAGCGGCAATGTGCATGTCGTTTACACCGATCGATTGCCCTTGCTTTTCTAATGCGGCACGAATGCTGCCGTAGTGTTGCGCGGCTTTGGCGCCAAAGGGCAGTATTTCCAGGCGGCTGCAAAAATCTTCTACTGTTGCAAGCGAGCGCGCCGGCGCGTTGCTTTTCTCTGCACCGTGCAGCAGCTCGGCCAAGGTGATGGACGAGATCGCCATGTGGCCTTCGTTGTCGTTGAACAGCTGCAAAGCCGAAAGTGGCCTGCGCTTGATCACGTGAATCACTATGTTGGAGTCCAGAAGGTAGCGCAGCATCACAGCGATTCGCGCTCAGGCTGATCTTGACTGGCCCGCTCGTTCAGAAAATCATCAGCCACTTGCGGACCCTCCATGAAAAAGCTGTCCCAGGTATGCCCGAGCGGGGCAATGATCCGCTCGTGGCCCCGAGCGCGCACATCCACCCGCTTCACGTTTTCTGGCAGCCGAAGCTCTGCGGGCAACCGAATGGCCTGACTGCGGTTGTTGGTGAACACGGTGGTGGCTGTCATGCTGGGCTCCTAGCGGTCAATGGGATAGTGCACGAGTATATGGCAGGGGCATTGCAAGCGTTGAGGCGTTACAAAAGCACCGCTTGCGGCCTCAAGTGGCTGGAGGCGGTCTTGCAGCTTGATACGAAGACGCGGCAACCGACGCGGTGCGTAGTGAGCAGGTTTTGGTAGGCGCAGCAAAGCCACGAAAGCGCAGGCGAAAGACATGGCAAGCGGATCAATGCGACACGCCATCACGCCGCAAGACCTGCACATTGGTCATCCAGAAAATACGCAGATCGAAACCCAGCGACTGCCGCCGCAGGGTAATTGGGGTCTGACCCCAATTAACCCCCGGCAATCTGCTTCATGCCCCATTACCGCCCACCATTGCAAACACCTCGTCGATCAGTTGTGCAGCCACTGCGCGCAGCTCGCTTATCGTGGATTCTTCAATATCCAGAAATCCCTCGTACTCGGCCAAATTTCTTTTTTGGTGTGCGACATCGAGCACCCGCCAACGTGTGGCCGTCCAGCCAACGGTGTGTGTGAGGCACTGAAACACCGTATACCGGTTTTCGCTGCGGTACCCATGCAATCGCAGAGCAGCCAAGGACGCAGCATGGGCCGCGCCGTAAGCGCTGGAAAACCGGCCCTCCCGCGAGGCTCTATCCAGCTGCGCATCGGCCAACCGGGTGCGTGCCAATTCAAGCAACCGCCCAATCTCTTTTTCATTGCGCGGCTCGTTTTTCAGTTGACCAATGCGCACCAGATTGTCCAGCTCTCGCAAACTCATGGCTCGCCTCCGATCACCATCAACACGGGCTGCGACAGCACGCGGTTAACAAACGAATCTGGCTCACCCCGGCGTTCTTCAAACTCTTTTGGGGTGTAGCAGTTGGGGTTGATCTTTCTGCCCATTAGTGTCTCCACCGGCAGCAAAAGCGCGAGCACCTCGCTGAGCAACAGATCGTTGCCCACTAGCATCACGTCCACATCACTTTGGGCTGTATCGGTCTGCCGTGCAACCGATCCGTACACCCAGGCAGATTCGAGTTTGTGCTGCAGTGGGGCCAGGGCCTCTTGCAGCAGCGGCACCACACCCATCGTTTTGCGTGTGAGCGCCACCAGCTCGTGAAACACCGGGCTTTGGCTGTTTGCCTGAAAGTGGCGCAAATTGCCCCCACGATGCGAATGCACCAATCCGGCCTCGGCCAAGCGGTTGAGCTCGCGCTGCAGCGAGGCACTGCCCAAACCCGTCAAACGTTTGAGCTCGCTCAAGTGGTACACCCGTTCAGGCTGTCCAAACAGCCAGCGATACACACTGGACTGACTGGCGGTGAAGATGGCCGACACAATAGACATTGCCAAATACTAGCACGATCAATCCAAAATTTGGCATGATTTTTTATGGGTGGCGTCGGCATCACCCGGGAGTTTTTTCATAGCGGCATCGCGCATTGAAGACAAGGCGATCAGCAAGGCGCGCAGGCTTTTGGTCAGAACGGCAAGAGACAATGCCCAGGGCGCGGTGTGGCACCAAACCCGCCCTTAACGCCGCACGGATCAGGGTGCTGGTGTTAAACACCACGCGCTGGGGGCCGCTCATCGCAGCGCGTGAACCATGCGGTTGATCTCCTCCTCGGTCAGCAGGGCTGCTTGCGGGCTGGCCTCTTTTTCGGCCTGCGCGCTCTAGGCTGCGAAGGCAGCGGCGGCTTGCGTGTGCCGCATTTTCTGCAGCGGCTCCATATCTTGCGCCGACACCATGACGGCCGCTGGGCGCCGATGACGCGTGGTGGTGACGGGCTCGCGCTGCGCGATGTCGAGCAACTGCTCAAAACGGTTTTGGACTTCAATGGAGGGTATGGTAATCATGGCGACGATCTGTTGAGCTTGGATAATTGGAATCTGAGACCAATTGGTGTTGGGTTTAATTCGTATCGGGCTTGTTCAGATTGGGATGGGCTTACGGGCCTTTTTCAAAGACTCACGATCGGGATATACCTTTTGCACGTAATCGGCGATCGATTTCTTGCCTTGCCTTAGCGAGTCGATCTCGGATTTCGTCAATTGATCGGAAACCCACGAGGTAGCGGGCTTCGTTGGCTGTGAGGGCATCTGGCTCGATGCCGAAGATTTTGACGAAGTCATATCCAAATCGCTCCTTAATTAGGCGTGTGTCTTTCAGATCGGGCAACAGTGCAGGGTTTCGGCCCGCGTTCACCAGCACCACCACTTTTACCACCGCGCCGCCCTGACTTTGAATGTAATTATTCAATTCTGTCAGAGTGCCGCCCAAATTCGTCACGTCGTCCACCAGCACATACTGCGCCCCAGCCACCACTTCACCTTCAAAATGAGCGCGACTGGCCATCCGCTCCATAGCGTCAGCCCCTGTGTGGTACACCCTGTCGATCTGAACAATTTCACGGTCAACGAGCCCTCGAAAGACCGTTGCGCACACCGCCGCCAGTGTCTGAGGAATCGCATTGTCGCCACTGGCTTCTTTGGCGTGTGGAGCCACGTAGATTGCAGCTGGTGCAAAAAGATGCTCGTTGTCAAACAGCCATGCCAATGCAAGATCGGTCACCAAGTGCAGCGCGGCCACCGGGTCCCCCGCCTTGGCCTCACGGTACATGGGATGCTGCTTCAGCCCCGCATCTTCAGTAAACAGAGCCAAAGCATGCGTGCCGATAGAAAATGCGAGGTTGCGGTGCATACAGGCGCTACCTCACCAAGGGTTGAGCCGGGTGTCCCACCACCCTGACCCAGGCGTCACACTTTTTTTGCACCACCGCCGTGGAAGTGCGAGAGCTCTGCCCCACGGTGCCGGGGGTGTGTACCTCCAGCTGAGCAACGATGTGCGCGCCCATGTCCACCGAAAGCTGGACCGCGCGGCTCAAGTTCAGCGCGAAGATGTCTTGGAGGTCCAGATCCGTGAGCAGTGCCTGCGGCTGCGCCGGGCATTTCGCCTCAATCCGCTTGAGGCAGCTTCGCAGCGCTTCAAGCTTCTGATTGATCACTTGCCTATCCATGCCATCCGCCTCTCTGCCAGCACCCGGTTCCGGAGTGGCATGAAGTCGGCCTGTTCAATCAAATGCCGGTTGATCAACTGCCCAAACTCAGCCGTGCTGCCCTGCACCCGCTTGCCATGCTGAACGATCTGCCCCAACAAAGGCGCTGAGATGCTGGCCAGGTCGATCAAGTCCACGGGCCGCCCGGTTTCTTGGGTCAGCGCCTGCGTGAGCTGCAACATTTCCGAGGCAGTCAGCGCGCGGCCTGCGCTTACCGCCAAATCCAGATCGCTGTCAGGCTGTGCCCGGCCGGAGGCGACCGAGCCAAACAGCACAGCCAGACCTATCGCCGGGAAATGCGAAAGTACTTCGCGCAACGGGGCGAGCACGTCAGCCGGTAAAGATGGGGTTTCGTGTTCAGCTATCGACATGGCGGGCTCCAGAGAAAAGCAGACCGGCCTTCATTTTGCGCCGCCGCCGATAAACCGGGGCCATGCATGCCAGGGCGCCGTTGGGAAATTTTGGTCCAACCCCAATCAATTTGGCGAGAGGCACGCGGATCGTTGCAGGAGCGGCACTGCTGCAAAGGCGTTGCCGGGAAGCGGCGGGGCCGCCAGATCAATGCGACACGCCATCTCCGCGCAAGACCTTCACAAAGGTCATCCAGAGAATGCGCAGATCAAAACCCAGCGACCGCCGCCGCAGGTACTCCGCATCGAGCGCCACCTTGTCGGGAATGGGCAGCTCGTCGCGCCCGTTCACCTGTGCCCAGCCTGTGAGACCAGGCGTGAGCTCGTGAACGCCTTGCGCGGTGCGCAGTTCGATCAGATCGTGCTGGTTGAACAACGCTGGCCTTGGCCCAACGAAGCTCATGTCGCCCACCAAGATGCTCCAGAGCTGCGGCAGCTCGTCCAGGCTGCTCTTGCGCAAGAAGCCGCCAATGGGTGTTAGATGCGATGTGGCGTTGGTCAGCAAATGCGTGGCCACGGCCGGCGTGCCTACCTGCATGCTGCGGAACTTGGGCATGCGAAAAATCTGGTTGCTCCGGCCCACCCGGTCAGACCAATACAGCGCAGGCCCAGCCGAGGTGAGGCGAACCGCCAGCGCAGTCAGCGCCACCGGCAGCGCCAGCACAAGGGCCGCACACACGGCAAGAAGCAAATCAAACAGCCGTTTCATGGTCCCATCCGTCATTGCGAATACCCTTCCACGTCATTGCGAATACCCTTCCACGTCATTGCGAGCGAAGCGCGGCAATCCAGCCACCCGCCGCCCTGCGCAGCCCTTCATCGACCGAAATCGGCGGGCTCCAGCCAAGCAACTCCCGGGTTTTGGCAATGTCCACCTGCAAAGAGCCACACAAACGCTGCGCCAGCTCGGGCTTGCCCACCAGCGCAGCCCCCGCCTTCAGCAGCGCAGGCGGAACAGGGATCAACCGAGCCGGCTTGCCCATCGCCTGCCCCATGCGCCGCAGCAGCTGGGTGGTGGACAAATCTTCGCCATCAGATACCAGAAACGTCTGGTTAGCTGCCGCAGGGTGATCGATGCAGGTCACGATCAGATCGACCAGGTTGTCCAGCGCCACCAAGCTGCGCTTGTTGTTGATGGCGCCCAATGGCAGCGGTACACCCCGTGAAAGCCAGCGCATCATGGCCTGAAAATTGGCTTTGACCCCGGGGCCATAGACCAAAGGGGGGCGAATGATGACCACTTCCATTCCCGTCTTTGCTGCGATCTCTCGTAAACCTTGCTCAGCCTCCATTTTGGATACACCGTAGGGGTCCAGTGGTGCAGGGGAATTATCCGCAGAAAACGAATCGCCGGTTTTTGTACCTTCACCGTTGACCTTGATGGAGCTGATAAATACAAAACGTCGAACGCCAGTGGCGCCTGCTTGTCGAGCCAAATTCAACGTGCCCTCGACATTGGTTTTTCGATATTCGTCTATCGGACTGCTTGATTTGTCTGCCATCACGTGCACGCGAGCTGCACAGTGCAAGACTACAGATACGTCCTCAAGCGCGCTTGACCAGTCTGTGTGGGCGGTTAAATCGCCTGTCACAAATGGCAAAATGCCACTGGGCCAATGCCGTTCTTTGTCCCGAACGGATACCGCAATCTTTTGAAAATCACTATCGGCGCGCAAATTTAAAAAAACTGCTTGCCCAATAAAACCTGTTGCTCCGGTCATCAAAATCACGCCCGAACCTCTTTTTTATTATTCAATTTGATTGCTTCTTGAAGAAGTGCTTCAAGGCGGGTGATGAGAGTTTTTCGATCAAACTCGCGCTGTGCAAATTTTCGCCCATTTCTCCCGAGTTGAAGCCGTTCATCAGGACTCATCTTGCTCATATTAAGAATCGCTGTAGTGAGTCCTTCTGAATCGCCTGCTGGACATACTAACCCGGCATCTGCTTGTTGAATGATATCGGCACCCTCGCCATCCAACATGCCCAGCAACGGTAAGCCAGCCATCAAATAGGACTGCACCTTACCTGGAATCGTCATGCTGAACACGGGGTCTCTCTTGAGCGATACAAGAAGAGCGTCTGCATGAGCGTAAAAAGATGGCATGCGGTCTACAGGAAATCTTCCCAATAACAAAACGGTATCTTGTAGTTCAAGGCGTTCAACCTCTTTTCGCATCCATTCAGACTGACGACCATCGCCTACGATTATCCAACGAATATTCGTCTGATGTCGCAATAAATTTACTGCATGAAGAACAGACGATAGATCTTGCGCTTCGCCTAGATTTCCCGCGAAAAGAATATTGAACACGCCTGCCTTTTTAGTTATTTCTGGTGCAGGAACTGGCTCATTCTGCGTAAAAACATCTTCTGCCCAACTTGGGAAATAGCGAATTTTATTTCGATCTGAGCAATATAAGGCAATATTATTCAAAAAGGCTTTTGATTGGCCTAATACCAACGTGCAACGGTTGTAAATAAAGCTCACCAAACGTCCGACCCATTTCAGTATCCGTGGTGAGCGCACAGCACCAATGGCCGAAAGTGTGTCTGGCCAAAGATCAAGCGCCCAAAATACCACCGGTGAACTTTTCAACCATCCTAGAAGCACGGCAGGCAGGCCGACTGTGACAGGAGAAGGCTCAAAAACGAAAATTACATCAGCAGCTTGACCGCGCAACCGCCACGATCCTACCAATGAGGCTCCGAGAGCAAAACTCAAATAGTTCAGTATCAGACGAACTGACCCCTGTCCACGCACCAACATGGGAGCTCGAAGAACCCGCGCACCCTCGTAGCAGCCAAAGCTTTGAGGATTCGCTGTATAAGCATCAAATAACTTCCCTGCCGGATAGTTCGGAATACCGGTCAACACGGTCACTTCGTGACCACGAGTGACGAGCTCCTGCGTGAGGTCGTTGATTCTGAAGTTCTCAGGCCAAAAGTACTGGCTAACAATCAATATCTTCACAGGGGCCTCACCCGTACTTCTTCCAAACAACCCGATTCACATAGTCGGTGTAGCTGTGGATAATGCGCAGCACCTTGGCCGACACGTTGGGCATGCTGTAGTCGGCCACCTGCCGCAACAAGCGCTCGTTGCCGCGCGGCTGCGTCGCCAATATCGCCAGCCCTTGGCGCACCCGGTCTACCTCCAAGCCCACCATCATCACCGCAGCCTCTTCCATGCCTTCTGGCCGCTCGTAGGCTTCGCGCAGGTTGAGCGCGGGGAAGTTCAAGATGGAAGACTCTTCGTTGATGGTGCCGCTGTCTGAGAGCGTCGCCCTGGCCGAAAGCTGAAGCCGCACGTAGTCGTGGAAACCCAGCGGCTTGAGCAGCTGTACCAGCGGGTGAAAGGCGGAGCCGGTGGCGTCGATCCGTTTTTGTGTTCTCGGGTGCGTGGACACGATCACGGGAAGCTGGTGGTCTTCTGCCAGCGCGTTGAGTACCGCTACCAATTTGGTGAACGACTGCGGAGACTCAATGTTTTCCTCCCGGTGGGCGCTCACCACAAAGTAGCCCAGCTCGACCAACCCAAGTCGCTGCAACACATCAGACGCGTCGATGCGCGGTCGGTAGTGAGTGAGCACCTCAAACATGGGGCTGCCCGTTTTAATCACCAGATCAGGCGGCAAGCCCTCGCGCAGCAGGTAATCGCGCGCGATATCGCTGTAAGTGAGATTCACGTCGGCCGTGTGGTCCACGATGCGCCGGTTGGTCTCCTCGGGTACCCGCATGTCAAAACAGCGGTTACCGGCTTCCATGTGAAAGATGGGAATCTTCCGGCGCTTGGCCGGGATCACCGACAGACAGCTGTTGGTATCGCCCAGCACCAGCATCGCTTCAGGCTGCACCTCGGCCAACACTTGGTCCACCCCAATGATGAGATTGCCGATGGTATGCGCCGCGCCGGTGGCGTTGGCTGCGCTGTTGAGGAAGTGGTCGGGTTTGCGCACCCCGAGGTCGTCAAAGAAAACCTGATTGAGTTCGTAGTCGTAGTTCTGGCCGGTGTGCACCAGCACATGGTCGCAATGCGCATCGAGCTGGGCCAAGACACGCGAGAGCCTGATGATTTCGGGTCGCGTGCCCACAACCGTCATTATTTTGAGTTTTTTCATGGCTTGACCTTCATGGCCACCGTGTCCGGCCTCTCGCGGTCGAAGATCTCGTTGGCCCACAGCATCACAATCATTTCGTCTTCGCCCACGTTGGTGATGTTGTGCGTCCAGCCGGGTACGGTTTCCACAATCTGGGCTTCGCCCCCGCGCGTCACGATCTCGTGGGTTTCCCCAGTCAAGATGTGCCGGAAGCCGAAATGCGCCGTGCCTTTGACCACCAGAAACTTCTCGGTTTTGCTGTGGTGGTAGTGCTCCCCCCGGGTCACGCCGGGGTAAGCGGTGAAATAGCTGAACTGGCCGGAGTCTGCCGTTTTGAGCATTTCCACAAACTCGCCGCGCGGATCGGCATGGCGCGGCACGGTGTAGGCAAATGCTTCGGGCGGCAGGTAGCTGATGTAGGTGCTGTGCAGCGCGCGGATCAGGCCGGTGCCAACGGGTGGCGTTAGCAAGGTCGTTCGGCTGTCAGCAAAAGCGTGCAATGTATGCGCCACCTCAGCCACCGTGGTGTCGTAGACCGGCGTGACTCCTTCAAACCCATCGAGATCGCCCGCCTTCGCAGGTTCTTCCAGACAACTCATCAGCGCCCGCACCACGTCGTCCACGTAAACCAGGCGCAGCGGCGGCGCAGCCTCGTTCACCGAGATCGGTAGGCCACGGGCCACGTTGTGGCAAAAGGTGGCCACCGCCGAGTTGTAGTTGGGCTTGGCCCACTTGCCAAACACATTGGGCAGGCGAAACACATGAACCGCAGCGCCCGTGTCCGCGCCATAGCCAAGCGCCGCCACTTCGGCCGCGAGTTTGCTGCGCCCATACGGGTTGTCTTGGGTGGCTTGTGAGGATGAAGTCAGGACCAAGCGGGCTTGGCGCCCGGCTTGCTCCAACACGTCGCACACAGTTTCGGTCAAGCCGGTGTTGCCGCTGTTGAATTCAGCAGGGTCTTTAGGGCGGTTCACACCCGCCAAGTGAAACACGCAGTCTGCGGTGGTCAGCTGTTGCCGGACCTCGGCCAACGGTGTTGAGCGCGTAATGGGAGCCACGTCGCCATGGCCAAGCTCTTGCAGCCGCACGCGCAGGTTTTTGCCTATGAAACCATCGACTCCAGTTATTGCTATTTTCATCGTCTTGTCATCGCGCGTGTGGCGCTGTTGCTCTCAGATGCGCTGCAATGGTGTCTGGCCCCAAATCTTGCCCGTCTGGCCAACCGACACCTGCGAAAAAAAGGCCCACTTGTATGAAGTAGCTTTCGTTTTTTAGCGCGCCAAAAAAATCGGACCGCATAAATGGCTTGACGTCAAACTCACCGGATCTGCCGTCTTGAAGGCTAACCGCCAAAAACCCGTTTGGTAAAGCTGCCACATCGGTAACCTTGTTCATGATGATCCTTACTTGTCAAGTCCCGACTGGTTATAAACGCGCTTTTTGAACAACTCGGGTTTTTTCTTCTGCCAGATTTTCAGTGCCTGAACGGGTGAAAGGTGCTTGAGCGCACGTTGTGGAATCTGATGGTTGTAGGTCTTCACATAGCTCTGCAGCGTCGCCTCCAACTCGGCGGCTGAAGCGAATCTCGTCTGCTTCACCACCTCGCTGATTCTGCCGTTAAAGCGCTCCACCATGCCGTTGGTTTGTGGATGGCGCGGCGGACACAGGCGGTGTTCTATCGCCAGCGCTTTGCAACGCACATCAAAGCTGTGGCGCCCCGTGGGTTCGCGTTTCTTGGCTGTG
>Ga0105055_10002481_pt1 | contig 28656 bp, 26 predicted proteins | sample BON03_FD_78090 | JGI IMG/M metagenome (GOLD analysis project Ga0105055, IMG submission 78090) | Freshwater microbial communities from Lake Bonney liftoff mats and glacier meltwater in Antarctica - BON-03 | ecosystem: Environmental > Aquatic > Freshwater > Ice > Glacier meltwater | place: Lake... | reverse complement strand
TTACGTGAGTGATCCCGCGCAGTTGCCTGCGGTGGATGCGCTGGAGCGCTGTGCGACGCAATGGGCGGCCTACAAGGTGCAGCGCTCCAACGCCTTCAAGAAGCTCATCAACCACCCGGATGTACCGCGCGGCGTTTATATGTACGGCGGGGTGGGGCGTGGCAAGAGCTTTTTGATGGACTGCTTTTACGCTGCCGTGCCCATCAAACGGAAAACCCGACTGCACTTTCACGAGTTCATGCGCGAGGCACACCGGGAGTTACGAGACCTGCAGGGCACCGTTAACCCGCTGGACGAGCTGGGCAAACGGATCGCCAAACGCTACCGCCTGATTTGTTTTGATGAGTTCCACGTTACAGACATCACCGACGCGATGATCCTGCACCGCTTGCTGGTCGCCCTGTTTGAAAATGGCGTGGGTTTCATCACGACATCGAATTTCAAGCCCGATGACCTGTACCCGGACGGCATGCACAGGGCCCGCGTGTTGCCGGCCATAGAACTTCTCAAGGACAAGCTGGAAGTATTGAGCGTGGACAACGGAACGGACTACCGGCGGCGCACCTTGGAGCAGCTCACGCTGTACCACAGCCCGCTTGGCCCCAATGCTGATGCGGAAATGAGCGAGTCCTTCAATAAGCTCGCCGAATCACAAGACGAAAATCCGGTGTTGAAAATTGAATCGCGCCAAATACAGGCGCGACGCAAGGCGGGCGGTGTGGTCTGGTTTGATTTCAAAGCGCTGTGTGGCGGGCCACGCTCGCAAAATGACTATCTTGAGATAGCCACGCAGTTTCACACGGTGCTGCTCAGTGATGTACCCGCCATGCCGGTGCGTATGGCCTCGGAAGCCAGGCGCTTTACCTGGTTGATCGACGTGCTTTACGACAGGCGTGTCAAACTCATCATGTCAGCAGAAGTTTTGCCCGAAGCGTTGTACACCGAAGGACCATTGGCCTACGAGTTCCCCCGGACTATTTCCAGGCTTGATGAAATGCAGTCAGCAGAATACCTGGCCCTGGAGCGCAGGAATGTGGACACGACACTCACATGAAAAAAACCACGCTATTGTTTTTATTGCTTACTTATTGCCTGCTGGTTGCAGCACAGCCTGTGGCCGGTGTCGCTACGGCTTCCGGTGCCACAGCGCAGGTCGTGCGGGATGGTGAACGAGAGCGTATCAATACTGAACGTGCGCGCCTTGATCCGGGGTTTACGGCAGAAAACATTGCCTGTTATAAAAAATTCTTGACCAACAAATGTCTTGCTGAAGTAAAAGTCCGGCGCGATGCGGTGATGGCTGATTTTCGCAGGCAGGAGATATCCATGGATCAGCAGGAAAGGAAAGAAAAGGGCGCAGAGCAGATCCGTAAAACCGAAGAAAAGTTTTCTGCTGAAAAGCAGCAGGAGGCTGCAGACAAACGGGCTATTGCGCTGCAGGACAATGAAGCTAGGTTGGAGCGGGAAAAGCAAAAAATTGCCGATCGTGCCAGCATGCGGTCAAATGAAAAATCCAATATGGATGCCGCTGCCAAGCGACTCAAGGACAGTCAGCAAAAAATTGCCGATCGTGCCAGCATGCGGTCAAGCGAAAAATCCAATATGGATGCCGCTGCCAATCGACTCAAGGACAGCCAACAGAAGGCCGATGGCCGCAAGAGCAAACAGGCTACGTCTGCGGAGGAAGTGCGAAAATTCAATGAACGGCTGGAAAAAGCCAAAAAGCGGCAAGCCCGGTATGAGCGAGATCTGGCGGGTCAGACCAAACCGCCCGCCAATTCCTTGCCTAAACCATAATCCTAGAAACCGCAGTTGACCGCTTGCATCCGCTGGCAAGGCCGCATGATCACTAACTTTCTGAGTCACGACCGCATTCGCCTTTTGGGTGACAGCGCTACGCACCCGATTGAGCCGCCGCGGCCACGCCTGGGGGCGTTGCTCCGCCTTGCAGGCAGTAGCCTGCTGCGTTGTCGCGCCTACCCAGACGCGCCCGCAACGGCCCACTCGGGCGCGTCCAACTGCGGTTTCTAGGATAACAGCCGCCAGCTTTTTATTCCAGAGGCTCGAGCTTGACAATGACCAGCGATAAATTGTCGCCGCCGCCTCTGGCGCGTGAGCGCGCCTTCTGGATCAGGAATTCTGTCGCTTCCCTGGGCGATAGCATGGATAAAGCTGAGCCCATTTCAGTGGCGCTGAAGTAGTGCCAGACACCGTCGCTGCACGCTATGAGTACGTCCTCAGGCACGAGCTGCTTTATGACGTGATGGGTGATGGGCGGTGTGTCCTCGGTTCCCAGGCAGCCCATGAGGATATTTGACTCGGGGTGTAGATTGGCTTGTGCATCGGTGATTTCGTCTTTGTCCACCAGCGTCTGGACATAGGAGTGATCTAGCGTGCGATGCACCAGCTTGCTGCCATGAAAATGATAGATACGCGAGTCACCGGCATGTACCCAGTGGCAGTCACCGGCTGGATTGATGAGAAAGGCCGCCAGCGTACTGTGTGGCTCCTGTTCGGTTGATACGGCTGTCAGTTTGATGACAATATGCGCCTCTTCAACGATCTGCTTGAGCAGGGCGGGCGCATCGTCCGTGTCGGGCGAGTAGCGTTCAAAAAGCTGCTTGGCCGTCAACATCACTTGATCCGAGGCCTTGCGCCCACCGCTACGACCACCCATGCCGTCGGCAACGATGCCCAGTATGCAACCAGAAACCCGTTGATGGCTTATCAGGTTGACTTGATCCTGTTGATAGTCCCTGTCACCCTTGTGGATGCCGGTGGACGCGGTGATTCGATAGCCTTTTGACATCTTCCAGATTGTCGGGCCACGAAGACTCGATTTATATGCGTATTCCTCGTATTATCAGTTCAAGCGGCGCATGTTGAAAAAATACCTTGGACGTATTCCATTTCTAAATCATTTCTAGATTAGGCGCGAAGCCGCAGACAGTGCTGTAGCACGACAAGGCGAAGCAACAACATATAGGAATGATTTAGAAATGGAATTAAACCTATATTCACCAGAACGGCAGCTGATCGAACTCAAAATCGAGCATGCCGACCTCAATGCGTTGGTCGATATCACGGCTCACGCACGGCCGATTGACGAGCTCCTGCTCAGACGCCTTAAAAAACGGCGATTGCATCTTCGCGACCAGATCGCGCAACTTGAATCCTCACTTGACACGCCTGAACCCGCCTGATGAATCTTGAGCTTGAAGTTCAGGAGGCGTTTGCTGCTAACGGCATCCTGTCTCGTACCGCCGACCATTTTGTAGTCCGCAGCGGTCAGACTGAAATGGCGCTGGCAGTAGCGCGCGCCATTGAAGACTCCGAGGTGCTGGTCGTAGAAGCCAGTACGGGCGTTGGCAAAACATTTTCATATCTTGTGCCAGCGCTCCTCAGTGGTGAGCGCGTACTGGTTTCCACTGCAACCAAAGCATTGCAGGATCAGTTGTTTGGTCGTGATTTGCCGCGCCTTGTAGAAGCTTTGGGTGTGCCCGTTCGTTGCGCGCTTTTGAAGGGCCGCAGCAGCTATATCTGTATGCACCGTTTGATGCTGGCACGGCATGAGATCAGCCAGGTGGATCGCGCGCAGTTGCGCTCGCTGGCGAAAATTGAGGCCTGGGCCCCCCTTAGCCGTAGCGGCGATCTGGCCGAACTGCCTGGCCTTGATGAGCGCTCCCCACTGATCCCGCTGGTGACCTCCACGCGCGAAAACTGCCTCGGTGCGCAATGCCCGCAGTTTCGTGGTTGCCATGTCAATCTCGCACGGCGGGAAGCGATGGCAGCCGATGTAGTGGTCATTAACCACCATCTTTTCTTTGCCGATCTTGCAGTTCGTGAATCTGGTGTAGCGGAGTTGCTGCCCAGCGTGCGCATCGCAATTTTTGATGAGGCGCATCAGCTCAATGAAACCGGTGTGCAATTCCTTGGCAAAAACCTCACTACCAGCCAATTGCTTGATTTTTGCCGCGACTTACTCGGAGCTGGCTTACAACTGGCACGTGGGCTGGTTGACTGGCAAAGCGTGGTCGCTGGCTGTGAAAAGGCCACCCGGGAGTTAAGACTGTGTGCGGGTAAAAACCAGTCGGGCAGCAAGTTGCGATGGACCGGTGCTGCGCCAGAGGGTATTGATGCGACTGCGTGGGATGCTGCGCTGGAGAACCTGCATGCTGCGCTTTCGCTAGCCTCTGATGCGATTGCTACGGCCAGTGAAATTGCGCCAGACTTTGTCAGACTTCTTGAACGGGCCGGGCAACTGGCCGAACGGACGCGCAGCTTTTCGGGCGTGTGTGATGCGGGTTGTGTCAGGTGGCTCGATGTGGGCCTGCAACTGCGGCTGGTTGAGTCGCCCCTGAACATTGCGGACGCAGTTAAAACCAGACTTTTGGGAGCGTCTGGAGAGGAGGCCAAATCCTGGATATTTACTTCGGCGACCTTGGGTGACGATGAAGCTTTAAGCTGGTTTACAAAGCCCTGCGGCCTAGATGCAGCCCGGATTTTGCGCGTCGGTAGTCCGTTCGACTATTCCCACCAGTCAGCGATTTTTATTCCGCAAAATCTCCCAAAGCCTTCGGACCCATCGCATGCCTTGATGGTGGCTGAATCGGTGGCTCGTTGGGCGAAACATCTGCGCGGCCGCACCATGGTGTTGACCACCACGCTCAGGGCCTTGCGGACAATTGGCGAAGCCCTGCGATTGGCATTCGAGAATTTCGATGACATGGAGGTGCTGGTTCAGGGAGCTATGCCGAAAAGAGAGCTGATTGAGCGCTTTCGCCTAGGTAATACGTTAAATGCCTTTGGCGGGCAATCTGGCTGCGTGCTGGTGGCGTCAAGCTCGTTCTGGGAGGGTATTGACGTACCGGGCGAGGCGCTTCAATTGGTGGTTATTGACAAGTTGCCGTTCCCGCCGCCGAACGACCCGATGGTAGAGGCACGCTCAAAGGCGCTGGAGGCCGAAGGGCGTAGCCCATTCAATGACTATTTTTTACCGGAAGCCGCTGTTGCCTTGAAGCAGGGTGCTGGGCGATTAATCCGTCGCGAAACAGATCAGGGTGTATTGGTGGTGTGTGATACCAGGTTGGTTTCGATGGGCTATGGAAAACGGCTGCTAAGAGCGCTTCCGCCGATGGAAAGACTGGACTCTGAAGCGGCTTTGCTGGATCGGCTGGATAGCCTTACCAGAACTTGTACCACGGGTTATCGACCGACCTGAAGCCTTTTGTCATGAACTCGCTTTTGGGGTAGGTTTTTTCGAGAATTCGCCTGGTATCGTCACGCAATTGGGTCATGCCCAAGGCATCGTAGGACTTGTAGACAATGTAGACGGCCTCTTCGAGCGCTGGCACATCGCGGTAGTCAGCAATTGCCGTTTGTGCCCGGTTGATAGCGGCAATATACGCACCGCGAGAGTAATAGTAGCGTGCCACATGGACTTCAGACTGGGCCAGAGAGTTGACGGTGTAGATCATGCGCAGACGGGCATCGGGGGTGTATTTTGAATCCGGAAAGCGTGTGGCCAGTTCCCTGAAGGACTCAAAGGACTCTTTGGCCGCTTTCTGGTCGCGTTCTGCCAGATCCTGACGGGAAATCGACGCAAACAGGCCAAGATTGTCATTGAAGTTAACGATGCCCTTGAGGTACAGGGCGTAATCGAAAGCAGGGCTGGCTGGGTGCAGCTTCATGAAGCGGTTCAGGGTTGCAACAGACTGGGCCTGCTCGCCGGTCTTGTATTGGGCATATGCTTTTTCAAGTTCAGCCTGCTGTGCAAGTGGTGTGCCAGCCGCACGGCCTTCGAGTTTTTCAAAGAGAAGAATGGCCTTGTCGTAGGCGCCGGAGTTGGCTTCGTCTTTTGCTTCGGAATAAAGTTTGTTCGGGCTCCAGTTGGCCGTGGGGTCTTTTACGGTGGTGGAGCATGCCGAAAGGACGAATGCACAGGCAAGCATGGCAGCGACCACGGGGCGTGTGGCTAGCAGCCTGTCGGACTTTGGAGTCGTCGGCTGCAAATCGACCGCAGCGGTCCATTTTTCACCATCTTTTTGACCCATAGCCGGGCTATGGACCTGCAAATTCGGCAAAAACTGGCCTCGCTGGGGCCGATTTTCGCTTTCGACGCCCAAAGTCCGACAGGCTGCTAGAACAACCGATAATTTGGTGGAAAACATCGCAATTGATCCTCTTGATGACTGATTCTGTACAAAGCAAACTGATTATATCGAGCGCCACTGCTGTGGACTGTCTGGCCGACGAGGTCCTAGAGGAAGGCGAGGCGGGTGCCGACGTTGAGTGGCGTGAGGCGAGCGTTCCCGTAGAGAGTCACGGTGGACGTCTTGACCGCGCGCTGGCGGGCGTTGTGCCCGAGTTCTCCCGCAGTTATCTGCAGCAGCTTATCGAGGCCGCGGCCGTGCAGCTCAACGGCGTGACCGTTACCAAAGCCTCGACCAAAGTGAAGGCCGGTGACAGGCTGCGGATAGAGCTAAAGCCTACCCCGCAAAGCCAGGCATTCAAGCCGGAAGTCATGGCGCTGGATGTGGTTTTTGAAGATGATTTTTTGTTGGTCATCAACAAACCGGCTGGCCTGGTGGTTCATCCGGCACCTGGCAACTGGAGCGGCACTTTGCTCAATGGATTGTTGGCGCGTGATGCGCGGGCCTGTCTGCTGCCGCGCGCGGGCATTGTGCATCGCCTCGACAAGAACACCAGCGGCTTGATGGTGGTGGCGCGTCAGCGACAGGTCATGGATCAACTGGTTTGCATGATTGCGGCCCGCAGTGTGAGCCGGCAGTACATGGCGCTGGCTCATGGTGCATGGCACGGACAAAAAGTCCGTCAGGTTGAGCTGGCAGTAGGGCGTGACCCGCGAAACCGGCTGAGAATGGCGGTGGTGGATCTGGGCAAGTCCCCCGGAAAAACGGCATCCACCGAGATCGCCCTTCTGCAAAGCGGGCTCCGCCATTGCCTGGTGCAATGCAGGCTGCGGACCGGGCGTACCCATCAAATTCGCGTTCACATGGCCGCGTTGGGTCATCCGCTGGTGTCTGATCAGTTGTACGGAGGGCAGCCAGCGGTTGGTTTGATGCGTCAGGCCCTGCACGCCTGCAAACTGGCTTTCGAGCATCCCGTAACCGGTCAATATATGGAGTTCAACTCCGCGCTGCCTGTTGATATACAAATGGCCATCAACGATTTGGGTCTGGGATACAATCAGTGAACACTGGCACGGTGGTTTCCCACTAGCATAGCGCTCCAGCGTGCGTCGCGCCTACAGGTGCCCTACCGACTTTTTCGGAAACAAGAAATCATGAATACGACGGATGCGAAGCGCGTCCTCGAAACGGCATTGATATGCGCACAGCAGCCCTTGCCGTTGCGAGAGATGGGTGTTTTGTTCAATGGCGAACTCACAGCCGACAGCATCAGGCTTGCGCTTGAGGAATTGCAAAACGACTGGTCAGGCAAGGGCGTGGAACTGCTGCATGTGGCTACTGGTTGGCGTTTTCAGAGTCGTCCCCAGATGCGCGAATACCTTGACAGGTTGCACCCCGAGAAACCACCACGCTACACAAGAGCTACGCTGGAAACCCTGGCCATCATCGCTTACCGCCAGCCAGTAACCCGTGGTGATATGGAAGATATTCGGGGTGTCACCATCAACAGTCTGATCCTTAAACAGCTTGAGGATCGTGGCTGGGTAGAAGTGATAGGCCATCGTGAAACAGTCGGAAGGCCGGCGCTGTTCGCTACGACCAAGCAATTTCTGGATGATCTCGGAGTCGACTCGCTGGATCAATTGCCGACCATGGATGGCGCTGCCGGGCAGGCCGCCATGCTGGAGCAGATTGAGTTCGGTGTGTTTTTGGGCTCTGACCCCAATAACACGGATGGCAACCCACCTATTGATTCACCCGCATTGAATTGAAAAAGCATGAACCCACCAGACAACCAGGACTCTGTAGTACCGCTTGAGGCTGTCCCGATGCTGACTTCGGTAGCTGCAGTGCGTTTCGACGAAGTTGTTACCGGTCAATTTGATGCCGATGAAGCTGATCCCGAACTGTCATCGCTCAAGCGTGTACTGTCTCCGCAGCCCGAGTCGCCGAAATTGCATAAAGTGTTGGCCCAGGCAGGTTTGGGGTCTCGCCTGGAAATGGAGCAACTCATTCTGGAGGGGCGTATTACGGTGAATGCAGAGCCGGCGCACATCGGCCAGCGTATCCAGTTCGGCGATACCGTCAAAGTCAATGGTAAACCGGTGCGTCTGCGTATTGACCCACTGCCACCTCGCGTGATTGCGTATCACAAGCCAGCTGGCGAGGTTGTCACGCACGACGACCCTCAAAATCGTCCCACCGTCTTTCGGCGCTTGCCCAAACTTTTTCAGGGAAAGTGGCAGTCTGTCGGGCGACTCGACCTCAATACCGAGGGCTTACTGCTTCTGACAAGCTCCGGGGAGTTGGCCAACCGGCTGATGCACCCACGCTTTGGCCTTGAACGTGAATATGCTGTCCGGGTGCTGGGTGCCTTGAGCAATGATGAGAAAAAACGTTTGCTCGATGGCGTGGTTCTGGACGATGGTACGGCCCAATTCACTTCCCTGGAAGCAGGCGGCGGTGAAGGCGCGAACTGCTGGTACAAGGTGACGCTTTCTGAAGGGCGGAACCGTGAAGTCAGACGCATGTTTGAAGCCGTAGGTCACGCCGTGAGCCGTCTTATCCGTATACGTTATGGGGCCATGGTTTTGCCCAGAGGCCTCAAGCGAGGTGCGTTTGTAGAGCTGGATGAGCGTGATATCTGGGCGCTGACAGGTGCCGTCAATCGTTCTGAGTCACGGAGAGTTGCCCCTGGAGAGGGCGAAGATATGGAGCAGGATCCACATGAGCTGCAGCCGCCTGACAACGGCAACGGGGCACCGCACAACAGCAATATTGCTGGAAACCGGCGGCGCGGCGGTAATAGATATTCCCAGCCGTCAGGTTTTGGTCCCAATCCCGCTACAAATCAACGTGGCAATATGGGCGGACAAGCGGGCGGGCAAGGGCGAAATCGCCGCGATGACCGTAGCGAGAGAAATGACAAAAACAGCGGTGCTGCGCAGCCGGATCCCATGAAAACATCCTTTGGCTATATTGGGGCCGACACATTTACCCGTCAACGCCAGGGGCAGGGCCAAGGACAGCAGCGTCGCGGTAATTCCGGCTCTGGTGGCGCCGGAAATGGTCAGCGCCGTGGCACTGGCGATCGTGGGGGTAGCGGTGGCGGCGGTCGTAATGGAAACCGGGGTGGCAATCGGTAAATCCGTTCCCTGATATCCCTATTGCCGGGATATGGGGTGTTCTGGTGGTCAGATGTGACAGTCCTCGCAGGTTAAAATCAGAGGCTGAGGGTTTTTGGGGTCAGAGTCCAAATTCATTGTGCCTTTGGCACGCCCGCCGGGTGCGATGCTCTGCATCGCAATGAAATTGGCGTCTGACCCCAATAACCCATCCCGGGAAACTCCCAAGCTTAAGGAAAAAAATGGCCATCGAACGCACTCTCTCAATCATCAAGCCCGACGCAGTGGCGAAAAATGTCATCGGCCAGATCTACGCCCGTTTCGAAGCGGCTGGGCTGAAGGTTGTTGCCGCCAAATTGGCGCACCTTTCGCGTGGCGAGGCTGAGGCTTTTTATGGCGTGCATAAAGAGCGTCCCTTTTTCAAGGATCTGGTTTCATTCATGATTTCCGGCCCTGTCATGATTCAGGCCCTTGAAGGCGAGAACGCCGTCCTCAAAAACCGCGAATTGATGGGTGCAACAGATCCAAAAAAAGCCGATGCGGGAACCATCCGAGCAGACTTTGCGGAGAGCATTGATGCAAATGCAGTGCATGGTTCTGATGCGGCTGAAACTGCCAAGGTCGAAATCAGTTTTTTCTTCCCGGGTATGAACATCTATTCGCGCTAGATCGCGAATTCCCGATGCGATGACAGCAAACCTGCTTGATTACGACCTGGAGGGTCTGGCGGCCTTTTGCGAGCGGTTGGGCGAGAAACGCTTTCGGGCCACACAACTGTTTCGTTGGATTCACCAGAAGGGCGCGTCGAACTTTGATCAGATGACCGATCTGGCTAAGTCCCTGCGTGAAAAGCTGCCGGCATCTGCTTCTATTGACGGGCTCAAGGTCGTTTCACGACATGACTCTGCCGACGGTACCGTCAAATGGCTTTTTGATGTTGGTGCCGGGGATGTGATTGAAACCGTGTTCATTCCCGAATCTGATCGCGGTACTTTGTGTATTTCGTCGCAAGCGGGTTGTGCTGTGGGTTGTCGGTTTTGCTCAACCGGTCATCAAGGGTTCAGCCGCAACCTGACTACTGCAGAAATCGTGGCGCAGTTATGGTTTGCAGAACATTCGTTGCGAAAGCAATTCAAGCAGACCGAACGTGTCATTTCAAACGTCGTGATGATGGGCATGGGCGAGCCTTTGCAAAATTATTCGCAACTGTTACCTGCGCTTCGTGTCATGCTTGACGACCATGGCTATGGGCTATCGCGCCGTCGTGTGACAGTGTCTACCTCAGGTGTAGTGCCCATGATGGATAGGCTGGCACAGGATTGCCCGGTTGCCCTTGCAGTGTCACTGCACGCACCGGAAGACGCTTTGCGCAGTCATCTCGTTCCGCTGAATAAAAAATACCCAATAGCTGAACTTCTTGAAGCCTGCACCCGTTACCAGCAACACGCGCCCCGCGATTTCATCACTTTTGAATATTGCATGCTTGAAAATGTCAATGACCAGCCCGAACAGGCGCTGCAATTGGTTACCCTGATGCAAAAATATGCTGGGCAAGGCTTGGCCTGCAAATTCAATCTGATTCCTTTCAACCCTTTTACCGCTTCCGGTCTGAAGCGTTCAGGTATGGCGCAGGTCAACACTTTTGCAAAAATCCTGATGGATGCCGGGATTGTCACAACGGTGCGTAAAACTCGCGGTGACGACATTGATGCAGCGTGCGGGCAATTGGCGGGCGATGTACAGGACCGCACGGGTGTACGGGAGCGTATGGCATCACAGCGGCTCGGTATGCTCGGGAAAATCAAGATCGTTGTGGCCAGCATATGAAGTTTCTCCGTCATGCTGCATGGATCTCGCTGTGTTCGGCCACCGTGTTCCTAACTGCCTGTGCTGGTCGCCAGGGTGTGTCCGGTGAGGTGGAAGGGAAAACAGACATCATGACCGAGTCGGATGAGCCCGAAGCCCGCAGACGCGCTCGTCTTCGACTTGAGCTTGCAATCGGCTATTTTGAACAGGGGCAGACCAACGTTGCGCTTGACGAGCTGAAGCAGGCGTTGGTCATTGATCCTGGTTTTGCCGATGCCTATAACCTGCGCGGTCTGGTTTATATGCGTTTGAATGACGCGCCACTGGCTGAGGACAGCTTTCGCAGGGCTCTTGCACTTAATCCGCGAGATGCCGATGTAGCGCACAACTACGGCTGGCTTTTGTGTCAACAGTCTAGGTTTCCAGAGTCATTCAAGCTATTTGTGCAGGCCGTGAACAACCCGACTTACGCTGGTCAGGCCAAGAGCCTGATGGCCCAGGGCGTTTGCCAGGTTCGGGCTGGGCAACGGCTAGAAGCCGAAGACAGTCTGATGCGCTCCTATCAGATTGATGCCGGCAACCCTCTTACAGGCTATAACCTCGCCAGCCTGCTGTATGACCGCGGAGAACTTACTCAGGCGCAATTTTATATTCGGCGCTTAAATAACAGCCATCTCGCCAACGCAGAAACCCTGTGGCTGGGCATCAAGATTGAGCAGCGCCTGAACAATCGCGAAGGCATGTCCCAACTCGGCGACCAGTTGAAAAAACGCTATGGTCAGTCGTACGAAGCCAGTGCTTATGAAAAGGGAGCCTTCAATGAGTGAGCTCGCTACGCCGTCATTAAATGATCAGCTGGCAGGGGATGTCGATCATTCCTCATCCAGTGACGCTGATGCGGTGATGGCGCAGATCAGCGCCGGAGGATTGCTCAAACAGGCCCGCGAAGCGGCAGGGCTGCACATTGCTGCCCTGGCCACTGCGCTCAAAGTCCCGGTTAAAAAACTTGAGGCTCTGGAGTCAGATCGATTTGACTTGCTGCCAGATGCCGTGTTCGTGCGCGCCCTGGCATCCAGCGTATGCCGTACTCTCAAGATTGATGCCGCACCAGTGCTTCAGCGCCTGCCTCAAACCAGCAGTCCCAAACTCACGTATCAGGGTGCGGGCATCAACGCACCGTTTAGGGCTTCCGGTGACGGGCCAAGCCCTTCAATCTGGACCCGGATTTCCCGTCCGGCCGTACTAGCAGGGCTGATTTTGTTGATGGGTGCTTTGGTGCTGATTTTCCTTCGGACTCCCATCGTACCCGATATGAGCAAGGCGGATGTGGTCAAGCCGTCAACGGGTAATCGTGAGCCAACGTCCCCCGAAATGGCTGCGTCAAGTGCGCAGCTTACACCTGCCCAGGCGACGAGTGCAACTTCGGCATCATCCGTGACTTTTGCGCCGCCGGCCCGTCCATCCGCCAGTCTTGCCCAGCCAATCGCTGCACCGGGCAATCCCGCAAGCGCCGCGCTGACTTCGACGGGCATCGTGGTGTTTAGCGCTAAAAGTGAGTCATGGGTCGAGGTGACGGACGCCAATGGTCAGGTGGTGTTGCGCCGAATACTGAATGCTGGTGAAGTGGTCGGTGCAACGGGCGCATTGCCGCTTGCCGCGATAGTTGGCCGCGCCGATGCTACTGCGGTACAGGTGCGTGGCAAGGTTTTTGATTTAAGCGCTGTCGCCAAGGACAACGTTGCACGTTTTGAGGTGAAATAATGGTGTCATGCTATCCAATTGAATCGGCCGCACCCAAGGCACGTGCTTCGTTACAGGCGCGCGTGGTCTGGGGCTCGCGTGTGGTCACGGTGGGCGGCGATGCGCCGGTGCGCGTGCAGTCGATGACCAACACCGACACGGTGGACGCGATTGGCACCGCCATCCAGGTCAAGGAACTGGCCATCGCTGGCTCCGAAATGGTCCGCATCACGGTCAACACGCCCGAGGCTGCGGCGCAGGTGCCCTACATCCGCGAGCAACTCGACCGCATGGGCATCGATGTGCCGCTGGTTGGCGATTTTCATTACAACGGCCACCGGCTGCTAACCGACTACCCGGCCTGCGCCGAGGCCTTGTCCAAATACCGCATCAACCCCGGCAACGTAGGCAAGGGCGACAAACACGACCGGCAGTTTGGCCAGATGATCGAGGTGGCCATGCGCTGGAACAAGCCGGTGCGCATCGGTGTCAACTGGGGCAGCCTGGACCAGGAACTGCTCGCCAGCCTGATGGACGAGAACGGCCGCCGTGTTGAGCCCTGGGACGCCAAGCAGGTGATGTACGAGGCGCTGATCACCTCGGCCATTGACTCTGCTGTGCTGGCCGAACAAATGGGCATGGACAGAAACCAGATCATCTTGTCCTGCAAGGTCAGCGGTGTCCAGGATTTGATCTCGGTCTACCGCGAGCTTTCAAAACGGTCCCGCTATGCGCTGCACCTCGGCCTGACCGAGGCCGGCATGGGCACCAAAGGGGCGGTGGCCTCTGCCGCCGCCTTGTCGGTGCTGCTGCAGGAAGGCATTGGCGACACCATCCGTGTGTCGCTGACGCCGCAACCCGGTGAAGCGCGCACCCAGGAAGTGCTGATTGCGTGCGAAATTCTGCAGGCATTGGGCCTGCGCAGCTTTGTGCCCAGCGTTATCGCCTGTCCAGGCTGCGGCCGCACGACCAGCAGCACCTTTCAGGAACTCACCCAGGAAATTGATAATTTTCTTAGAGCCCAGATGCCGGTTTGGCGCAAGCAATACCCAGGTGTCGAAAAGCTCAAGGTCGCGGTCATGGGCTGCATCGTCAATGGACCCGGTGAAAGCAAGCACGCCGATATCGGCATCAGCCTGCCGGGCTCTGGCGAGGCACCCGCAGCGCCGGTTTATATCGACGGCAAAAAAAGCGTCACCTTGCGTGGTGACAACATCGCGCAGGATTTCCGCGTCATTGTTGAAAACTACATTGAAAAACGCTTTGGTACGCAGTCCGCTGCTGAAGTTGCATAAATACCTACATGGCTGAAAAATTAGTTGCCGTCAAAGGCATGAACGACATATTGCCGCCTGATTCGGCGCGTTGGGAATGGCTTGAGGAGAAGGTACGCAGCCTGATGGCCCGCTATGCCTATCGCAATATCCGTACACCCATCGTCGAGCCGACGGCGCTGTTTGTCAGGGGACTGGGCGAGGTCACTGACATTGTCGAAAAAGAGATGTACTCTTTTGAAGACAGACTCAATGGCGAAGCCCTGACGCTGCGCCCTGAAAATACGGCGGGCGTTGTGCGTGCCGTTGCCGAGCACTCCATGCTTTATGAAGGCGGCAAGCGCCTGTACTACATGGGGCCGATGTTTCGCCACGAGAGGCCACAGCGCGGTCGTTATCGGCAGTTTCACCAAATTGGCGCAGAGGCTTTGGGTTTCCCAGGGGCTGAGGTCGATGCCGAGCTTATTCTGCTGGCGGACGCGCTCTGGAAAGAGCTGGGCCTGCGCGATGTGCGACTGGAACTGAATAGCCTCGGGCAGCCAGTGGAACGTAAGCAGCATCGTGCAGCCCTTATCGCCTATCTGGAGGGCAATCAGAATCTGCTGGACGAAGAAGCCAGACGCCGTTTGCACAGCAACCCGCTGCGTATTCTGGACAGTAAAAATCCGCTGATGCAGCCGATGCTGGAACAGGCACCGAAGCTGATGGATTTTTTGGCTGAAGCTTCGCTAAAACACTTCAACGCTGTCAAAGCAATTCTTGATGCCAATGGCATCACCTACCGTATCAATCCCCGGCTGGTGCGCGGCATGGACTATTACAACCTCACGGTGTTTGAGTTCATCACTGAAAGTCTGGGCTCGCAGGGCACGATTTGCGGTGGCGGCCGATATGACTACCTGATCGAGCAAATAGGCGGCAAGGCGGCACCTGCAGTGGGCTGGGCACTGGGTGTCGAGCGTGTGCTGGAGCTGGTGCACGAGCAGGGGCATCCGATAACGCTGCCTGTGCCCGATGTGTATGCCGTCATTCCTGAATCCGCTTCGCTGCCTGTTGCACTCAAAACGCTTCAGGCCTTGCGTGCTGCGGGTGTCAGCGTCCAGATGCACGCCGGTGCCAGTATTGAAGGCATAGGCAGCATGAAGGCGCAGTTCAAGAAAGCGGACAGCAGTGGTGCGCGGTTTGCTCTTATTTTTGGAGCTACCGAGCTTGCGCAGGGATGTGTTGCAGTCAAATCGCTGCGAGGCGGTAAAACGGATGCAGCGTCAGTTCAGGCACTTCAGCGGCTCGACGACGTTGCGGCATGGGCCGGCAGCCTGCAAAGCTGAGGCACCCGCTAATTGCAGGGCAATGGCCCTCTACAATCAGTTCAACTCGATCTCCGTCCAGTCCACGTGTTATTGGGGTCGGGCACCAATTTCGCAGCGGTGCGAGGCACCGCACCCGGAGGGCGAGCCACAGGCTCGGCGAATTTGGGCTCTGACCCGAAAAACACAAATTTTTAAAGCACACTTTTATGGCAAAACCACTTGATCTTGAAGAGCAGGAGCAGCTTGATGAACTCAAGCACTTCTGGAAGCAGTACGGAAACCTCATCACTTGGGCGTTGATTGTCGTTTTTGGCACTGTGGCCGCCTGGAACGGCTACCAATATTGGCAAGACCGTCAGGCGTCGCAGGCGTCAAATATGTATGACGAGGTTGAGCGGGCTGCGCAGTCCGGCGATGCAGCGCGTCTGGATCGCTCATTTGCGGACATGAAAGAGCGTTTTGGCGGTACGACTTATGCCGAGCAGGCGGGGCTTTTGGCTGCCAGAATTTACTACGACAAGGGCAATGTCGAGGCTTCGCGCGCAGCGCTCAACTGGGTTGCTGACAAGGCATCCGATGAGGGTTATCAGTCCATAGCAAAATTGCGGCTGGCCGGTATCCTGCTTGAAACAAAAGCCTACGACGAAGCCCTCAAGCTGGTATCTAGCTCTTTCCCCAAGGATTTCGCAGCTTTGGCTTTTGATCGACGTGGCGACATTTTTCTTGCCCAGGGCAAGAAAAATGAGGCCAAATTCGAATACGAAAAAGCCTACAAAGGACTTGATGAGCGCGCTGAATATCGGCGTTTGGTCGAGGTCAAACTCAATGCGCTAGGGGTGGATCCAGATGCTGCGGCATCCAAACCGGTCATACCCGTGACTGATTCGGAGTCGAAGAAATGATGTCTTACGTGCCGTCAGCCCATATTTTACGTGCGCAGATAGCTGTTATTTTGATGGCCATTCTGCCCGGATGCTCGATGTTCGGCGGTGGATCGACCAAGCCGCAGCCCGCTGCTTTGCAAGGCGTGAGTGGTGCCGTTTCAGCCAAACAGGCCTGGAGCGCGCGTATCGGGCAGGTCAATTTCCCGCTCGATGTCAATATCTCCGGCTCGACGGTATTTGTGGCTGGCGGTGACGGTTCGGTCGCGGCACTTGATGCACGTACTGGCGGCGATGTCTGGCGGACCAATGTGGGCAGCCCGATTGCTGCAGGTGTCGGCAGTGACGGTAGGATCGCCGCAGTGGTCACGCGATCCAACTATGTGGTTGCATTGCAGGATGGGCGCGAAATCTGGCGTCAGAAGCTCAATGCACAGGCTTACACGGCACCATTTGTCGCTGGCGGGCGTGTGTTTGTGCTTGCAGCGGACAGATCTGTGAACGCTTTTGACGCTCAGACCGGAAAAAAGCTGTGGACCCAGCAGCGACCCAGTGAGCCATTGGTATTAAGGCAGTCAGGTGTGATGCTGGCGGTGGGCGATACGCTGGTCGTTGGCCTGGCAGGACGGCTGGCTGGTCTGAATCCTTCCAGCGGAAGTATTCGCTGGGAAGCCCCGATTGCCTCGCCGCGTGGCATCAATGACGTGGAGCGTCTGGTGGATCTGGTCGGACGCGTGAGCCGGGATGGAGAGATCGTTTGCGCCCGGGCTTTCCAGGCCAGTGTGGGCTGTGTCAATACCGCGCGCGGAAACCTGCTGTGGACGAGACCCGCCAATGGCTGGCAGGGCATTCATGGTGATGAGCGTTTCCTGTTTGGTACCGAATCAGATGGTGTCGTATTTGCATGGCAACGTGCTGATGGCGAGCGCGTCTGGACGACGGATGTTTTGCGCTATCGCCAACTGACTTCTCCATCGGTGGTCGGGCGCTCGATTGCGATTGGCGATTTTGCCGGTTTTGTGCACCTTCTGTCGCGCCAAGATGGTTCTGTTTTGAACCGCCTGACCACAGATGGCAGTGCCATAGCGGCGGCTCCGGTGCTGGCTGGCAATATCCTGATTGCAGTCACGCGCAACGGCGGTATTTACGGCTTCGCACCCGACTAGGCCTCAATGAAACCTGTTATCGCCATAGTTGGCCGTCCCAATGTAGGTAAATCAACGTTGTTTAATCGGCTAACCAAGACGCGCGATGCGATCGTTGCTGACTTTGCCGGGCTGACCCGTGACCGTCACTACGGCAACGGGAAGCTCGGGGATCACGAATACATCGTCATTGATACCGGCGGCTTTGAGCCAGACGCGCAGAGCGGCATCTACAAGGAAATGGCCAAACAGACCCGGCAGGCGGTCGCCGAAGCGGACGTGGTGGTTTTTGTGGTTGATGCAAGGGCCGGGGTCAATGCGCAAGACCACGACATCGCCAAATACCTTCGCAAACTTGGCAAACCCACGCTGCTGACTGCCAATAAGTCTGAGGGTATGACCGAGGGCGTTCAGCTTTCAGAGTTTTTTGAGCTGGGGCTGGGCGATGTACTGGCGGTATCCGCTGCGCACGGTCAAGGTATGCGCACCTTGGTTGATACGGCGCTTGAGCTGCTTCACCTGCCCGAGCTTGATGAAGAAGCCGAACCGCAAGACCCTTCGGTCATCCGGCTTGCTGTAGCGGGCCGCCCGAATGTCGGCAAATCGACACTCATCAACACCTGGCTGGGTGAGGAGCGTCTGGTGGCATTTGATCTTCCCGGTACCACGCGCGATGCGATTTCAGTGCCATTTGAACGTGCAGGGCAAAAGTTCGAACTGATCGACACTGCAGGTTTGCGGCGCAAAGGCAAGGTCTTTGAGGCGATCGAGAAGTTCTCGGTCGTCAAAACCCTGCAAGCCATTGAAAATTCCAACGTCGTGCTGTTGCTGCTGGATGCCACGCAAGGTGTCACCGATCAGGATGCACACATTGCGGGCTACATCCTTGAGAGCGGTCGTGCGGTTGTACTGGCCATCAATAAATGGGATGCGGTAGACAGCTACCAGCGCGAAACGCTGGCCCGATCCATCGAAACTCGTCTGACCTTCCTTAAATTCGCCACTATCCATTATATTTCTGCCATCAAGCGCCAGGGGCTGGCACCGGTCTGGAAGTCCATCGCCCAGGCACATGCGTCTGCTAACCGCAAAATGTCGACACCGGTGCTGACGCGCCTGCTGCTGGAGGCGGTGCAGTTCCAGCAACCCCAACGCTCGGGTGTTTTCCGTCCCAAGCTACGCTATGCGCACCAGGGCGGCATGAACCCGCCCATCATCATCGTGCATGGCAATTCGCTGGAGCATGTCAGCGAATCCTACAAGCGTTACCTCGAAGGGCGCTTTCGCAAGGAGTTCGATTTGACAGGTACACCCATGCGAATCCAGATGAAAACTTCACAGAACCCTTTTAAAGGGAAGGAATCAGACTAGGATTACAGCGGTTAGTAGTTTCCCTGTGGTATGGTTTGACATCCATTAACTCTTGAACACGGAAAATATCGTGAGCAATAACAAAGGTCAGTTACTCCAGGATCCGTTTCTCAACACTTTGCGTCGAGAACACGTTCCGGTTTCCATTTATCTCGTGAACGGGATAAAGCTGCAGGGCCAGATCGAATCATTCGATCAGTATGTGGTTCTGCTCCGCAATACGGTGACACAAATGGTCTATAAACACGCCATTTCAACCATCGTACCTGGGCGTGCTGTGAATTTTTCTGCGGCCGATTCCGAAGAAAGCCCCACCAGCTGAGTTCTCAAGACTTCTCTGGCCAGCCTGGTCGGGTTAAACCCCGCAGCAGGCCGCTAGCCATACTCGTTGGTGTCGATTTGGGCTTGCCCAATTTCGACAACCAGCTTGAAGAGCTCGGCTTGCTGGCCCAGACAGCGGGCCTTGAGCCGATTGAGCGCGTTACCTGCAAGCGAAGGGCACCGGATGCCGCGCTGTTTATTGGCAGCGGTAAAGCTGATGAAATAAAAATGCTGGCGCAGCAGCTTGGGGCGGACGAAATCCTTTTCGATCAGGCTATCAGCCCGGCACAGCAGCGCAACCTCGAGCGCCATCTCGAACTCCCCGTTAACGACAGAACCTTGCTGATTCTCGAGATTTTTGCGCAACGGGCGCAAAGCCACGAGGGCAAATTGCAGGTTGAACTGGCGCGCCTGCAATATGTGTCGACCCGCCTGGTCAGGCGATGGTCCCACCTGGAGCGTCAGACTGGTGGTGCCGGTGTGCGGGGTGGCCCCGGAGAAAAGCAGATCGAGCTAGACAAACGCATGATTGGCGATGCCATCAAGCGCACCAAAGAGCGGCTTAGCAAGGTCAAAAAGCAGCGGCAAACGCAAAGGCGGCAGCGCGAGCGGCGAAACTCATTCACTATCTCCCTCGTCGGCTATACCAATGCGGGGAAGTCAACGCTCTTCAATGCACTGGTCAAAGCCCGGGCCTACGCAGCCGATCAATTGTTTGCCACCTTAGATACCACCACACGGCAGCTCTATCTCGGCGACGCGCAGCGGCAGGTAGCGCTATCTGACACGGTAGGGTTTATCCGTGACCTGCCGCATGGCTTGGTGGATGCCTTTGCGGCAACCTTGCAGGAAGCAGCCGATGCCGACCTGCTACTCCATGTAGTCGACGGCGCCAACCCCAATCACCTTGAACAAATTGAACAGGTGCAGCGCGTTCTGGATGAAATAGGGGCTGCCGATGTGCCCCAGGTATTGGTATTCAACAAGCTCGATGCTCTTGAAAAATCCCGCTGGCCACCGCATTTGAGTGACATGTTTGAAATCAAAGATGCTTTTTCCGATTCAGTCAGGCGCGTTGAGCGGGTGTTTGTCAGCGCACAAACTTCTCACGGCCTGCCTGAATTGCGCCAGATCCTTTCCGCCCATGCGACAGCCAGATCGGCTGAAGATACCCCACCGGCATCTGAGGTCGTTATCTGAACTGCTGCCGAAATTAGGCACAATGTCAAAGTTATGAAAAAAGCGAGCTTGATCCCATGAATCTGAACCCTGCAATGCAGAGCCTCATGACATTGCCCGGACGCTTAAAACAACGCGCTCTGGGCATGTTTAACCTGAATGATCCGAGCTGGGGCCGCGGCGACGATAAAACCCCGCCCGACGAGTCCAGGCCGGAGGCTGGCAGAGATGACGTGCCTCCTCCGGTCCGGCCGCCAGCACCGAATCGTCCGCAGGGTCAGGGGCCCAATCAGGGCCCGCCCGACCTTGACGAGTTGTGGCGTGACTTCAATCGCAAGCTCGGCGGCCTGTTCGGCGGCGCCAAGAACGCGGGGCAGCGCGCCCGTGGCAACGGCGGGTTTGGCGGCGGAGGCGGCAGTGGCGGCCCCGGCGGCTTCCAGCCCGACATGAAAAGTGCGGGCATAGGCGCCGGCCTGATCGCCGGTGTGGCCGCGCTGATCTGGCTGGGCACCGGCTTTTTCATTGTGCAAGAGGGCCAGCAGGCGGTCATTACCCAGTTTGGCAAATACAACTCGACCGTGGGTGCCGGTTTCAATTGGCGCCTGCCGTACCCAGTGCAGCGCCACGAGATGGTGGTGGTGACCCAGATTCGTTCGGTCGATGTGGGTCGTGACACCGTGATCAAGGCCACCGGCCTGCGCGAGTCGGCGATGCTGACCGAAGATGAAAACATCGTCGAAATCAAGTTTGCTGTGCAGTACCGCCTGAGCGATGCCCGTGCCTACCTGTTTGAAAGCAAGGACCCGGCGGGCGCGGTGGTACAGGCGGCGGAAACGGCCGTGCGCGAAGTGGTCGGCAAGATGAAAATGGACTCGGCCTTGGCCGAAGAGCGCGACCAGATCGGACCGCGCGTGCGCGTGCTCATGCAGACCATTCTGGACCGCTACAAGGTCGGCGTTGAAGTGGTCGCCATCAACCTGCAGCAAGGCGGTGTGCGACCGCCCGAGCAGGTGCAAGCCTCGTTTGACGATGTGCTCAAGGCCGGCCAGGAGCGCGAGCGCGCCAAGAACGAAGCCCAGGCCTACGCCAATGACGTGGTCCCGCGCGCTGTCGGTTCAGCCTCGCGCCTGAAGGAAGAGTCCGAAGCCTACAAGGCCCGCGTCGTGGCCCAGTCCCTGGGCGATGCGCAGCGCTTCCGCTCGGTACTGGCCGAATACCAGAAGGCGCCGCAGGTCACCCGTGACCGCATGTACCTAGATACCATGCAGCAGGTCTACAGCAATGTCACCAAGATCATGGTTGAGTCGCGCCAGGGATCGAACCTGCTTTACCTGCCGCTCGACAAGATCATGCAGCAGTCGGCCCTCGGCGCTTCCGCCGCCGGCAGTGATCCCGCCCTGCCGGGCAGCGGCGCTGCTAGCGCGCCTGTGCTCCCCAATGTGCCGGCCCGCGATGCATCCCGCACGACGCGCGACCGCGACACCCGATAAGGAAGAACAAAGTGAACAGAGTCGGATTTATTGCCTTGTCGCTGCTGGTCGTGCTTGCGCTGACCAGTTCCATGCTTTTTGTCGTCGATCAGCGCCAGTTCGGCATTGTCTACGCGCTCGGGCAGATCAAGGAGGTCATCATCGAGCCTGGTCTGAACTTCAAGCTGCCGCCGCCGTTTCAGAACGTCTCGTACATCGACAAGCGCCTGCTGACGCTGGACAGCACCGATGCCGAGCCCATGCTGACGGCGGAAAAGCAGCGTGTCGTGATCGACTGGTATGTGCGCTGGCGCGTCATCAATCCGTCTGAATACATTCGCAACGTCGGGTTGGACGAGCGCGCCGGTGCAAACCAGCTCAACCGTGTGGTTCGCAATGCCTTCCAGGAAGAGATCAACAAGCGCACCGTCAAGGATTTGCTGTCGCTCAAGCGCGAGGCGCTGATGGCTGACGTGAAGGCGGAAGTGCTGCAGGTCGTGCGTGGCGCCAAACCCTGGGGCGTCGATGTGATCGATGTGCGCATCACGCGGGTGGACTATGTTGAGGCCATCACCGAGTCGGTCTATCGCCGCATGGAGGCCGAACGCAAACGTGTTGCCAACGAATTGCGCTCTACTGGTGCCGCCGAAGGTGAAAAAATCCGCGCCGATGCAGACCGCCAGCGCGAGATCACGATTGCCAACGCCTACCGGGATGCGCAGAAGATCAAGGGCGAGGGCGATGCCGAGGCGGCGCGCAACTACGCAGACGCCTTTGGCCGCGATCCGCAATTTGCCCAGTTCTACCGCAGTCTAGATGCCTACAAAGCCAGCTTCAACAAGAAGAGCGATGTGATGGTGATCGATCCATCCTCGGACTTTTTCAAGGCCATGCGTGGCGCTGGCGCTGCCCCGGCCAAGAAATAGTTTTCGGCTTGGACAGCAGCACGCTCTGGTTGGCGTTGGCCTGCATGCTGGTCATCGAGGGCCTGCTGCCATTTTTTTCGCCATCCGGCTGGCGCGGCATGTTCGAGCAGATACTCAAGATGAGCGACGGTCAGATCCGTTTTTTTGGTCTGTGCAGCATTGCCACCGGCTTGGTCTGGGTCGCCTTTCTGCTGTGACGGCAAGCGCCTGACACGGCAGGCTGGCGTCGCTATTTACGTCCCTCCATCGCATCAGGATGGATGCGGGCCAAAAACAGCGTCCAAGCCCGGTAAAATCCTATTTTTAACAGCCCACGATAAATACATGCCCGCCTGGTCGTCCTCATGGCAATTGCCGGATCAAATTGCCGATGTCCTGCCCTCCGAGGCGCGTCACATTGAAGAGTTGCGTCGCCTGCTGTTAGATGCGGCCCGCAGCTACGGCTACGAGCTTGTCATGCCGCCGCTGCTGGAGCATCTTGAGTCGCTGCTCACAGGTACTGGCGAGGCGCTTGATCTGCAAACCTTCAAGTTGGTGGATCAGCTTTCTGGTCGCACATTAGGCCTTCGCGCTGACACTACCCCCCAGGTTGCCCGCATTGATGCGCACCTGCTTAACCGTAATGGCGTGGCTCGCCTCTGCTATTGTGGCCCGGTGCTGCACACCCGTGCCGACCGCCCGCACGCCACGCGCGAGCCATTGCAGTTTGGTGCTGAAATCTACGGCCATGCAGGTCTTGAGGCCGATCTTGAAGCGCAGGTGCTGGCACTCGAAGGCTTGAAAGCTGCTGGCGTGACAGCATTGGCCGTCGATATGGCCGATGTACGCATTGTCAATAGCCTGCTCGCCGGAGCCAGCATTCCTACAAAAACCCTGGCCCTTATCCACGCTGCACTGGCCGCCAAAGATGCGAGCGAACTTGACAGCCTTACCGCCAGCCTGAAAGCCGATATTTCTGCTGCGTCGCGTGCTGGCCTGAAGGTCTTGCTGCAACTTTATGGCGACGAAAAAGTTCTGCTTGAGGCAGCCAAAGCCCTCAAATCCCTGCCCGCTGCCATGAAAGCGCTGGACGACCTGAAATGGCTGGCCTCTCATGTGTCCCACGCAGGTGATGTCAAGGTCAGCTTTGACCTTGCTGATCTGCGCGGCTATGCCTACTACAGCGGTACCCGTTTTGCCATTTACGGGCAGGGCGCAGAGCTTGCACGCGGCGGGCGTTACGACGAAGTCGGGGCTGTGTTTGGTCGTAATCGCCCGGCAGCCGGTTTTAGCCTTGACTTGAAGGAACTCGTCAGCGTGCTGCCGCCCCGGCCCCTGAAGGCTGTCGTACGCGCGCCGTGGGCCGAAGATGCAGACCTGCGTGCCGCCATTGCCACATTGCGTGCTGGTGGCGAGATCGTGGCGTGTGTGTTACCCGGCCATGAGCATGAAGTCAATGAATTCGACTGTGACCGCGAGCTGGCAAAAGTTGCCGGTCAGTGGGTCGTTCAACCTTTGGGGGTTATTGGCGTCTGACCCCAATAACCCTGCCGTTATTCCCTATATTTCCCTAAATCCCCTTGCGAGAATTGAAGATGACAAATAAACCAGCCGCCACAGCGGGACGCAACGTCGTGGTCGTGGGTACCCAGTGGGGCGACGAAGGCAAGGGCAAGCTGGTTGACTGGCTCACCGAAAGCGCGCAGGGCGTGGTGCGCTTTCAGGGCGGCCACAATGCTGGCCACACGCTGGTCATCAATGGCGTTAAAACCGCTTTGCACCTGATCCCCAGTGGCATCATGCGGCCGGGGGTCAAGTGCTACATCGGCAACGGTGTGGTGTTGTCTCCAGCCAAGTTGTTTGAAGAAATCGCCGGACTGGAAAAAGCCGGTGTCGAAGTGCGTTCCCGCCTGCGCATCAGCGAGGCCTGCCCGCTGATACTGCCTTTTCACGTTGCGCTGGATGTAGCGCGCGAAGCGTTTCGAGAAAAAGGCGGCAGCGCAAAAATCGGCACCACGGGCCGCGGCATCGGCCCGGCTTATGAAGACAAAATTGCACGCCGTGCATTGCGCGTGCAAGACCTGAAGCACCCCGAACGCTTTGCCAGCAAGTTACGCGAACTACTAGCCCTGCACAACTTTGTGCTGACGGGTTACCTCGGTGCCCCAGCGATTGACTTTGACGCGGTCTTCAACGAAGCCATGCTTCACGCCGAGCAGCTCTTGCCCATGATGGCCGACGTGTCGCGCGAACTCAACGACGCGCATGTTGGCGGTGCCAACCTGCTGTTTGAAGGCGCACAGGGCACGCTGCTCGACGTTGACCACGGCACCTACCCCTATGTCACCTCCAGCAACTGCGTGGCGGGTAACGCCGCCGCCGGTGCAGGTGTTGGCCCCGGCATGTTGCACTACATACTGGGCATCACCAAAGCCTATTGCACCCGCGTTGGTGGCGGCCCTTTCCCGACCGAGCTGGACTGGGAAACGCCGGGCACACCCGGCTACCACATGAGCACCGTCGGTGCCGAGAAAGGCGTGACCACAGGGCGCAGCCGTCGCTGCGGCTGGTTTGACGCAGCGCTGCTCAAGCGGTCGGCACAGGTCAACGGCCTCACAGGTTTGTGCATCACCAAGCTCGACGTGCTCGACGGTATTAACAAACTGCTGCTGTGTACCGGCTACGAGCTTGACGGTGAAATCACCGACATATTGCCGATGGGCGCCGACGACATCGAGCGTTGCAAGCCGATTTATGAAACCCTTGAGGGCTGGACTGACAGCACCGTTGGCGTGACCGACTACGCCAAACTGCCCGTCAACGCGCGCCTGTATCTGCAACGCATCGAGCAGATCACGGGTGTGCCGATTGCGATGGTCTCGACCAGCCCGGACCGCGACCACACCATCATGCTGCAGCACCCGTACCTCGCTAAGTAGTCATTGTTCAGTCATTAAATCAGGAGCAGTGAATATGTTGACAGAAGACGGCAAACATCTCTACGTCAGCTATGACGCATACAACAACCTGATTGAAAAGCTGGCCATCAAGATCCATCAGTCGGGCTGGCAGTTTGACACCATCCTGTGTCTGGCGCGCGGCGGTATGCGGCCCGGCGACATCTTGTCGCGCATCTTCGACAAGCCGCTGGCCATCATGTCCACCAGCTCGTACCGTGCAGACGCCGGCATGACACAGGGCAACCTCGACATCGCCCGCTTCATCACCACACCCAAGGGTGAAATCGCCGGCAAGGTGCTGCTGGTCGATGACCTCGCCGATACCGGCCACACCCTGAACTCAGTCATTCACCAGCTACGCAACAACTACAAGCCCATCACCGAGCTGCGCAGCGCCGTGATCTGGACCAAAGGCGCATCGACGTTTCAACCCGACTATTCGGTCGAATTGCTGCCCACCAATCCGTGGATACACCAGCCGTTTGAAGGCTATGACTCGCTATCGCCCGAGCAAATCATGGCAAAGTGGAAGATATAGCCCCCACGCTTTTTCACTGCGTGTAAACGCTGCCCCCCGAGGGGGCCGCTGCGCCTGCGGCCCGGCAAAGCCGGTTCCGCGGCCCCTACTGGAATGGGTCATCAAGCCATTTGCTGGTTGCCGTTAATATCTGATGATGAACGAAATATCCACAACCCTCATTCACCACCCCTACAAACCACCAGCCGGTTTTGAATCGGTGCAGCCGGGCGTTTACCGCGCATCGACCATCATCTTCCCCAGCGTTGCAGCTCTGCGCAGCCGGGACTGGAAGCACAAGACCGGCTACACCTACGGTCTGCACGGCACGCCGACGACCTTCACGCTGGAACAGCGCATCGCCACGCTGGAGGGCGGCACGCATTGCACGCTGGTGCCCAGTGGGCTGGCGGCGGTGGTGCTGGTGGGCATGGCGCTGCTCAAGAGCGGCGACGAGGTCTTGATCCCTGACAACGCTTATGGCCCGAACAAAGCGTTTGTGCAGGGCGAGCTGGCGGGTTGGGGTGTGACGCACCAGTTTTATGACCCCATGAATCCGGCCGACCTGGCCGCTAAGCTGGGGCCCAAAACGCGGCTGGTCTGGCTGGAAGCGCCCGGTTCGATCACGCTGGAATTTCCTGATTTGCCAGCGCTGGTTGCGGTGGTCAAAGCCTTTGCCGCGCCTCACCCCAAAGGCATCGTCACCGCGCTAGACAACACCTGGGGCGCGGGCATCGCCTTCAACGCCTTCAAGTTGGGGCTTGACATCTCGGCCCACGCACTCACCAAATACCCCAGCGGCGGTGCAGACGTGCTGATGGGCTCGGTCGTCACCCATGACGCAGCGCTGCACCACCTCATCAACACCTGCCACATGCGCGTCGGCTATGGCGTGGCGGGCAACGATGCCGAGCTGGTACTGCGCGGGCTCAACTCGATGGCACTGCGCTATGCGGCGCAAGACATTTCAACCCGGGCTCTAGCAACGTGGCTGCAAGGCCAGCCGCAGACAGCCGCCGTATTGCACCCCGCACTACCCGGTTCGCCGGGCCATGAGGCCTTCAAGCGCGATTGCAGTGCGGCAGCGTGCCTGCTTAGCGTGGTGTTCAAGCCCGGCTACAGCCAGACGCAAGTGGATGGTTTTTGCGATAACCTGAAGCTCTTCAAACTAGGTTACAGCTGGGCTGGCCCCATGAGCTTGTGCGCGCCTTACGACATACCCGCCATCCGCAGCCAGCCATGGCCTTACAAGGGCGGGCTGGTGCGCTTTTCGGTCGGACTTGAAGCGCTGGCCGACTTGCAGGCCGACCTGATGCAGGCATTGGCGGCGATGCACATTGACGCTGCACACGATGAAGTACAGTAAGGCCTAAATTTAACGAAAGTACTCTAGTGGCAACTCCCAATTACTCCTACGAAAAACGCCAGAAAGAGCTCGCCAAAAAGCGCAAAAAAGAAGATAAATTAAAACGCAAAGCCGAAGGCAAACCTGACGAGCCGGATGAAGGTGAAGAAGGAGCGGGCGGCGAACCCGCAGAGGGCGAAGCGGGTACGCCACCAGTGGTTTGAGGTGTTTTTGGTTTTTGAGTGCGGAAAACGTGGCGTATAGGAGATTCTTATGTCCAGTTTATCGAGCAGTGACCAGTATATGGAGTAGGTTTTGCTCTGGACATTACGTTAGGCCCCACCAACAACCCGAGCCAACCACCGCTATGCGCAATACCGAGCCCAAGGTCATCGGAACACACTCCATCCACGCCGGTGTCTACGAACTCGGGAGAGTGCCGGCGCGGACGCTTGTACAGCACAACCTCGACTCGTGGAGGATCATCGAGTCCATCCTTGCTGCGAGAGGTAAAGCTGAGTACTACGATCTCGCAGCCGCTGTGCGAGGTCACGAAAGCGGCGACAAGTCCGCTCCTGGGCCGCACCGCTTCGTCTCGTACTGCATAAAATTGGGTTGGCTGCGGCGCGCCGGCTAGGCACCCGCACTTCATCGAGGAACAGTATGGAACTTGCCAGCAGAGAGAAAGTCACCTCCTACCGGGAGGCCGTCGAAAAAATCCGCCCTTGGCTATTGGTGGCAGGGGGGCTCGCGGCGGCTGGCTATTTGGGCGCGCTATGGGCAGGCAACTCGTCGGTCGGCTGGTACTGCCTTGTCGTAGCCATCGCATCCTCGTTCTGGTTCGTCATCCTTGGCATTCACACACAGGAGCAAGAGCAAACAGCAGCGCTGCTCGAGTACATGGTCGAAATCGCGGAACACAGCGAGAAGGCCCGCGCCAAAGGTGGGGCCTAACTCAGGCGTAACGCGCACCGCCGTTCGTGGTAACCTTTCAGCATGAGCCATATTTCAGTCGCAGAAATCCTTGAATTGTCCGTTCAAGAGCGCATTCAACTTGTCGAGTTGATCTGGGAAAGCATTGCCGCGTTCCCGCAGGCGATTGCGGTTTCTGCGGAGCTGAAATCTGATCTCAGTGCCCGTTTGCTTGAGTTCGAGT
>Ga0105055_10002436_pt1 | contig 28945 bp, 20 predicted proteins | sample BON03_FD_78090 | JGI IMG/M metagenome (GOLD analysis project Ga0105055, IMG submission 78090) | Freshwater microbial communities from Lake Bonney liftoff mats and glacier meltwater in Antarctica - BON-03 | ecosystem: Environmental > Aquatic > Freshwater > Ice > Glacier meltwater | place: Lake... | reverse complement strand
GAAGATTATTTCAGAGATATTATGTCGCCATATTTCGAATTTCAAAAGTTTAATAGTTGTTGTAGGTTGATCCATTTGGGGGGGGGTTAAATTTTAATTATCTTCTGTTTGTTCAAAAAAGAATTAGCATTTGAAAAAAATAAAAAAAAAATAAAAATAAAAATATGCTGCATTCTGACGGTTTTGAATTTTCAAATACGCATAATTATTAACTAACCGTATCTTCGACAGAAACGACCTAATAAAGGATTACAATAAAATTGAAAATTAAAAAAGACAAGAAGGTTCTGTTTGAAGGAGGTTTACATCTGGCTTGTTGTCGTTCAAATCCTACAGGCTGTTCTCCTCATAACAGGACTATGCAGGTTCTTCGGCATTTTGCACGATATGCTAACTTGGTGGATTCTGTTGGTGAACGGGTGTACAATTGCAATTCTTCTGGAAACGGAAAATTCTTAGATGCACATTTCCGTGGTTCTATTGCAGTTAATGGGTCTAGACGGGACTTCAATTTAGGTAAAAATGATTCTTTTGTTGATCCATTTGCGAAATCTTATTATGAAAAATTATCACCTGACGAGGTTTTAGTTTCTAAGGAGAAGTTAAAGGAGTTGAAGTATCAAAATTTTGCTCATATTTTGATTCCTTTCACTATTGGCATTGGTGCTGGATGGGGTATGGATACTAAGATACTATTGCAGAGATTCTTGGTAGGTATGCGAGATCATTTTGGGGATGCAGAGAGAGGGACATCAAAGTATAAAGTATTTTTAAATACTTTAGTGGCTACTTCATGGAACGCGTTTGCAGGCGACATAGTTGTCAAGTCGAGGGATGCAATTAAATTACATTAGGTAAGGCTCTTTTCTTTCAACAAGATACTCTTGAGTATTAAGAAATATGCATTTGATGGCTTTTATCCACTACTTGTAGACCAGGATTTCAAACGATTTCTATTTGTTACTAGTACATCGTTAGTACCCTAAATGATACATTTCGAGTAGAGCCCCCCCCCCGCACTTGGCTGATATCTCTTGTTATGAAGGAAACTCGCTTGGAACTTCCTCGGGAGGTGGAGTACGACCACTGCTGTGTACCGGTATCTGGATTATTAGAGATCCTGAATTTGAAAGTAAAACGGAAACGATTGAAGTGGGATGTGTCTGCCCATGTCATTTTTTTCATCGTCATAGTTATCTGGGCATTACCCTTGCAAAATCTGCATTCGTCTATAGTTGGAGGCAAACAGGATCTATTCCGAACGAATGTTATTAGCGTGGTTTCACCATATCCGGTGATTATGAATTTTATCCCATCCAGCGTGATAGTTCCTACTAGAGCTCCATCATCTGTCAGTCCTAGTAGATCTCCCACTGTCGCACCTTCAACACTAAATCCTTCCGTTTCACCGACTATTTCCCCTACTGATAGTCCAGTAACTGTTTCCCCTACTGATAGTCCAGTAACTGTTTCCCCTACTGATAGCCCAGTGACTGTTTCCCCTACTGGTAGTCCAGTTACTTCGACACCTACTGATACGTCTTCTCCCACTCCGGCGAGGATACTTGGAGAGGTAAATTCGAACTGGGGACCCGATCTTGTCTTTGGTGAAGTTGCTGGTGAATCGCCGAAACCGGTTTGCTTTGGAATATATTTTTTTAATGCCTCCCTGTTATCGAGACTGAATGCAGTGCCAAGTTATACCGCCTACAAGGAAGCTCAGACAATCGAGTATTTCCAAACGATGCTCTTGTTTACTCTGTGCCAGCCAGGTGACGCATCAGGTGCTTGTCTCACCAGCACACCTGTGAATCAGCAACAGGGATCACAGCTGGTTGGCCAGTCGGTAGGTTTATACGAACCCTCCAACTCTTGCCTAGATCAAGCCTTTGATGAAGCAAGACCTCAAGCAGAAACGATTTTATGTGATTTGGTTCTCTTGGACAAACCATCATCACAATGTTTCCCTGGATTTGTTGGCACTGCAGAGACCGAAACGACGACTATTTCTTGCTTTAATTCCCTTGTAGATTATCTGGTCAGTCAAGGAAATGTTACTGCTAACACAAATATGCAGGGGTGTGGTCCAATTGTGTATGGCGAAATTGGCCGGTTCAAAACTTGCTCCTATGATCTCGATGAAGGATGGACTACTTACTCTGTAGACCTGGCTAATGCAGCAACAAGACTGAAGGATGTTCTTTATGTTACACAAACTTCAAACTATGATTCAGCCACTTGCGCTTCTAATGTAACATCATTGACTTGGTTGAATCAGAATTTTCGGAATCAAGTGTCGTTTTTGACAAAGTACAACCAGCTGTCCAATATTGTGATGGTTTACCAAATTGGGATTTCGAATGAACTGAGTGGAATCCACTCCGCTGAATTTTGGGTTTATTCTTCCAAGCTAGAAACTCGTTCCCAAGATATAGTTCTTTTATGTATTTCTTTGGCCCTTCTTTGCTACGTGATGTATGATTCGTTTGGGGCGTTTTTTTCCGATACATGTAAAGGTACTGGAGGCCTCGCCTTTGCAGGGCACCGATATATTAAAAATGCTAGCGGCATTTTGATACTCGATATAGTTCTGGTGGTGTTCCTCATATTGCTGATTACCACTGCTTCATATTTGTTGGGCCAAAACGTCAATGCACTGTTGTCGAGTGACGATTCCTCCTGTGAGGTACTTCAGTATGTACAGGCCCAAAATTATAAGATGCAGCTGGTCGGGGTTGTTTATTTGCTTGAAATTGGAAGGGTCCTCATATACATAAAGGTGAGTCCATTCATTTCCTACACGTGGAAGAGTATGGTTAATGGTCTTATCTACTTTATGCCTATCTTTTTGCTTTTTATCTTCATGTGGGTCTTTCTAGCTATAGTATTGTCGACCATAATCAGTGGTCAGCCTTCCAGTTCCTCTATGTATAACTCGATATCTCTTGTTTTATCTTTTGTGGTTGCCCCGCAAGACACATGGCAAGGCGTATTCCTCTTCGGTACGGACAATGAACAACTGGTGGTTGAAATCAGAGGGTCTAGACTGCATGATGCATTGCTTATCATTTATGTTTTGGGAGTCAGGAAACCGCTGCTGGCACTTTCCATTGGAGCTTTCTATTACGGTGTCTTGTTTGTGGATGCTGAATACAATAAGGAAATAGCACAGAAAGCTCTTGATAGACAAGTACTCCGAATGCAAGAATTAGTGACCCTAGCTCACTCGGACGAAGACTCTTCAAAAAACACCAAACAAGGAGAAGAATTCAGAATTTATTTTGGCAAGAATGCCACTGACGAAAAGACCGGCTTGTGGTCTGACAAAATAGTTTCGGATTCGTGGAAGCATTTCTGCGCTTCCCCTCTCAAGCGAACGTACCAGAAAATCAAAGCACTATTTAATCCCAATGTTCGTAAAGAACGAAGAACGCAGAAGCGATTTTTGGAGCGACAATCTTATCCGTCATATCAATTAGCTCTCACTCGAATCCTGAATTACATCTTGGCTCCAGAGAACAAGCTCTCCGATTTTCTGAGTTTTGATCAGTTAAAAGCAATAACGAAAGCAAACACAAACGAACGTGTGATTGAGATCATGGCATTGGTGGGTGCTGGCAATGTTTATTATCTCCCTACCATGCACAAGTATCAAAATGAAAAACTGAGAAGCTTGTACGACGGCGACACTGGGAATCGATTGTCTATGGAAGCAATAGGTGTTCTTGAAAAGCGAAGAGGACTGGTTGGTGTTTCAGATGTTTTTGAGACGTCAAACAATCATGTATATGAGCTTATTGATATCGCAACCACTGCTGGTGAAACGCATGACTATTCGGTGTACGTCCTGAAGTCATCTTTTAACAATTTGGTGACTGAGCAGCGACACATACATAAGATTCTAGACAACGCATTGGAAGGGTTTGATTAGAAAAAATGAATGATTCATACCTGCGAATACAGGGCAAATAAGTTTCTTTTTAAAATACGTTTTTGGCCAAATTCGCGCGACAAGGTGCTCCACGTTGTATGGATATGAAACACCCAAATAAGCAGCTTATAGTCGTCGACCACGTTTACCTCCCTTTCTACGAGTACTATCATGGGGAACAGGGGTAACATCTTCAATACGTCCAATGGTCATTCCAGCACGAGCAAGCGCACGAAGAGCCGATTGGGCACCAGGTCCTGGGGTCTTGGTCTTGGATCCTCCAGTAGCTCTGATCTTAATGTGAAGTGAGTTCACACCAAGCTCCTTGCACCGAATGGCTACATCTTGAGCTGCAAGCATAGCAGCATATGGGGACGATTCATCACGATCAGCCTTCACTTTCATGCCACCAGTGACTCTTACCAAAGTTTCACGGCCCGAAATGTCGGTTACATGCACGAAGGTATCATTGAAACTAGCGAAGATGTGTGCTACAGCGAACACCTTTTCCCCTTCACGAACATTCGGTCCTAGCTTTTCTAGCTTTGATGCTTCCACTACTGGCTCAGTCATAATTGTATATTTACATCCATTTAATATCCTACATCCATTCATTCACTTCTATAGTTGAAGATAATAAACTCGTAGTAACAAAGGGTGATGCGGGGGGCTTATATTTTTTAATGACGAAAGACTTTCAAAAACAAACTAAATAGTTTTGCCAGGAGTTTGTCCATGATACCAGGAGTCAGGGTTTTAGCAGTCAAGATTCTAACCTCTTCTATGTTTGGCAATTCAAAACTTGGTGCTTTTAGTTTGGTCAACACTTCAAGTGCCGCACGCTCCCCTGATTGCACAGCGCCATCCATGTAGCCAGCCTACACTGTAGCCAGCTCGGTCCCAGCAAAGTGAATGTGGTCGAAAGGCTCGCGCAAATGAGGAACACTTTCAACAAACGACCCGATCGATGGCGATGCAACATAACAACCGGCACTAAACTCCTCATCGTTCCAATTCTGTTCGAGATAGTCAAGAGGAGCGAGTGCCAGAGTATTGTTATTAAAAAGGGATGCATATTGCTCACATATACCTCGTTTGCGCTCTTCAGGAGATCGTTGAGCCCATTTTTTAGCATCATTAGCAAGGACAAAACCCATCAGACAAGGATAGAGGGAATTACTCCTTTGTTTACTACAATCAATGGAATATAAAACAGGACCAGAAGGATCAAATATTTGGCCACTAAAACCATCTTTTCGCCACCACGCAGTTTCATAAAACATGTTGGTTTTGATGATGTGTCCCATAGAAAAATCTTTTGCAATTGCAATCTTGGAAGGCGGTAATTCTGGCATCCATTCTATTTTGGAATACAATGGGGGGGATATCGCAATGATAACTTTGGCGGCATTGAAAACAGTACCGTCTCTACAAGTGATATGTATGATATCATTATGAGTCTGATCTATTCTTGCTACAACTGAATTAAATCGTACGTTCAATTCCTTCGCCATAGAATTGGATATCTGTTGTGATCCGTTCACAAAAGTCCTTTCCTGTGCCCCATGAGAAATTTCCATTAAACGTTTCAAACAGTCACCGCACTTCCCGTACCAAATAAAATAAAGCATGCTGACTTCACTGGAATCTTTGCAAAGAATTGAGTCCAAAATACGTGGAAAGATTTGACGAACTTTCTCTGAGGTGATGTTTTGAGAGAACCAATCTTTCGCACTAATTGAATCCAACTCAATTGGCCAGCTCTCAGTGTTCTCTGTGCTTTTAATCTTGGAAATTAAGTTCTCCACTGCAACTATCACGCGATTCATATCCAACAATTCGAAGATTGACAGTGGAGGAAACTCCTGCGTTCCAGAGCGTATTTGAACACCATCCACCCGGAATTGAATAGCACCAGTGTTATAAACCATCTCTGTCTCTATCCCGAATTCAGAAGCCACTCGAAGAATGCGGTCTTGAGTTGGGCCCACATATGCTCCACCTAAATCGCACACAACGCCTGCTTCAGTTTCCACCGAATAAGTTCTACCACCAACTCTTTCTCTCGCCTCTAGAACGATCACAGATATATCTTTTCTTGACAAGTACACACCAGCAGAAAGACCGGATATGCCTCCACCAACCACAATCACGTCGGCTGAAAGAATCTTTGACATGGGACACTTTTTATATGGGGTCATAAAAAATACTGGCTTCGAGACTTCAACTTGAGCTTCTTGCTTTTCAGCTCCATGCTTCGAAGATCACTTTTGAATGAATTCCAGAAATTAAATGAGAGAAGATTTTCTTTTGTATCTATTGCGAATTGTCTGAAGTTTGGAAAGCTTCCTCTATGGGAATTGAATCCCAACATAAAAAGGAAGGAGAAGGGCATCAAATAGTTCCTGCTTTCTAATTTGCCGCGCATGAATACGTACAGTTACTGGTTCCGAGGCATAAGCGTGATACTATTTTTGACTTGTCTGGATATATGTTATTCTTCTACTTCAGTCAGTCACAGAGTTGCAAAAAGGTTGCATCAATTTTTGGTTCTCAAGTCAAATATTTTGGCCGGTGTTCCTTTATCTAGATTATTAGGTCTCGACTTACATAAGAATATCTTCTACCGGTAATCAAAATGATTACTTTTCACATACTTGTCCAGCTACTGATCTGAAGTATGCCCGGCACGAAAGGATGCTCTTATTCAGTTTTGAATTGAACGTCTTCATTGCAGCGATAAATTGTCTTTGAAGAATTGACTTGCTATCTTTGACCACTATCTAAACTTTAAGCGACTCCATAGATTAGTCTTGGTGTCTAGAGGAGCGCCAACGTTCAAATCCAATTTCGAAAAAAGGGGAATGTAATATCTAGTTTCCCATTCTAAATCCTCACTCAAACGGCATGAATGTGATTCCAATGACTCATTACGCACGATATGCTAAAAAGTTTCTAGGTTGCAGAACTCGATAAAATTATGTGACACCGGAAAAAACGGTTTCTTCACTTTTATTTTAACTTTTATTTGTCAGACACTTCGCATTGAAAGTGTTGATGAGCAACGAGTTTGTTCCAACACTAGTATCAAGTGGAGACGTAGTGTTTTCTTCCGTGAAAAAATCAAAGGACAAGCCGCGTGTACTGGTAACAGGGGATCCATATGTTCTAAAGGACATCATCAGCGACGCAAATAAACTGAGCCGTAAAAGAATTGAGTCCAAAAAAGTCGCGAATGAGCAAGTTGAAGAAGCACTGCGTTCATATGACTCCTCGCCTAATAGAGTGACCGATCTTATGAAAAAATTCATCAGCATGGACCCTGATGTCAATACGTTACATGAGCTTGAGAACATAATAAAACAGCTGCTTGAGCTTCGCGAGGCAGAACCCAACATATGTACCATAATGCTTTTTTGTATCGCGCCGTTTATGAGATTAACAGTGGACCAACATCTTCGTAGATGGCATAAGAACGAATTTTGTTCTGCGTCTCTTGATGATGTTGTGATACGTAAGGAAAACGAGACCACAAAAGAAAGTGGGAAAGTTTTTGATGGATTTCGAAGGAGACTTTCAACACTTGAAGATTCTATTTCCCGAAAGGCGGAATTCGAGGAAAAACAAGTCGATGTATCAGCAGTGTTACTTCACCATGACTCTATATTAAGATGCCGGATATGCGAAGAATTAATCCCGGAAGAGCAAGCAGATTCTCACTTTTCAGATTGCTTGGTGAAATATAAACGGGCCTATCAAGTAAATCGGTTGACTAATGTTTTAAAATGTTTGAAAAATCTAAGGAACTCCGCCCCGCAGTTGGAGCGCCCTTACCTAGAGATCATGTATGACAATATGTCTGGGTTTATGTGCAATAAAAAAACGTGCCCTGATGTGAAAACGCAGCTGGAACTCGTTGTTACTGAGATTACTGATGAGAAACATTCAGTGCCACAAGTCTGGGCCTTTGCCACAGAATGTCTTGACATACTAGCTACGGAAACGAAGCTATACAATGACGCACCAATAGGAGTGATGAATCATCCCACAGTAGACGATTTTGATTTTCTTAAACCAATCTCACGTGGATCCGTCGGTAGGGTTTTCCTCGCCGCGAAAAAACAAACTGGTGATTTGTACGCGATGAAAGTGATGAAAAAGAAACATATCGCGAGGAAAAATTTATTTTCAAGAATTATGGCGGAACGAAATGTGCTAGCGAGAGCCAATTGTCCATTCGTCGTCAAACTATTTTTCTCTTTCGAGACTTGTGAGAAACTATTTTTAGCTATGGAATTTGTACAGGGTGGAGATTTATTGTCGCTTTTGAACACATACGGCAGATTTCCCGAGTCCATAGTCGTGCGGTACACTTGTGAAATCGCAGTGGCGTTGAAATATTTGCACGAGAATCTAAAAGTTTGTCATCGAGATCTCAAGCCAGATAACATCCTTGTGGATGGACAAGGACACCTTAAACTCACTGATTTTGGTCTGTCTTATGCTGGAGTAATAGATGATCTTGATAACCAGTGCAACAATACTTTTGAAAGCTGGACCAAAAGGAAAGCTGGACAAAATTCAAGGAAATTAATGCGGAGTCAGGTTGGGACACCAGACTACATGGCACCTGAGATTCTCTTGGGACTAGGACATAGCTTCAGCTGCGATTGGTGGTCACTCGGTATCATGGTCTTTGAAATGCTATTTGGAATACCGCCTTTTAACGATGATTCCCCTGAACTGATATTTAGCAACATACTTGCTTGTAAGTTCCCTCCTCCTTGTGAAACAGTTATTTCCGATGATGCATGGGACCTAATAAATGAGCTACTCGTATCTCAAGTGGAAACTAGGCTTGGGACAGGGGGAGCATTCGAAGTTCAGAGCCACCCATTCTTTAAAGATATCGAATGGCATCGAGTGGAGACTGGAGATTTACCCGTGGAATTAAACAATCTTGACGAATTAGCATTTATGCCTCACTTTGACTCTGAAACGGATACTTCCTACTTCGATCTAACCGAATCAATGGATGGAAACACAGAAGAAAACAACGTTTCCTTCGAGGGAGATCTTCTTTTAAATATTGATTTCCGGTTCAGCCAAGTAGCCAATCTTCAAACACTCAACATGGCAGCAAAAGCAAAAATTGCCAAATGAAAAGTCATTTATTCTTTGTTTTTAAGAATGCAGCGATTCATGGCTTCTTTCTATCCACTACTTGCAGTTTTTAAAATAAGGTATAATTGATTTTGGTTCTGTTTTTAAAATAAATAAATATAAATAACTATGGAAAAGGGCGGGACAAACTTCTGCGTCTCCTTATTTGGTCGTGGGCTGAAAGATTTCTGCGGGGGATTCCTCTTCCACGGGATGCAGACCTTCCCCTTCGTTTACGATTATTGGCTTCAGAATACAGTGTAGCCACATTAACAAGTCCGAAGAATCCAACCAGTGAATAGGATATAATAGCTTGAATGCCACAGCAGCTGATCATAAAGGACATGAATGTAGACAATCTCCAGTGGTACCTATAGGTAAAGAATCAAGTTACCAACACGAATGTGTTTAATAAGAGATGAATACGTACATATAGTAAAGGATTCCAGACAGTTTACACTTGAAAATGAGCCGAGCTTCAAATAATTCAATCAAAGGACTAGAGAGTTGAATAACCACATTAGATATTTTGTTCCTCTCTAACTCTAGGAAGCGTTCGAAGCACATGAGTTTAATACTCACGCGTTCGTCGTACACTTCAGCTGAAAAGGGCCAAAACCAACCCAATATAGACACAGGAGCCCACAGCCACGAACGAGTTTGTTTAGGAAGGAGACCTGGAGCTACTAATACAGGTCTACGAGATCTAGCAACAGTCTTGTTATGCTTATCGATCAGATCAGCCATCACCATGAAATTACCAAGATCCGTTCGTCGTACTTTTCTAAAATCAGGAATAGACATTTCAAACCAAATGTCATATCGAAAACCAGTGGACATCTGTTGTGCAGTTCCATATCGATATTCTATTTCATTATTTCTGTGACGTTTTTCATTTATGACAGGAACCCATTGTTGCTCAGCATATACCAAGTCCAGACTGGCTTTCGGCATCGCGTATTGTGCATGTGTTTCAGTTTTCTCAGTGAGATGTTTGAAACCAAGTTGACCTAGCTGGTTTTCATCAAAATCAAAGTACAGAGGAGCCTGCATTTCCAACATAGAGGGTATCATCTGCCAATACAATATAAGGTACAAGACAGCTGTAGCGGTACAGCAGCACACAAGGATAAATGTCATTATACTCCATGCAGCAGTAATTCGCACCAAAAACGTTTTCATCTCGGGAGGAACCCATCCTTCCTTCGCCTCTGGCATCCAGTTTTAAAAGTGGTGAGGGGGGCCACATATATTCATTTTTTGTGGAATTGATGTCTTGTCATCCGCGAATTAGGTCTTTGGATGAGGACATGGCTCTATTCGAAGCTGGACGGCTGGAAAAGCCTTCCACCAATACATCACGAGTAAATCAGCGGCCTAAACAAGTTCGGTTCGATGAGCCTGAACCTCCTATTAAAACTCCAAATATCGTTAAAGGGATTCAGGAGCACACTCCAAGAAGCGTTGTATTCTCAACGAAACCGGCGACTCAGGCTGGGTTTCCCGGAACTTTTCTGGTTGGTGATGAAAAGCTGACAAATCCCAATAAAAAAGTCTCCCTGTTTAAGCAAGCCATGATGAAAAAACGTGGCGAAAGTGTGAGTGACGAATCTCCAAGTGAAATTTCTTATGCTAACAAGCATTCTACCGTGCATCCCGAAGTTGAACCTGAAAATGTTATTAAAATTCAAAATATGAGCGAGAAAGATATCTTGAGTGCACAAGAGGAAATAAAATCCATGTTTGATAGCAAGGTCCTAGATAGATTTATAAATAAGGTTTCACATGTGGAATCCTTAAAGCCAGCTGAAGTTAAAAAGGATCTCAAAGATCTTTCTTGGATTAGGACTGAAGATCAACTTGATGAAGCCATCAACATGCTGCCTTCATTCGAAAAGGATAAATTGCGTTGGACGGGAAGAGTGGTGGACCCTGTGAATGAAGCGATAGTAAAACCAGATGATTCGTCTATCAGATCAGTCTTTGCAAACGAATATCGAACATCTGCATCCAAAGTACGATTTGATTTCAACGGCAATGTCATCCCAGTCGATGCACTGGTTTCACGCAGCTCAGGACTGTACCACCATGAGGAAGAAGAGAATGCAGCTGGTTACACCATAGCTGATATGATGACTCTGATCCAGAGCGCAGTTCCGAGTCAACGGTCTATTGGTCTCGGAAGTCTCGAGAAAGTTCTTAGAATTCGTCACAATTGCCTATACGCCAATTATCTTCCAGTCCCTGTCACCGTGACGAGACATGCACTCTTTACTCTCCCTAGAGAGTTGCCTTTGTTATTAAGAGTCTCGTTGGACAGTGGGAATCTCACAGTTGTATCTAGTGCTTTAGCAACTCTAGTGGCTTTCCTCGTGCCCTCCAATTTCTCCTGTGACTTTGATTCGGTATTGCATTGCCCGCAACTGATGATGCTACCATGCGCAGTTGCAAAGGCCCAAGGGGCTTGTGATATTTATGGAGTAGCAGTAGATAACGCACCAATGAAAACACGTGATGACGAGGAGGAGGGGAAGATCACAGATGTAGATCTGATCGAAGAATCCCCTGTGAGAGGTTTAGTTCACACTGGACTTGTGGAGCGGATAGCATTCTTGTTAGGAAGTGACAGTACAATGGCTACTGGCGTTCGCTTGACCCATGATGGGAAACAATGCTGTTGGCTCCTGTTGTGCATGATCGCAACTCACTCAGAGACGACCATGAACAGAATCGCGAACCACAAAAACATTCTATCTTATGCTTCAACTACTTTGGCGAGTCTCGCTACTTTGCAGGATACTGAAGCTATAGAGGAACGGAAATCGATTATTCGTTTATTTACGCTTCTATCACTTGGTCGAAAAGATCTGGCTCGAATAATTCATGATGAATATATGTCACCGAATATTCCTCTTGTCGAAACTTGGACTATGAAACGGATATGGGCACGGTACTCTATCCAATCTAGTTTTTTGACGCATCAAAACGATTATGAAACAATCGGTAATCTAACTCTGGAAAATTTGAAAATGATAAAGTCATCTCCAAAGCCTGGCTCGTTCGAGAATCTGATAGAATTAAACCATGCAGCTTTTCGTTCCCCACTGGAAGAAACAATGAGGTCCGTGAATAGATGCATGTTTCATGACTTCTTGTTATCGTATGTACAGCTCATGCTGGTGCATGATTTCGGTATGGCAGATGATTACGACGCGATTGAAATCCAGCAGGATTTTATTCCTAGTTCTCAATCGGTGATCGCTTCAGAATCGTCCCCGAATAAATCATTCAGTTCGACGATGCTTTTGTATATTTTCGAATTTCTTAAAACGGAACAAGTCTCGGATACTCCTGAATCCTTGTTTTGCTTGTACAGTTCCCTTCGCATTTGCTTCCTGCTTTCGAAGTGGAATGATTCTAGAATTCGAATTGCATCAGCATTCGATCATGTTCGTATGTCCAATCGCGTATCTGAAATCGTGGCGAGCCGTCATAAATACGAAAGCAGTTTGTTCTCGTTTCATGATAGTGCAGTAGCAAGGGCTCACACCCTTTTGAAAATAACCATGCTGAGAATGAACAATAGAGTTTTCGGTATATCTCCAACTCTGCCTCAATTATACTCTCTCGTTCCCCAAAGTGCGAATATTCTAGGCGACGAATATCTTGTCACTCAAGTGTTTAAATCTCTTTTGTCTCCGGCTTGGAACTTAGTTTCGCTGGAAAATTCAAATACTATTTTCGAGACCTTGGAGCCTTTTCTATTAGGTATCCATTCCAGCCATCTTCGTCTCATCAGCGACATTTGCCATGAATCTCCTATTTCATATCGAATATGCTTCGATCAAGATCAAAAGGATGATCCTCGGTCGGTGCCTCGATTAATTCGGAAGAAATGGAACGAGTCGAAATCCGCATGGTTTTTATTGGCGCTTCAATCTAGCGAGATGTTTGAACCCCGTAGTGGGTTGCTGAAGGATATTCTTTCGGCTAGTATTCTATTGAAGGACTGCATGGCTAGTGAAGACGTTGTGATTCTGCTTGTGAAATTTATCAGTACTGTTGAACCGGGTGAACTATTTGAAAAACAGATTTCAAATTTGCTGCTGAAGTTGTTAGATTGTCACTTGTGCAAGTTGATGGAAGACTCGTCAACTTTTTACAGCCGAATCGAGAAAGCGGCAGGAGGAGGAAAATCTCAAGTCGTTAATTTGTGGAAAGATTTAATCATTGCGTTCAACGAAAGCCTGTTCGGGCATCCCATTGGTGTCTCGCTTTTACTGCTTATGTTTCGCATGGATGCTGGAAAAGAGGTTCGGTTCATATTATGGTCTGATCTATATGGGGGTAATCTTTTAAAGCTGGTTTCGCCATGTGATGCTGTATCCTGTATTCATAAATCATCGGATGGTTCAAATCCGTTTTCCATGCCTCCTGAAACGGACCCGGAGTTACTTCAAATCATGTGCCGTGCTCTCTGTGATAAGGTCTTGACCAGGACGAACAATCCATTTCTTTTCAACATAGTGTTGGACCACTTGGCGAACTACATATGGGTGAGCAGTCTCACTTGGAATCGAAAGCGCCTGCTCAAGGATTTGGTAGTTTGCACCGATTCCTATATCGATCTAGCAAAGCGGAACATCAACGGAACAAGTGATGAATCCTTTCACACCAGGGCAATTGCGATTTTGAAAATAGTCTCTCGCGAGGAACCCGCAGTTTGGCAGCGCCTCGAAGAAGACAATCTTATCGATCTATAATTTGACACATTTAAAAAAGTAGCTAGTCTTTTACATTCATCAAAATTTGAAGTTCTTCTCTAGATCGTCGTGCTCGAATTTCTTCCTGGTTTTGGATATCGACGCTTCAGTGGCTTCGTCTACTTGGTATTTGTAATCTCCACCAAATATCTGGTCGCCTATTTCTGTCTTTTCTGTTTGAATGACTTTGTATAAATCAGGAAGAGGATCAGTCGGTTTGCGTAAATCAACTATTTTCGTTGCTTTCTTCCCATCTACCTCAGGTTTCTTCTCCACAATAACTTCTTCTTCTTCTACTACTTGTTCTTCTTCCTTGGTTTCATTTTCATTGTATTCGTTCTCACTTTCACTATCACTTTCCTCCTCAACCTCGTCTTCTTCTTCGCTAGATTCATCTTCACCTGGTTCACCCCATCGATCCTTAGAAACCTTGAGCAACTTGGAAGAACCAGAGTTAACAACTATCGTAGATACACCGAACACATCACCATACAAAGGAGTTCCAAATGAATCAACAGGTGCTTTGCCCCACCCTCCTTGATGGAATCCAAAACTGGCCCCAATAGGAATGGGACAATTCAATCCAGGAATCATCTGATCAGGATAAGAAGGAGGCGGACCATGCCGTTGCATATTGATTAGCCATGGTGGAGGGCATCCCTCAGTCAAATCAAGTGCACTCATAAGTGTACCTGAAAGTACACCAGGACGGAATGCGGGTCGGAGAGAATCATGCTCCATACCATCATAGTACATATCCCCCGGACGAGTCAATTGAGGTTTCGTTTGGTGTTTGAAGAATGCATCGTGAAGCACTTGGTAGTCGATATCTAGTTTCCCCATTTTAGGACGGACACGTTCACGCCCTTGCCTGCTAGCCGAGTAATTTGCTTCTTTCTCTTCAAGCGCTTCGCGAATCTTGTTAATCCCGGTTTCTGCAATAAACTCGGGCAACTTGTAAGACGTTTTTTCCAGTCCTCGCTTTCGAGACAAATATTTGCTAATATCGGACCAATGTCCTGGAACTGGGCATGAGCTTCGAACAGATTTCATATCCAGTAACAGAATTGGATGGGGACTTGCAACATCATGGGTTTCCACTAACTCTGCACGCTCAACCACTTGTTTCAGTTCGGCAATAGTGAACCGCGATTTACGTTTGCGCTTCAGCCTACCAACAACTACAGGCTTTGATTCTTCGGCTTGCTTAAGTTCCACAACATCACCTGGTTCAGTCTCTTCAGATTCCGCCCTTGCCCCGAATCTTTCCAAGACCCCTTGAAATTCAGCCACATCATCAAACCCAGTTCCGATGTCTTCCGGTATATATTCTATGACGAGCACTGGCCCAGAATGGCGCACACCGGGAGAGGATTTGATTGGGTTATCCTCTTCGAGCTTCTGCTTCTTCTTTTTACTTCTCCTCTTCTCATTCTTGGTGGGTTTCCGCTTCATACTAACCCAATCAAAATATGAATCATGTGGTAGACCATTATAACGAACCGATTTTTGAAAATTGTCGATGGACCATGTTGATGATGGGGACTTCGGTGTTGTTCTTGAGGAAGAGGACGAAGTAATGAACGCTGAAACAGTGCATGAAATTGAGGTGATTGAAAATCATGCGGAAGCACCAACTAGGCAATTGGATCCTGTATTTACAGTGAGCAAAGTTCCGTTGTCTTGCGAGAATGGAGCTCCTTGTTGCGTGGGGATTGACGAGGCAGGGCGAGGTCCTGTTCTGGGACCGATGGTATACGGGGCTGCTTATTGGGCGCTGAGTGATAGTGCTTCCATTGAGAAATTGGGCTTCAACGATTCAAAACAGTTGACGGAAGAACAGCGCAAAAAGTTCTTCCAGATAATCGAGAAAGAAGGCGATCGAATAGGTCATGTACTTTGCGATCTTTCTGCAGAGTATTTATCAATCAAGATGTTGCAGAGACATCCCGTTAGTCTGAATGAGATATCTTACGTAGCTGCGATCGACATGATTAAGAAAATAGTTGCAAGCGGAGTTCACGTAGCCGAGATATATGTCGACGCAGTCGGTAACTGCGAAAGGTACGCGGAGCGACTGCAGCAAGAATTTCCTGGCGCTCAAATTGTTGTCAAGCCAAAAGCAGACGCGCTGTATAAAGTTGTGGGCGCCGCAAGTATTTTCGCCAAGGTAACACGTGACGAGATCATTAAGAACTGGAAGTTCGCGGAGCATTTTACTCCGACTGGCAATAATCCCATTTTCAATCCTTTGAATTGCTCAGGATACCCTGGGGATGAAAAAACGGTAAGGTGGCTCAAAGAAAATTCTCATCCGGTTTTTGGATTTCCGTCGGTGGTTCGGTTTTCTTGGAAAACAACCAAGAACATTCTGGGTGAGTTTGATCATGAAATGGAACCTGAAGAATTGGCCAAAGTAAAAGCAAATAGGGGAACCAGACAATTCATTAACGTAGAATGGGAAAATATGGATCCTGATATGCAAGGGATTCAAACTATTTCTTCGTTCATGGCGAAATCCAAGGCCCCAAAAAGGACGAAATATTTTTCAGATAGATCCATGCAGCATGTTACAGTCTTTAATTAACTAGAATTGAAATGATTTGCTATTATAAAATGTAAAGTCTTATGTAGAAGAAAAACAACATGATCAGACTGCCTCCGGCGATCGGTGCCCATTTTCTAAGAAACGCCAACCGATTGAGTTCCTTGGCCCCAAAGTGAAAGTTTTTTGAATCATTCACTAAACGTGACGAAGCATCCGCTGCTTCCGAGAGTCTTTCCCCTCGATCCAGTACATCTTGAATGTTCTTCTTCATGATGGAGGTAACATCTTGAAGATCAGAGTTCAGTTTACTAACAGATTGACGAGAATTTGGATCACTATAATCTCTTCGAAGACGTTGAATTTCCTTGTCGAACTTGATAAAGGCATACGGCCTATCCACAGTGGCTAAAGCATGTTCCCATGTGTTTTGATGTTCCTGCTGCAGGTGGTCCACGAACTTCTGATGCAAATCAGCCAGGTACAAGAAGGCCAATCTCTTAGGATACGCCTTGACAGCTAGTACTAGATACACAATGTTCAGCTCGATCAAATAATGAAAAGCATATTCCCCACTTTCAAACGTGCATTGTCTCGGGGAGCGGACATTCAGAGTGCGTATGATCTGTTTTCCATCCATCTTCAGCTGATCGGATTGACCTGCGGCACTGGCACTATCAATGGATGCCACCAGCATCAGACCATCCGTCACTCGAGCAACGTAAGTGTAAACAATCGCCATGATCACAACTAGGACTGGAAATAAAATAAAAGAACCCCAGAGAATACCGGGATTCGTTGTGCCGTATTAAACACCAATTTCAAATTCAAAATGGGTGAGTTGGATTCCCTCATATATACATCTCTATCAAAAGGAACCTCCGAGGAGGATTGGTAAGATATTCAGAATGAGGATGAAGCAGAGCCTCCTTCTAGTGGGGTGATCGGAAGTTAATTCTCAATCAGCAATTTATACAAGACGTCGGTAGACCCTCATTGTCGTTGTAAAACCCCTTAAGCAAAGATAGGTTTTATTGAACCATTTGCATATATATAGTGTTTATCTCATTGTGTGGGCGGCGGCTTGTTTTTGAAATATATTTATCAAAGAAACAAACGATAAAAGTCGAGATGAATTTCAAGGAATTATTTATTGCTGCTTACAAGCCTCCTCTTTTTTGTTATCAACAAAAGTAGGTGATTCCACTATTTCAATTCCAGCATCTATTTCAAATTCGGACTCCTCCTCATCTTCGAATTCCTCGGTGTTGGCATCACCAGTAAACCAGAAAACTGCATCCGGGACTATTTTCTGGTGAAACTCGAGACCTATCCTAAGATCATTCTCCACTTTCTCGTGAAGTTCCTCGAATATATGATCTTCCAAATCCTGAGGCGAATTGTTCTCCATTAGCTCCATCCAAGGAGCATCAAAGAATTCAAAAAAGCTAGTTGTTTCTGGAACAGCTAGCCACTTAATTTTGGTCCCTTTTGTGGTCTCCAGAATACGATCTCCTGTACCGAAAAGATTGGGTACAACATAGGTTTTGGTCAAAATCTGGTTTTCAAAGTACGGATTCCTCTCAAAGTGAAACTCTAACCTGAAACCAAAACACGAATCAAGATCATGCGTTTGTATATCCACAAGGTGCGCAAGAATATCAATATCGTCCCGATCGATATGTTGTCTAATAATGGAGTTATTACTCAGAGCAGTTAACCAAAAATCAGCGACCTTATCCTGGTTCTCTTCAAGACCCTGAATGACATCAGCTCTTCTTTTAAATATCGGGGCACAGCGCTGCATGAACCGTTTTTCTAGCTCTTTGCGTTCATGAAAGTATATTTCCTGCTCGTGAGTATATAGATCATGCAACTGTTGCAACGCATTAAGGTCTAAGCTGGCATAGTCATCGTCTTCTACTTCTTCTTCGCTCTCTGATACACCATTTTTCAAATCGAGCGCCTGAATTCGTTGTGTAATCAGGTGTTGGTTCAGTTTATCCTGCAGTTCATTAGCTAGTTGGTGATCTCCTTTTGGCTCGGGTGTTCCCTTCTTAGGTTTATTGTACAGCACTGATGCTGGAGTATTAAACGGTGTGCGAATGGTGCTAAACAATGAGTCAGCACTCGGTGCATCTGGGGGACACTCACTCATCTTTTCCTCTAAAACCTTTTCCCAAAAGCGTCATGGAACTGCGTAATTGTACTCCAACTTGTACTAGGGTACTTGGATCTAATAAGATGGCTAGCACCAGCAACGAGTTTGTTCAACAGTTTAAAATACTAGCGAAGAGTACTTCTGGAAAAGCCACCGCTGCGATTGTGGAGCAGGTGATCAAGCATAAGCAAATATACATGTTTGGTGAAATACTTGATTTACCCTGTGTACAAAATGTAAGGCATTTGATGATTTGTTTTTTGTTTGTAACGTTTGCTGTTGTAGTTAAAAGGGACGGAAAATGATGCTACATTTCGACTTTTGGAGATTTTCTGTTTTGGTACGTACCAAGATTTTATTGGGGCGAATTTGCCTCCGCCGACAGACGTGCAGCTGTTTAAGCTTCGCCAGCTCACCATAGTATCTCTGGGTCTCAAGAATCGGACTTTATCCTATGAAGTTCTATTTACTGAACTTGGAATTGAAGGCATTCGTTCGCTTGAAGATCTTATTATCCCTGGAATTTACAATGGACTATTCGTTGGAAAATTGAATCAAGATAAACGACAGTTTGAAATATTCAAGATCGTTTCCCGTGACGTCAATCCAAACGCCCTTGACAAATATATCGAACAAATTGGTACTTGGTGTAGCAATTCAGAGGCTCTTTTGCAATCATTGGATAACGCCATTGAAAATCTTGAAGGGGCTAAGGCCAGTTTCGCACTCAGTGCCCAGGAAGCCTTAAAAATAGCGACCAAGAATTCCACGGGAAAAACCGCGCATCGTTCCGTTTCTGCAACTGAAAAAATGAAGAATGCTGATGGTCAAATGGAACTCTCTTTTTAATTAAATAGTTGATTTTAATATCTAAGGGTTGATCCAAGAAGCGAGATACTGACACCACCTATCTCGAGTGGACGCATCACCAAATCGGAATATAAAAGAACCTTTACAAGTGACAATGGTTAAAAAGCAAGTCTTCATATCTGGTACAGAAGTTAAATGATCCGACTCCCGCTCAGATATCGACCCCTCCAAAATGCCTTTCACATTCCCACGAATAATCTCGACCCTTCCTGATTTCAAGTGAAACAGCTGTTGGGTCTTGGAGGCGCATTTAAGGGTATCTCCATCCTGTGAAAGATGAATGAATTTCGCTTTATATGCGCCTGTAACAGAGTTTTGTAGAAGATCTGCTTTCACACCGCGATGCAAGGCCTCCTTTATTTGATCAGAAAATTTGGATTTCGGCTTGATATAAGGATATGGTTGGTGATGTGGTTTATCATTCTTCAGTTGTTTCTCCAACTCTTGCTCCAGAGACAAAATCTTTCGAACATGCGCGGGGGATGTTGGAAAGCCAGAATTAGATTTGGCTAATCCACAGGACACTAATGCACCTTCAGTGTTCCCAAGTGCAAGTTCGGCAACCGCCACATTGTATTGAGATTCAAGGTGCGGAGATGATTCAAGAGAGATGGCCAATTTCGCACTGGCCAGCGCCTTCTCGGGTTGCTCCATTTCCAAGTACAACGTCGACTTGCTTAGCAGTACTTTGACAAGAATGACAATAAAATGCCGATCATCTTGTGCGAAAGTTGTTCCCGCTTGGTAGTTTTCAATGTCAATGCCATTGACTTGCAAATTGGCTTGGATTTGCTCTTGCACCAAATTATAGCATGATTCTGCAGCGTCTAGAACTTGCCCTTCAAAAGATCGATTCCCAAAGCCCTTAATAGCTAAAATATAATCACATGCTCCCCAATGAGTGAGGTTTATATGGCCCACATCTTCGATAATTTCATCGCCGGTGAAGAATCCGAGTGGAGGTAGCTCTCTGAAAGTTCCAAATTTAGGGATCGGATTGTAATCCGGCTCTCGAGCTCTCCAACGAAGTTTTGATGAATGGGCGACATGAAACAGCTTTGGATCACCAAGAAGCGCTGCGTAAAAAATCTTTCCATCTTTACCAATTACCCAACCAACTAGAGTATCACTTTGTTCGAGAGATAGCAAAAAACCGTTTTCATTTTCATAAACATTAGCACCGTTCTTCAGCTCTTGAGGAACATATACTCCATTTACTTGGTTATGTCCAGCACCAGCAAGACTAAAGGTGATCAAACCTGAATCCAAACTTAGAACTCGCTCGGCGGTTTCTGATATCTGAATTTGAAGTAATTCACTTGCTGCTATTTTAGATCCAGACATAAAACCTATAATTACGCTGTCGTGTTGTTCCATCACAAGTTCGTTAAGCTGTCGAACGCATTTGAGAGGGTTGGAATTTACACTAAGAATAGAATCACCATTTGCCAAATCTAAATTACCACCATCGTAGTTGGCTTTGTATTGTTCTTGATTCGCTATTTGTATAGTCTGATCATGTCCTTCTTCATCAAAATCAAACCACGGCGCCTGCACTAACTTCTCTAAACATGTTTTCGAATCAACATACACCACAATTTTATCCACAAAAAGATCCCATTGACCTCCTCCTTGCATGACTGCCGCCGCTACTGAACCTACTAACTGCTGTCCGTCTAGCATCACGTAAGACCAACCTGTGTGCAACATTAATCTCTGTAGCCTACGCCTCAATACCTGGTTGAATGGATCGACTGTAAGACCACAAACGTAAGCAGCACACGCATCCAAGTATCTCTCTAATGCTTCCAGTGCCGCTCCTTTGCAAAAATACGCTGAAGGCCACTCGGGCTTTAGTGCAATGCAGCGTTGCGCGTCCTTCAACGAGGCTTCCGGGTGGTTAAGTCGCAACAAGCACATGGCGCGACTTAACCGGACAGTATGACTCAGAGGATCCCGCAATAATACCTTGTTGTATATTTCAAGCGCCTCGCCAAATTTGCCAGCAGTGAACTTGAGATATGCTGAACCACAAGTTCCGTCGTTGGGAGAGTCTTTAGCATGGTCCCACAGTCTCCAGTTGATCAAATACTGTCTCCATCCGCCAGCGTGTTCTATCTTACCAAACAAATTCTTATCTTGAAGAGCCCGACTTTCCAGCGATCCACTTTTCCTCCTTAGATAATATTCCTCAGGTTCAAGAAAACTTAATACTGCCATCGTGATATTATCATGAGACAAAAAATCCATGCGAAGACGTTCAAGGACTTGTTGATGAGGAATAAAATGCAACAATTTGCCATTTAACGCATACAGAATATCACCCACTTCCAGCACTGCCTTTCCATTCTCCTCGAGAAGTTGCCTCCCATGCTTCCGGACTTCTTTGAGAGGGATGACTTCGACATGAATGGGAGCTACCATGGATTTGACAACTGCAGCATGTCCATTGCAATCTGGTTCAAGTAGAACCCCCAGACCGTGAAGGTCTAAGGCAGTGAAAAGGACCTTCTCCATTGAACAACAACCTTGTGTAGCGTAATCGATATCAAATAAAAAAAAATGCTGTTGTGGAATCAGTCCAATTATAAGAATGATTCTTTGATTCAAAACATTCTATTTATGACATTTTTCCACCTCGTTTCGAAGTTGCAAACCCAAAATATCAGCGATGAGATCATCTGCTGATAAAACTTTTCCAGAATCCATGGCCAACATTTCCGAACGACCCATCAACATTGTCAAACAACTATCAAGCTCAGCTGCCGGAATGGCTTCGGCATGCTCTCCCAGCAAATCACGAAACTGTTTCATTGTTATTCCTGGAAACTCCCCTGCTATCGTATCAAATGAATCTTGTAAATGCTTTTGCGCGATACCGTTTACTGGACGATGATTCAGATACAATTTCAAGAATTGTTCAAAGTTTATGGTAGTAACCACTTTTGCAGTAATAGCAAATTCAGAATACCTGATTTCTGAACACATGTTCTTTATATCATACTCGCTTGGATAAAATCCTAAAGCCCGCATTAGATTGGGGATTTCGGAGAGAGGAACTATGCCGTCGGTGACTCTCGGTGATGTCGTTTCTTCACCATTGCATCTCAATTGTGCATAATAGAAATAGTCGATGATCTCCTGATAAACAGGTCCATCATATCCTCCTTGTATCATGTCCACAAAAGGAAGAAGAGATTTTGATATTAGACCGGGCAATGCACTAGCTGCAACTACTGCAGAATCAAGTACATTTGTATCAACACGCCATATATGGATGGTTTTATCATCTCCACCAGCACTAAGAACGGAATTTCCTCCAGGTGATATTGCGATATCAGATATCGCTCCAGGATGTGCCACCAATCCCATATTTTTATGAGGGTTTCCATCCAACGGGAGCTTTGCTAGGCCGATAACTCTATCATTGGTCGCATAGGCAACGTACTGACCTGTGATACCTTCCTGTTCTATCAGCATCATCCGTGTCAACGCGCCCCCAAAAAGAGGACCAAGTGCAGTTTTACGACATGTCTTGTTGTTGGCATTCAAATATTTTAATTTGAAATCACTGTTTGCTGTAATGACAAGCTCCTCACGCAGGCCTTTGTTCAATGGATGAATCATGCAACAAGTAGGCTTGGAATCTCCGTGTTCAACCCTTACCGGTTCTTGCATTAGAACAACTCCATCGACGACGGAGGAACTTTGTAAATCGTAGTCACACACACATCCATCTTCACCAACAGATATCAATCTGGATTTTCCATCCCCAGCCATTCCAAAAGCGATACTAGTAACAGAATCAGTGTGACTGAGATATCTTCCAATGTACGTCCATCCCTGTCGCGCGTCGCCTCCATCACTTGGTTCAATACCACTTCCTGGATCCCCATATCGTTTCCCGTAATCAACCTTCAGATCACTCGTACAGATTCCAACATCAACTAATTTAAACAATCCCACCGCATTCTGTGCATCTGCAAAAGCAAGAAAGTCATCGTTCACGGAGAAAGCGAGGTGCGTATAAGGTACCCCACGGCGAACATGAAAACAAGCAATTTCCCCAAGATCTTTCACGTCTCCCCATCTCAAAAGGATCAGCATTCCATTTTTGCAACCGATAGCAACATAGTCACCTGTAGCGGAAATGGTGATACATTCAGGATGGTCGTCTGCATGCAATGTTTTGACCATCAACAATCGTTTTGAATGAAAGTTCCATGCCTGAATCACCCCGTGCTCACTTACAGCTATAAAGACCGTGTCCAATGGATGAGAGCACATAGCTTTGATACCAGTTTCGAACCCTTGGAGCAATAAAGTACCATGACGAAGGTCAGATGATGCCAGATCAAAGATACCCGCATCTACCCCGACAATCAGTGCTTTAGAGGTCCCCACCACGAAGTCTCGGATTTCAAATTTCGGGAAGATTTCATTCGTCTGCGATGATAGATCTAAAGGATTATCCACTTTATGTCCTGAAGATGTTGCTGAAAAGGAAACGGATGTTATTGCACCCGCTTCCAAGTCTTCATACCACGCCACTAATCGAAACTCTGAATCATACATACGGACACTTTCATCTTCTCCACCAACGACAAGCAAACCATTGTGCATACACATGAAAGAAATACCCCGGGATTTATTGATATTGATGACTTTCACTGCCTGACGGTAAGAAATACTCGACACCTTTTCTTCCCATTCGGTATCCTCGATTTTTTCCCAAACTACCAAATTTCCTTCAGTTGTTGATGTGATTGCAACTTCAGGTAGAAATACTGTTTGAGTGAAGGCTCCTACATTGCTTCCGAAATCTATAGCAGACAATGGTTCTGATGTTGTGCATTCAAGTTTCTTATTTTGCCACGACCAGAAAGACACATGGTGCTGTCCTGTTGTCACAAATTCAAAAGCATTATCTTGATTAAAGCAAACCTGTTCTTGAAAATATTCCACGGACCTTTCAAGATCATCCTCTAATTTCGATTCCTTTGTGGTTCTGCGATGAGTAACTGGAAGTGATTTTATCGTGACGGATGCTGCAGTCATGGTGTACAATGGATTTTCCGAATTTCTGGTCCATTCCCAAAGTGACACTTGTTGAATTCCGTTTGAATCGGGGCAACTCAAGGATACAAGGAACATCGCATCTGTTGTCATATCAATAGCCTTGACACCATTTTCATGGGGATTCATTATTGTCTTAATTGGGTTACCGGTTTCTGAATCCCATATCACTATCATCGAATCCTTTCCTTCATCGGCAGTGACGATCCATCTCCTGTCCTCGCTTACAGCACTGCAGCTGATGGCATTGCAATGACCTTGTAACAGCAGCTGGGTTCTATTGACGAAGTTGTATATGACACCAGTGTGAGCAGTGAAGTAGAAAATCGCCTGAAATTGCATTAATATAAGCATACAAAGCTAAACCAAACTTACACTTCGGTTCTCATCGGATACATTATGCAGTCCACCAACTATTTCATGATTGTACCCAAAAGCCCATTCCAGAGACTGTAAGTAGTTAATAAGTATACATAGTAACAATCTGGTATACTTACTAGTGCTTGATCTGGTTCCTGGAACTTCTCTTCGCTAACTGTGTGCTCCATCCTCAATTATTCAGTTACGTCCAACGGATCTCCTAAGTAGACCATACTTGGTAGTTTCGAAGTTTGGATGATTGATCAAGCATTTAACTGTGCCTTATAGTGTCGCTTTCTGAATCTACAAAGCAATCTTCCATACATATTAAAAATTTCGGTGTCAACACCACTTTATTGCCACCAGGTATCTTGGTATTTTTAATTCCTTCGTTAGAAAATATGTAATACTGCTTGCTGAATGCAAGGTATTGGTAGGTGGTCCTTGACTTGCAAAAGAGATGTTTAATTTAAACATTGAAAGCAGGAGAAAGTGAATTTGTGCAGGTAATGCAATACCGATTTGAATTTATATGTGGAAGCAGTCTCGCGAATATGTGAATAAAATTATTACTATTTGCGTTTTCTCAGTCCTTCAAGCTGTCCAAGATCGACTGACCCGGTATTTGAAACATCGCTGTCACCGAAAACGTAATAAGAAGCCGCCTAGCATTGTTCCAGTTAATAGTATTGTTTTGTTTCTTGCACCAATAATTGACATCATGAAACAGCAACAGCATCCTTGCATTAGCATGACGTCGCGATTTAACGCTGAATATTTTGGAGGCTGATAGCTCTGGGACCTAACTCAAATATCTTGACCTGTAGTTCAATTCCAAAGGCATCTTTGCGCCGGGTCCAGCGTAAAAATCGCTTGCAGCCATCAATGTACACAGGAAAGCCCTGAAATCAACCCACGGTTGCATTTTCCTTACACTGGAAAGATTAAGGAATGCCACTCCATTTACTTTGCCTTTTTTGTTGCATGGAAACATCATGTTATGTGCACATCCATTCCCGTGACCAATAAAAACATGTTCAGCACTTATATCGAAAAAATCATGGCGAACCTCACCAATGAACGAATTGAAATCTTCAACATTCGATTTTTAACCAAATTGTTGTATTTGGTTCACAGATCTTCGAAGCAAACTCTCATATGTTGCTTCAGCCTTCGCTTTCTCTTCAGGGCTAGACCATTCACATTCGTTGCATATGTGAACCTACCTGCTCCATATTTGCCATAATCCAGCTTGTAAATCAGCAAGGGCACAAACCACAGCTACACCATCGTCAATCGAAATAAATTTTACAGGTGTTTGAGTCTCGAAACCAGCGGCAATAAGATCCTCATAAACAAGGATACTAGGTTTTGCTTCTTCGTTCTCATCAACAAAATCGAATAATCTTGGAACTACCAGTAAGGTGTCTTTCGGAAGTTTTAATTCACCAGTCTTTTCAGCAGCTTGCCATTCTCTTGCAACATGGCGCTCCCGCATCAACCGCATATGCCAATCAACCGTGAATATAGTGAAATCATTGGTCGCTTTGACATCTCTGGTTTTATGGTGATTTCGATGGGCATCAAGAGGTACAACTTTGATGAAAGCAGAATCAACAGCATTTGTATCCACAAGTGGCTGTCTCGTTGGATGTTTCCAATGGTCAACATATGCTCGGAAGCAGACTGAGTCCGGTCCAGGAGTTACTAAATGAACGAGGTCGCATGAATGATCTTGATCAAGGAGAAAGCCAGCCTTCAGCCGTTCTTCTTCATAATTATCTTTATCGTGTCCAATTGATTCATCCGAATAGGCAATTCCCATTTTTACGTATTGATACTAGGCTTCCCAACGCCGTATTTCGAGTCGATCAAAAGAAAGCTTTCCCTATTCATTCAGAGAAACGCAAAAATGAGTGGCATTCGCATTCTATTAAAATATAGCTTGCTAGTGTCGATTGGGTCAGGAGTGATGAATGGTTCATCTCTCTTAGCTCGTTGCTTCCAAAATTAAAATTAACGAGTAAGTGAATCCTATTTGAGCGTTCGAATGAAGATTTGCTGAGGCAAGATCTCCCAATTATTGGGTGCTGAAAGTATTCGGTCCGGCTGAACCTCCATTTCAGTGTTGAGGTAGGTCAGTCTTGATAGGTTAGTGGATAGAAGCCATCAAATGCTAATTTCTCAACAAACAAGAAAATTTTGTTGAAAGAAAAAGCCTGATATCAATTCGTGAGGTAATCAGAAGCAACAACATTATGAGAGATCATTGAATTCTCATTTGTGTGGCTCCTGGCTATTGATGATTTAGATACCGATCGGCTCATATGTCGTGTCAATCAGCGAGTAAGAGAGGCGAAACAATGGATCGAAGGAGGCTTTCGGTGTATCGATATCTTGTCTTAGTGATATTCTAAATCGTTTGTCTCCCTGGAATCTGTATTCAATATCACTCAGCGTTACTACCACCTGAATTTGCTCTGTACTTCTAAATAAATGCAATCAAGACGGCACAATACTAGTTATAATAGCAGAATTTATACACAATACAGCGATCGTTACGAATATTTCGAGCCGGTTCCCAAGAGCTGAAACCCAATAGTATGAAATCGAACTGGTGAGCAACGAAGATGAATTGAATGATGAATCGTAATTTGCCCAAACGCTGACAGCGATACTCGCGGCATTCACATATTCGCATTTTTTCAAAATAAAATGCTCAAATAAACTCATCATTAGTAACTGAAAAAACACTTATTGAATTATGGCCTTTAAGATGGAGGCAAGTCTCTGATATCGATTTTGGTTCTTACTACTTCAGAATCAGAAGAATCTCCACTCACAGTAGTTCGTCGCATTGCAATGACCCCGGATCTAGCAGCTTCGATGATTCCAAAAGGTTCCAGTATGCGAACGAAGGATTCAACGCGTCTGCTCCATGAAACAAGCTCCAGAATCATGCTCTCGCTACCAACGTCGTTGACAGTCGCTCCAAACATGTTCGCTAGATCTAAAATGGCCTGTCGATGCGCATGTCCAGCCATCATGTCTTCATAGGACAAGGTCTTGTCGTCTTTCTTCGCTGCTGAGTGTGGAGGCAGACATTTAACTTTGACTATAGCCAATTCCCTTTCGAGTGTTGTTGGACCGGGAGCGTAATCAAAAACCGCCCATACATCGCAAAGATCTTCCAACTGGCGACCCGCTTGCTCTAGCATCGTGTCAGGTCCATTAAGCACGATGGTCATTCTGGAGAGTTCCTTCACATTAGTCGCACTTACGCTCAGAGAGTCAATGTTGAATCCCCGGGCTGATAGTAAACCAGATATCTTAGAGAGTACACCCGGTTCATTGTCCACAAGAACTGAAAGGATATGACGATTCCCAGCTTCTCGTTTGTTCGGTGCATTGTACAAAATATTGTTCACTGCATCTTCAGCACTCAACTTGCGCCCTACGCTGCTCATTGACACACCAGTGAAACTGTCCACGCGTTCCAATCTCGTAGAAAACTGCCTTGCTATTCGACATGCTGTCGGTCTCGCTACTCTGAACAACATCATATCGAATTGTACGAAAAACAAACAAACGAACACGAATGGATGAACGACTGTATTGGGTAGGTCCCCGCACACATGCTAGGGCTTCACTTGCTCATTGAACTTGAATATCGGGGGTGTTGAAAGACCCTTTCTTCATCGTTGATAAAGTCTTGGGGTGGCTTCGCGAAAAAAGCGCCAAATCAATTTTCTATGCCGCGATTTTTAGCAAATTCTAAAAATACATTTACGTTCAGTTCCTTAAATGATTGATTTTTAGTAAAATTAATGCTTGAGATACTGGCAGACAATTCGAGCAGCTCTTTCCTCGGATTCTTTCTTTGTTAGGCTCCAATCTGACCTTTCAAAGAGGACCAATACGTCGCTTCCATCTAGTTTCTCCACAATGAATCCTTTCCCGATTTCCACCGAATCGCCATCTGGCTCCAACTTATATTGTTCAAGTGCCATCTCATTCAAAATAGTTCGAAATGCTTCCTCAGACTTGAATTGCAATTTAATGCTGGAAGCAAATGG
>Ga0105055_10002434_pt1 | contig 28965 bp, 22 predicted proteins | sample BON03_FD_78090 | JGI IMG/M metagenome (GOLD analysis project Ga0105055, IMG submission 78090) | Freshwater microbial communities from Lake Bonney liftoff mats and glacier meltwater in Antarctica - BON-03 | ecosystem: Environmental > Aquatic > Freshwater > Ice > Glacier meltwater | place: Lake... | reverse complement strand
AGGCGAAGACGTTCAGAAGGCGAAACTTCAAATATGATCCCGGTGCGCATGACACTGAATCGCACATCAAAACGCGAAAGGGAATCCCAAAAAGGACTCAACCGTTAGGCGTTATCCACTAGCGTCCCTTCCATTGGCCTTCGCGCTTTTCGATAAACGCAGCCATGCCCTCTTTCTTGTCTTCGGTGGCGGTAAGGATCTGGAACAGGCGCCGTTCGTGCATCAGGCCTTGTTCCAGATTATTCTCAAACGCCGCATTGACCATTTCCTTGTTCACCTGAGCGGCCATTGGCGGCATCGAGGCGACGAGCGCGGCAGATTTCATCGCTTCGTCGAGCAGAGCATCATGCGGCACAACGCGGGCGACCAGCCCGGAGCGTTCGGCTTCTGCGGCATCCATCATCCGGCCGGTCAGGCACATTTCCATCGATTTGGCCTTGCCGATCGCGCGGGTCAGCCGCTGCGAACCGCCCATGCCGGGCGCGACACCGAGTTTGATTTCCGGCTGGCCGAATTTAGCCTTGTCGCTGGCAATGATATAATCCGCCATCATCGCCAGTTCACAGCCACCGCCCAGAGAGAAGCCGTTTACCGCCGCGATCCACGGTTTGCGGGTCGCCTTGACGATATGGCTGGTCCATTTGGCGAAGAAATCGTCGAGATAGAAATCGGCAGCGGACTTGTCGTACATTTCCTTGATATCGGCACCGGCTGCGAAAGCCTTGTCGCCGGAACCGGTCAGGACGGCGCAATTCTGGGTTTCATCCGCCTGAAACGCAGCAAAGGCATCGATCAGCTCCTCAAGCACCTGGCTGTTCAGCGCGTTCAATGCTTGCGGCCGGTTGAGGGTGATCAATGTAACGGCACCCTTTTTCTCGGTCAGGATGGTTTCATAAGTCATAAAGGTTTCCATTCTTCATCGGCCGGTAACGGCGCGAAAATATTGTCGATCCATTCATCGGTTACGGCTTCGGGCGTTGCCGGATCCCATTTCGGATCATTGTCCTTGTCGACGATCAGTGCCCGCACGCCCTCGAGGAAGTCGTGCATCACCAGCACATGATAGCCGATCCGGTACTCGTTGCGCATTTCGTCAGCGAAGCTCTCCATCGCAGCACCTTCCTTGAGCTGACGCAGAGCGACCTTGCAGGTCTGCGGGCTCTTGGTGCCCAGCGTATCGCGTTCCTTCGCGGCCCAGTCGCTGTCATCGGCTTCCAACGCTGCCAATATGTCCTCAAATCGATCGGAGGCAAAAAACTTGTCGATCTTGTCGAGATTTTTGGCGATCCGCGCTTCCGGGATAGTGCCCGAAAGTTGACCCAATATGCCTTCGATCCGGTCAGGTTTTTCCGAGATCCGCTGCTTGGCTTCTTCGAGAGCTTCCGATTGCAGATAATGGGTCGCAATGCCCACTTCCTTGCACTCGGCGCCGTCCAGTCGCGCGCCGGTCAGCGCCAGAAATTGGCCCAGCCGTCCTTCAAGCCGTGACAGATGCCAGCCGCCGCCAACATCAGGGAACAGACCGATACCGGTTTCCGGCATGGCAAAGCGCGTATATTCGGTCGCCACGCGATATTTGGCTGGTTGCGAAATGCCGACGCCGCCGCCCATGGTGATGCCGTTCATAAAGGCGACCACGGGCTTCGGATATTCAAACAAGAGATGGTTGAGCTGATATTCCTTGTAGAAAAATGCCCGGCCTTCCTTGCCGTCGGTCATCCCGGATTCGCGCAGCATCGCAATATCACCGCCGGCGCAAAAACCCCTGCCCTCGCTATGATCGATGATCACCGCTTCTACTTCGTCATCGTCACGCCATGCTTGCAACGCATCAATCATCCCCAAACACATGTCGAGGTTGAGCGAATGGATCACTTTGGGCCGGTTCAGGCTGATATGACCAACCCGCCCGGTTTTTCTGATGATGAGATCTTCTGTCATAATTTTACCTTATTGCCGGAGCAGTTCGCGCGAAACGATCATCCGCATGACCTGATTGGTGCCTTCCAAAATGCTGTGCACCCGCAGATCGCGCCAGAAACGTTCGATGGGATAATCCTGCAAATAGCCATAGCCGCCAAAAAGTTGCAGCGCGTCGTTAACAATCTTGCTGCCATTGTCGGTCGCCAGCCGCTTGGCCATCGCCGCGAATTTGGTCTTGTCCGGCGCGCCTTCGGTCACCTTGGCGGCCGCCAGATAGAGCAGCGCCCGCGACGCTTCCAGATCGGTTGCCATATCGGCGAGCATGAACTGGGTGTTCTGAAAATCGCTGATCGCCTTGCCGAATTGCTTGCGGTCTTTGGTGTAATTGACCGCTTCATCGAGACAGCGCTGCGCGCCGCCCAGTGAACAAGCGCCGATGTTCAAACGTCCGCCATCCAGACCGGCCATCGCAATGCGAAAGCCTTCGCCCTCGTCGCCGACCCGGTTTTCGATCGGCACGCGGACATTGTCAAAATTCACTTGAGCGGTGGGCTGCGAATGCCAGCCGAGCTTTTTCTCGTTTGCGCCAAAGCTGACGCCGTCCATGTCTTTTTCGATGACAAGACAGGTGACGCCCTTTGCTCCATCATCGGATGTGCGGGTCATGGTGACGTAAATCTCGTTCTCGCCGCCGCCGGAAATGAACTGCTTGGAACCGTTGACGATATAATCATCGCCCTCGCGCACGGCCTTGGTTTTCAGCGAGGCCGCGTCGGATCCAGCGCCGGCTTCGGTCAGGCAATAGCTCGAAATTTTGTCCATCGGAATCAGGTCCGGCAGATATTTGTCCTTCACCGCCTGTGAGCCGAATGTGTCGATCATCCAGCTTGCCATATTGTGGATCGAGATAAAGGCGCTGGTCGAGGGACAGCCATAAGCCATGGCTTCCATGATGAGCGCCGATTCGAGCCGGCCCAGACCAATGCCGCCCGATTCCTCGGACACATAAATGCCGCCGAAACCGAGGTCTGCTGCCTGCTTGATCGTGTCGCGCGGGAAAATATGCTTTTCATCCCATTCGGCCGCGAATGGCGTGATTGCATCAGCGGTGAATTTCTGCGCCATTTCCTGAATGGCAAGCTGGTCTTCGGTCAGGGAAAATTGGGTCATATCTATTTCTGTTTCTTCGCTATTTGCGCTGCGGTTGATTCGACGCCCCGCATTACCCGCAAGATGTTGCCGCGCGCAATCTTAGCGAGATCGGCGGCGCTATAGCCGCGCCTTGCCAGTTCGGCAAATAGCACGGGGTAGGTCGACACATCGGAGAGGTCGTCGGGTGTGAAGGTGATGCCGTCATAGTCGCCGCCAAGACCGATATGATCGATTCCGGCAATATTGCGGATATGATCGATATGGTCGGCGATGTCTTTTGCGGTTACCGGCGGCATCGGATACGCATCATGCCAGATCTCGAGAGCGGCCGAGCGGGCCGCCGCATCGCCGGGGTTTAAAGCCGCCGCGCGGGCTTCTTCGGCCGTTTGCGCCGCGTCCCAGTCCCGGTTCGTTGCACTGACATAAGATGGCACAAAGGTGACCATCACTACGCCGCCATTGGCCGGCAGCCGCTGCAGAATCGCATCCGGTACATTGCGCGGGTGGCTGGTTACACCATCGGCGGAGCTATGACTGAATATCACCGGCGCCCTGGTCGCATCAAGGGCATCATTCATCGTGGCTTCGGACACATGACTGAGATCGACGATCATACCGAGCCGGTTCATTTCCTGGACCACCGAAACGCCAAATTCCGACAGGCCGTCGCTTTTCGGTGCATCGGTGGCGCTGTCGGCCCAGTCTAGCGTTCTCCAGTGGGTCAGCGTCATATAACGGGCACCGAGCGCATAGGTTTGGCGCAGCACGGCCAGCGAATTGCCGATTGAATGTCCGCCTTCCATACCGATCAGCGAGGCGATGCGGCCATTTTTTTCCGCCGCCTCCACGTCCGCTGCGGTCAATGCGAGCTGCAGATCATCCGGATATTGTGCAACCAGCCGGTGGACGATATCAATCTGTTCGATCACCCGCTGGACCGCTTCAAATTTCGGCAGCTCCGGGTCGATCCAGACCGACCAGAATTGCCCGCCGACTCTGCCCTGCCGGAGCCGGGCAATATCGGTGTGCATCGGTTTCGAACCATGCCCTATGGTGGGGACGGTGTTGCGGAAGTCAAACTTTGTGAAATCGCTGTCGAACCGCTCGGCAATCTGTTCCGGCGAGTCGTTATGGCCGTCAATGACCGGGCTTTTGGCGAGCACCGTTTGCGCGACTTGTTCCGGTGTTTGTGCCGATGCCGATGATGCCCCCAGCGCGGCGATGACGAGGGCGAGGCTGTGAACGATAGAGATTGTTTTCATGGGTCAGGGTCTAGTCGTGCAGGACCCGCTCGGCAAATAGCTTTTTTGCTACTTTCTGATCATTGCGCCGATACCAGCGCTTGCCAATATGGCGCTCGGCTGCAAGCATCTGGGTGCGGGTGCCATCGGCGAAATCGACATCCGGCTCCATATTGGCGATCGGATCCCGATAGGCCTCGTCCGCTGTGACAATCGTCCATCCATCGGCTTTGAGCGCCGCAGCCAGATCATCGACAAACATCGCGGAGAGATCGGTTTCGTGCAGCAATATCATCTGCACCGGCGCGCTGCCCAGCGTTCGCCGCGCCAGATCGTCTGAGAAATTGGCGGATTGCACATAGGATTCGACATAGAGATCGCGGAGCGCGTTCCAGTCCATGAGCTTGCCCGATGCCGCAGCGGCGATGGCCTGTTCTTCCATATACCAGTCGGAGGCATCAACCGTGACATAGCCGTTCATCAGGCCGCGCTTTTTCAGGCCCGCACGCACGACATCGCGCTTTCCCGTTTCTTTTTGCCCCTCATCGAGAAACGGAAAGCGAAACCAGGGCCGGTAATTGGGCTTGTTCTTCAACCAGGCTTCTGCGGCATCAATATCGGCCAGGAATTTCTCGGCGGGCACAGCGGACAGCTTCATATGATGGGCGGTGTGATTGGCCAGCAAATGGCCTGCCTTGGCATAAGCAGCAATGTCGGACGCATCATCGTCATAGGCGGTGATCCGCCCCGGATTGATGAAGAAGACCGCTTGTTCGATGCCTTCGGTTTTCAGAGCCTCAATCAACAAACGGGGACGCTCGTCCGGCTCGAGAAAGGCTCCCTTGCCGCGCGGCGCATCATCGAAACTGAACGCGATGCGCTTGTCCGACGCGGCAACCGGAGCGGGCTCTGCCGCTGGTTCGCTCCCAGCATATTCCGGACACCCGAAGGCGAACAATATGATCGCCAGCAAAATGGACGGCAGGAACAGCCGTGGCGATAGCGCTAGCAACGCCGCACCGGGATCAGAATTGAGCAGACAGCCATGGCCTCCATGTCCGCCCGAAACGCTGGAAAATCCAGCATTTCGGGATGCTTGTCCTGATTTGAAACTCTACCGGGACCAAGGCTTACCAGGTTTTTACCCCATGGTCGGGATGACAAAAGCATCCTTGTTGCCGCCATCGGCGGTGCCGTCGGGCCAGCGCTGGGTGATCGTCTTGACTTTGGTCCAGAATTTCACGCCTTCCGTGCCGTGCTGGTTGGTGTCGCCAAAGGCCGAGCGTTTCCAGCCGCCGAAGCTGTGATAGGCGACCGGCACCGGAATCGGCACGTTGATGCCGACCATGCCGACGTTGACGCGGTTGGCAAATTCGCGCGCCGCGTGGCCGTTGCGGGTGAAGATCGCGACGCCATTGCCATATTGATGTTCGCTCGGCAGGCGCAGCGCTTCCTCGAAATTCTTGGCGCGGACGATTTGTAGAACCGGCCCGAAAATCTCTTCCTTGTAGCTTTCCATATCGGTGGTGACATGGTCGAACAAGGAGGGTCCGATAAAGCAGCCCTCTTCATGGCCCTGCAACGAGAAGCCGCGGCCATCGACGACAAGCTCTGCGCCCTCATCGACACCCTTCTGAATCCAGCCCTCGACACGGGCCTTGTGCGCCGGGTTCACGACCGGGCCATAATGCGCTTCTTCATCGGTGGAGATGCCGACGCGCAAGGCCGCCATCGCCGGGATCATCTTCTCGCGCAGGCGTTCCGCGGTATCTTCGCCGACCGGAACGACAACGGGCAGCGCCATGCAGCGTTCACCAGCCGAACCGAAAGCCGCGCCGGATAGATCGTTGACCACCTGATCGAGATCGGCATCGGGCATCACGATGCCGTGATTTTTCGCGCCGCCCATGGCCTGGACCCGCTTGCCCGCGGCAACGCCGCGCTGGTAGACATAATGGGCGATATCGGAGGAGCCGACAAAGCTGATCCCGCCAATTGCCGGATGATCGAGAATGGCATCGACCATTTCCTTGTCGCCATGCACGCATTGCAAAATGCCGGCTGGCAGGCCAGCTTCATGCATCAGTTCGACCAGCCGCACAGGAACCGACGGATCCCGCTCGGAAGGCTTCAGGATAAACGCATTGCCGGTCGCGATCGCCGGACCGAACATCCACATCGGGATCATCGCCGGGAAGTTGAACGGGGTGATGCCGGCGCCGATGCCGATTGGCTGGCGCATCGAATAGACGTCGATGCCCGGACCAGCGCCCTGGGTATATTCGCCCTTCAATACATGCGGAATGCCGCAGCAGAATTCGATGACTTCGAGCCCACGCTGGATGTCGCCCTTGGAATCGGCGATCACCTTGCCATGTTCGATCGACAGCAGATGCGCCAGCTCGTCCATATGCGCTTCGACCAGTTCCTTGAACTTGAACATCACCCGGGCCCGGCGCTGCGGGTTGGTTGCGGCCCATTCGGGTTGCGCTGCCAGTGCAGCCTGCACGGCGGTTTCGAGGACGTCAGCATCACCAAGATCGACCTTGCCCTGAATTCCGCCATTATTGGGGTCGAAGATATCGCTCTGGCGGGCCGCTGTTGCGGTTCCTCCGGAAGCCAAGACGTGGGTAACAGTGCGCATTGAAAGACTCCTGATTGCTTTTGCGGGCTATATGCTATTTACCGCAGCAATGCACAACCGCTATAACCCTATCTTTTATGGCAATAATGCGTGAGCGATGACCGCGCCGCCGGGCAGAACCGGCCGATGGCAGGAATCCTCACCCGACTGGGTGCGATGCTGTCGCTCGGCATCATGTTTGCCTTTGTCAAACTCGCTGGACAGCATGGCGTGCATGTCACCGAAAGCCTGTTCTACCGCCAGTTGACCGCGATGCCGCTGATCTGCTTCCTGATCTGGCGCAGCCAGCGCGGCTGGCCATCGATCGTCTCGAACAAGCACCGGCTGCATATGCTGCGTTCCGCACTCGGCATTTTTGCGATGGGCCTCAACTTCTGGGCGATGACCCTGCTGCCGCTGGCCGATGCCACAACGATCAGCTTTACCGTGCCGATTTTTGCCACCCTGTTCGCTGCCCTAATCCTGCGTGAGCAGGTCGGAATCCGGCGCTGGTCGGCGATCCTGATCGGCTTCGTCGGCGTGCTGATCGTGGTGCAGCCGGGCGGCACGCTGATCCCCGCCTTTGGCGCCGCCGTTGCGCTGACCGGCGCGCTGGTCACGGCGGCGGTTACGCTGGTGCTGCGGATGCTGGGCCGAACCGAGACCAGCATTGTCACGATCTTCTGGTTTTCCGTCTATACCCTGCCAGCGCTGACCATTTGCGCCTTCATCTACGGCGGTGGCCATGATGCGAAGACCTGGGGATTTCTGCTCGGCATTGGCATTTTCGGTGCGCTGGGCCAGCTGTGCATCACCCAGTCGCTGCGCTATGCGCCGGTATCGACGATCGTGCCGATGGACTATAGCGCGCTGATCTGGGCGACCATCTTCGGCATCGCGATCTTCGGCCAATATCCCGGCCTGTCGATCTGGTTCGGCGCGCCAATCATTATCGGTTCCGGCCTGTTCATCGCCTGGCGCGAGCATGTGAGAGCGAGCAAGCAGACAATCGCGAGCGCGAGTGAGAGCGTTTGATCTCCCGCCGCCGATGGCAGAATAGGTGATTTGCAAATAGCGTTCGTCCCGAGCCTGTCGAGCCGCAGGCCAGCGAAACTAACGACCTTTGATCGGCACGCGGTGCCCTTATTTGCGCCAAAAATAAAACTTTACACCAACCCGCCCTTTTGTTTTCCGTGACCTTTGCCCCAGAACCGCAGTTTTCTGGTCTTTCGCCTCCGCCACTATGGCGGCGAGTGTGACTTTTCAAACGGGGCGGGAAATCTGATCCGCTTGATCCAGGTGGGCTGGCGATATCGTCGTCAGCTTATCCAAATTGTCAAAGAGCCAAGGCGAGGATAGGCGATTGGGGTGGGTGTAGGAAAGACCAATTTGTAATGTCTCAGTGCAGTGCTGCGATCCGCTTGCCCGGAAGGCAACGCTCGCAGCAGACCTGATCAATTCGTGCCAGACAGCGGGAACAGGCAAAGATCAAATCGTGGTGGCCGCAAAAGCAGACATTGGCTTTGGTCACTTTTACCGGCAGCAATCGGGTGGGAAGCGGACTATCTGCTTTGGGGTGCGGCAGGCGCAAAATGGACTAACTATTTGGTTGCAAAAGCGCTGCCGCACGCCAAGCGGCAAGACAGCGCTTGAGGCATAACGATGGACAGCCCTGCTTATTGCAAAGGGGCCAAAGGGCGGACTCGGGAGGCGGGAATTATGTTGCCAGCCGTGGCTGGACAATCTGCCTGCGCCCCAAAGCCATTACGCCTCATATATAGCGACAAGGGTGAATGCCCCCGAGTTGCCGTGCTGCTAGGTGATGAGCTAACTTGGTCCTTCACTGGGGCCGAACGGAAAAATTTCGGTCGGAAAGTATCTTTTCCCATCTGTATTGGCGCTCATTAATTCGATGAGTACAGGTTTTTCATACTTCCTTTTGCCGGCTTGTATTTGCTTTTTCTGTTCTGTAATTTTCATTTTCTGGCCCTTTCTGACCTGTCTGCGCCGGATGGTTATTTAATTTGGCTGGCCAGATATGTGCGTGAACTTACCCCAAGCCTAAGCTTTTGAAAATAAATGTCAATTTTTGCAGGAAAGGGTAGCGACCAAGAGGTTCGCAAAGGCGGCCTCAGGCCATTTGCGGTCAGCTTGGGAACGTCTGGAAGTGGGGCGGAAGCCGCCAGGCAGCCTCCGCATCCATGTCCGCTCTCGCACCCCAAGCGGAATTACTTCGCCACGGCCCCACCTTCTCGAAAAACGCCAGCAGTTGGCAAATTTCTCCCGTTGCTCCGCCGGCCAACCCGAAACAATTCCGTCGCTGATATAAACGGCAGCATCGCGAAAGACTGACCAGAAATTACAAATTTTTAGCCTGTCTCAGGGATTGGATCAAAAAAAACGACTAGTTAATGGTCGTGCCATATAGCTCTGTGATAGAAGGGCGGGATTGCAGGCTTTACTGCGGGCGGTTTGCTCCAGCCTGCGACCGTTTCATCCGGGGGGTATAAAATGGCATTTATCAATCATTTTGCCGAGGCCGAAGACGAGCTGAAATATGTGCACGACGAGCGCACCTCCCGGCTCAAGGCGACCCGGGCGGTTATCATTCTCGGGCCGCTGATTTTCCTTGGCTTCTTCATGATGACTCCGGTGTTTTCTTCGAACCAGGCCTTTGCGACCTTCAATATCACGACGATGGTGATTGTCGGCTTTTTTGCCTTGGCGATCTTTGCCACGACCAACCGTCATTATATCGAATGGCGCTGGCTCGACATGTTGCCGTTCGTTGCCATGACCATCGCCGCGGCTGTCCTGATGGCGGTCCTGTTGCGCACCACCGCTGCCAATGATCTTGATATCACCAAGATTTCCGTGGTCTTCTTTGGCCTGATCTACTTCATTGCCAGCGTCGCCTTTGTCGCCAATGTGAAGCTGTTCGTGATCTGGGCGATCGGCACGCTCGGCGTGTTCATCGGTTTTATGGACAATCATGGCATCGACGTCGACGAGATGTATCACACCATCGTCAACATCAGCTTTTTCCTGCTGTTTGCGATATTCTCCAACTGGGAAGCCGATCGCCGGGCGCGGGCGATGTATGTGGCGCGCCAAGAGCTCAATCAGGAACGCAAGAAGACCGAGAAACTACTCTATAATGTCTTGCCGCAAGCGGTCGCCACACGGCTGCGGGCAGGCGAAGTGGTGGCCGATTCCTTCTCCGATATTTCAGTCGTTTTCATCGATATTGTCGGCTTTTCGAAACTCTCCAAACAGCTCACGCCTGGCCATCTGGTCGAACAATTGAACGGGTTTTTCCTGATCGCCGATCAATGTGCGGACCGCTATGGCATCGAAAAGGTGAAGACCATCGGCGATTGCTATCTCGCGGTATCGGGCGGCACGGCTTCCAATGGCCCCGGCGCGAAAGACGCCGTCAGTTTCGCCAAAGATGTGATTGCGGAAATGCAAAGCCGGACCAGAGACGGCGGGATCGACATTCAATTGCGGGTGGGCATTCATTCCGGTCCGGTCGTCGGCGGCGTGGTCGGCACGAACCGGCTTGCCTATGATTATTGGGGTGATACGATGAATATCGCCAGCAGGATTGAAGGCGCGGCGGAGCCAAACGGGATTGCCGTATCTGCAGCCACCTATTATCAGTGTACCGGCAGCCATGAATTTGATTTGCCCGAAACTATCACGCTGAAGGGCGTGGGGGATACGGTGATTTACCGGATCAAGCCCGATATTGCGGAATGATCTAGCGTCGATTTTCTTCCATTGACCGTGTGATGCCCCATTGTTCCATGGCTCATAATGGGTCTTGAAATTCCGGTACCGGCCGCGCCTGTGCTTCGGCTGCCGTGGTCGCCTTACCGTTCTTTTCAATATCCCTGATCAGCCACTGCATCTCCTTGATCTCCTTGCGCTGGGTCCTGATGATGCCATCGGCCAGTTCCCTTACGCGTCGGTCCTCGATATTGGCGCGTTCGCTGGTCAGGATCGCGATCGAGTGATGGGGGATCATCGCTTTCTGCCAGGCCTGGTCAGAGACCGTGTCCTGCGACCGGACCAGATAGAGCGAGCCGGCGAACAGCGCCGCTGCCCCGCCCAGGATCATCGCGTTTTTTCTTTTGTCGGTATACATGCCGAGCATGAACAGCAGCATGATGATGGCCATGGCTCCGCCCATATAGAGCGCCATCCAGGTGCGGGTTTCGCTGAAATAGACATGAGCCAGCGCATAGCTATTGAGATACATCAGGCCAAACATCACCAGCGTCGAGGTGGCGATCATCACGATGAATCTTGTATATTTCGACATAAAACTCCTCCTTGAAATAGGCTTAAATTCATACCCTACAGGGGTATAACACGCATGAAGGAACGAAAAGTTCCCCGCCCGACAGAAGATGAACCATCCGGACGTGGTCAGCCGGGTATCCGCGGTCGGCTCCCCCCGCTAAAGCGACTTGCGCCGCAGTCGCAGCGCATTGCCGATTACCGATACCGAGGACAGGCTCATCGCCGCAGCCGCGATCATCGGGCTGAGCAGGATGCCGAACCAGGGATATAAGATGCCCGCCGCCACCGGCACGCCGAGCGCGTTGTAGAAAAAGGCAAAGAACAGATTCTGCCGGATATTGCCCATGGTCAGCTGGCTGAGACGCCGCGCCTTGGCGATGCCACCGAGATCGCCCTTGACCAGGGTGATGCCGGCGCTTTCCATGGCGACATCGGTACCGGTCCCCATGGCGATGCCGATATCCGCTTTGGCCAGCGCCGGGGCGTCGTTGATACCGTCACCGGCCATCGCGACCTTTTTGCCGGCAGCCTGTAACTCGCTGATCACGCGATGCTTGTCTTCGGGCGAGACATTGGCGTGGATTTCGTCGATGCCGATCATCTTGCCGACCGCTTGCGCGGTGGCCTCGGCGTCGCCGGTCAGCATGACGACATGGAGACCGGCCTTGTGCAGCGTCCTGATTGCCGCTGCCGTTGTTTCCTTGACCGGGTCGGCGACGCCGATCAGGCCTGCGGCCTTGCCGTCGATGGCGACGAACATCACCGTCTGGCCCTGCGAGCGACCATCATCGGCTTTCGACGTCAGGTCAGCGCTGGTTGCACCGAGCCGCTCCATCAGCTTTTCATTGCCGATCGCGACCCGTTTATTCTCGACCGTCGCTTCGACGCCTTCGCCGGTGACCGATTGAAAATCGCTCGCTGCCTCAAACTGCAGACCTTTGTCTCTCGCGCCTTCGACAATCGCAGCCGCCAGGGGATGTTCGCTGGCGACCTCGATAGCAGCAACCCATGCGAGCAGTTCGTCCGCCTCAAATCCGCTTTCCGGTTCGACCGACACCAGCTTTGGCTTGCCTTCGGTCAGGGTGCCGGTCTTGTCGACGACGATTGTGTCGATCTTTTCGAAAGTCTCGAGCGCTTCGGCATTCTTGATCAAGATGCCGTTCTGCGCGCCCTTGCCGGTGCCGACCATGATCGACATCGGGGTGGCGAGGCCCAGCGCACAGGGGCAGGCGATGATCAATACCGCGACGGCATTGACCAGACCATAAGCGAGCGCCGGCTCCGGTCCCCATAGCGCCCAGACCGCGAAGGTCGTCAGGGCAACCAGCACCACGGTCGGAACGAAGAAACCCGCGACGGTATCGGCAAGCTTCTGAATCGGCGCGCGGCTGCGCTGGGCATCGGCGACCATCTGGACAATTTTTGCCAGCAGAGTGTCCTTGCCGACGCGCTCTGCGGTCATTACGAAGCTGCCGGTCTGGTTGACAGTGCCACCGGTGACCGCGTCGCCTTCGGCTTTCTGGACCGGAATGGGTTCGCCGGTGATCATCGCCTGATCGATCGTGCTCTTGCCTTTGGCGATGGTGCCGTCGACGGGGATTTTCTCGCCGGGCCGGACCCGCAACTGGTCGCCCGACTGCACCTGATCGAGCGCCACCTCTTCTTCCGAGCCGTCCTCGTTGATCCGCGTGGCGATTGGCGGGGCCAGTTCGAGCAGTGCGCGCAGGGCGCTGGAGGTCTGGCCGCGCGCTTTCAGTTCGAGCACCTGTCCCAGCAGCACCAAGGTGGTGATGACGGCGGCGGCTTCATAATAGACAGCGACAGTGCCTCCATGGCCGCGAAATGCCGCCGGAAATGCCTCGGGGAAGAAGGTCGCGATCAGACTGAACCCATAAGCCACCGCGACCCCGAGGCCGATCAGCGTGAACATGTTGAGGTTCATCGTCTTGAGCGATTTCACCCCGCGGACAAAAAACGGCCATGCACCCCAGAGGACGACCGGGGTTGCCAGCAGCAGCTGCAGCCAGGTGGCGGTGGCGGGGTCGAACCAGGACTGGAACGGCTGGCCGGGGATCATGTCGCCCATGGCATAGAGGAACAAAGGCAGGGAAAAGGCGGCGCTGATCCAGAAGCGCCGGCGCATGTCGATATATTCGGGATCCGGGCCGCTATCGAGCGAGAATGTTTCCGGCTCCAGCGCCATGCCGCAGATCGGACAGGAGCCGGGGCCTTCTTGCCGGATTTCCGGATGCATCGGGCAGGTGTAAATCGTGCCTGCGGGGACGGCTTCCTGCGGGGCCGCGGGATCGGGCGAAAGATAGCGTTCCGGATCGGCGACAAATTTGGTCCGGCAACCGGCGGAACAGAAATGATAATCCTGATCATCATGTTGCGCGTGATATTCGGTCTTTTCGGGATCTACCGTCATGCCGCAAACCGGGTCCTTGATTGGAACGGCACCATCTTCGTGGCTGTGATCGGGAAAAGCGGCCTCGGTCATCTCAATATCCTTTTCGATCTCGATCCAGATACCCTATGGGGGTATGTATGCTCTAATGGTGCTGGAGTCAATGTTGCCCTTTGCAGCGCGTGTGACATGGCCGTGACAGCGCATACCAAAAGCCCCACATCACCGGAATGGCAACATGGGGCGGGTTGGAATTTTTTGAAAAACGCCGGTGCAAGGCGATCCGGCTTTAGTTGGGCTCTGCATCCGGCGTTTCTGGCTGCGCCATATTGCCATGATCCATATTACCGTGATCCATATTGCCATGGTCCATCGTTGAATGGTCCATCTTGCCCTGATCCATCTTGCTGGGATCCATCTTGCTGGGATCCATCTTGCTGGGATCCATCTTGCTGGGATCCATCTTGCTGGGATCCATCTTGCTGGGATCCATGGTGCTGTGGTCCATGGTGCTGTGGTCCATCTTTTCGCCTTCCATCATATGACAGACTTTTTTGCCGTCCTTGTCAGTCATGCAGCATTTCATGGTACCATCTTCGGTCTTCTCGCACTTGTGGGCTTCAGAACCACCTTCATGATGTTCGGCCAGAACCGCGCTGGGGGCGCTTAACGCGAAAACTGCGGCTGAGATCGAGAGTGTAAATCTGTTCATTTTCAATTCCTTCTGGGGGTTGTGATGGTCAATTATAGCTGGCGAATACGCGTTGGCCCTGGGGACCGAAGGCGATTACCTGATAGGGCTGTTTCATGTCCTGATATTCCATCCCGGGTGATCCTACCGGCATGCCGGGAACCGCGAGGCCGGTCACATTTTCCGGTTTTTCGCGGAGCAATTTCTGAATCGCTTCGGCGGGGACATGGCCCTCGATGACATAGCCTTCGACAATCATCGTGTGGCAGGCACGCAGTTCGTTGGGCACACCGTGCAGATCCTTGACCATCTTCATGTCGGCATCTTCAGCGGTCACTTCGGCATTCAGACCAGTAGCTGCATGATCCGCCCATTCCAGACAGCAGCCACAGCCGGCGTCCCGGTACATCGTATAGCTTGCCGCCTGCACTGCGGTCGAACAGGCCGCGAGCGAGACCAGCAACAGCCCGGCAGCGCTTGTGTCCTTCATGGCTTTTGCAATAACTCCGATCATCAAATTTTCCTTTCACATATTCATGTGGTTGGGGCCGAGAGACATTTCCGCTCCCCAATAGCTTTGAAACAATAACGCAAAGGCGATTCCCGCGAGAACAAGGCGGATCAGCAGGCGGTCGGATTTCGCGCGATATATGATCGCCGCAGCCAATATGCCCGCCAAAGCAATGCCGGTGCCCGTCCAGCGATGCAGGCCGAGCGTTTCCGAGCGATCGGACATTCTGACACCCGCTGCGAGCCAGCCCAGCAGTGCCGCCAACAGGCCGCCCGCTGCACCGGTATAGACGAGAAATCTTACGGTCGGCTCCAGCCCCGATGCCGGACGCGCGAACAGAATCAACTCGGCCAGCGCAGCCGCCAGAAACAGCGCAATCGGGAAATGGACCAGTGCCGGATGCAGCCGACCGAGAAAATCGGTGGTGTGGAAGGCGTCGGCTTCGCTATGGCCCAACATCATCTCGCTGTGAATATTCGCTGACATCGTGCCATTGGCTGGATCGGCAATGACTGCCTCCCGAGCTGTTGTTCCCGTTGCGCCGTCATGCACTTCCTCCGCAGCCTGTCGCATTTCCGCCAGCTCTGCGTCGCTCATATCCTGGCGATGCGCTTCGTGGGCATAAGCGGCGGGCAGCGACGTCGCGAGGATAAACATCAGCAGCAGCGAGGCGAACCATCTTGTCATCTTTTCACTTTCTCAAACAGATCGATCAGTTCGTCAAATTTCTCTTTCTGCTCGGCGGGGCTGCCGGTCGCGATCGCTTCGCTGACGCAGCAGGCGGCATGGTCTTTCAATATCTGGCTCTCGACCTTGGCCAGCGCGGCCTTCACCGCCTGCACCTGATGCAATATGTCAATGCAATAGCGGTCGTCGGTGATCATCTGGGCGATGCCGCGCACCTGTCCTTCGATCCGCCGAAGCCGGGTGATTTTCTGATCTGCTGCACCTTTGGCCATATTTTCCCTCTTGTCTTGATACCCTATAGGGGTATAGATGACACCATGCAAAATTCCAAGATGAAATATTCACGCCGCTCAATGATCGGCTCGCTCGCTGCCTTGAGCGGCCTGGCCGCGCTGCCGATGCCCGCCTGGGCCACTGGCAATATCGGCGGCAAGATGGGCCGCCACAATGGTGGTTCCGTACGCAAGGGCATATCTGAACTGTCCGGCGCGCAAATCGACCTGCATTTCGGCGAGGGCAGCTTTGCCACCGGCGGCCGCACCGGCCACGCAATTGCGGTCAACGGCTCGGTGCCGGGACCGCTGATCCGGCTAAAGGAAGGCGAGCAGACGATACTCTCCGTCCATAATATGCTGGATGAAGACAGCTCGGTCCACTGGCACGGCCTGCTTTTGCCGTTTCAGTTTGATGGCGTGCCGGGAATCAGCTTTCCCGGAATCAAGCCGCGCGCGCGCTTTGACGTGCCGCTGACCCCGCGCCAGTCGGGCACGTACTGGTGGCACAGCCATAGCGGACTGCAGGAACAGGTCGGCCATTATGGCCCGATCATCATCGATCCCGCTGGCCCCGATCCGGTCGAATATGACCGCGAACATATCATCCTGCTGAGCGAATTCACGCCGATGCATCCGCATCAGATCATGAAGAAGCTGAAGGTCGGCGAAGGCTATTTCAGCATGCAGAAGACCAGTGCGACGGACGATTATCCGTTGAGCGAGCAAGACCGGCTGATGTGGGGACGGATGCGGATGATGCCGACCGATATCGCCGATGTCTCGGCGCCGACTTACAGCTATCTAATCAACGGCCATGGCCCGGATGACGGGCTCGAGTTGCCGTTCACGCCCGGCGAGCGGGTCAGGCTGCGGATCATCAACGGCAGCGCGATGAGCTTCTTCAATATTCGCCTGCCCGGCCTGCCGATGACGGTTGTGCAGGCGGACGGCCAGAATGTGCAGGCGGTCGAGGTCGACGAACTGCAGATCGGTGTTGCCGAGACCTATGACGTGATTGTCACACCGACCGAAGCGGGTGCCTTTGCGATCGCGGCGGAGAGCATGGACCGCAGCGGCATGGCCCAAGCCTCGCTGACCTCGCAGCCCGGACGCAAGGCCGCCTTCCCTGCCCTGCGCGATCCGCCTCTGCTGACGATGGTGGACATGGGCATGAACCATGGCGGGATGGATGAGGGCAGTGCGGAGGCAAAGCCAGATGCGTCGATGGACCATAGCAAGATGGACCATGCGGCAATGGGTCACGCCATGCCGGAAGCGGCACCAGCCGACGCACATAGCGGTCATGATATGGCCGGGATGGACATGGCAGGCATGGATATGAGCGGCATGAACATGCGCGACACCTCTCTGCTGCCCGATACGGTCAAGGTTGGGCCGGGTATCGATATGGTGTCCATGGCCCCGCAGGATCGCACTGGCTTTCCCGGGCTGGGTCTCGATGACGTACCGCACCGGGTGCTCAATTACCGGATGCTGAAATCACTGGCGATGGATCATCACAAGCGCGCACCGGACCGCGAGATGGAACTGCATCTGACCGGCAATATGGAACGCTATATGTGGTCGTTCGACGGCAAGAAAATGAGCGCGGTGGGCGATGATCCGATCCGCTTCGGCTATAATGAACGCGTGCGGGTGAAGCTGGTCAACGACACGATGATGGCGCATCCGATCCATCTCCACGGCATGTTTTTCGAGGTCGTCAACGGTCAGGGCCATTTTCAGCCGAAGAAACATACGGTGATTGTCCAGCCGGGCAGCAGCGCGACGTTTGACGTAACCACCGACGAGCCGGGCGACTGGGCCTTTCACTGTCATCTACTCTATCATATGCACGCCGGGATGATGCAGACGGTCAGCGTCGCCTTTCCCGAAGGGGCAGCGTCATGAGAGCGCTGATGATAGCATTGTTGCTCGGCGCTTCGACGCCTGCGCTCGCCCAGCATGAGGGGCATGTCATGCCGATGCCGGCAAAACCGGTCGCGAAAGCCAAACCGGCACCCAAACCGATGGCCAAGCCGAAAGCGGCGCCTGCGACAGCGGCGGCGAAACCAAAGGCCAAGACGCCAGCGGTCAAAGCCGCTCCGGCAAAGCCGGCATCGATGGACCGTGGCGCGATGAACCATGGCGCGATGAACCATGCGGATATGGATCAGGGCGAGCAACAGGCTGCGCCGATGGATCATGGCCAGATGGACCATGACCAAATGGATCAGGGCCAAATGGATCAGGGCATGATGAACCATGATGGAATGAATCAGGGCACCATGCAGCCCGGCCCGATGGTCACGCCGAATGTTGAAACCGGCCCGCCCAATGCTGCCGATCGCATCTGGGGTGCCGATGCGATGCGCGCCTCCCGCGGTGCTGCTTATGACGAGAATGGCAATATGCAGCTGTTCTGGTTCCAGGGCGACCGCGCCGAATATCGGGCCCGCGACGGCAAGGACGGCTATCTGTGGGATGTGCAGGGCTATTATGGCGGCGACTTCAATAAATTCTGGTTCAAGAGCGAAGGGGAAGGCAGTTTTGGCGAGCCGGTCGAACATGCCGAAGTGCAGGCGCTGTACAGCCGCGCGATAGCGCCCTTTTTCGATCTGCAGGCTGGTGTCCGGCAGGACCTGACCGGTCCGAGCCGCACTCATCTGGCAGTCGGCATCCTGGGACTCGCGCCCTATATGTTCGAGACGGATGCTGCCATGTTCCTGTCGAACAAGGGCGATCTGACGGCGCGGGTCGAGGTGGAATATGACCAGAGGATCACCCAGAAGCTGATCCTGCAACCGCGCGCCGAGGCAAACCTTTCGGCACAGGATATTCCGGAACTGGGCATCGGCTCCGGTCTCGACAAGGTCGAAATGGGCCTGCGCCTGCGCTACGAAATCGTCCGCGAATTCGCGCCTTATATCGGGATCAGTCAGGAATGGAAATTCGGCGGCAGCCGCGATTTTGTCCGCGCCGCCGGCGAGGATCCGAGCGTTACCAACTATGTGGTAGGGGTGCGGTTCTGGTTTTGAGCGAATGCTGGCGTGATGTCTGTATTATCCCGAGAGCGGACATTATTTCTGGCGTTTGTTAACGGCAAGAACTGGGTGGTTTGGCGACTGTCGGCTTTTGGGCGATAAAAACGGTGGAAGCCGACATCTGTGCGAGCGATCTCTGCGACAGGAACCCGCCCAAAGCGGTCCTCCTCAGGCGCCATCCTATCTTAAGACCGCTTCCCACGCCATGCTGCCGTCCAAGTTTCAGAGCGTATCCAACCGCTCCCGGCTATCACAGTCGTCACTCCCTAGTGTGCTTTCAACGGTAATAGTTTTCTAAAAGGGCAGTCCAGCCGCGCGGCGATCACGAATTGCTTCTGGAGTTCTGGTCGCTTCAAGATCGTAATCAATCAGTTCATCAGGCACGTAATAATGTACTTTGTCGCCCTGATAAGCCGTCCAAACAGTCTCAGCAACGGCGCGTGCAGGCATCATTCGCCACATGCCTTCTTTCGGCAGCATCGCCTTGACCTCATCCGGCAGCATCCCAGTTTCAATGATACCCGGCAATACATCTGATACTCGGACCCCGTGCGGCGCAAGTTCCGTCGCGAGCGCTTCGGTCAATCCCTTTATCGCATGTTTTGTCGCCGAATAGACCGCCATTCCGCCGGTACCAAACGTCGCTGATGCCGAGCATGTCGACATGCAGAGTGAACCCTTGGTTTTTCGCAGGTGAGGAATAGCCGTGTGAATCAGACCGAGACCTGCAATGAAGTTGACGTTGACTACGGCCATTATCCGGTCCCATTCCATTTCCTCAAAGGGTCCTTTGGCGTCGATGCCAGCATTATTGAACAAAATGTCGAGCCGATCACCGGAAGCTTCAACAAACGTAGCCAACGTTTCCGCGACAGCCACGCGGTCGGTCACATCGAGCCGCGCGTAATGCCCTTTGTCCGGTCCAATCTCTGCAGCAAGACTGGCCAAACTGTCTTCATTGATGTCGCAAGCTCCAACAAACCAATTCTTTTTGGCGAAATACTCGGCGGTGGCACGCCCAATTCCCGAAGCCGCTCCAGTGATGAATATAGCTGGTTGATCGTTACTAATTTTGGTGTTCATAGTAATCTGCCCTACTAAATTTAATATCAAAAAATGACTTCGAGCGTACCCTGTTATCCCTAGAATGTCGTGAATTTTTTGAAGACGGGTAGCGACTAACTGGTCGAGACAATTCAAGGACTGCTTTGAAGCGATTTTTACCACAATTTGTTAGAAACGCGGGCGGTCCGAAGTTGAACGAAAGCAAAATATCTGGAGCCGACTCAGGTCCGGCCGTGATTCACTTGCCTATTTAGTGGCAAGTTTCCGGTAGAAGATAATCTGCGCTAGACGTCCACAACTGGGTGGGAAGCGGACATCTGGGAATTGCCGGCGGTAGTCGTCATTAAGCATCATTTCCTGCGAGCGAGGCGAACATCGGATTCCACTCTAGGATTGTAAGTTCATCGATAAGACCTTCGATCGCGAAAGGGTCCTGTTCTATCAAGCTCCGAGCCTCATCGGTATCGGTAACCGTCATGATGATGAAACCAGCGCGCTTGCCAAGCCCTGTAACTGGCCCGGATGCCCGTATCTAACCGGTATTGATTAGCCGCTTATTGATCCAGCGAGGGGAGATGTGTCTCTGCCTTCGCGGGACAACAAAAAACCCCGCACGATGCTGCCGGATGAGGTCAAGGCGATGCTGCCGAAGGAAGGCATGTGGCGAATGATGCCTGCACGCGCCGTTGCTGAGACTGTTTGGGCGGCTTATCAGGGCGACAAAGTACACTATTACGTGCCTGATGAACTGATTGATTACGATCTTGAAGCGACAAGAAACCCGGAAGCAATCCGTGATCGCCGCGCGGCTGGACAGCCCTTTTAGAAAACTATTCCCGTCAAAAGCACACTAGGGAGTGACGACTGCGATATGCCACCACGTTCGGTTACCTACTGCCCCCGTCGCACACGAAATGGTTTCGTGTGCCAACCGCAAGATCGGAAAAAGGATCTGGATCCACGCCCACATTTGGCGTTAACCCACAATCAGCAATGGGCTCTCTATCAATGTTTTGAAGGCAGCCATAAATTCGGCCGCAACCGCACCGTCTATCGCGCGGTGATCAAAACTGGCGGTGGCGGACATGATTGTGGCGAGCGCTATCTCGTCTTCCACTTTCCATGGTTGTTCGGTCCCTGCCCCAATGCCGAGGATGAGTGCTTGCGGTGGATTGATAACCGGGAACATTTCGTCGATGCCAAACATCCCGAGATTGGAGATGGAGACCGTTCCGCCTTCATATTCACCGGGTTCCAGCTTGCCGTCGCGCGCCTTGCCGGCAAGCGCTTTACTCTGCTCTGCAATGGCCGACACGGAAAGTGAGTCTGCACCCCGGATAACCGGTGTGATGAGGCCGCCTTCAATAGCGACGGCCATGGAGATATCGGCCCTGCTAAACCGATGCAGAACATCGCCGCCGAAATGGACATTGGCGTCCGGTACTTCAGTAAGCGCCTTGGCCAACGCCTTGATCATAAAATCATTCACCGACAGCTTTATACCTCGCGATGCCAGGCTCGCGTTGAGTCCTCCGCGAAGTTTTAGCAGCGGGTCGAGATTGCAGCGTACGGTCAGGTAAAAATGGGGAACCGTTTGCTTGGATTCGCTGAGACGCCGGGCAATGGTCTTGCGCATGGTCGTGAGCTTGACGCTCTCGACCGGAACGCCTGTCGGTGGTTCATATACCGGCGTTGATTGAGGGGCGTTCATTTGCGGTGCAATATTGGGTGAAGGCGACAGCAATGACGGCAAGCCATCGCACTGCGCGGCATTAAACACGGTAAAGCGTTTGAGGAATGGAATTGAGCGGGGCGCATCTGAATTGCCAGCGTCACCGTTCCCCTGCTCTTTCCTATCATCATCCGGCGTAAAGCGGTCGGCATAGAAGATTGTCCGGCCCTTCTCGCCTTTGCGGACGCATCCGCCAACGGCCAAGGCTTGTCGGAATGTCAGCCAGTCCTGCGAGGGATAACCGCCATCAATGACAGCGCCTCAGAGTATAAGGATATTGATGCCCGAATAGTGCCGCCCAGAAATCGCATTGCGCGGCAAGCCGGTCACGGCGTTTCCGCTGTTCCACGGCTTGACCCAAGGAAAAATGCCTTCCTCAAGCTGCGCGATAATCTGCGCGGTCACTTCATCATAGAGCGACACTTTCGGCGCAGCATGACCGCCACGGCAAGTCTTGCGCGCAGCGCGCGAAGCGCGCTTGGCCTTCGCTGTTCTGCCTTTGCCGCCATCCGAAACCCTAGAATTTTCATGCAACATAACCGCCTCCATCGCCCCAAAACTGCCGCACCCGGCCCCGGAGAGGCGGGGTGGGCGGCAAGAGCGACCAGAAAGGCCCGCATCAAGCGGTCAGGCGCACCCGAAGGGATGGAACAACGAGGAATACCCGGTCCTGAAAGGCCGGGTTGCGCCTGAGCGCGGCGGGCCTGGCCGGGAGCGCCGCCCACACCGTCTCTCTGGTGCCGGAAAACAACGCCGGCGCGTCCGCGCCGTCCAAATCCATCGCAATAAATCGCGATTCCCTCATCCGCGAAGCGGCCTGATAAAGACGGCACCCTTGCACGGCGCGACGCCGCGCGGTGGTGTGCGCGCGCGTCCGTGCGCCAGCGCCCACCGGGCAAGGAGAGAGGCAAGAGTGCCAGCGGGTCTGCAAAAAAACGCCGCGCCCTCAACGAGCACAGCGCAGCAAGAGTGCGGCCTCAAAAAATCCCGCTCCATCCATTTGCGTTCCCGATCGTCACACGGCTGGGCCAAGACTAAGGGCTTGGTTCGCGTGAGCGAATAGAGCGGGCTGCCGATAGGCAACGCCCATTGCTTGCAATCACAACTTTTTAAGCCAATTGCCGAATATCTATATATGTTCAAAAAGATGATATTCTAACATCTACAGGTGCTAAAAATAGTCGATTTGAAACGGTCCTGATGTCCCCTTTCGGACCGGAGCACAGTTCTGCGCGGTTCCATTATGGCAAAGATAATCATGTTGAAAGATAGCCCGAGAAACGAGTAGACTCGAATATTGGAGAACGATATTCACGTTTTTTCACAATTGTGATAGATATTCATAGATGGTGAACGCGATTCGCAAGCAACCGGTGTTCAAGTGATGATTTTTCACGGAGAAAATTATGAGTGAGTGGCCTTCACAGGCGGTGAATGATTTTCGCGGACTCAGGCTCCCGGAGCCTGCGACGCCGTGTGGCTATGCTGCCTTGATCGCCGCCTATAACCTTTCACTTCCCTTGCCGCCTCGCCTAGCAGCGATCGCCGAACGCCATCATCCGGTGCCAACTTCCGACTGGGTTCTGCTGACCCCGCGCCATCGCCCCGAAGCGAGCCTTGCAGGCCAGCTGGTATTCGCCATGAAGTGGGAAGGCATTGATCTCGGCGTTCTGGCGCAGCTCTTCAAGACCGTCGAACCTGAAGCGATCCGCGAATTCGTAATGGCGACGCCTACCGGCGCCTTTGCCCGCCGGGCGTGGTATCTTTACGAATGGCTGACGGGCACCGAGCTCGATATCCCTGACCCTGGCAAAGTTCGGCTGGTGACGATCGTCGACCCTAAGCTGCAATTTGCGCTTGCGCGCGGACAGGTCTCGTCCCGGCACAAGATCCTCGACAATCTCCCAGGAACACAGGCCTTCTGTCCAATGGTCCGCCGAACGCCGGCCCTGCAGGCTGCCGCGGACAAGCAGTTGGATAAACGCGTACGTGCCGAAATCGGGCGCGTCCGCCCCGACCTCGTGGTGCGCGCTGCCGCATTCCTTCTATTGAACGATTCCAAATCATCCTTTGCGATAGAAGGCGAAAAGCCTTCCGGCACCCGGGCGGTACGATGGGGTCAGGCGATTGCGCAAGCGGGCAGCAACCCCGTCACCCTCGCCGAATTCGACCGTCTTCAAAGCATCGTGATCGGTGATGCGCGCTTTGTGAAACTCGGTCTTAGAACGCAAGGCGGCTTTGTCGGTGTTCATGACCGGGAGACCGGAGATCCGATCCCGGATCATATCAGTGCGCGCCATGATGACGTTACAGACTTGCTGACAGGGCTTGTCGCCTACGCTGATCGAACAATCACCGAAGCGTTCGATCCCGTTGTCGCCGCAGCAGTCCTAGCGTTCGGGTTCGTCTACATCCACCCTTATGAAGATGGCAACGGCCGCATTCACCGTTGGCTCATCCATCACGCGCTGGCAGCCGCCAGCTACAATCCGCCCGGGCTCGTGTTCCCGATCAGCGCTGCCATTCTAAGACAGCTCGACGCTTATCGGACAGTGCTGGAAACCTATTCCAGACCTCTTCTCCCTGAGATCGAATGGCAGCGGACGGCCGACGGAAACGTCGAAGTGCTCAATCATACCGCCGACTTCTACCGTTATTTTGACGCTACCGCGCATGCGGAATTTCTCTATGAATGCGTGGAACAAACCATTGTCCACGATCTTCCCCAAGAGGTTCGTTACCTGGAGGCGTTCGACCAGTTCGGTGACGGCGTGCAGCAGGTCGTCGACATGCCATCAGCGCAGGTCGAATTGCTTCAAAAGTTCCTTCAGCAAAATGGTGGTCAGCTTTCGCAGCGCGCCCGCACACAAGAATTTGCCGCACTGACTGATGAGGAAGTCCTGCGGGTCGAGCAACTTTACGTCGACGCGTTTGAACCCCCAGCATGAATACAACATCGGAAATCAAAGCAATTTTGGAATTTACACGTGATTAACTCGGAAGCAAATTGGCCAAATTCCTTGGCTTACGGAGGATCGTATCGTGGAACGCCAGTCCCTAAGCCCCTGCCTTGCGGGAGTTGGCGATGTTAGTTGAACTCATCATGGGCGCTATTGTTAAGGAGGGTTTCAGCGCGGGCATAAAGCATGGCAAAGGTATCCTCGCAAAACGGGAAGCCAGGCAGGAATTGGCTCAGATTTGCGCTGCGGCCATCGAAGCGGCGATACCTAAAGCCCCGGCTCTTGCAGAAGACCTGCGTTCAGAAAGCTTCGTGAAGCAGGTCATAATTCCGGCCCTACAGAGCTCCCTCAGTGATCCGTCCCGTCTTCCCGACCCAAAGGCCTTGGCGAATGATTTCGTCAATATGTTTGTCCGTCAATTTACCAAAAACGATTGCGAAAATGAAACGCTACGCAGTCTCTTTCAGTCTAGCCGACCGGAACTTCTGCTTTTCTTTGAAGCTTTTCTGGACTCGTTACGATCCGCGCTTTGGCAATCCAAACACTGGCGGGAAGTGGCTCATGAACAAACCTCATCTGAAGCACTCAACAACACGAGAAGCATCTTGCGGCTGTTGGAGGGTCAGGCCCATGATCGTAAACTGGACGATATAAATATCGACGATGCACGTTTACAAGCACGCCAAGGATCATCGGAATTGCGCCAATGGCCAACCGATATCTTTGGCGCGAAAATCCCTCGCTCCGCGCTAGAATCACTGTCAAATCTCATAAGAAACAACCCTTGCGGAACAACTTTGCTGATAGGTGAGGCAGGTTCCGGAAAATCCGCGCTCATGGCTGACCTGACAGCACTACTGGAAGATGCGGGCAAGGCTGTCTTTGCGCTGAAAGCGGACATGCTGTCCGAAACTGTCACCACTCTGCAAGCCATCGAGGATGAGTTGGGCCTGACAACTGCCTGTCATTTGAACGATCCGGATAATCCGGCCTATGCAGAGCTTTTTGAAAAATTGAAACCAGTGCCATCAATTGAAAGCATAGGTAAAATCTTTACGGCCGCCGCCGCATGGCGGGAGGAAGATGCTGGCCTTCGAGAACCGGCGCATGTCATTTTATCTCCCTATTTCCTCTCCGCTGCGGGAGATATCGCGATTGCGGTGTCAAAAGCGGCGAGTTTCATAAAATCACTGCAACCCGATCAGTTCACGCGGGAATTCCTCGCCGCTTTATGCAAAAATGACGAACTGCTTGCTGAAACGCTCGGCTATTCTTTTTTTGAAAGCCTACAGAGCCTGCTCATCCATCCCGGCTTTGACGCGGATGTTTTGAATGTGATCGAAAAAGCGGCTCTCCTTAAGATCGGAGATAATTCAGGCTTTGGCGGCCATAGAGGAGAGGATCTTGTCCAGATCGCTGTTGCTCTAATGCGCAATGACAATGGACTGAGAATTAGAGCCATGGATGTATATGAAAGCTTGCTGGATGCCAATGTCTATGGTGCCGAAGAAGCCGCGCAAACGGCGGTTGGCAGATGACCGTTCACAGCTTTCTACCTCGCATCTTGAGATACCACTTGAACGAAGAAGAACGCGAGGCTCCACATTCCTTCGTTAACGAGGTTGATGACAATGTGGTTGTGTTAGCCGAGGCGGGGATGGGTAAAAGCCGGTTGCTTGAACAATTTCAATCTGGAGACGCAGCGTTAGTATCCGCGCGAAAACTTGTTAACGCGGCCGACCCAAAGAAGCTGCTTGGTAGCAATACACTGTTGTTGATTGATGCGTTGGATGAAGCGCCATCGGTAAAGGCAGGCGATGCTGTTGACGGTGTGATTGGAGCTCTGGAACGTTGCGGCTATCCAAGGTTCATCTTGGCCTGCCGCGTTGATGATTGGCGTGAAGCGACAGCGAAGGCATCTATCCGTGAACATTGTGGCGAAGAACCGCTCCAAATGCATATCAAACCGTTCGATCAGGATCAGATCGAACGGTTTCTGACTGATGGATTAGGTGCAGAAAAAGCACAGGCGACATACAAGCATTATGCCGACAGAGGGCTGCAGGATTGGCTGGGAAATCCACAGACATTGATCATGATCGAGCGCGTGGCGCGGGATCTTCCTTTGCCCGATGCGACCCGAAGCCTGTTTGAAAATTATGTTGATCTGTGCTGGCCCGAGCATAATAATAAAAAAGCCGAGATGGAAGTGGAGTTGCCGAATAAGGAAACCGTACTTGATGCGCTGGGCGCTATTTTCGCAACTTTGATCTTGAGCGGAAACAGGGCCTTTACCACCCGGCAAACGGCAAATCCGGATGATGCTGAAATATCTCTACCCGATATCCGAAATTTACCCGGCGGTTCGGATTGGCAGCATGCCATTAGATGCCGTCTGGTGGTTAATATTGCTGGGGACACAAAACGGTTCACCTATATCCACCGACGCATTGGAGAATATCTGGGTGCTCGCTGGATTGCCAAATATGCCGATACGCAAGACAAGCGCGAGCGATTGCTCACCCGTCTGAATCTAAATAATGTTGTCCCAGCCAATATGCGCGGCATTTTTGGGTGGCTTTCAATCGACCCATATATGGCGGAGAAGGTTATCTTAGCCGACCCCATGGCGGTTATCGAATATGCCGATGCCGACAGCTTTGATACGCCGCATGCCGCGATACTATTAAATTCATTATGCCAATTGTCCGAGAGACATCCATGGTTTCGTGGCTGGAACGAGTATCGTGCCCGGTCGCTTGTTCAAGGCGATATGCTGAATCAAACGATGCCTGTGATACTGGATAACAGTAAGGGTTTCAGGCTTCGTCTGACTTTGATGGAGCAATTGACTGGCGAGCAGCGCCCCGCTGGGATCATCTTGCAATTGAGAGATTTTTTGCTGGAACAGGCAAACGACTTCGCTCTGCGCCGGGCCGCCGGAGATGCGCTCATTGGAAACATTGCTGACCAAGACTGGGTCGATCTGGTCGAAAAATTGCGATTGCACGCCCTTGAGGATTCAATGCGACTAGCTTCAGAATTTGTGGTCGAGGCTGGCTTGGAAAAATTCAGCGACGACCAAATAGTTGATGTCATTTTCGCCTATGGTAGCTTCAGCCTTTGCGCGGTTCCGGCAGAGGGCGAAAACAATCACATGCTGCGCTTCTACCGTTTCCGCAGCGAGATTAAGGACGAGCGGATTGACGGTTTCCTTGATCTGTTGACAGACTATTGCCGCGCACTTTTTCCCGAATATCGGGATTTGGAATGCGGTGACATCATCAGCCTAGGAAAATCGCTCATCGCTCGCCGTCTCAATCTCGGAAGCGTCGATCCCATTCGTTTGTGGCGTTGGATATCGGGCTTAGGAGATAGGCATAGCTTTACTGATAGTGACAATAAAATGCTCACCAACTGGTTCTCATCCAACGACGAGGATAGGCGGGCGATACAGCGGCATGTCCTGCTGCAGGAAAAGGATCCGACCGAGCTCCGCATGAAAGCTTACCGAATGGCAGAAATGGAGTCAGCGCTTTTCTTGTCCGAAGATGATGTCATTGATCTCTTGAAGCATATTTCACCGCCCGATCAAAGATGGCGCGATATCGTGTGTTTGGTTGGCCATCGAGAGCAGGAAGGCTCGAAGCTGCGGGAAGCAGCCAAAACATTTGCGGCGCATGAAGGGGACGGTGTAGATTGGCTCTCCAAACTAGCCAATCGTCCCAAGCATGATTGGGAAATTGAGAATGAAGAACGCGCAAGCAAACGAAAAACCGAACGCGAAGCCCGTTGGGCAGAATTGCGTGCAGATTATCTTGAAAACCGTCACTCCATTCTATTTGGCAGGTATCGCGGACTAATAGGGTCGGCGCGAGCCTATATGGGCCGGTACTCAGACGTTGGCAGGGATTTACCACCACATCAGCGCATAGCAAAATGGCTGGGTGACGATCTACAGCAAGATGCTTTTGATGGATTTGAGGCCTATCTTAATATTTTGCCTGCATTCCCGCAGGCTTATCACTTTGCTCAAAGTCATAGTAAGAGTAAGCAATGGCCCGCAGGTTATATTTTGTTGGCCGCATTAGCCGAACGAGTGCGGACGGGGCGGGGAGTTGATAGTGTAGACGCCGAACGCTTGATTGCGGCCCAGCTTGAAATTGCAAACCACATGGCATCCGGTGACGAGTTTGAGTCCTTGCGTGATGCTATATGGACTGAATGTTCCCCGTCAGCACCTGTGGCACAAATTTGATGTTGTAAGTTAAGGAGGATTTGGGTCTCGTCGTAGTGACGAAGGAACGAAGATGAGACCCAAATCCTCAAAACCCAAAGCGAGTGCT
>Ga0105055_10002430_pt1 | contig 28985 bp, 21 predicted proteins | sample BON03_FD_78090 | JGI IMG/M metagenome (GOLD analysis project Ga0105055, IMG submission 78090) | Freshwater microbial communities from Lake Bonney liftoff mats and glacier meltwater in Antarctica - BON-03 | ecosystem: Environmental > Aquatic > Freshwater > Ice > Glacier meltwater | place: Lake... | reverse complement strand
GCTGTGCAGCGCGGCGCGGTGCAGCGCGCTGGTGGTGGCCTCATCGCTGCACAGGTAAGCGGTGCCCACCTGCACGCCGGCTGCGCCCAGCGCCATGGCAGCGGCGACACCTGCCGCATCGGCCATGCCGCCGGCGGCGATCACCGGTACATCGACGCCAGCAACCATTTGCGGCAACAGCGCCAGCGTGCCCATCTGGGTGCTGATGTCGTCAGTTAAGAACATACCGCGGTGACCGCCCGCCTCCAGCCCCTGCGCAATGATGGCGTCGACGCCGTGGGCCTCCAGCCAGCGCGCCTCGGCCACCGTGGTCGCGCTGGAGAGCACCACCGCGCCCCAGGCTTTTACCCGCGCCAGCAGATCGGGCGCCGGCAGGCCGAAATGAAAACTCAGCACCGGTGGGCGAAACGGCTCGATGCCATCGGCAACGGCATGGCTGAACGGCACCCGGCCCGCGCCGGCTGGCACGCTTTCGATGTCCAGCCCGGCCTCAGCGTAAAACGGCGCCAGCAGCCGGCGCCAGGCGGCTTCACGCGCCGCGTCGGGCACGGGCGGCGTGTGGCAGAAAAAGTTGAGGTTCACCGGCCGCGTGGTGCCGGCTTGCAGCGCCAGCAGTTCGCGTGTGATCGCCTCGGGCGACAGCGTGGCGCAGGGCAGCGAGCCGAGTGCGCCGGCGTTGCAAACAGCGATCGCCAGCGCCGAGCCTTGCACGCCGGCCATGGGCGCCTGGATCAGCGGCAGTTCGGTCTGGAGCAGTTTGCAGAGGTTTTTCATGCGCCGCATTGTCCCGCTTGCGCGCCGCCCGCTGACCAAACCGGGGCTATTCTCTGGCTCTTTAACGGAGGCTTGCGATGCAGATACCGGTGAATCCCTTCAAACAAGCGCTGCGCGAGCAGCGCGCCCAAATCGGCCTGTGGCTGGGCGTGGGCGGCAGCACCGCGGTGGAAATTTGTGCCGGCGCGGGGTTCGACTGGCTGCTGATCGACGGCGAACACGCACCGCTGGGCGTGGCCGATGTGCAAACCCAGGCGCAGGTGATTGCCGGCTACCCGGCCAGCCACGCCATTGCCCGCGTGCCAGTGGCCGACCCGGTGCGCATCAAGCAATACCTTGACACAGGGGTGCAGACCCTGCTGGTGCCCATGGTCAACAGCGCCGAGCAGGCAGCGCTTTGTGTCAGCGCCTGCCGCTACCCGCAAGACGACGGCCTGGGCGGTGTGCGCGGCATGGCGGGTGCCCGCGCCTCGCGCTGGGGCCGCATCGCCGGCTACGCCACGGCTGCCAATGCCCAGGTCTGCCTGCTGGTGCAGGTGGAGACGCGCGAGGCGCTGGCCGACCTGGACGCCATCACCGGCACCTCGGGGGTGGATGGCGTGTTCATCGGCCCAGCCGATTTGTCTGCCTCCCTGGGGCATGTGGGTCGCCCCGACCATCCGGCGGTGCAAGCCGCGATCGAAGACGCTGTTGCGCGCATCCGACAGGCCGGCAAAGCGCCGGGCATTTTGTGTACCGACGAAACGCAGGCGCGTCACTACCTGGCGCTGGGGGCTTTGTTTGTGGCGGTGGGTCTGGACACCCAGATCCTGGCGCAGCAGACCCGCGCGCTGGCCCAGCGGTTCGGTGCGGCGGTTGGCGGTGGGCCTGCGCCTTCTGGCGTGTACTGACAGAACAACAAGAAACCCCGATGGCTTCTACCTTCAAGCGCGTGGCGATCGTCGGCGCGGGCGCCATTGGCGGCTGGATCGGTCTGCACCTGGCGCGTGCCGGTTGTCAGGTGAGCGCTCTCGCGCGCGGCAAAACACTGGCCGCGTTGCAGCGCGACGGCCTGCAATTGCGCTCGGGTAAAACACCGCTGCAAGCGCCGGTGACAGCGTCCCAAAACAGCGCCGAGCTGGGCGTGCAAGACCTGGTGGTTGTGGCGGTCAAGGCACCGGCGCTGGCCGGGGTGGCGCAGCAGATCGGCCCGCTGATTGGCCACCACACGGTGGTATTGACCGCGATGAACGGTGTGCCCTGGTGGTTTCTCGACGGCTTTGGTGGCGCACTGGCGGGCACCAACCTGGCGAGCGTCGATCCAGGCGGCCAGATCGCGCGCGACATCCCGGTGCGCCATGTGATCGGCGGCGTGGTACATGCCAGCTGTTCGCTCGACGCGCCCGGCGTGGTGCGTCACCACTTTGGCAACGGCCTGATCCTGGGCGAGCCCGCCGGTGGCGCCAGTGAGCGGATGGGCGCGCTGACCGCGTTGCTGCACCAGGCCGGTTTCAACGCCAGCGTCTCGCCACAGATCCAGAAAGACATTTGGTACAAGCTCTGGGGCAACATGACGGTGAACCCGGTCAGCGCTCTCACCGGCGCCACCACCGACCGCATCCTGGGCGATGAGCTGGTGTGCGGCTTCATCTCCAGCGTGATGCTGGAAGCCCGGGCCATCGGCGAGCGCCTGGGCATCCCGATCAACCAGCAGCCGGCCGACCGCCACGCTGTCACCCTCAAGCTCGGCGCGTTCAAAACCTCGATGTTGCAAGACGTGGCCGCCCGCAAGCCGCTGGAGATCGACGCTCTGGTGAGCGCTGTGCGCGAGCTCGGTCAGCTCACCGGCGTGGCAACCCCATTCACCGACGCCTTGCTGGGTTTGAGCCGGCTGCAAGCGCAGACGCTTGGCCTGTACCCGACGCCAGCGTAAACGCTGGCGGACAGCGGCAAAGGCTTGAAGGCAAGCGCAAAGGCCGCAGGCAGGCAGGCCACCGCGGCCAGCGCCGCCTGGCAAAGCTGAGCGGCGCGGCTTAGGGCGCTGGTTGTTCGGCGGTGCTGCGGCCCAGAAACAAATCGAAGCCGCGCTCGGCCTTGCTGCGCTGGCTTGGCTGCAAGCGAATACCGGGCCAGGCCTCGCCTGGCGGCACCGAGGCAAGGGTGCGGGCCAGGTCAAACAGCGCGTCCACTGGCCCGCTCAGCAGCTCCAGCTCCAGCTCCAGCAGTGCCTGCTGTTGGGCACCGTGGGGCGCACGGGCATCGGTGCTCACCGAGCCCTCGTCCAGCGCCAGCTCAATGCCCGCGCCAGCGTGATGGATCACCCAGCGCCGGCGCAAAAAATCGGTGCGAAACACTGGCACCAGCTGCCCGGCCAGCGCCACCAGGGTGGCGGCCAGCGCCGCGTCGTCCACCAGCGCTGCGAAGTCGAAGGCGCCGGGCCGCGTTGGCCCTTCCCACTCGTTGCGCCTTGACAGCCCGTCCACGCTGCTGCCGGCGGTTTTCACCGTGAGCAGCGTCTGGCGGCCAATGCGCCGCTCGCGCACCGCCATGCGCTGGCGCATCAGCGCCAACGCGGGCGTGTCGAAATAGGTGTTGCGCAGGGGCAGGCGTGCGGGCGCTTGTGCGCGCAGCAGCGGGTGCGCCAGCAGCCGCGCCCGATCGGCGGGCAGCAAGCTGAGCTTGAGTTCGGTTTCCAGGGCCATGAAGGGTCGCTTTCGGGTGGGGCCACTGAGTCTGCCACCAGCGCTGCGGCGCGGTCGCCTTGCGCCGGTCGGCGCGCAGCGGGTGGCCATAATCACAGCCAGCACGCCGGCGTTTTGCTGCGCCAACAGGGAACCCATGAGCCAGCTCCTCATCAACGACTACCTCAAGCAGCTTGATCTGATTCGCCGTGCCAGCGGCAGCCAGCGCGAAACCACCATGCGCGAAGCGTTCAAAGACCTGCTCAAGGCCTGGGGCCGGCAGCAGGGTCTGGTGTTCCTCGCCGAGTACCCGGTGAAGACAGCCACCAAGACCAACATCGCGCTCGACGGCGCGCTCTTGCACGAGCTGCGCATGCCGCTGGGCTACTGGGAAGCCAAAGACGCCGACGACGATCTCGACGCCGAGATCGCCAAGAAATTCAAAAAGGGCTACCCGCAAGACAACATCGTCTTCAGCGACGACACCCGCTTCGTGCTCTGGCAACACCGCCAGGAGGTGATGCGCTGCCAGGTTGACGACACCGCCGCGCTCGAAAAACTGCTGAAGCTCTTTTTCAGCTTCGAGCGGCCCGAGATCGCCGGCTTTCGCGCGGCGGTCGAGCAGTTCAAAACCGACCTGCCCGCTGTGCTCGGCGCGCTGCGCAACATGATCGAGCAGTCCCATGAAAGCAACGCCAGCTTCCGCGCCGCCGAAGACAAATTTCTGGTGCACGCGCAAGACGCCATCAACCCCGCGCTTACCGACGCCGACGTGCGCGAGATGCTGATCCAGCACATCCTGACCGAAGAAATCTTCGCCAAGGTGTTCGACGACAGCGACTTCCACCAACACAACAACGTGGCCCGCGAGCTCTACGCGCTGGAAGGCGCCTTCTTCACCGGCGCGCTCAAACGCCAGACGCTCAAGGGCCTGGAGAGCTACTACGCCGCGATTCGCGCCGCCGCCGCGCAGATCGCCAGCCACGGCGAGAAGCAGACCTTTCTGAAGGTCATCTACGAAAACTTCTACAAGGTCTACAACACCAAAGCCGCCGACCGCCTGGGCGTCGTCTACACGCCGGGCGAGATCGTGCGCTTCATGATCGACGGCGCCGACTGGCTGTGTGAAAAGCACTTCGGCAAGAACCTGATCGACAAAGATGTGAACATCCTCGACCCCGCCACCGGGACCGGCACCTACATCTGCGAGCTGTTGGAGCACTTTCGCGGCCAGCCCAAAAAGCTCGCCCACAAATACGCCCACGAGCTGCACGCCAACGAGGTCGCCATCCTCCCCTACTACGTGGCCAACCTCAACATCGAGGCCACATACGCCGCCATCACCGGCCAATACGCCGAGTTCCCCAACCTGTGCTTTGTGGACACGCTGGACAACGTGGGCCTGCACACCGCCGCGCGCGGCGCCACCGCCGAAATGTTTGGCAGCGTCAGTGAAGAAAACGTGGCCCGCATCAAGCGGCAAAACAGCCGTCGCATCAGCGTCGTCATCGGCAACCCGCCGTACAACGCGAATCAGGCGAACGAAAACGACAACAACAAAAACCGCGAATACCCGCAGATCGACGCCCGCATCAAGCAGACCTACATCGCCGAGAGCACGGCCCAAAAAACCAAGCTCTACGACATGTACGCCCGCTTCTTCCGCTGGGCCAGCGACCGGCTGGACGCCAACGGCATCCTGGCTTTCGTGACCAACCGCAGCTTCATCGAGAGCCGCACGTTTGATGGCTTTCGCAAGACGGTGGCGGGCGAGTTCAGCGAAATTTATGTGGTCGATCTGGGCGGCGACGTGCGCGCCAACCCCAAGCTCAGCGGCACCAAACACAACGTGTTCGGCATCCAGACCGGTGTGGCCATCAGCTTCATGGTGAAGCGCCAGCAAAGCACCAAAGACAAGCGGCCCGCCCGCGTGTTTTACGCGCGCCGCCCCGAGCTGGAAACCGCCGACGAAAAGCTCAGCTTCCTCGCCAGCCACCCGATGCGCGCGCTCGATTTCGACGAGGTCTCGCCCGACAAAAACGCCAACTGGGTGAACCTGACAAACAACGATTTTGAGACGCTGCTGCCGCTGGCGAGCAAGGAGACCAAGGCGGCGAAGAGCAGCCGAGATGTAAAGGCGATCTTCCGCAAGTTTTCGCTCGGCGTGGTCACCGCGCGCGACGAGTGGGTGTACGGAATGGATGCTGCGGAAGTAGCGAAAAAGGTCAGTTTCCTGATCGACGAATACAACGCGGAATGCCTGCGCTTGAAGGGCGCACTTCGCGCTCGAAAAGGGCTTGAAGATCGCATTGGATACCGCATCAAGTGGTCACGCGCGGTGAAAAACGACCTGAGTAAATCGGTCGCTTATCAATATGTTTCCGACTATCTGACGCAATCTGAGTACCGCCCGTTTGTCCGGCGCTCACTGTATTTCAGCAAGCAGCTGAACGAGATGCAGTATTTGCTTCGAGAGATTTTTGGCGTGGGGCAAGGCAGTCAGTGCATCGGAATTTCGGGCGTGCCTGCATCCAAGCCTTTCCAAGCACTGGCTTTGGCTTCCGTACCGAGCTACGATTTTTTGGAGAAGACCCAAACCCTCCCGATGTACCGCTATGAAATGGGTCAGCGGGTCGACAACATCACCGACTGGGCACTCAAGCAATTCACCGCCCACTACGCCGACGAAATTGGCCCAGGCAAGGCCGCCCGCAAGATCACCAAGCCCGCCATCTTTCACTACTGCTATGCGGTGCTGCACGACCCGCTGTACCGCGAGAAGTACGCGCAAAACCTCAAACGCGAATTCCCGCGAATCCCGTTCTACGCCGACTTCTGGTGCTGGGCCAACTGGGGCGAGCAACTCATGGCGTTGCACATCGGCTTTGATTCAGCCCCGCCCTTCGCGCTGACGCGCACCGACGAGCCCGACACACGCGCCCGCGCCGGCAGGCCAGCAGCCCAAGGCCCTGCTGCGCAGCGACCCAGCGGTCGCCAGCATCACGCTCGACTCAGAGACCACCCTGCGCGGCGTGCCGACGCAAGCCTGGGCCTACAAGCTCGGCAACCGCAGCGCCGTCGACTGGGTGCTGGATCAGCACAAAGAAAAGAGACCCAAAGACCCCACCATCCGCGAAAAATTCGACACCTACCGCTTCGCCGACCACAAGGAAAAAGTGCTGGACCTGCTCGCGCGCGTGACCACAGTCAGCGTGGAAACGGTGCGGATCACCGAGGCGATGAAGGGGGTGGCGCGGTGAAGCGTGAAGGGTGAAGGGTGCAGATCAAGCATCGCTGGCCTTGAGCTTTCCGCACCGCTGTTGTGTCCTTTTTCTCAAATGAGACATTTTCATTCTCATTTGAAAAGGAGCCGACCATGACCGTTCAAAGCGCAACACCCGCCCCGGGTTCCAAGGCAAAACCCATCAGGGCCTACCCAGCCGCCGCGCCAAGCGCGCCGCAGGGCGTGCGAGAGAAGAGGTTGGACGACGGGGTGTTGCGGTACGCGTCCAAACAGTTCGACGCCTTTATGCGCGCTATGCACACCGCGCCTCCCATGCAGTTGCTGGAGACAGAGCGCCACGGCGTGGACGCGGCCTTTTTGGCTGCCATGGCCGAGCGCATGGCGGTCTCTTATTCCTACCTGGCCGAGGCGCTGGGCATCGCCAAGGCCACTGCGGCGCGAAAGCTCGCCAACAACGAAAAACTCAACGGCGCTGCCGTGATGGGCCTGGCCCGCTTGCTGGCACTGGCCAGCGACATCGTGGCGGACAGCACCGCGCCAGAAGCGCAAAAGTTCGACACGGCCCAGTGGCTGGGCCAGTGGATCGAGCAGCCCCAACCGGCTTTGGGCGGTCGCAAGCCATCGGCGTTGCTTGACACGCCAACGGGTTTGGCCATGGTCACCAAATTGCTGGGGGCCATTCGCAGCGGGACTTACCAGTGAAGCTGTGGCGCATCGCCGCAGAAACCCGCCAATTCCCAGCCACCGATCTGAGCGGCAAGGGCGCAGCATGCAGCCCCGGCCGGTGGAACAGCGAGACCGAAGCGGTGCTGTACAGCGCCTCCACCATCGCTCTCGCTGTGCTGGAAACCGCTGCGCACATCAACGACGCCGGCTTGCCACTGGACCGGTATCTGGTCGAAATCGAAGTGCCCCCCGCTGTCTGGCGAGCGCGCATCACGCTCGCTGCCCACAAGCTGCCACCGCAGTGGGACGCCATTGCGGCGGGCATGGCGAGCGCGTCGCTCGGCAGCGCGTGGCTGGCCGATCAGAAGTCAGCCCTTCTGCTGGTGCCATCGGTCATCGTCCCGGAGGAATATGCGGTGCTCATCAATCTGGCACACCCGCGGGCGTCTGCGATCAGCTCAAGGGTGGTTCGGAAGTTGGAATACAACCGGCTGTTTAGGCGTTGAAGAGGGGTTGGCTTCAACGCACCTGCGGTCGCGCTGGCGAGCCGCAGCGCCGACCCCCGCTCCCGGTAACGGGGATCGAAATGCTGGTGTTGACGGCGGTCGCTCAGTCGGGCTTGGCTAACTTGCCCAACAACCGCGCCAGGTACTTCCCCGTGTGGCTGGACTCGTTGGCCGCGAGCACCTCGGGCGTGCCGATGCCCACCACCATGCCGCCGCCGGCGCCGCCCTCAGGCCCCATGTCGATCAGCCAGTCGGCGGTTTTGATGACGTCGAGGTTGTGCTCGATCACCACGATGGTGTTGCCCGCATCGCGCAGCTGGTGCAAGACCTGCAGCAGCAGCTCGATGTCGGCGAAGTGCAGGCCGGTGGTGGGCTCATCCAGGATGTAGAGCGTGCGGCCGGTGTCGCGTTTGCTGAGCTCCAGCGCAAGCTTTACCCGCTGGGCCTCGCCGCCGGAGAGCGTGGTGGCGCTTTGGCCGAGCTGGATGTAGGTGAGGCCGACATCCATCAGGGTTTGCAGCTTGCGGTGCAGGGTGGGCACGGCGCCGAAGAACGCGTAAGCCTGCTCGACCGTCATGTCGAGAATCTGCGCGATGTTTTTGCCCTTGTATTGCACGTCCAGGGTTTCGCGGTTGTAGCGCTTGCCGTGGCAGACCTCGCAGGGCACATACACATCGGGCAGAAAGTGCATTTCCACCTTCACCACGCCGTCGCCCTGGCAGGCCTCGCAGCGGCCACCGGCGACGTTGAAACTGAAGCGGCCCGGGCCGTAGCCGCGTTCGCGCGCGGCGGGCACCTCGGCCATGATCTCGCGGATGCTGGTGAACAGGCCGGTGTAGGTGGCCGGGTTGCTGCGCGGCGTGCGCCCGATCGGCGATTGATCGACGTTGATGACCTTGTCGAAATGCTCGATGCCTTCGATCGCAATGTGCTCGGCCGGCTCGTCGTGCGCGCGGTACAGCGTGCGCGCCACAGCGGCGTAAAGCGTGTCGTTGACCAGGGTGGATTTGCCGGAGCCCGAGACACCGGTGACACAGGTCAGGAGGCCGACCGGAAAGGCCGCGCTCACGTTTTTCAGGTTGTGGCCGGTGGCGCCGATGACGCGAATCTCTTGTAGCGTGCCCAGGCTGGCGATGTGCGCTGCTTCGCGCGCGGCGCGGCGCTCGGCGGCAGGGCTGGGCGCAAAGCGGGGTTTGCCGGTGGGTGCGAAGGTTTTGGGCGCCACCACCGGTAGCCAGGGCGTGCGCCGGGTGGGCAGTGCGATCTCGCGCCTGCCGCTCAGGTACTCGCCTGTGAGCGAACCGGGCGTGGCCATCACCTCGGCGCAGGTGCCCTGCGCCATCACATGACCGCCGTGGACCCCGGCGCCTGGGCCCATGTCCACCACGTGGTCGGCGGCGCGGATCATGTCTTCATCGTGCTCCACCACCAGCACCGTGTTGCCCAGGTCGCGCAGGTGTTTGAGGGTTTCGATCAAGCGGTCGTTGTCGCGCTGGTGCAGGCCAATGCTGGGCTCATCGAGCACATACATCACGCCGGTCAGGCCGCTGCCGATCTGGCTCGCCAGGCGAATGCGCTGCGCCTCGCCACCAGAGAGCGTGTCGGCGCTGCGGTCCAGGCTGAGGTAGTTTAGACCGACGTCGTTCAGGAATTTCAGGCGCTGACGAATTTCGTTGATGACGCGCGCGGCGATGTCGCCCTTGGCGCCGCGCAGGTGCAACGCGCTGAAATAGGCCAGCGATTCGCCCAGCGTGATGTGGCTGATCTTGTAGATCGGCTGGCGCTGCGTGCCTTCGCCGACGAACACGTGGCGTGCTTCCCTGCGCAGCCGCGTGCCGTGGCAATCGGGGCAGGGCTGGGTGGCGCGGTAGCGCGACAGCTCTTCGCGCACATGAGAGGAATCGGTCTCGCGGTGGCGGCGCTCGAAATTGCGGATGATGCCCTCGAAAGGGTGTTTTTTGCCCATCTTTTTGCCCGCGCGCTCGCCCGATTCAAGCGCGTAGCTGAACCTGATCTCTTCCTCGCCCGAGCCGTAAAGCAGCACCTGTTGCACCGCATCGGGAAGCGACTCCCAGGGCGCTTCGGCGTCGAATTTGTAGTGGGCCGCCAGGCTCTCAATCATGGCGAAGTAGTAACCGTTGCGCCGGTCCCAGCCCTTGATAGCGCCGCTGGCCAGACTCAGCGTGGGGAAGGCCACCACGCGCGCCGGGTCGAATACCTCGGTGTGGCCCAGGCCGTCGCAGCTTGGACAGGCGCCCATGGGCGAGTTGAAGGAGAACAAGCGCGGCTCCATCTCGCCCACGCTGTGGCTGCAAACCGGGCAGGCGAACTTGGCCGAAAAACCCATCTCGGTGCCGGTGTCCATGTCGACCGTGAGGGCACGGCCTTCGGCCAGCCGCAAGGCGGCTTCAAAACTTTCAGCGAGACGCTGGCGAAGTGGGTTGACCTCGTCGTCTTCGCCCTGCACGCGCACCTTGATGCGGTCGATCACCACGTCGATGTTGTGCTTTTCGGTCTTCTTCAGCGCCGGCAGATTCTCGGCCTCCACCACCACGCCATTGAGCCGAAAGCGCACATAGCCCTGCGCCTGCATGTCGGCAAACAGATCGAGGAACTCGCCCTTTTTCTCGCGCGCCACAGGGGCAACGATCATCAGCCGCGTGCCCTCGGGCATGGCGAGCACCGTGTCCACCATCTGCGCCACGCTTTGCGCGGCCAGCGGCAGGTCGTGCTCGGGGCAATACGGCGTGCCAGCGCGGGCGTACAGGAGGCGCAGGTAGTCATGAATTTCGGTCACGGTGCCGACCGTGGAGCGCGGGTTGTGGCTGGTGGCTTTCTGCTCAATCGCAATCGCCGGCGACAGGCCTTCGATCAGGTCGACATCGGGTTTGTCCATCAGCTGCAAAAACTGCCGCGCGTAGGCTGAGAGGCTTTCCACATAGCGGCGCTGGCCTTCGGCGTACAGCGTGTCAAACGCCAGGCTCGATTTGCCCGAACCAGACAGACCGGTGATGACCACCAGCGCGTGTTTCGGCAGGTCGAGGTCGATGTTTTTCAGGTTGTGCGTGCGCGCGCCTCGCACCGAGAGGGTGGCATTGGCGCGGGCGGCGGCCTGGGCCGCGCGGCTGGGCTCTGGGGCGGGCGGGGACTGCGAGGCGGGGGAGAGTGGCAGGGAAATCACAACAAATCGCCGGCATCACCGGCGCCAGAAAGACAACCCAACATGATAAAGCGCGCTCCGGAGCGCCGCAGTGCCGTCCATGGTGAGCCCGCCGGCGCATCTGTACGCGCGGTTGCCTCGCGCACAATACGGGGTTTCTTTGAGCTTGTTGGTGCCGTCTCTGTGTCCGCCCTGAACCCCGCGCCCGCCACTTCCCCCGCCGCCGCCCCGAGTGCCGCAGCTGCCGCGCGCATGACGTCGGGCGAGCGGCGCGCCAGTTTTTCGCTGGCCTCGATTTACGCGCTGCGCATGCTGGGCCTGTTCCTGGTGCTACCGGTGTTTGTGCTGGAGGCGCACAACTACCCCGGCGGCGACAACCCGGCTCTGGTCGGGCTGGCGATGGGCATTTACGGCCTTACCCAGGCGATGCTGCAAATCCCGCTGGGCCTGGCCTCGGACCGGGTGGGCCGCAAGCCGGTGATTCTGGCGGGGCTGGCGCTGTTTGCGATCGGCAGCATGGTGGCGGCCTGCGCGCCCAGTCTCACCTGGCTGGTGATCGGCCGGGCGGTGCAGGGCGCAGGCGCGATCTCAGCCGCTGTCACCGCGCTGCTGGCCGACCTCACACGCGATCAGGTGCGCACCAAATCGATGGCGCTGGTCGGCGTCAGCATCGCGCTGATGTTTGCGCTTTCGCTGGTCATAGCGCCAGCGCTGGTGCCCCACATCGGCCTGGCTGGCCTGTTCTGGATCACCTGTGGGCTGGCGCTCGCTGGCATGGCGGTGGTGGTGTGGGTGGTGCCGCCCGAGCCGGCGCAGCATGTGGTGACCAGCCGAAGCGGGTTGCGCGAGGTGCTGGCCAATGCCGAGCTGCTGCGGGTTGACCTGGGTGTGTTTGTGCTGCATGCGGTGCAGATCGCGATGTGGATGTCGGTGCCGACGCTGCTGCGCGAGGCGGGCTTACAGACTGCGCAGCAGTGGCATGTGTACCTGCCGGCGGTGGCGGGCTCGTTGCTTGTGATGGGCGGTTTTCTGTTCCGGCTGGAGCGCATGGGGTATTTCCGCGCGGTGTACCTGGGCACGATCGGGTTGGTGGCACTGGTGCAGCTGGGCTTTGTGTTGAGCGTGGGCTCGACGCCCAGTGTGTGGACCGTGGGTCTGCTGCTCGGGCTGTACTTTCTGGGCTTCAATACCCAGGAGGCCAGCCAGCCCAGCCTGGTTTCGCGGCTTGCCAAGTCACGCCAGCGCGGTGCGGCGCTCGGCGTTTACAGCACGCTGATGTCGCTCGGCATTTTTGCGGGTGGTACCTTGGGTGGCCTGGCGCTCAAGGCCTGGGGCAGCCAAGGCATTTTTCTTTGCAGCGCCGCGCTTATGGCGGTGTGGCTGGTGCTGGCCTGGCCGATGAAGCCAGCGGCTGCAGGCGAATGATTCCGGGCCAACCAAAACCCAACGGACACGGCTCGCCAGGTCATCGATCGCCCACCGGCGCGGATGGTGGCTTTGGTGGTGCTGGCGGCGCACCACCTTTTTCGGGCGTTGCCTCGCCCATGGCTGGTAGGATATCTGGCGGTGTTTCCACGCTTTGCACAGGCGCACCAGCGGCCTGCGCCGCATTGATCATGAGCGTCGAGAGCGTGGGGTAGAGCGGGCGGCTGATCAGCCGTGAAATCAGGCTGGCCAGCATGGCCGCAGCCATCAGGCTGAGCACCATGGCGCGGCCGTCCACCATCTCCATCACGATGATGAACGAGGTCAACGGCGCCTGGGTGGTGGCGGCGAGAAAGCTTGCCATGCCAAGCGCGATCAGGATCGGCGCCAGCCTGCGCGCGTCTTCGCCCAGAAAGAGCTGCGCCACGTCGTTGCCCACACTGGCTCCAATGGACAGCGAGGGCGCAAAAATGCCCGCCGGCACGCCGCTCCAGGCGGTGAGCCAGGTGGCGACAAGCTTGAGCAGGGTGTAGAGGCGCGACAGCTCGGCGTTGCCGGCCAGCATGTTTTTCACCTCGGTGGCGCCCGCGCCAAAGGTGGCGCCGCCCGTGACCATGCCGATGACCGCCACCGCCAGACCGATGGCGGCCGCAAAGCGCACCGGATAAGCGCGCCGGTAGGCGCTGAAGCGGTCGGGCATGCCCTCAATGGAGGCCGCCAGCAGGCGAGAAAACAGCCCACCCAGCACGCCACACAGCAAGGCCACCGCCACGCCTGGGAAAAACACACCCCAGCTCAGGCGCGGCACCGCGATCGAGCCGAAATAGGTCAGGTTGCCGAAAAAGGAAATACTCACCAAGCCAGCCAGCACGATGGCCGAAATGATGACGCCGTTGGTGCGCGAATCCATCCGCTTGGACAGCTCTTCAATCGCAAACACCACACCGGCCAGCGGCGCGTTGAAGGCGGCCGCGATGCCGGCGGCGCCACCAGCCACCAGCAGCGCGTGGTCGTTCATGGCCGAGCCTGGGCGCAACCAGCGCCGCGCGTCGTGCATCACCCCGGCGGCCACCTGCACCGACGGCCCCTCGCGCCCGGCCGACAAGCCCGCCAGCAGACTCGCCGAGCCCAACACCATCTTGGCCAGGGTGAGTTTGAGCGAGACAAATTGGCGGCGCATGGCGCTGTCGACCTGCGGATCGAGCGCCGAGATCACCTGCGGAATGCCCGAGCCGGCGGCGCCTGGGAAGTAGCGCCGGGTGCACCAGACGATGGCAGCAGTCAGCGCCGGTGTCCAGATCAGCACCGCCCACGGTGCAACCTCGCGCAGGTGAATGAACCATTCAAAAGCGGTTTCGCTCATCATGGTGAAGGCCACCACAAACAAACCGGCGAGCACCGCGTAGATCAGCACGATGCTGCGGTCGAACCAAGCGCGTCCGTCAGACAGTTCGTCCTGCAGGTTTTGTAAAAAATTCGGTTCGCGATTCATGGCGGAGCAGGTCATTGTGGCATCCCCTCGGGATGGCGCGCCGCACAGGCCTTGCGGCACAATTGGTGGCATTGCACCCAGCGCACCCGCGCCATCTTCTTGCCCATCCAAGGAAATTCCCATGGCCTCCGTCAACAAAGTCATCCTCGTCGGCAACTGCGGTCGCGACCCCGAAGTCCGTTACCTGCCCTCAGGCCAGGCAGTGGCCAACGTCAGCGTGGCCACCTCCAGCCGCCGCAAGGACAAGAACAGCGGCGAGATGATCGAAGACACCCAGTGGCACCGCGTCACCTTCTACGACCGGCTGGCCGAGATTGCTGGCGAGTACGTGAAGAAGGGCCGCCCGATCTACGTCGAAGGGCGTCTGAAATACGGCACCTATGTGGACAAGACCACCGGCGTTGAGAAGAACACGGTTGACATCATCGCCACCGAAATGCAGCTGCTCGGCGGCCGCGAAGGCATGGGGGGTGGCGAGGAGGGCGGTGGCGGTGGCGGCTACTCGCGCCCTGCCGCAGCGGCGCCGCGCGCGCCTGCACCAGCCGCTCGCCAAGCCCCGGCGCCCGCAACGGCGCGCCCATCCAGCGGCTTTGACGACATGGACGACGACATCCCTTTTTAAGAACGTTCCCCATGGCGAAGGCCGCGCTCGGCAGGCGCGGCGCCCGACCCGCCCAGCTTTGGCTCGGCGGGTTTTTTCTTACGCTGGGGATCTTGCGGCGGTTATCGCGAGCAGCGCCACTGGCGGCACAATGCATTCATGTCAACCCCCACCGCGCCCTCTCGCCCGCTGCCACCCGACGATGCCTTGCGCATTGAGCTGCACAACGAGGTGCATGCTCGCCCGCCTGCGCGCATTCGCCTGCCGGCGCTGGTGGTGTTTGTGGCGGTGTTCAACGAGGGCGTCACGCGCGCCCAGGAGTGCGAGCATCTGCGCCGCCTGCCCGAGCAAGATGGCCTGGTACCAGCCGATCTGCAGGGCAATTTCCTACGGCTTCGGCTGCCTGGCTGCACCCTAAAATGGGAGCGCCACACCGAATTCAGCCGCTATTTTCTGGTGCAAGCCCTGCCCGAGGGGGCAGCTTTGGGCGCGTGCGATCCCGAGCTTCTTTCGCACCTGGTGCTGCCCCCCGACTGGCTGGCCGCGATCCCTGGGCGCACCCTGGCCGCCATCAATCTCGCGATGCTGCATGGCGATCTCAACGAACCCCAGAAAACGCTGGCGCTTGCCCGCACCTGGCTGGGTGAGCACGCCGTGGTGGCCTCGCAGATGGGCAACAACGGCCACTCCCTTGTGGCGACCGACTTCATGCTGCGTGAGAACGGTTTTGAGCGGATGCTGGTGGTCGCGCCAGCCGACACCACCGAAACCCGCGCTGGCCGGGTGTCGCAGCGCCTCTTGGAGATCGAGACCTACCGACTGATGGCCCTGCGCGGCCTGCCGGTGGCCAAGCAGCTCGGCCCCTTGCTGTCAGAGAGCGAGCGCCAGCTAGCAAACATCACCGCCCAGATGGAGAACAAAAGCGCCACCGATGAGGAGTTGCTCGGCACCCTGGTGGCACTGGCTGCGGGTGTGGAGCGCGCCACCTCCGAGCACGCTTACCGCTTCTCCGCCACACGCGCTTATGACACCCTGGTGGCGCAGCGCATCGCCGAGCTGCGCGAGCGCCCGATTCCCGGCACCCAGACCGTCGGTGAGTTCATGCAGCGTCGGCTGTCGCCCGCGATCGCCACGGTGGCGGCCACCAGTCAGCGACTGGCCTCGCTGTCCGAGCGCATCAGCCGCGCCAGCGCCTTGCTGCGCACGCGGGTTGACATCGCCACCGAAGCGCAGAACCAGCAGCTGCTGGAAAAACTCACCCGCGGCCAAGCGCTGCAGCTGCGCCTGCAGGCCACGGTGGAAGGCCTGTCGATCGCGGCCATCTCGTACTACGTGGTGAGTCTGCTGTATTACGGCATCAAGGCGGTCAAGGCCGGTGGCGCGCCGATCAACGCCGAGGTTGCCACCGGCGCGGCGATCCCGCTGGTGTTGGGGGCGGTCTGGTACACCACGCGGCGCATTCACAAAAAACTGCGCGCCAGGGGGTAGGCCAGCGCCAACGTGCCGCAGCGGTGGACAAGCCGCTGCCCGCAGACCGAGGTCTTCCAGGCAGCCAGTGGCCAGCTCCGAAACAGCGCTGTCGGTGGCTCACAGCATGCCAGTTGACGGGGCGGCAGGCTGCACAGAGGCGCCAACGGTTGAGAAATCTCAAGGACAGGGCTGTTTTGCTGGCGCAGGCTGCTTCGTTGATCTGCGCACCGCACACAGCCGGTTTCATTTCACCGGTTGGTGGATTTGTCCGCTGACGCCTGGGCCCAAGCCTGCTCTTTCTCACCCCACCCGTACCCGCTTTCAACCGTTTTTACACAGGGAACACCCCACGGGGCAACTGCTTTTTCAGAGAAGCTCCCAGTCACTGGGGTCGATATCGGCAAGTCCGAGACGCGCCACACCAGCGCCGCCGAGATCGCCAACTTTTTCAAGGCTTGCATCGCCGACACGTCGCGCGTGGGCTTTATTGCCACCTTCAACCACCTGGCCCACACGAAGGCCATTGGCGGCGAAATTGCGCCTGAGATCCGCGCCGCGATCAAGGTGCTGTTGTGCTGCGGCCACGCCCTGCCCAACCCGCAGGTGCTGGCGGCGCACCTGTGCTCGATCGGCATCGCCGACATGGGCGACCGCTTCGTGGGCAGCGTCATGGACGCGCCCATGACGCCCGCCAGCGAGGCGATGCAGGCCTGGACCCTGGCGCTGCGCAACGCCTGAACCGCACAACGCAAAAAAGAAGAAGCCTTCAAGTGATCGTGATCGTGGTCGCTGTCGTGGCTGATGTCGGTACGGAAAAACCTTGCCTGGGGCGTGCCGGTGGCCATGCTGCAGGGCGTGCTGTTTGGACACGCGACCGACCTGGCGTTCCTGCCGCTGGGCTTTCTCGTGGTCTGTCCCATGGTGGCGACGATGCACCTGCGCGAGCCGGTTAAGCCCGGCGGCAACCGCTTGCAGGGCGTCACGCTGGCGATCAACTTCGTGCGCATGCCGGCGATTGGCTGCGGCATTGGCCGGCTGTTTTTTGCCGAGCAACCGCTGGTGCGCCTCGCGCCTTTGCTCACCGCGTTGCTGCCGACCTCGGGCATGACGATTTCCTGGACCGGCTTTGCCATGGGCAACGTGCCCGCTGGGATGAAGATGGCGGTAGTGGCCCAATGGCCGGCGTGCTGTTCACGCCCCCTACCTGAAGGCGCTGCTCGGCGCGGTGGTTGACATCCCCATGCTGCAGGTGCAGCGCAGATTCTGCCGGTCGTTTTTCTGCCGCTGATGCTGGGCAACATCACGCAGCGGGTGCTGATCGCGCGCCACAGCGAGCCCCGCTTCAATGGCCCCCACAAGCCGAAGTGACCGCTGTCCTCCACGCTCGGTGTGCTGGGCATCGTGTTCTTGTCGATGGTGCTCAAGTCGCAAGCTGTTGTCAGCCAGCCAGCCCGCGCTGCCGCTGCTGCAGTACCTGTTGCCGCTGGTGCTGATGTACGCGCTCAACTTTGGGACCAGCACGCTGGTGGCCAAGGCCCTGTTTGCGCGTGGCGCCGCAATTTCGTTGGTGTGTGGCGCCGTCACGCGAAATCTCTCGACCTTGCTTGCCATTGCCATTGGCATATTTGGCAAAAAAGGGTCGACGGCGCGCTGGTGATTGCGCTGGCCTGCAGGCTGCAGATGCAGGCTGCTGCCTGGTGCGTCAAGCTCACCGACCAATTGTTTGGCGCGCCGCCCCCAGCCGACAAGCCCGCCTGAAAGAAACCCCGATGGACGTCACAACGCCCACCGCTCCCTACAACGCTCTTGGGGGGGGGTGCTGACGGTCTACACCGCTTGGTTGATCGCTTTTGCGCGCTGGCACACCGAATTGACCGAAGCCAATGCGGTGTGCCAGCGTCAGCCCGAGAGCCTGTTTGACTGTCCCTCTGGCTGGTTCGGCGGCGCGTCGCTTCACATCGCAAAAAAGGAGCACCCGTGCTTGTGGATGCGCTCGCGCGGCCCCACGACCTGGGGTCGCGCGAGTGCGACGAGGGGATGCTGTGCATGACGCAAGCCCTGGCCGAGCCGGTGAATCGGCCGGTTTGACAGCGGCCACGCCCGGCATCAGGTCGCCGGCTTTGAGGCCGGTGTTAAGCAGGTACAGCGCGCGCACCTTCACCGCGGCACCGTTCTTGATCAGGCCTTGCCGCATTTGCTGCGTTGTCCCATCGCGCGGCTTGGGTTTGGGCGTCTTTTTGCCCACCACCGCCATATCGGCTGCCGCGTCGACAGCAACACCCGCACCGTCACTTTTTGCTCCAGCGCCTGAGCGGCCAGCACCACACCCGCGCCCCGTGCCATGGGACCAGCCCTGTCATTGTTGACGCACAGCTCTTGCGTTTGCGCTTGTGCCGCACCGGCCCCCAACAAAACGGCGTCATCCAGGGTGATCGGATTTTTCATGTCAAGTCTCCATGACGGTGGTGGTTGAACCCGATTTTTCTCATACCCCAACTGGTATCCCGAAGCCTACTTTTTCACAGATTTTCTGGCGGATTTACAGCAAGTCCCCCAGCCCCGCAGCAGCACTGGCACCGATCCGGGCCTGTTGCCGCTTCAGAGCGACCTGGTGGCCGTGGTGCCATTGCACCATCTTGTAGCCTCGCTGGTGCACCCGGCCAAGCCCTCAGCGGTCTTGAGCGGCAGCACGATCAGGTCGCAACCAGGCGTCCAGCCCTCGGGCCTGGCGATCGCATGTTGGTCGCTGGTCTGCATGGCTTGCAGCAGCCGCGCAAACCCGGCGATAAAGCGGCTGTTGCTCTTCGGGTGATGGGCCATTGCGCGCAGGATGCGCCTGGGATCAACGAACAAGGTGGCGCGCACCGCTTGCGTGCCAGCGGCACCGGGATGCACCATGCTGTTTGCACGGGCCATGTCCATCTTGATGTCCTCGATGATCGGAAAGCCGATCTCGACACCAAACTTTTCCTTGGTGATCTGTGTCCAGGCCAGCTGCTCTTACAGGCGGTCGATCGACCGGCCCAGCAGCCCGCAGTTCATGCTGCGAGAGGTGTTGGCGTGCTTTGAAAGCCGATGAATTCGGTGGCGCACAACAGCGCGAAATCGGTCGGGTGCTGGAACAGGACCCGCCACCTGCCTTCGCAACCACCCAGGCTGCGGTCGCTTTGGGGTCTTGGCGTGGAAGGCGGGCGCGGCTTCGTCGAGCTGCGCAAACGTGGCGGCGGCGGTGGTTGGGTTGATGAAAACTTCGGTTGGGTACAAAAACCAACCGACAACCTCCGTGTCTGGGGCCAGGCGCGTCGAGCGCTTGCGACAGGTCAGGTGCTCGCTGGGCAATGCCAATCGCACCAACAGCCACACCGGCCGGCCAAGAGGAAGCACGACGTGTCGCTTGGCGAGTTGGGGCAAGCTGACCGGCTGACGGACCGCATCTTTGCGCCCAATGGCCTGCCCGACCTGCAAAGCTCGGGCTGGCTCGACATAGAAGAAGACACGTCCGAACTGCCGACCGGCGACCACGCACTGGAGCGCGGCGAGCAAGACGCCATCAAGGCCGGTATTGCCTGCAGCGAAAGCGTGCACGCTGTTATCCGGCACGGCCTGCTGCTGCCAGACACCCGACAACGCCGAATGGCCTGTGGACACCCTGAGGAGGCAGCTTGAGCTGGTCCACGAGCGTTGCAGCATGGCGCCTGTGGGTCGCCGAAGGCGGTGCGCCGCGCCTCCAGATTCCCTTTGAAAAAGTCATCACCGTTGCACCGGCGGTGCACTGCTTGGTGCCCGCTCGCCTCAAACCACAGATTTAGAATGCTCCATCACTTTTCGCACGACAGAAGCGGCAACCGCCAGGAGACACGGCCATGAGCGACAACATCCCAGAAAACAAAAGCGCTGAGTTGAAGCGCGCCGCCCTCGAATACCACGAGTTTCCGACCCCAGGCAAGGTGTCGATCGCGCCCACCAAGCAGCTCACCAACCAGCGCGACCTGGCGCTGGCTTACTCGCCCGGCGTGGCCGCGCCCTGTGAAGAAATCGTGGCCGACCCGAATGCTGCTTTCAAGTACACCAGCCGCGGCAACCTGGTGGGGGTGATCACCAATGGCACCGCTGTGCTGGGCTTGGGCGACATCGGTCCGCTGGCCGCCAAGCCGGTGATGGAAGGCAAGGCGGTGCTGTTCAAGAAATTCGCCGGTATCGATGTGTTCGACATCGAGATCAACGAGAAGGACCCCGACAAGCTGGTCGAGATCATCGCCTCGCTGGAACCCACGTTCGGCGGCATCAACTTGGAAGACATCAAGGCACCCGACTGTTTCTACGTCGAACGCAAGCTGCGCGAACGCATGAAGATTCCGGTGTTCCACGACGACCAGCATGGCACGGCGATCGTGGTGGGTGCGGCCATCTTCAACGGCCTGAAAGTGGCGGGTAAAGACCCGAAAACCATCAAGCTGGTGACCTCGGGCGCAGGCGCTGCGGCCTTGGCCTGCCTGGGCCTGCTGGTCAAACTTGGTATTGCGCGCGAAAACATCTGGGTCACCGACCTCGCCGGCGTCGTGTACCAAGGCCGTACCGAGCTGATGGACCAAGACAAGATCCAGTTTGCGCAAGCCACCGAACACCGCAACCTGGTGCAGGTGATTGCCGGCGCCGATGTGTTTCTCGGCCTGTCAGCTGGTGGTGTGCTCAAGCCAGACATGGTGGCCAGCATGGCCGCCAAGCCGCTGATTTTTGCGTTGGCCAACCCCAACCCCGAGATTCAGCCCGAAGAGGTGAAGGCGGTGCGCAGCGACGCCATCATCGCCACCGGTCGCAGCGATTATCCCAACCAGGTCAACAACGTCCTGTGTTTTCCCTATATTTTTCGCGGTGCCCTCGATGCCGGCGCCTCCACCATCACCGATGAGATGGAGATCGCTGCGGTGCACGCCATCGCCGAGCTGGCTCAGGCCGAGCAAAGCGAGGTGGTGGCTGCGGCATACGCCGGTGAGCAGCTGGCATTCGGCCCCGAGTACCTGATCCCCAAGCCCTTCGATCCGCGCCTGATGATGAAGATTGCACCTGCGGTGGCGCAGGCAGCGGCCGACAGCGGCGTGGCGCTGCGCCCGATTGCCGATATGGACGCCTACCGTGAGCGGCTGCAAAGCTTTGTGCTCGCCTCGGGCACCATCATGAAGCCCATCTATGCAGCGGTCAAACTGGCACAAACCAAGCGCGTTGCCTATGCCGAAGGCGAAGAAGAACGTGTGCTGCGCGCCTGCCAGATCGTGGTCGACGAAGGCCTGGCACGGCCAACGCTGATTGGCCGCCCAGCCATCATTGCGCAGCGCATCAAGAAGTTTGGCCTGCGCCTCACCGAGGAGCTGGACTATGACGTGGTCAACGTCGAGCAGGACCACCGCTACCGCGATTTCTGGCAGACCTACCACCAGATGACCGAGCGCAAGGGCGTAACCGTCCAGCTGGCCAAGATCGAGATGCGCCGCCGGCTCACCCTGATCGGCGCCATGCTGCTGCACAAAGGCGAGGTTGATGGCCTGATCTGCGGCACCTGGGGCGGCACCCACAACCACCTCGAATACATCGACCAGGTGATCGGCAAGCGGGCTGGCGGCAGCCAGCGCACGGAGCAAGACGTGCGGGCTTATGCCTGCATGAATGGCCTCATGCTACCCGGTCGCCAGGTATTCCTGGTGGACACCCACGTTAACTACGACCCGAGCGCCGAAGAGCTGTGCGAAATCACGGTGATGGCGGCCGAGGAAATGCTGCGCTTTGGCCTCACGCCGAAGGCCGCCTTGCTGTCCCATTCCAACTTCGGCTCCAGCAACCAACCCACCGCCATCAAGATGCGCCGCACGCTGGAGCTGCTGCGCCAACAGGCGCCTTGGCTGGAAGCGGACGGCGAGATGCATGGCGATGTGGCGCTGGACGCCACCGCCCGGGCTGCCCTGATGCCACGCTCCAGCCTGCAGGGGGACGCCAACCTGCTGGTGTTGCCCAACATCGACGCCGCCAACATCGCCTACAACCTTCTCAAAACCGCAGCCGGTGGCAACATCGCGATTGGCCCAGTGTTGCTGGGAGTTGCCAAACCGGTACACATCCTCACCGCCAGCGCCACCGTGCGCCGCATCGTGAACATGACCGCCCTGACCGTGGCCCAGGCCAACACCACACGCTGACAAGCTTGGAAGTAAGCAAGCGCCAACTTATCCGGCTGCGGTGACTGCGCTGGCTGCCTGAAAGATCGACCACTGCTTGCTTTTTGGCAGCGGTTCGGGCACAATCTTGCCCTGATGTTTCAGGGTTAACCCGCCTTTAAAGTGATTGGATTTCCTGGAAAACCCGAGGTTCGAAAGCCCCACAAGGTGGGTGAATTCGCACCAAGAACGGGGGATCTGATGGGTCTGAGGCAGGTCCTGGACGGCGAAAGTTGGGGCAGTCGTGTCGTCGCATGTGCTCTGCTCGTGGCACGGTCTCGAAAGCTGTTGTGATGCGAAGAAGATGAAATGGTTTTCCGCAATCGCGAGCGCCTTGTGTCCAGTCAGACGTGGGGCCACTGCTCTTGATACACGACATTCAGCCCAGGCTAGGGCTAACGTGAAACAGCCGGACTGGGCGCGGCGGGTGACAGTCCTGGCAACCTGATGCATGTTTTTTACACCAAGGACTGAGACAGCAGCCTTCGGCTAATTTTGCTGTGCCCCTTGGCAGCCGTTTTGAATTTTTAACTTTTTTAGAAAGAGACGTGGAAATGGATACGCCGCTTCGTAACGTACGCCCCAATATCGTGCAATCGATTCGTGCCTATGGCGTGAAAGAATTGCAGGGCGCCGCGGATCAGTTGGGACATCAATTCCTGCACGCCAATCTCGCCAAGGCGCAAAGCAAGCAAGAGGTGCTTGAGCTGATCGCTGCGCAATGCGCGCTGCCATCGCACGTCGGCAAAAATTTCGACGCGCTGTTTGACTGCCTGACCGAGGTGGTGCAGAAGGTGGGCCCACAGACTGGTTTTATCGTTGTGTTGGAGCATGTCCCGGCCCATGCGAAGTTCGACAAAGAAGTGCGTGAGCAGCTGCTCGATATCTTCCGCGATGCCTCCGATTACTGGAGCGACCGCAAGATCCCGTTTCGCTGCTTTTACTCATTCTCGGTCGCGCGCACCCCCAAAGGCGAGGAGCCGATCGAGGTGCAAAGCGAGGAACGCATGCCGACCGACAAATTGCTCGACGTGAGTCCGATGGCGCTGCGCATGAGCAGCCCATTCAATGCGGGCTACTGGTTGAACGCAGTCTGATCGACCCGCTGCTGCAGACTGGAAAAGCCAGTTCTGCGGCAAAGCGGGTCGACGCCAGCCTGATTGAAAGCCGCTGCAATCGCAGCGGCTTTTTCACGCCTGCGCAGTCTGTACGTCTTGCACCAGGGCCACGTACTCGCTGACCGGTACCTCCTCGGCGCGGCGTTGCAGGTCAAACTCGCCGCCGAATGCGCGCGCGTCCAGCCACTTGCCCAAGGTGTTGCGCAAAATTTTGCGCCGCTGGCTGAAGGCGGTCTGCACCAGCTCGCCATAGAGCTTCAAATTGATCGCTGGTGGGTTGGCCAGCGGCACCATGCGCACGATGGCACTGTCCACCCGCGGCGGTGGATCGAAGCTCTCGGGTGGTACGAAGAGCACATTGTTCATCGTGTAGCGCCACTGCAGCATCACGCTCAGGCGGCTGTAGTCGCCACCGGCGGGCCGTGCGACCATGCGGTCGACCACCTCCTTTTGCAGCATGAAATGCTGGTCTTGCACCACCGACACGTGATCGAGCAAATGAAACAGGATGGGCGTGGAGATGTTGTAAGGGAGATTGCCGACGACGCGCAGTTGTGGCGTGGCCCTGTCGCGCGCCAACGCGGTGAAGTCAACCTTCAGCACATCGGCCTCGATCACCGACAGCTGCGATTGCTCTCGCAGACGCACCACCAGATCGCGGTCGAGCTCGATCACGGTGAGCCGACCCAGGCGCTTGACCAGGGGCTGTGTGATGGCGGCCAGGCCTGGGCCGATCTCCACCATGGCATCGCCGGGCTGCGGTGCGATGGCATCGACGATGGCGCCGATGATCACGGCGTCGGTCAGGAAGTGCTGGCCAAACCGCTTGCGCGCGATGTGCTTCATAGGGTGTGGCCGCAGCGCGGCGCGGTTGTCATGGTGTGGCAGGCTCTCGGTACTCCACGAAGGCTCGGCCACGCAGGTCTTGCAGCCAGGTAGACAAAGCCTGCGCGCCCTTTTTCTCACGCAACATGGCGCGGATCATGTCGCGCTGCTCGCGTTGGGTCAGTGGCTGGTTGCGGCGTTCGCTCACTTGGATCAGGTGCACACCAAAACGCGATGCCAGCGGCTGCGATATCTCGCCGGGTTTGAGGCTGTCCATCACCTGTTCGAACTCAGGCACAAATTGGCCCGGTCTGGCCCAGCCCAGATCGCCACCTTCGGGGGCCGATCCGTCTTGGCTGTGCGCGCGGGCCAGATCGGCGAAGCTGGCTTTACCTTCAGCGATCTGCTGGCGGTAGCGTGCGAGCTGCTCACCAGCCGCTTCGGCGCTGAGCTGCGGCGTCGGGCGCAGCAGGATGTGGCTCGCGCGGGTCTGGGTGACGAAGGTATCGGGCAGGCCGGCCTGGCGTTTCTCCAGCAACTTGAGCACGTGAAACCCGGCCGGACTGCGCAAGGGGCCCACCACATCGCCCACGCCCAGCGCACGGGTGGCATTGACAAACAGCTCGGGCAGGCGATCGGCGGGCCGCAAGCCGAACTCGCCGCCGTTGGCCCTTTCGGGCGCATCGGAAAATTCGAGCGCCAGCGCCGCAAAATCGCTACCCGCGCGGGCACGCTCCGTCACCTGCTGCGCCCGCGCCTGCAGTTCTTTCAGACGGATCTCGGGCGCGCTCTCTGGAACCATCACCAGCACATGGGCCAGGTTGAGCTGCAGCTCGCTCAGGGCGGTGCTCGCGCCTTGCTCGCGGATGTAGCGGTCGATGTCGCCCTCACCGACCTGCACCCGGCTTTCCACCTCGCGCTCGCGCAGCTGTTGCAGCAGGATCTGGTTGCGCAGATCGCTGCGCAGCCGGTTGGCGTCCATGCCCTCGGCCACCAAACGACGCCGGAACTCGACCAGCGACATCTGGTTTTGCGCTGCCATCGACTCCTCGGCCTGCACCAAGGTGGCCTCGTCAACCTGAATCCCCAGCTCCTTGGCCTGTTGAATTTGGGTGCGCTCACTCACCAGCTGCTCCAGCACCAGGCGTGTGAGCTCGGCACGCGGCGGCATCGCGGCACCCTGCTCGGCGATCTGCTGCTCGGCACGCAACCGGCGCGCGCGCACCTCGTTGTTGGTGATGGGCTCGGAATTCACCAGCGCCACGACGAAGTCCACCGTGAGCGGCGCGTTGCTGGTGGGCGCCGCCGCAACCGTCGCCGCCGGCCTGAGGCTGAGCTGCCCGGCAGGCCGCAAACCCTGGGCCTGTGCGCAGCCGGCCCAGATCAGCGAGGTGGCCAGCAGTCCCGCCGCAGCGGTCGGGGCGAATCGGCGCGAAAGAAGGTATTCAGTCATATTGTTGGAACCGGCTCGGGGGGTTGATTTCTTCGCGCAGGTACTGATAGCGCGGAATGTTGGCCTTGAGCGTCTGCAGCGGGTTGGAACCCAGACGCGAGAAACCGCTGAATTCGAGCTGGAAAAGAATGCGTTGGTTCGCGCTGCTGGTGCCGACCTGCAAGCGCTCCAGCACCAGCCGGCCAATCCAGCAGCCGGCATCGTATTCGAAGCCCGCCACCAGATCGACGATCTTGCGCTCGGGCAAGCTGTAGTTGATGCGGCCCACGCTGTACCAGCGACCAGCGCCCAGGCCACGCCCTGGCAAGCCCTGGCTGGGGGCTGGTGTGCCGGTGAGGTCAGCCAGGGGCCACTGCCAGCCCACATCCACCTGCTCGCTCACGTTTCGCTGCAAACGGTAGGCGGCGTTGAGCACGCGAAACGGGCCCGGCATGTAGCGTGCGCCCAGCGTGGTGCGGGTGGACTCGCGCGTCTCGGGGTTGAACTGCACCGTGGCATCGGTCTGCCAGCGCGTGTCCCATTGCAGGCGTGCGCCCAGCAGCACATCGCTCAGGCGCTCGCGCTGCGGTGTGCCGCCAGGCAGCGTGACCTCCTGGTCGCGCAGCAGGTAGCGCTGCGCCACGCCGAGCCGCGCCACCTCGGCGCCGGTGTCGGGGTCGAGCAGGCGCGAGCTGGCGCCGAGCGTGACGGCCTGGGTGTCGGAAATGCGGTCGTTACCAACGAACACATTTTCGCTGTAGATCGAGGCGAAGTTGAAGTCGTTGGCACCCGAGTCGTAATTGGGCAGGCGCGATTGATCTCGAAACGGGGTGTGGGTGAAGAAGGCGCGCGGCTCCAGCGTCTGGGTGAAGGCGCGGCCTAAGTAGCTCGCGCTGCGCTCGAACACCATGCCGCTGTCAACGCTGAAGCTGGGCACAGCGCGCGACGCGCTGAGCGAGCCGTCGGACAGCGGGGTGTCAAACCGGTACTGGGTGGTGTGCAGCTGAAAGCGCGGCTTCACGTACCAGCCCGGGGTTTCCCAGCGGCGGCTGATCTCAGCCACCGCCAGTGCCCGCGCACCGTTGGCCTGGCGGGTGAGCAGGCGGTCGGAGCGAAAGCGGGTGTATTCAGTGAGCAACCTGCTGTCCCAGCCGCGCAGGCCAGCCAGCGTGAAGTCGTTTTGCACATAGCGCGCTGCCAGCGAGGGCAGGCGGTCGTAGGGCGGAATAATTTTCGCTTCTTCGGCTTGCAGCGTCTGCCAGCTGAAGGCGCCGGCGCTGAACGACCAGGGTCCGCGGTCCCAGCTCAGCGCGCCTTCGCTGGCCAGCAAACGGGTGGTGAGCGAGGTGCTGCTGCGCGGGAAGTCGCGCCAGTAGTTGTCGTCGCTCACGCGGTTGAGGTTCAGGCGGGCGCTGAACGCGCCTTCCAGTCCGGCCCAACGCAGTGCGGGCGCGCCGGTCAGGGCCTGGCTGTGCTGCACCGAATAGCCCCAGCGGTTGTCGCTGCGCAGCGTGTCCGACGGCATGAAGGCCGCGCGCACCTGGCCGCTCCAGCGGGGCTGCAAATAGCGCAGCTCACCGCCCAGGTCGACGCCGCGTTTGCTCATCAGCGTGGGATACAGCGTGGCGTCGATGTTGGGCGCGAGGTTGAGGTAGTAGGGCAGCGAGACTTCGAGACCGCTCACGTTGTCGAGGTTGATGGTGGGCGGCAGTAAGCCGCTTTTGCGCGCATCGGTGAGCGGAAAGCTGAGGTAGGGCGCACCGAGAATGGGCACCCCCTTGAACTCCAGCACGCCACCAACGGCGGTGCCTTCTTGTTTGGCGTTGTCCAAATCGACGCGCGAGGCGCGGAGCAGCCAGTCCGGCAGCCACGGCGCACCGGGTGTGCGCGGGCAGGTGGAGTAGCGCGCATCAAAGGCGCTGAGGCGACCGGCGTCAAGAAAGTCGACCCGGCTGGCGTCACCATGGCCTTCGCCTTGCAACAAAGAGAAGGTCGGCTGTTGAAACTGGCCCTGGTTGGTCTGCACATTGAGCTGCAGCTCGGGGCCTTCGAAGCGGTTGCCGTTGCGGTTGACCAGCACCTGGCCCTCGGCCCGGGCCTCGTTGCTGCGCTGATCGAATTCCAGCCTGTCAGCCCGAATCACGGTGTCGTGACGGCGCAGTTCGGCGTTGCCTTCAACCGTCACCACGCCCTCGGTCTGGCCGCTGATCTTGTCACCCGACACGAAGGTGGGCAGTTGGGAACGCACCTCTGGTGGCAGGTTTTCTTGCAGCGCTGCGCTGGGTTTGAGCCCGACACCGGCTGCGTCCCAGCCCGAGGGCGCTGTCTGGGCGCTGGCGCTGTTCGCCACCGCCAGCGCCGACCAGGCGGTGGCGAACAGCAAGGCATACGCCGTTCGGCCCACCGGCGCACGCGCAAAGCAGGACATAGGGTGGTGCGCTGGCGTGGCGGTGGGTGGCGGGCGGATCAAGGCAGGCGGGTCACTGAACAGGGGCGGGCACCGCTTGGGGCGAGGAGCAGCGGGCGGGGTAGATGGCTCGCGGGCGCCAACGGTCCGGCGCCGCAGCGCGCGGGAAAACACACCAAGTTTGTAAAATCTGGGGCCATTATCCTATGGGCTACGCTGGGCATCGACTGCCCTTTTTGCCCCGTCCAATGCGCCCCGCGCACGCCCCATGAACCCCACACCATTCCCCGTCACCTGGGAAGACCCGGCGCGCAAAACCGCGTTTGACCATTGGCTGCACCGCTTGGCGCAGTCGCAAGGCCTGCTGCCCGAGACGCTGCAACCGGCATCGGCTGACGCGAGCTTTCGGCGCTATCTGAGGCTGGACACCACAAGCGGCGCCAGCCGAATCGTGATGGATGCACCGCCAGCACGCGAGAACAGCCGCCCATTTGTGGCGGTCGCCGCGCTGATGCGGGGCGCGGGTCTGCTGGTGCCTGAAATTTTGGCCTGGGACGAGCCGCAGGGTTTCATGCTGCTGAGCGACCTGGGCAGCCAGACCATGATGGAGCAGATCCAGCCCGAGAACCCCAGCGCCAACCACGCGCGCTACCTGCAAGCGGTGGACACGCTGCTGGCCTGGCAGCTGGCATCAAGGCCTGGCGTGCTGCCCAACTTTGATGAGCCGTTGCTGCGGCGCGAGCTGCAGCTGTTTCCCGACTGGTATCTGGTGCAACACAAGGGCGTGACGCTGGAAGGCAAGGATGCCGAGACGCTCGCGAAGGCGTTCGACAGCATCGTGAGGCACAACCTCACCGGCCCAAGCGTGTATGTCCACCGCGATTTCATGCCCAGGAACCTGATGATCCCGCTGGGCGTTGCCCCCACGCTCCTCACTTCGCGAGGTTCGCTGCCCCCCGAGGGGGCTGATTCGCCTTGGGGCGGCCCGGCGGCGGGATC
>Ga0105055_10002424_pt1 | contig 29030 bp, 28 predicted proteins | sample BON03_FD_78090 | JGI IMG/M metagenome (GOLD analysis project Ga0105055, IMG submission 78090) | Freshwater microbial communities from Lake Bonney liftoff mats and glacier meltwater in Antarctica - BON-03 | ecosystem: Environmental > Aquatic > Freshwater > Ice > Glacier meltwater | place: Lake... | reverse complement strand
ATCAACGACAATAGGCGCGAGAGTCGGCCAGGCAATCGCGTTTTCGTCTTTTGACGGAACCGAGGAAAGTCCGGGCTCCATAGGGCAGGGTGCCAGGTAATTCCTGGGGGGCGTGAGCCTACGGAAAGTGCAACAGAAAATAAACCGCCTACTCCACTATTTATAGTGTTGTAGGTAAGGGTGAAATGGTGCGGTAAGAGCGCACCGCGCAACTGGTAACAGCTTGTGGCATGGTAAACCCCACCTGGAGCAAGACCAAATAGGAAGACTATGTCGCGGCCCGCGATGTCTTCGGGTAGGTCGCATGAGGATGCTGGTGACAGTACTCCCAGATGAATGATTGTCCACGACAGAACCCGGCTTATCGGCCGACTCTCACTCCCCTAACAACTTATACACGTCGCGACGGGAAACGTCGTTAAGCTTGGCGGCGACTCTGGCGGCTTGTGAGGCCGGCAGGAATTCCAGCAGTGCTTTTGACATGGTTTCGGCCTTGGCCAAAGCTTCGTTTTGATCGCCTTCGTGGCCTTCGATGATGACCACGAATTCGCCACGGGTCTGGTTTTTGTCGGCGGCGATTTGCTCGATCAGGCTATTTAAAGGTGCCCGCAGGACGGTTTCGAACTTCTTGGTGAGTTCACGGCACACGGCCGCCAGGCGTTGCGGGCCGAACACCGCTGACATATCGACCAGGGTTGCTTCGATGCGGTGGCTGGACTCGAAAAACACCAGTGTTCTGGATTCCCGGTTGAGTGCTTGAAGGCGCTTTTTTCGTTGCGCTGTTTTGGGCGGCAGAAAGCCTTCGAAAGCAAAGCGGTCGGATGGCAAGCCGGCGACTGATAGCGCCGTTGTTACTGCGCTGGGGCCGGGCACTGCAAATACCGGCACGCCGGCTTCACGCGCTGCGCGCACCAGGCGGTAGCCGGGATCGGAGATTAAAGGTGTGCCGGCATCGGAAATCAGCGCGATGGCTTCGCCGTTGTTGATGCGCTCCAGTAGCCGGGGGGTGATTTGTTCCTCGTTGTGCTCATGCAGAGCCTGCATCGGGGTGTCGACACCGTAGTGCACCAATAATGGCCTGGAATGTCGGGTGTCTTCGGCGGCGATTAAATCCACCTCGGCCAGAATCCTTACGGCCCGGTAGGACATATCCTCCAGATTGCCGATCGGAGTAGCTACAATATACAGGCCGGATTGCGACATCTAATGATTCCCGATAATGCTAAATTGAACGACATATAGGTTATCATTCTGTGGTGAAGAACTTTTGTAAATATCTTATGACGCGACGCTTACTTCAAATATTACTGATCACTGCTGTTGTGCTGTTACTGGCGGGGTGTGCAGCCAGCGGGCCCTCGACGCAGCAAGATGCGAGCCCGGACCAATTGGCAGAACGGGCTTATGAGGCAGGCGACTACCTGCGCGCTGCAAACTATTGGCAGCAGGAAATTGATGCTGCCAGCGCCCGTGGTGCTGATGCCAGCAATGACCTGAAACTGAATACAGCGCAAGCGTGGATCAGAGCCAGAGAATCATTACGCGGTGCCGTGATTCTGGCTGAGATCGATCCTGAACCCTTGAGAAGCAGGCAACGCAGTCAATACTTTATGGTGCAGGCTGACAATGCGATGCAACAGAACGATTTGCAGATGGCCGAGTTTTATATGCAAGCGGCTTTTGAAAACCAGCCCTCTTCCCTGATTCCTTACTATGCAGATCTGCAGCGAACCCTGGTCAATCTCTCGCGCGGCCCTTCTGACCGCAGCATTGAAGAAACAGCGGAGTTATCGGAGAACCTGCTCAGTTACGACCCAAAGCTTGCGGTTGAAATGTTGCAGTCTTTGGAATCGGTGCCTTCCAGGCAGCTGCAAATAATGATTGCCCAGCAGCAGTACGAACCAGGGTTCACTGGCTGGATGGAGCTATCTCTTCAGGTTCGCACGCTGGTGATAAGCGACCGGCCGGTGAATGCCGCTGCCAGAAGCTGGGCGAAGAGTCATCCCGGGCACCCGATCAATGAAAGTAATTATGCGGATCTGATGGAGCGTTACCGGGCCTTGTATCCGGTGCCATCCAAAGTAGCGGTTTTGCTGCCAACTGAAGGCAGTCTGGCCGGCGTCGCTACCGCGATTCGGGATGGCATTGTCAGTGCATACCTTGATAACCCGGGTGATGCCGAGCTGAGATTTTATGCCGCCGGTAATAGCCCGGAATCTGCAATTTCTGCATATATGCAGGCGCGCAATGATGGCGCGAAGCAGGTTGTCGGACCGCTGGACCTTGAATCAACACGTGCGCTGTCTACTTTGTCGAGCTTAGCAACCCCGGTGTTGTTGTTAAATGACAAAGCCGACAATGCCGGCAGGCTCAATACCAACAATAACCTGGATGGCAACAACCCGGATGTCGGCGGCCTGGATGTCAGGGGCCCGACCGGAGATATAACCAGCTTGTTGCTGTCGCAAACCGAAGAAGCCGAAGTGATAGCAGAGCGGGCTTTGTCGCAGGGCTTTAAACGGGCGGTCATTTTTGTGCCGGACACGGATTGGGGGGCGCGCGTCGAGCAGGCCTTCACCAACACTTTCAATCAGGGCAAAGGCCGTGTTATTGCCTTGTCGCGCTACAGCCAGAGCAATAGCGACCAAAGCGAAATGTTGACGCGTTTGTTGCGCATTGAAGAAAGCAAACAACGTGAGGCAGACTTGCGCAGCTGGCTCGGCGTGCCGATGGATTTTGAACCCAGCCGGCGCGATGATTTTGACTTCATCTTTATGGCAGCTACGCCCGCCGAAGGGCGCGAACTAAAACCTTTGCTGCGCTTTCATGATGTTGGCGATGTGCCGGTTTTTGCCATGGGCCGGGTATACAGCGGTCAGGTTGATCCAAACACTGACCAGGATCTCAATGGTGTTGTGTTCCCCAGCACCCGCTGGAATTTGCAGGCCGCGCAAACAAAAGCAGGCATGCCGAAAAGCGTTCGTGGCGGTGCCTATGGCAGTTACTTCGCACTTGGCGAAGATGCCTGGCGGTTGCTCCCGTGGTTGCCGTTAATGCGCAAAGACAGAGACCTGATGTTTCCGGGTGCATTAGGTGACCTGCACCTGAAATCTGATGGCCGTATATACCGCGAGCCAGCCTGGGCACAGTTCAAAAGTGGTTTAGCCACACCTTATCAGTGGCCGGGCATTCACTAAAAAACACCCGCCATTTTGGCCAGCAGTGGGAAAAAACTGCTGAGCTGTACCTGTGCCAGCAAGGGCTGAGAATTCTGGAGCGCAATTTTTCCAGCCGTTTCGGGGAAATCGATTTGATTATGGAAGATCGCCATACTGTGGTGTTTGTTGAAGTGCGTTACCGCAAGAGCACCTTGCGTGGCAGTGGCGCCGAATCGGTTACCTTACAAAAACAGGGCCGGCTTTCACGAACGGCCGGCTGGTATCTGGTAAAGAATCCGGCTCGCGCTGAACAATTTTGTAGATTTGACGTCGTATCCATAGACTCACAAAATAGTGACCACAGCATTGACTGGATCAAAAACGCATTTTACTCAACCATAGGATAGGTTTTATGAATCGAGGTATTGGCGCCAAAAGGTTTCTTATTGGGACACTTGCCAGCAAACAGTTTGCTATCGTTTTAATGCTCTTCGCTTTGCTTGGGATGACAGCTTGCGCGGACTATGCCAAACGCAGCACCGGTACAACGCTGGACGATCAGACACTGGAATATGCTGTCAGCAGCGCGATTTATTCTGACCCTTCATTCAGCCAGCACGATCATATTAAAGTGGAAGTGAATTCGGGTGTGGTACTGCTGGCAGGCGAGACCATCTCGGGTGCCAACAAAGACAAGGCCACCAGGATCGCGGAGCAACAAAGCCTTACCAAGCGCGTTGTGAATGATCTGGTGATTGGCGAACGTGCGGGACTGGGCGATAAAACCAACAATGCATGGCTCACCGGCAAGGTGAATTCCGTGCTGCTGAAAGAAAATCCGTTGCCCGGGAATGACGCCTCTCGTATCAAAGTGATCAGCTCACAAGGCACTGTTTATCTGATGGGATTGGTGACGCACAAACAGGGTGACCAGGTGGCCGAAATTGTCCGCAATATACGTGGCGTCACCAAAGTGATGAAAATTTTTGACTACACGGACTAGACGAAGTACTGAACTGCCACCAATATGGCCAATGCATAGATAGCTGCCAGTATGTCGTCGATCATGATGCCGAACCCGCCCGATACTTTTTTATCGAGCACGTTAATCGGCCAGGGTTTGAATATGTCAAAAATGCGGAACAGAACAAAGGCTGCCAGCAGCCACGACCAGGTAAGTGGTACCAACGCCACCGCCAGCCAATAGCCGACCATTTCGTCCCAGACAATTCCACCATGATCGTGCACACCCAGACGCCGGGAAACGTGATCACAGACCCACACCCCTAGCGCAAACGTCACAAGCAGCATCAGCCAATACCACGGCTGGCTGAGTTGTTTTAAAACGATCGCAAACGGGATCGCCATGAGCGTTCCCATGGTTCCGGGCGCGAATGGTGACAAGCCGGAACCAAACCCGAATGCCAGCCAGCCTGCCGGTGTTTTTAGAGCGAGGTGCTTGGTAGTTGGGACGGTGTTCGAGTGAGATGGACCAGTATCCTCAGCGCTGTCAGGTTGATTATTGCTATCCGGGTTCATCGCTTAGTCTAAATCTGAAAAATGCTCAAAACCCGGGCGCACCGGTTTGAATATCTCGCCGTCCGCGGTGTGGCACTGTACGCCCTCGCCTTCTTCAATTTGCCCTATAACGGTCAGATTCAGATTCAATTGCTCACGCCATTGGTCCAGCATGCCTTTGTTTTTGGCGGGCAGGGTAAACAACAACTCGTAATCATCACCGCCGGCGAGCTGATAATTCCACCTTTCATGTTCTTCAAGATTTTGTAGTTCTTTGGGCACAGGTAATGTACTGACGTCGATTTGTGCGGCACAGTCAGAGGCTTCCAGAATATGTCCCAGATCAGCCAGCAAACCATCTGATAAATCGATGCAGGCGTTTGCGTAGCCGGTTAAAGCCTGGCCTAACCTGACCCGTGGTTGCGGCCGGTCCAGTAATTCGCGATCGCGCACCGAAGTGCCCGATTGCAGCAAGTCCAGCACTCTGGCGGCACCGCCGATGGTGCCGGAAACCACGATCAGATCTCCGACCTGCGCGTCGCTGCGAAGCAACCCCTTGCCTGCATCCACCACACCCAGAGCCGTGACATTGATCGAAAGCGGTCCGCGTGTGGTGTCGCCACCGACCAATACAACATTGTGTACCTGCGCCAATGAGCGGAAGCCCGCGGTAAACGAACGCACCCATTTGGAATCGGGCTCAGGCAGTGACAACGACAGCAACGCCCAACGGGGTGCGGCGCCCATGGCCGCCAGATCACTGAGGTTGACTGCCAGGCTTTTATGGCCGATGTCGAATGCTTCGGCATCGTCGGGAAAATGCTTACCTGCGTTGAGGGTGTCGGTGGCGGCGACCAGACATTTGCCGCGCGGCACTTCCAGAATGGCGGCGTCATCACCGATGCCGAGTTTAACACCTTCACCAGGAACAGATGATTCCTGCTGAATCTGACGAATCAGCTCAAATTCACGCATTATTCAGGCCGGGTTGAAGGGTGAGAAGGTGGCCGGATCACGCCACACTTTGGCGGCCTTATCCAACACACCATTGATAAAACTGTGGCCCTGCTCTGCACCGAATTGTTTGGCCAGATTAACTGCCTCATCGATGGCGACCTGATACGGCATGGCCGGATCGTGAACGATTTCATAAGTGGCGATACTTAAAATGATGTGCTCAATGACATCCAGCTGAGCCACCGGCCGATCCAGATACGGTTCGACTTTCTCATCGATCTCGTCCTGACGTGCGGCGATCTGGGTAACCAGCGTAGTGAACAACTGATTATCCACATTGCTGAAATCCTGTTCTTCATGAAACTGCAGCAAGATGGCGCTGGGCGCCTGATCCGTTAAATGCCACTGATACAAAGCCTGCAGGGCGCGGCGGCGCGCACGGCGACGGTCTTCAAATTTGTTTTCTGAACTCATGCGCGAAGGCGCTCCATCAGGGAAATCATTTGCAGGGCTGCCAAAGCGGTATCAAAGCCTTTGTTACCGGCACCGGTTTGGGCACGTTCCAGGGCCTGGTCAATATCGTCGGTTGTTAGCACGCCGAAGATGACTGGCAAGCTGTGCTTCAAACCAACTTGCGCAATGCCATTGGCGCATTCGCCGGCTACATAATCAAAATGCGGCGTACCGCCCCGAATCACAGCGCCCAGCACCAGCACTGCATCATATTTGCCGCTTGCCGCCATCACATCAGCGGTCATCGGCAGTTCGAATGCACCGGGAACCCACGCCAGCGTAACGTTGGACTGTTTAACGTCGTGGCGACCGAATGCATCCATGGCACCTTCCAGCAATTGCTTGACGATGAAGTGGTTAAACTCCGCCGCGACAATTGCGATGCGGCATTCGCCGGTCGGTATTTTTAATTCCAGTTCTTTCATTTTTCGTTTCCGGTGACAGCGGATAGCTTGGTAGCCTGGCTGTCATCGCCGATGTTTTCAACATATTCGACGACTTCAAGTCCGAAACCGGAAAGCCCGGTCATGCGGGTTGGCGCACTTAATACACGCATTTTCTTAATCCCCAGATCGGCGATGATCTGTGCGCCTATACCATAGGTTCTGAGTTCTCTGGACTGCTGGTTATCGCCACTTTTCAGGATGGCCGGCTGGGATTCGCTTTGAATCCTGCGCAACAAATGTTCATCACCTTCATGTCCACCAAGCACCAGCACCAGGCCACTGCTTTTCCTGGCAATCTCTGACATGGCAACGCGCAGCGGCAGCCCGAAATCGTCGCGCTTGATGCTCAGCACATCGCTTAGCGGATTCTGCACATGCACCCTCACCAGACAAGGCTCTTCGGGGTTAATCTCGCCTTTCTGCAAAGCCAGATGTACATTGTGATTGATGCTGTCACGGTAGGTGTGTAGTGTGAAAGCACCAAAATCGGTGTCCACGTCATGACTGGACACACACTCAATCGAACGCTCGTTTTCCATCCGGTACTTAATTAAATCGGCAATCGTGCCAATTTTAAGCTGATGCGTTTTGGCAAACTCTTCCAGCTCAGGGCGCCTGGCCATGGTGCCGTCTTCATTCAGAATTTCAACCAGCACGGCGGCTGGCTCCAGTCCTGCCAGCAAGGCCAGGTCTGCGCTGGCTTCTGTATGGCCGGCACGGGTTAGTACCCCGCCCGGCTGGGTCATCAGCGGAAAAATATGGCCGGGCTGAGAAATATCTTTGGGGCCGGCATCAGGCCGCACTGCGGTACGAACTGTGTGCGCCCGATCATAGGCCGAAATGCCAGTGGTGATGCCCTCGGCCGCTTCCATCGAAACGGTGAAGTTGGTTGCGAATCGGGCTTCGTTGTTGTTAACCATCAATGGTAGATTCAACTGCGCGCAGCGTTCGCGGGTAATCGGCATACAAATCAGGCCGCGTCCAAAACGCGCCATAAAATTGATGTCTTCCGGCCGCACCATGGATGCTGCCATCACCAGATCGCCTTCATTTTCACGATCCTCATCATCCATCAACACAACCATGCGGCCTGCTGCGATGTCTTCGACGAGTTCCGGGATACTATTGAGTTTCATACATCATCCAATGGTTTGGTTCAGGCGCTCAAGATAACGCGCGATTAAATCGATTTCAAAATTGACGTTCTGCCGCGCCTGCAAATCACCCAAGGTGGTGACCTCCAGGGTGTGCGGAATAATATTCACTGAGAAGCGGTTTTCATCCACTTCATTGACCGTCAGGCTAACGCCATCGAGACAGACCGCGCCTTTGGCAGCGACAAATCTTGCCAGCGCCGGGTCGATTTCAAATTCAAAACGCTCCGATCGACCATCGGTCTGACGTGAACGCAGCATTGCCAGCCCATCAACATGGCCTGACACCATATGGCCACCGAGACGGTCACCCAACTGTAAAGCCAGTTCCAGATTAACACTATCACCCGATTGGCGTTGGCCAAGACTGGTGCATTGTAAGGTTTCCAGCGACAAATCAGCGCTGAATCCAGTCGCATCCGGCTCAAGCATGGTCAGGCAACAACCCGATACACTGATGCTGTCGCCAATGCGGGCGTCGCTCATCAACTCTGCCGGCGCCTGAACACGAAAACGCAGATCGCCCTGCCGCTCTTGTCTGGATATCAGCTTGCCTTTGGCGGCCACGATTCCGGTAAACATGTTTAACTCTCCGGCCTGAGCCGCAAACGAAGATCGTTCCCGACACGGCGGGAATCCAGCCACTTTAAATGGACACGATGAGCCATATTATCAAGTCTTGGCTCGGCAAATGGACTAACTGCGCCACCACCCAGGAGAATCGGCGCTTGATAGATCAGCAACTCATCGATCAGGTTTTGTGACAGCAAAGAACCACCAATCATGGCACCTGCTTCAACCTGCACTTCGTTGATGCCGCGTCTGGCCAGCAATTCCAGCAAGGCCTTCAAGTCCACCCGGCCTTCGCTGGAGGGAACATGGCAAAGCTCCGCACCGGAATTGACCAGCGCGTCAGGAATTTCATTTTGATCTACGCCGGCAATTAACACCGGGCCGCCGCCGTCATTTAACAGCCGCGCATCAGCGGGTGTGCGCCAATGGCTGTCTGCGATCACCCGTAAAGGCTGGCGTCGCCTTTCTCCGTCCTGCGCACCCATCCGTACATCCAGCCGGGGATTGTCCGCCAATATGGTGCCGACGCCGGTTAATATGGCGTCGCTGCGTGCGCGCCAGATTTGTACATCCTCGCGAGCAGGCGGGCCGCTTATCCATTGGCTGGTGCCGTTGGCCAAAGCGATGTGGCCGTCCAGGCTTTGAGCCATTTTGACCCGCACCCAGGGCATGCCCTTGCGCATGCGTTTTAAAAACCCCGGATTCAGTTCTTCAGCGACGGCATTCATCAAACCGTTCTCGACTTCAATGCCGGATGACTGCAGCTGCTCGATGCCTTTGCCGGCCACATCCGGATTGGGGTCAAGCATGGCACACACCACGCGTTTGATCCCGGCTTTGATCAGCGCTTGTGAACAAGGTGGTGTGAGGCCGTGATGACTGCAGGGTTCCAGCGTGACGTAGGCAGTTGCGCCTTTGGCCAGATCACCGGCATCAGCCAGCGCTTGAATTTCTGCGTGCGGTCCACCGGCGACTTGATGCCAGCCTTGAGCAATGATCTGATTGTCTTTGGCGATGACACAGCCGACGCGGGGATTGGGGTGAGTGGTGTTGATGCCCTGCGCGGCCAGCCGCAGGGCCAAGGTCATACAGCTGTGGTCAAAAGCGTTGTAGTTCATCACTGTTTCGACTTCTGTTTGCCGGCTTTAAGAGCTGCAACCGGTTCCAGCAGTGATATCTGTCGCTTGTCGAGGCTGCCGGGGTGCTCGCGTTCGAGCTTCTCGATTTCATCCCGGAAGGCCTGCACATCTTCAAAGCGCCGGTATACCGAAGCAAACCTGACATAAGCAACCTGATCCAACTGGCTGAGTTCGCGCATTACCCACTCGCCAATGAGATCGCTGGGAATTTCGGCTTCTTCAACGCTGCGGATTTCTCGTAACAGGGTGCGGATGGCTCTTTCGACTTCGCGGGTTTCTACCGGGCGTTTTTCCAGCGCCCTGAGCATGCCGTTGCGCAACTTGTCTTCGGAAAACATTTCACGACTACCATCCGACTTGACCACCCTGGGGGCGATCAACTCGGGCGCTTTGTAGGTATTGAATCTGGACGCACAGCTGGCGCATTGGCGGCGACGCCGGATTTGCATGCCATCACCCGTTACCCGGGAGTCGACCACCCGGGTATCGTCATGATTGCAAAAAGGACACCACATCTACCAACGCGCCGTTATCTGACTACGCGACCGGTTTATAAACCGGATGGCGACGGCACAATGCAAGCGCTTGCTCACGTGCTTTGGTTTCAACGCTTTCATCGCCGACATTGTCCAGCACATCACATATAAGGCCGGCCAGTTCCTGACAGTCCTGCACGTTAAAGCCGCGCGTGGTAACCGCTGGTGTGCCCAGGCGCAAGCCGCTGGTTACGAAAGGTGAGCGAGGCTCGCCCGGCACGGTGTTTTTGTTGACCGTGATAAAGGCACGGCCCAATGATTCTTCAGCGTCTTTACCGGTATATTCCTGACCGATCAGATCTACCAGGAACAGATGGTTGTCGGTACCATCGGAGACGATTTTGTAACCGCGATCCATCAGTACGCCCGCCATTGCTTTGGCGTTATCAACCACTTGCTGTTGGTAGACTTTAAAGTCGTCTTGCAGGGCTTCTTTAAATGCAACCGCTTTGGCGGCGATCACATGCATCAACGGTCCACCTTGTGTGCCGGGAAACACCATCGAATTGAGTTTTTTCTGTATGGCTTCATCTTCGCCGGCCAGAATCAGGCCGCCGCGCGGGCCTCGCAGGGTTTTATGCGTAGTGGAAGTAACCACATGTGCGTGCGGTACCGGGTTTGGATAAACACCGGTGGCAACCAGGCCTGCAACATGCGCCATGTCGACCAAAAACCAGGCGCCAACAGAATCTGCGATTTCACGCATTTTTGCCCAGTCCATGGTGCGCGAATAGGCAGAAAAACCGCCGATCAGCATTTTGGGTTGGCATTCTTCGGCAACGCGTGCCATCTGGTCATAATCAACCATACCAGTCGCTTCATTGAGTCCATATTCATGGGCTTTGAACAACCGGCCGGAAAAATTCACTTTAGAACCGTGGGTTAAATGACCGCCATGGTTCAGGTTCATGCCCAATATCGTATCGCCCGGCTGCAACAATGCCAGGTAGGCCGCTGCATTGGCCTGCGAACCCGAATGAGGCTGCACGTTGGCATAAGCTGCACCAAACAATTGTTTTGCCCGATCGATGGCCAGCTTCTCAGCGATATCAACGTACTCGCAACCGCCGTAATAACGGCGCCCTGGATAGCCTTCAGCATATTTGTTGGTCAGCACAGAACCCTGCGCTTCCATCACCCTTGGGCTTACGTAATTCTCCGAAGCGATTAATTCAATGTGGTCTTCTTGGCGCTGCTCTTCCGCGTCAATGGCCACCGCCAGTTCACTATCAAATTCATGGATGCCAAAGCTGGAGTCAAACATGTTATTTCCTATTGTCGGGCTGTTGCCGGCCTGTTGCCAGTTAGTTGTGGGGTAACTGGTTATTCTATCATTTTGTTTATCTGAAATGGCAGCAGATACGGGGGTATTTGTGGTAACTTCGTTGGTGATTGGGGATAATCCATCCTTACTTTGAATTGGAATTTTTCATGGCCCAGTATATTTACACGATGATTGGCGTGAGCAAGACCGTGCCACCTAATCGCAAGATTATCGAAGATATCTCTTTGTCTTTTTATCCGGGCGCCAAAATTGGCGTGCTGGGATTTAATGGCTCAGGTAAATCTACTGTGCTGCGGATCATGGCCGGGGTCGATCAGGACTTTGAAGGTGAGGCGCGCCCCCAGCCGGGTATTCGCATAGGCTATCTGGAGCAGGAACCGCATCTGGATGATGACAAAACCGTGCGTGAGGTTGTGGAAGAAGGCGTGGCCGAAATTTCACAGCTGCTGAAGAATTTTGACGAGATCAGCATGAAGTTTGCCGAGCCGATGTCGGACGATGAAATGACCGATTTGCTGGGCAAACAGGCAGAACTGCAGGATGCGATTGAGGCCGGTAACGGCTGGGAATTGGATCGCACGCTGGAAGTCGCGGCAGATGCTTTAAGACTGCCGGATTGGGACGAATCCATTGCGACTTTGTCGGGTGGCGAAAGACGCCGCGTGGCGTTGTGCAGATTGTTGTTATCGAGCCCGGACATGTTGTTGCTGGATGAGCCTACCAACCACCTGGACGCCGAATCGGTGGCCTGGCTGGAGCGCTTTTTAACAGAATTTACCGGTACTGTTGTGGCGGTAACGCATGATCGATACTTTCTGGATAATGCGGCCGAGTGGATTCTGGAGCTGGATCGCGGGCACGGGATTCCCTGGAAAGGTAACTATTCCTCGTGGCTTGAACAGAAAGAACAACGCCTTGAGCAAGAGCAGCGCGGTGAACAAGCGCATCAACGTGCGATCAAGGATGAGCTGGAATGGGTCAGATCCAACGCCAAGGGTCGGCGTGCCAAAAGCAAAGCCCGTTTGCAGCGCTTTGAAGAACTGAGTTCGCGCGAGTATCAGAAACAGAACGAAACCCGTGAAATCTATATACCGCCTGGCCCACGGCTGGGTGATCAGGTGATAGAAGTAGAGAATTTGAGCAAAGCTTTTGGTGACCGTTTGTTGATCTCCGATTTGAGCTTCAGACTGCCGCGCGGTGGCATTGTCGGTGTTATCGGCGGAAACGGCGCGGGTAAATCCACGTTATTCAAGATGCTGACCGGTATTGAGCAGCCTGACAGTGGTTCGATCACCATCGGTTCAACCGTGGAAATGGCCTATGTTGACCAGAGTCGCGATAGCCTCAATGGTGACGTGACGGTTTGGGAAGAACTCTCCGAAGGTGCGGAAAACGTCACAGTGGGCAACTTTGAGATGTCTTCACGTGCCTATGTCAGCCGCTTTAATTTCAGAGGTGCCGATCAGCAGAAGCTCGTTAAGGATTTGTCCGGCGGTGAGCGAAACCGCCTGCACCTGGCCAAATTGGTGCGCTCTGGTGGTAATGTGCTGCTGCTTGATGAGCCCACCAATGACCTGGACGTTGCCACCTTACGTGCGCTTGAAGAAGCCTTGCTGGAATTTCCCGGCTGCGCGGTTGTGATCTCACATGATCGTTGGTTTCTGGATCGTATTGCGACCCATATGCTGGCGTTTGAAGGTGATTCCAATGTGGTCTGGTTTGAAGGCAACTACACTGAGTATGAGCAGGACTTGAAGCGCCGCCTGGGTGATGATGCGTTGAACCCCAAGCGGGTGAAATACAAAAAGCTTTAGGGTAGCTCGAAGTCTTTTCTGGTCGGCTTAAACGGGCGTGGTTGAAAGTTCAAAAGCCGCCGGGCCTGCGAGTTATCAAACTCCAGGTCCTGCATCTGACGTTTGACCATGACGACGCTGACACCGCCGGCCAATCCCAAAAGTTTTAATATACTGATGGCTGCGACCAGTAGCCACTGGGGCACGTGCAGAATTCTTACAGGTTTTTTAAAAGCCTCAAAGATTTCTTTGACCATATCGGTGTAACTTATGGTCGAGCCTCCTGTCAGCAGCAGCTTCGCCGGCAATTCCTGCTTGTGAACAAGTGCGTTCAGCGCCACTTGCGCCAGGTCATCGGCATGCACCGGTTGGCGCAATCCACTCGCTTTTCCATTGACCGGCATCACGCCGTAGCGTTTTATCAAGCCGGCCAGGCGGCTGATATTCTCGTCCAGGCCGCAGCCATAGATTAATGTTGGTCTGAAGATGACCATTTTCAGGTTTTGCTGACTGGCCAGTGTCTCCAGTTCAGCTTCTTGAGCGCGCATATTCTCAATCATTTGTTTTTCTGCCGGATTTGAAGAGTTGCGTTTGCTTAACACACTGCTGCTGCTGAAAATAACGACTTGTTTGAACAAATTACTTGCACACAAAGCCTGGACAGCCAGTGACATCGGACCAGCCGATAGCAGGTAGTTGCAGGCTTTGCTGACGTTCGCTGGAGTTGAAGCATGGACCTGGACTTGAACTCCGGTCTGAGCTCCGGCTTCTGCTTGAGCTCCGGCTATTGCTTGAGCTTCCATAGCCTGGTCAAAAGTCAGCCACTGAAGTTGTTCCGACTTCGGTAGATAAGCGGGTTGTGTTTGCCGACTGACCGCCACGACGTGAAAGCCGGCGTCGAGCAATCTTGGAATCGCAAACACGCCAATCTGACTGCTGGCGCCAGTCACCAGAACACGTCGCTGATTCAGCGTTTCAGAAGAATGATCGGCCATAACAGCAGAAACCTCAGCCAGATGCCGGAACGCACCAACAGTCTCAATGGCAGCGCGTTTTTGTTGGCTTGATATTGGTTGTAGAAGCGCAGCATGCCGCGGTGCTTCTGGTAGTGAACCCAGGTCGGTCTGCTGCGGCTGGATTGTCCTTGCACGTGCACGCAACCGGCGTCCGGCACATACAGGCTGTGCCAGTTTTGCAGCGCCAGACGGTACATCAGGTCCAGATCCTCGCAGTGCATAACATATTTTTCGTTCATCAAGCCGACTGCCTCAAAGGACTTGCGCCGGACTAACATGCAAGCGCCACTAACGGCGTCGACTTTTGTGGTTCCGGACAAATCTGCCCTCGCCTCTACACCGTTGAACTTCGGCCACCATTTACCCAACCGCCATAAACCAGTGATGCTGAGGAATGACTTCCACGGATCGGGAAAGCGGCGCACCGTTGCGCGTTGCATGCGGCCTTTCTCATCACGTACAGCAGGGCCAGCCAAACCAGCCTGTGGATCATTGTCCATGGCGACCCTAAGTTTTTCCAGGGCGGTTGGCGCCAGAATGCAATCGGGGTTCAGAATCAAAACGTAGTCGCTACTGGCGTTCCGAGCAACTGCGTTGATGGCGGGGCCGAAGCCCAGGTTGGCGGGGTTGAACAGAAACTCCACGCCGGCTCTGTCGCCGTATAGATTACGCAGGTTCTGAGCACTTTTATCGCCTGATGCGTTATCCACAACGACAATGCGGCTGTGTTGGGTGCTTTGAATTGCCGCCTTCACACAACGCTGCAGGAGCTCTCCGGCGTTGTAGTTGACGATGATGGTGGTGATGGACACCGCGGACTAGCTTTTAGAAAACAGGCGCTGCCACCACGAACGGGGCTGGTGCTGGTCAATCTGCTGTTCGGTGAGCCGCTGTTCGACGAGTTGGTACTTGTCAAGTCGCTGTTTTAGATCATGAATTTGATTTTCGAGATCGGTTATTATTCCACCGGCTACTATTTTGTGACGAATTTCATCATGGTAGTGGCGGTATACAGATTCCTCGAAATCATCAAACAACCAGAGCTGATTGTTCGCTGGCGGCAGATTTTCAGCGGATTCAGCGCACAGGCCAATAAAGTACATGGCTGGCTGGTTGATACTGGCAAGGGTGCTGTGTTGGTTATCCCTTATTTGATCCAGCGCGACCTGGCCAATCGCTGTGTCCGCAGTGACGGTAGTGTCCGCAGCGCCTTGCGCATTGTCTGTGTCACCCAACGACCAGATGGCCGAATGGAATGCCAGTTTCTGGCCCAGCAACTGGCAAGCATTGAAGTGCCTGTGAATCAGGCTTTCCAGCTCCTCACGATAGAGTTCTTTAACGTGGAACTCATTCTCTGTCTGGTACTTATCGGTGTAAATGGCCTTGTCGGGAGAAGACATTGCCAGAAACCCGTCGGGCTTCAATACTCGCCTGAACTCGGACAACAGCTGATCCTGAGCTTCGAGGTGTTCGAGTGTTTCAAACGAGGTGATGCAATCGAACTCATTGTCGGCGAATGGCAAAGCGGTGCAGTCGGCCACCTGGAAATTGAGGTTGCTAATGTTACCGTAGCGCTGTTTGGCGTGCTCAACAGCCGCCTCCGAAATGTCTATTGCATCAACCGAGGCGGCAGACTTTGATAGCAGGGCTGACCCGTAGCCCTCGCCGCAAGCGGCATCCAGCGTGCGCAGGCCTTTACACCAGCGACTGGCGAGTGCGTAACGGTGATAATGTTCGTACCAGATTTCCCGTTGGCATTCCGGTGTGAATCGCTCACCGGTGAAATCGAGTGGATCGGTTGCTTGCGTCATTGTTTGAAGTTGCCGGTTTTGGGTCGATATATACTGACCACTAAGGGTGGCCAGCTGTGGTATCGGATGATTTTACCGCATTACAACGAGATCGCGCTTTAAACCCGCCAATATTTCCTCGCGCCGGGCTTTCAGTGGATCCGCGGAAATGAACCCGGAAACTTTAGTCTCATACTCAGGATGCTTGTTTAACAGGCGCTGCATGCTGTGCTCGTCCGGCTTTAGACCCAGCGGGCTGAATGATGCCCCGCCGTGATGCACTACATAGGCGTCATCGCACAACACGTTTTTCAGGCCAGCTTGTTCTGCGCGTTGGCAAAAATCGTTTTCTTCCCCATAACCCAGACCAAAAGTAGCCTCATCAAAACCACCGATCTGCTCCAGCGCGTTGTGTGAAATAGCCATGCAAAAGCCAACTGCCGTGGGCATCTGCGGGTACTGTGGGGTGCCGCAGGCGCCTATTGATTTAGCCACAGCTTGCGGGTTTGGTGGTGGCTGATTGGCCTGACAAAAAACCGGAATCGAAACGATTTCACCATTATTAGACCAGGGTGTTGCTGTGGCAATCGCCGGATCCGAATGCAGGCAATCACTCAACCGTTGCAGCCAACCGCTGGTAACTTCGGTATCAGAGTTAAGTAATACAACATCATTTTCTGCCAAGGCCATGCCCATGTTGGCGGTAGCAACAAAACCCTGATTGTGATCGCTGTGAATAATCTGACACTTTAATCCCGAACTCTCCCGCCAGGCTTTGAGCATCGGACGGATACGAATATCCGTGGAAGCATCATCAATTAGCACAATTTCAGCATCTGCCGGTGTGCAGCGTTGCAAGGCAGCCAAGCAAAGACCAAGGTGATCATAAGCATTGAAAATTGGAATAACGATCAGTGGTAACGGATTTGTCATTGTCGGTTTACTCCAGCCATTGGTGCGGGAGCCGGATATAACCCAGCTCTTTGGTATTACCGCTGACAGTAAAAGGAAATTCGTGGCTATCGAATAGTCGCAGACCTTCGGGGTCCATCGAGTGGCTACGTAGATTATAGCTGCCAGGTAGAAGTTGAATGTTATCGAGGCGATAACGGAATCGATACAGGCTATCGCCGATCTTCACAGGCTTTACATGTTCGTGATCTGACGCCACGCCGTACACCGGTGTACCGTCGGCACGTACAACGCCCACTAATCCAACGGGCGCGCGGCCATCGGGGGAGATAATGCGTAATTCAACTTCGATGTCATCGCCCATCTGAAACTCGTGGCTGGGGTCATCGTCAAATTCTGCCTCGGGTGACTCCTGATGCTGCTCGCCTGCTAAAGCAAAATGTTCAATCCGGTAGTAGGCGGCATCGCCTGTAGCATTGACGATTAACTCTTTTTCCACAGCCCGGCGCCGTTCATGCCAGGCCAGATAAGCCTGCGTTACCGGGTAGACATCACCAAACTTCCTGATTTTGCCTTCATGTATCCAGACGGCTTTCTTGCAGAGTTTTTGCACGACATACATGCTGTGCGATACCAGCAGCAGTGTGCCGCCCTGCTTCATGTATTCTTCAATCCAGCGAATACATTTCTTTTGAAAGGACTCATCGCCTACCGCCAGAACTTCATCGGTAATCAATAAATCCGGCCTGCAAGCGGTGATGACGGCAAAGCCCAGGCGCACAACCATGCCGGAAGAATAGTGTTTAACAGGCTGATTGATGTACTCACCAATATCAGCGAACTTGAGAATATCGTCCATGCGCTCTTCAAGCTCAGCTTTACTCAATCCCAGTAACGATGCTTTCATCCGCACATTATCAAGGCCACTGAAATCAGGCTGGAAGCCAGCACCGAGTTCCAGCATTGCGGCAATGTTACCCTTGGTTGTCACCGAACCTTTTGTTGGCTCGATTACACCCGTTAGAACTTTAAGCAGCGTGGATTTACCCGCTCCGTTTTCGCCGACGATGCCGACCGATGCACCCTGAAATACGTCAAAATTAATATCGCGGAGCACCTCGACACCATCGCCAGGTTCACGGCCGAGCAATAAAGCGACAAATGCCCGAAGCCGCTCAGAGGGCTTGTGAACCCGCGGGTACACTTTGCAAACGTCTTTAATGTGAACCAGTCTTTGCATTACATGAAGTCCTCGAAATGAGGGGAAAAGCGCCGGAAATATTTAAGCGATAGCCAGGCAAAAACAAAGATGAACGGGATGATGACCAGACTACTTAAGCCAACATTCAAGTCGCCGAATAGCAACAACTCGCGTAGTTTTTCTACGAACCACGCCATAATGTTCCAATGCGCGATGCTTTGTATCGACTCCGGCAACAAGCTTGAACTGTACAAAATAGGGGTCGTGAAAAACCATAAAGTCATCACTGGCGGAAGAATTTGAGCGATGTCGCGGATAAACACCTGGGTCGCACTGGTGAATAGGGCGATGGAGCAGGCAAACACCCACAGTAAAACCATTAAAGGTACGACAGCTAACAGGAACAACCAATGGATATGAGTACCCATTATTTGTAGGACGATCAAAACAGACAGGTAGCCGATCATATGCATGATGAACGTGGCGGTGACCGACGCCAAAGGAATCTGTTCGGATGCAAACGCGACTTTGCCGATAAGGTCTGCGTTAGCCGTAATTGAGCTATTGGCACGCAAAACTGCTTCGGAAAACGCAGTCCAGGGCCAGAAGGCTATTGCCAGATAGGGGACAAAACCTATCTCGGCAGCTTCAGGAATTCTGGCTTTGAATATAGTAGAGAACACAAAAGCATAAACTGCCAACAGAATCAGTGGTTGAAGAATCAGCCAGGCAAATCCTGTGATGTTTTCCAGGTAATCCTGACGAATCTGCCGGACCACCATATTCTGGAAAAACACCCGGTCCATTTTCTTATGTCCAGCCTTGTTCATACCGGTCCGGGTGTTATGTGGGGTCTATATTCTACTATCTATTTCATTGCCCTTCAGGTTCAACCTGATAATCCTCACCAAACTGGCGTTGAACCATAATCTCAAGCTGCTCTTCAGTCATGCTGACGTCTATATTGGACAACTCTGTCAGGTAGTTGTTTTTGATACGCTCTCTGTGACGGGAACGCATTGAATCAAGCAATTGCTCTTCAACCTCTTCGTATGACATGGAAGCGGCTGGTAAAACCGCGTCTAGCCGTATGATATGTAAACCATACCGGGTTTGCACTGGTAGGGAAATCTCACCCACTTGCATTGCAAACGCAACATCTTCAAATTGTTTGACCATATCGCCTTTTTTAATAGCCTTAAAATGGCCTTTATTTGAGGCGGCACTTGGATCCTCTGAATACTTTATCACCAACTCGTCAAATCGAGTCGGATTTTCTTCAAGCTGTTTCTCAATGTCATCTGCGATTGACATTGCTTCTTCTTTGGACCTTCCCTTACTGGATATCAGAATGTGACTTACATCTATCTCAGGTACGGTTTTCATACTATCCTTATTTAGCTCAAAAGATTCCTTGGCCATGGCTTCATAATCTGCCGATGGTTGCAAGTCAATATAGTGTTCCACCCAGGCCTCGCCTAGCTCTCTATCTGCTGCCAAACGCATTCTGTCCTGTACTATTTTACTTTTGTCGAAGCCAGCATTGCGTGCCGCTTCCGCCATCTGTGAATTCAGCAGCATGGAATTGAGTACGTCTTGTAAACGATTGCCATTTCGCAGCGTACTGCGTCGTATATTTGCAGGTATTTTATCCGCACGCGCAGAAAAATCTTCTTGAGTAATGACTCCTTCACCGCGCGTTGCAAGTATATCTTTATCCATGTTTTTAGCTGCCAGCGCGGTATTGACACTCAGCAGAAATAAAACAACCGGTATTAATTGGGCTTTCATGGACAACTCCGAAATTTGTTAGATAATTTGATAGCGATACTCTGCTTCTACTTTTAATGTTGATAAAAAAAACGGGCACCCTATTTATAGGGTGCCCGTAGTTCGTTTAGTTCAAAAGTTACTTATCGGCTGATGGCATACTGCAATATTGTTTCGCAAGTACCCGTACAAGTGGCTGAAGCAGGATCTGTGCCATCTGTAAAAGTAATATTTAAATAGTAATCCTTATTTGGCTCTAAATTACAGGCGCCTAGCTTGCCATCAGTAGCCCATTTAATTCCTCCGCCATAACCCCAGGTATGTTGACAAGCTGCCGGAACGTTGAAATCACCCGGACATTCTGATATTGAGCCTTTTCTAACCCCAGGTGAATAGGTGCTATTTATTGAAAGAATAGTGCCATTGTCGTTTACATTGCCAGTATTAAATCGATATGCGTTATAACCATTTCTAGTTATAAAAGGGATCTTTTGGCCGGCTGCTGGACCTGGGAATTCGGCACCCCATAGCTCGGCCCATGTTTCCGTTTTGCCATTCAATGCTGTAGATCCACATGTTGTTCCACCGGTTACAGGTGCAGCCGTTACACTGACTGTCAAGTTTTTGGTTACTGCAACATTGCTAGCGTCCTTACATATCAGCGTAAATCCGTAGCTTCCGGTATTTGCGATCTGAATACTGGTACTACTGCTAGCCGCTGATACATTTTTAGTCAACCAACTGGCTGTTCCATTTGCAGTCTCGCAAGACGCAGCATTCTGAGTTTGCCAGCTAATCGTGGTACTACCACCCTCTACAAATGAAGTTGGAGAAGCTACAAATGTTGTAATTGCAACGTCTCCAGCTGGTGGAGGTGGAGTAGAACTTCCGTCTGACCGCATTACGTCGTAATCCACCTTGGTGTTAATCAGCAAAGTACCAGTACCTGGTGAAATACTAATTGACAGGATGTCTTCATCCGGTATCTGCTGGTTACTAATAATCACAGAGGCATTAACTGTACCAGATAACAATAACAATGCCGCGCCCAATTTAATTCCGTTTAATTTAAACATAATTCCTCTCTCTTGGATCCGCCCATGTTCAACCTGCCGATATTGCTTTTATTTTAGTTCAGCTAAGTATGAAGAATAGATTTCGTTTAACAATCAGTTAATATTTGAATATTCCGAACGTAAAAGAGAGCCGTCAAGACGGCCCTCTTTTATTACTTCATCGTAAACTAACTCTTTCTGTCAAAACTCTATTCAACAGAAGCGCTCTGCATACGAGTACCTCTATGACCGTAGATGCCGCCGTAGTTGGCAAGTACAGTAGCTCCATCACCCATAAACGTTCTTTCGAAACGTTGTACAGCAAAACCTGTGACAGGCAAACCGGTCAAGCTGTCCAGAGTACGTGTATAGCTATCACCACCAGGAACAATCAAACCGTTGGCATCAGTTTCAGGATAATCAGCCAATTGCAAACGAACCCAACCAGCATCGAAGCCTAACGCACCATTACCGATAGTATGGAAGTTAGTAGAACCCAGAATTTCTGTCGCCGCAACTATTGGCGAAGGCACTGTTGAACCACCATCGAAACGGATTACACTGGTTTCAAAACACAGTGAGAAAGGCACTACGCCATCTGGGTCATCAACTGGAGGCGCTGGAGATACGATCGGTGGAACTACTTTACCTGGAACCTTACCAGGAGTCTGTTCTTCACGATCCCAAATACGGTCAAGTTGTACAACTTCACACGCACCAGAACCTTCCCACACTGAAGTAAACGGGTTAATCGGGTCTGGGCTACCGCTAGTTTCTGGATAAACATAGAAAGCTTTAGTCGGGAAAGTAACAACCCATTCAGTAGCGGCATTAACTGGGACTTCGGTGGTATATTCATTCATGATTTGATCATGCATGAACAAAAATGAAACCGCATCAACACTACGATCGAACGTAGTTGAATCTAACGTAATACCATTATCCAAGAATACTGTCGCAACAACGCTATTAGCTCCGTTACCAGAGTTCAGACCTGGCTCAGATGTACCAGGAGGCTGATGAAGGAAACCGTCACCAATCAAACTATCAGCAAAACCGTTAATAGCTTTCGCCTCGTATGAGTACATGGTGCCATTATTAGGATTAACAATTGCTCCGCCACCAAACAAACCGCCAGAAGGAGGATCCAAATCGGTCAAAGGACCTTCATCGTCGTCAATCGACTCAAACATCCAGTAGCCTTCGTCACCAGGAACCGTGTTGTCAGGATCAGTCCAGGCTGCGACCAACTGAGCACAGTCAGCAGGCATAGCAGGTACATCAGGATCAGTTGAAGTCACGTGAGTTGCAGCAGATGCTGAACCATTAGCTATTTCAAAGCCGTTATCGTCTACCAGAGTACCCATCTCGATCATTTCGAGGTGACCTTCAGCAGCACGAGAGATATCAGATGAACCACCATCTTGCATCATTTGGAACGGCAAGAATTCCTGCCAGCCATTACGATCGCCGTTAGCATCTTCATTCAAATACAGATAAGGCACAGTACATGAAGTATCGTTGACTATCAGGGTAGGCGTTCCGTTATTATTGAAAATGGCGGCTGCCCATACGTCGTATGCTGACATATACAGGTTAAAATCAAGAACCTCCTGAGAGTTCTGACCTTCCATGAAACGTACCTTTACTGCTTTAGCTTCGTCAGAAGTATTAACAACTGACAGCAAAGTCTGGTTACCACCATTGGTGGTGTAGTAAGGGTAAATCAAAACCTGACCAAGACCGTCAGGGTTAATGTTAACTGCTTGAGCAGATCCTACTATGCCGGCGGCTCCCGCCAGTCCAGCAAGTACTGCTGCTGTTAGATTCTTTCTGTTCATTACAACACTCCTATTGTGTACACAGGGCTTTATATAAGTATAACATGTGTGCTTTTTTTCGCCTTTAAACGACGATTGCACATTAGTCTTCGCACAATTGCTAGGCAATCTTACGATAAAACAAACCACATAGCAATTAAATATAACATCAAACTGCCGGCACCAGATACCAAGCGCCGTCTGCCCGCACCCATGATTGATTTATCTTTTGCGAACTGTCAAATGATTTTACGCCAGGAACGGCAGCAAATACAGTATAATTTAAAGAAATCACTACTTTGCAAGTTGTTTCTGTGCATTCACTTTCAATGTATGTTGCCTCGTTCCATTTTACTTTTTTCAGCAACATTAACCTTTGATACTGATTGGAAGAAACACTGGAGCGGTAACCTGGCGACAAATATGCGTATGCGCCCAGGAAATCGTCCGATAATGTCAATTTCCAGTACGCATTAACCCGTTCTTCGATTGGCTGCTTTTGGGACAAATTGGCTGCACAGGCACCCAGCAAGCCCAACGACAGTAACAGAGCGATTAATTTAATAGCAGATGGATTTTTGGTACGTTTCATTGATCATGGTCCTCGCCCTGCAATTCGGCAGGATTAATTGGGGGAACTTTCTTGAATTCCGTGGTGATGTCTTCAGTTACTTCGCGCAAGTCAGAGAAGTTCTCAATGACGGTCGGTGTAATCATGACAATGGTTTCGCTGCGAAATAATTTTTTGTTGGAACTACCAAACAAGCGGCCGATACCAGGGATACGGCTGATATAAGGTAAACCGGAACGGCCTTTATCAGACTGCTCTGAAATCAAGCCACCCAGAAATACGGTTTCGCCGGACTGCACTGCCACTTGCGATGTGACCGTCTTTTGATCGATCGGCGGATTACCACTGGTCGAAATAGACGGATTAATAGTACCGGGCCGACTCACATCCTGGGTAACGTCCATATAAACAAGACCGCCAGGATTGATGCGCGGCGTCACCGTCAGGGTTACACCCGTGGAGACATACTGAGCACTACTGATAACGTTATTGTTTCCTGTACCAATACTGGAAGACTGAACCGGCACTTGCGTGCCAACCGTGATCGTAGCGGTCGCATTATTTCGCACCAATAGAGAAGGCGCAGCAATTGAACGAACGTCAGTCACGGTGTCCAGCGCGGCAATCGTCGCTTGAACAAATGCAGAACCGGCCTTGATCGGATTGGAAAGCGTTGTCAACAAATTGAATCCACCTTGTTCCCCGCCGAATTCTGCGGTGTCCAGATACCGGTTGAGCGGATTGCCGGCATTGGCCGGAATCAGATCCGGATTGTTGGTAAGAAACCAATTGACGCCAAACTGTAATTGTTCGTTGAGCGTAACATCCAGTACTTGAGACTCAATCAATACCTGCAGAGGTTCCTGATCGATACGCTCAATCGCTGCCTGAATTGAAGAGTACTGCTGCTGTGATGCCTGGATCAGCAATGAATTGGTTTCAAGCACCGAAGTGATGCGGATTTCGCCATCTTCGGCCGACTGAACACTTCTATTGTTGTTGTTATTATTGTTCTGCAGACCGCGATTGTTGGCTGACTCACGATTGGAGTTGAAATCACCTACCGAACTTCTCTGCACGGGCTGCAAGCCCGGCGCAAGGCTGCCGCGGTCATTACTACGATTGGGGCTGGAGGTAGTGCCACCAAACAACTGTGACAGATATTCCGCCAGAATCTGTGCTTCCAGATTCTTCACCCGGTATACATATAGTTGTGAGCCTGAACCGGTTGCACCGCGATCGAGTGTCTCGATCCATTTGCGGGCTTTTTCAAGATAGGCCTCTTGCGGCGTGATCACCATGATGGATTCCAGCCGCTCCAGTGGCACAAAGCGGAACATGCCGGCCAGTGGTGACTCTGCTTCCATACCGAAAATTTCTGACAACTCGGCGGTGATGGATTCAACATCCACTGTTTTCAGCGGATAAATACCCACTGACATACCCGCCAACCAGTCAACATCAAAAATGTCGATGGTCTTTTGATAGTTACGTAACTCTTCCTGCGTACCGGCCAGGAAAATCATGCTTCTGGCTGGATCCACCCTTATCATGGCGCCTTCACGCACATAGGGCTCCAGAATCTTTGCCATTTCGATGGAGCCGATAAATTCCAGCGGGATTACCCGTACTTCGTAACCCATGGCCTGCTCTTGCAAACTCAGTACCGGCACAAGATTGCCGCGCACGGCTTCTGATACCGGCAAAACATTATAACGACCGTCAGTGTGAACAATAACTGCGCCATTCCAACGTAACAGTAATTCAAGGATTGGCATCAACTGATCACGTGACACCGGTTTGGAGGTGGAGAAGGTAACCTGCCCACTGACACCGGGGCCAATGACAAACGTTTCCTGCAGCACTTCACCCAAAATGGTGTGTACTACCGATTGCAATGACTCGCCTTCGAAATTCAGTACGATCTCACCGTCTTTTGAAACAGCCGCTGGTGAGCGTTCGGCAGCTTTGCTGTTAATGAACTTGCCACTACCAGGCTTCAACTCAACATCTTCTACGCCTTTGAGCTCTTCTCCGCTGTCTACTTTGGTTGAGTAGATGGGCTCTGAACTGTCTTTAATTGCAGAGCTCTGCAATCGCGAATGCGGCTCATCGCGTACCTGTGGCCCCGTACTACAGCTGGCGGCAAACAGTGTTACGAGTGCAGCAACCCAGACTGACTGCACCCGGGAACATCCACGCGCAGCAGAGCTCCGGCCCGCTGTCCGCGTCAGCATTTTTGATGCGGATGCGATGTGTGGCTTAGCTGTCATTTTCATCATTGCTGTTCTTATCCTTGCTGTTCTTTTTGGCTCTGTTGTTTATCATGTCGCGAATCGCACTCTGATAATCCGGAGGGGGAGCTGCTTGTTCGGTCTCCCCACCATTTTCTGTCTGATCGTCAGTCTCACCTGCCTGCTGCCTGCGCAACTCTTCGCGGCGCTCGGCAATGCGGGCCCGAATCTGTTCAGCGCGGCTTAACGGCTCACCGTCCTCCCCCACTGGCACATCATCCTCACCGGCAGCCGCCAAAGCAGCATCGACTGAAACCGGCACCTCCATTTTTGGTGGCTCTTCAATCTTGACGTCATGCACCTTTAATTCAAGCTTGAGTGTCTCACCATCTCTTGAAGTAAGCACCACATGACGTGGCTGTATTTTGCTGACTTCCCAGCCCACATAATCGCCGATCAATGGCTCACCTTCTTTGGCCCTGACACTGATCTGCTCACCCTGTAAAGGCATCAGAGACGCAATTCTTACATTTGGTGAAATGAAAATACCTGTTAATTTGACTTCAGGTGCGTCCCTGACCGTCGGAGCTTCTTGAGCAATCTCAACGGAGTCTTCACTGTCCACAGCTTCCGGTTGCCGCGAGGCACTAAACACCGGACGCTCGTTAATCACCTGGTAATCACTGACTGGACCGATTTCAGATGCAACCACCACTACGCTCGCAGCATCGGCCTCATCTGCCACCTGTGACGGAATATCACCGGAGACCGGCCAGGCCCACACAACCGCCAATGCAATTGACACCAGCAACAAAATAGCCATCACACCCAGCAAGGCCATGCCTACAAAATTATCGTGCAACCACTTCATTTCAGGTACCCGGAGACGTTAAAACGAATATCCAGAGCACCGGCGAGCTCTACATCGACGCCTGCTCTACGACGGCGGGTGCGTGGTTGGATAATATTCAAATCATCCACCAGCATCAACGGTGTGGCTGTTTCCATTTCATAAAGTATCTGCATGAAACTTTCAGCGCCACAGCGCATACGTACGTTGACCGTGACCTTTTCAAAACGTTCCTGAACGCGCGGGCGCACCGACTGGTTACTGACAATCTGGCAATCACTATTGCCCTGGTCCTGAACCATAGTGCGCAGGCGACTGGCAATATCAGCCGCCGCCTCATCAAACCCGGGCTGCTCCAGAAACAAGGTCGCATCTTCCTGTGAATTTTTAAGTTCGGCCAATTTAGTTTGCAAGGCCTCTCGCTTGCCTGCCACCGATTGAAAGCGACCCAATTGCTCAGTCAAGCCCGATAATTCGCTGTTGTATTCACGGTGCCGCTGGACAAACCAGTGGAAGCACAGCAGATACACCAGTATTACAGCAATCACAAACAGCATGATGGCTGTTGTTTTGGAGCTTTTCTGATCAGGTATGAGCTGCATCACCCGGCGTCCTTTGCCGGCGTAACCGCTGCCGACCTGACCCCAGTTGTCGTATTGGCATTCAAGTCGAATATTTCCTTGTCGCTCCGGTTGTCCGCTCTGGTGGGCCCGCGAAACGATGCTGCGTTGAAAAACCCGGAATCATTAATCAGCTCGATCAACTTCTGGGCATTGTTGGACTTGCCCTGAATTTGTAAATTCTGGGCATGCAAGGACAGGCGGTCGAGATAAGTGTCGTCGGGCAACACCCGTGTCAGCTCTGCCAACATGGCCACTTTGTAACCATTATCAGCCTTGCGCACCTGCAAAAAGCTGGCGGCTTCGCCGGCATCTTCAATCTGTTTACGGATTTGCTGTACCGACTGGGCTTCGGCGCGTACGTCTTCAATGGCCCGGGTAACTTCGTTCACCTGGTGTTGACGCAGCCACAATGATTGCGCCATCACAAAAACCAGTAGCAAAACAGCTGCACCGGCCACCAGCCAATTGACACGTGTACGCTCATTTACCACCCTGGCTTGCAATCCTTCGGGCAACAGGTTGATACCGCCCAGACCTTCGTCCATCATGATATCCACGCCAGTTGGCGCAAGCCCCAATGGTTTCAGTCTTTCGATCATTTTTTCTACCGGCTCGCGGGGTGTAACAAATAATTCAAAGTGCAGGTGATTGGCTTCACGATCACGCTGCAATACCCGGCAGGTGAAAAACACTTCTGCTGCCTGGAATGGCGTATGTTTGTCCATTTCATAAGACAATGCCTGACGCAAATTGGATTCAGTTGCCAGTGGCAATACTGATTTGATGCGTAATACCTGATCTTCCGGCAACAGCAGATCACGGCTGACCTGAGTCAATTCGTGTTGCTGCAACAATTCACGCACCTGTTGTTGTTGAAGCTGCGTGTCACCGCCTCTGGAAAAGGTATCCAGCGACTGAACAGCCACTCCATCTTCAACACTAATGCTGATTTCGTCTTCGTAATCCTGAATCAGCAAGCGTCGACGGGCGTATTGCAGTTGGGCGCGCAGACGCTCAGGCAAAGCATTACCCAGCTCGCCACCCCACCACCGAAAAAACTGACCCACCTGTCCGGTTTCGAGTCGGTTTTTGAAATTTCTAATAGTATTTTTAAGTGCGATTGCCATAGGTTTTTTCAGTATTGAAACCCTTCACGCCAACGCAATACCTGGTAGGGATTGCCTTTGCTATTCCCGCCCAGCCGAATGGTGGCTTCCAGTTGCTCCCAAATGCCGTTGGGCATGGTAGCCTTGATCTTGATACTATACGTGACCCCTCTGCCTTGTTCCATGATTATGGTGCCGTTGGGCAGTTCAGCGCCTATCGAATCACCCGGCTGCAGCGCGTTGCGTTCTTCTATAAATCTTTGTGCTTCATCGCGGGTAATGTCCGGCATCGACAGCAGCGCCTGAAGCGGCGCGAACGCCACGTCCGGCACGCCCGAACCTGAAAACACCGTCAGTCCCGGTTCAAGCTGGCGGTAGAGTTCGTACGGCATGCCAATAACCTGCAACAATTCTTCAGTCATCATAAATGGTCGGTTCGCCGGCCCCACCGCCAGTCCGGCAGCTTCGTACATATCCAGTTCCGCACCGTTAACCCGCTCAAGCTCATCTGCGTCACGCCAATCCATGACAGCCGCCGCCAGTACTTCAGCCTGATCCAACTCCATACCGTTACCGGTAAACATATTCGCCAGGGTCAACTCATCGGTGGTGTTGATATCCACCTTGCCACGTTCATCGATTGCGCTGACTTCCAGCAAAGCCCCATCCAGATACTGTGAATAGGATCTTCCATCCGCGATCATGCGTGTTTCATCTTCAGGGTCGCGCAAACTGAGCACCGCAATATTGAGCCCGGCTTCGGCACTCAAGCGCGCCTGTGTTCCAGACAGTAGGGTGCGAGCCTCGAGGCGATCCATGCGCGCCATCAGCGAGAATGAACCGGTAATAATGGTCAGCAGCAACAGCACCCACAGCACCATCACCAGCGCGATACCCTGCTGTTGCGACTTGAGCCGCTGTGGCCCATGTCGCAGCAATTTGGGCCGCAGTAATTTGTATTGCCGTGATTTATTTTGTTGTGATTTGAGCATCAATCGCGGGAATCCCTT
>Ga0105055_10002421_pt1 | contig 29052 bp, 22 predicted proteins | sample BON03_FD_78090 | JGI IMG/M metagenome (GOLD analysis project Ga0105055, IMG submission 78090) | Freshwater microbial communities from Lake Bonney liftoff mats and glacier meltwater in Antarctica - BON-03 | ecosystem: Environmental > Aquatic > Freshwater > Ice > Glacier meltwater | place: Lake... | reverse complement strand
TTTAATCAAAAATCGTACAAAATGCCTACCGAAACAGTTCGTTCAATATTAGGGCGAGCACCGAAAGGACTGCGAGAAATGATTTCCTGTTTGTCAAAGACATTTACAACCTTCACAAAGGCTTCAGGTCCCTTATCAAACTGGTAACGGCTGATAAAATCAAACGTAGTTAGAGCATCGGTTTCCTCAAATGCATCATTGGATTTATTACAACCAAGAACAGCACAGGTTTTATCAATGTACTTGGCTACTACATAATTATTCCACCCGCTGCTGTGTTCAAGACCGATTCTCAAACTGGAAACATTTTCTGGGATACTTTGTAACTTCAGTCCGGATACTGCACCACTCTCATTCGTGGTTTCAGCTTTGGTATGGGTATACATCAGATCAACTGGGATATAAAAATTTCCCGCTGTAAATAGAGCGCCTGCTTGGAACTCCAAACCCTTAACTACTGCTCCGCCGATCACCGATGCACCGGAGGTCTGCCCATCAGCACAAGGTGTGGCAAGTGAACAAATTTCGGCCTTATTACTAAAGTCACTATAGAAACCAATGGCTTCAGAGTGAAACATACCTTTATTGAAACGTAGTCCTAACTCGTAATTATTACTTTTTTCAGGTTCTTCACCATCCGCCGAACCCCCACCCAATGGGGTCATCCCTTCATGATAACCAGCCAATGCCAACCAATTGTCTGTCAAGTCATAGCTTGCAGCAATACCGGCTAGGTACTCACGGTAATCATTGGTACGTTGCTTATCCGCTGCAGCCAGCGTTGAACGGTCGCTAGTTGCAAACTCATTACGACTCGTTTCTATATCTTCGACACGCAGAGATAAATTAAGCAGCATCCGTTCCGTCACTTGATATTCATCGGTGATCCACAAGGCTATAGCATCAGCTTCTTCTATGCGATTATTACTTCCACTAATCTCACCTGCTTTTATGCCTTGATTTATTAGTTGACCGTTAATTTGATCAAAAATTTCAACCGGCTGATAACGATCCATTTCATCATGATGTATGCGAGCACCAAAGTTTAGATTGTGATCTGCAAGCTGCCAGTTGAAATTACCCTGAATACCGCGTGAGTAATATTCTCGGCTGTTGTGTTTAAACTCCAATCCGGCTACATCAACACTTCCATCAAGGACAGCTTGGGCCGCCGCATCACCAGCATTAGCCAAATCGATGAATTGTTCACCATCACCAGACTTAAACCAGTCACGTTTAAATTTATTGTTATAAATAGTAAAAGTTGAGCTCAGATCATCAGTCCACTTAAAGGTATGACTCAGATTAATACCAGTGTGTTGGTTATCCATATTCTCATTATCCGTGAGCCCATATCGACGATTTTCATCTTTTTTGAAATCAGCATCTGTCAGACCGGTATAGGTTTCATCTGATATTTCTAACGAGCGTTGAAACTTGAACAGGACTTTATTTCGATCATCTTCCCAGGAAAGTTTGCCTACATAATCCTCAATCTCAAAACCTGTGTCGCCATTACTACGATCGATATCCTTAAAGCCCTCGTTGTTTCGCTGTACAGTTTCGAGCAGATATCCCCATTGACCGGATTTGCCGCCATAATTTAGATGAAGATCGGTTGAGCCTTCATCACTAAGCATAAACATGGCTCTTCCCTTATTCTGTTCAGGGATAGGCGTTGAGACCAAATTGACGACACCACCGACTGTCTGAGGCCCATAGCGTAATAATGCCGCACCTTTCAATATTTCAATAGAACTCATACGCAAGGTAGTAGGGAAGTAATATGCCGCAGGATTAGAGTAAGGTGCTGGCGCAATCAAGACACCGTCCTCCATCAGCGTAATATTTTGACTTCGACCTGGTGCCGCAGCACGAATACCGATATTGGGCCGTAGACCGGTACCATCTTCCTCTTGAATGTAAACACCAGGTACTGTTTTCAACACCTGATTAATGTCAGTCGCAGCTTCAACAGTCAACTGATGGTTATCGACAACTGCAGCAGAACCAGGCAACTTTCTAGCCGCTTCGGAATCACCAATAATTATCATTTCCCCCAGTATTACCGGAGTTTCATCGGCTATAGCATTATTTAATACGGAGTCAATTGACATCACTGTCATCATGCTGCTGGCAAATAAGGTATATCTATATTTCATTTCGTAAGTTCTCACATCAGTTTCAAAACAGAATATAACGAGTGTATATAAATACAAATGCAAATGCAAATGATTATTATTTGCTTTAATGACTTGAAGAAAAACAACATAAATAAAAAAGTCCCAACACCATAATAGTGCTGAGGTTTTAGTATATATGCTGGGCCTACAAGGACTTGAACCTTGGACAAAGGGATTATAAGGCTGAGGGTTGAGGATGATAAGCCCAAAGTTGAAGGTTTAAGCAGATTTTAAGCTTTTTACATGACTTTTTGTTCGAAAATGGCGGCCGTTGCTCAACGTTGCGACCTTTACTGGTAATCTAATCATATAGTTTCAACTTATGCTATAAACCCTTATGCAAGAGCTGATATTTATTTATGGAAAAAAGTCACTACGCGAACGCGACATTTGCACAAAATTCATTGCCCCCGCAATAGAGCAATCCGGTTGGGATATTCATACACAGATTGGTGAAGAAGTCACATTCACTGTTGGTCGTATTATTGTTCGAGGTCGCTTGCATACCTGTGGAAAACATCGCCGTGCAGATTATATGCTTTATCATCAAAAAACCCTGCCTATTGCCATTATATAACAGTGATCTGTGTTGTAATTCATATAGAATACTAGTTTTGTCACGTTTTTTAGGCAGGGTTTTGCACGTGGAATGACCAGTTTTGATCTCGTATACTTTTAACCAGCTATAGCCCAAATGCTTGGAGGTAAATGATGGCAACAGCACTGCTTGGCTGGGCGCGTCTATTATAAGTACTGCCATAGTTTTATTTTCTACTGTGCAACTGATTACTATGCGTAGGACAATGTCAAAAGTCCACGTCACACTATTTGAGTTAGTTGAAAAAGTTCTAGGTAGGCATTTTTTTAATATTTAGCATAATACAAAATCGCAATAGTAGTTTTGAATACTGCACCTTATATTGCATTAAATTCTATATCTTAACCTTATATGATATAGAACTATTTAAGAAGTCAAGTCGAAAATATTTGGGATTCTGTCATAACCGTACAGTAGTACTAAACTAAGAAGGCGGTTAATACCAAACATGATAGTGCATTGCAACTTCTCGTTAATTTAGATGTACGCCCCACATCGACGTAAAGTTACAATAATAGATCCTGTGAGTCGCTGTTGGCTATCACTCTTTATTACGAACATGTCTTGCCTACTGGCGACTAATCGACTTCGCTTTGCTCTCCATGTCGATCCGCGAATATCTGGGGAAAGTTTGAATATGGTTTATTAGCTTTGCAACTCTTTCAACACCAATTGCAAGCTTTCATTGGCATCCCCAAACAATATGCGTGTATTTTCATGGACAAGCAATGGGTTGCCAACGCCTGCATAACCTGTAGCCATACTACGTTTGAGCACAATGGTTGCATGGCCTTTCCAGCACTCTAGTACCGGCATACCGGCGATTGGGCTGTTGGGATCTTCTAATGCAGATGGATTAACAATATCATTTGCACCAATGACTATACTCACATCAACATCGGGAAAACCTTCATTAACTTCATCCATTTCATAAACGATATCATAAGGCACCTTGGCTTCTGCTAATAAAACGTTCATGTGTCCGGGCATGCGACCCGCTACAGGATGAATAGCAAAACGAACATTTTTATTTTGATTGCTTAGCAATTTGGTTATTTCATTAACAGTATATTGTGCTTGTGCAACGGCCATGCCGTAACCAGGGATAATCATAATATTTTTAGCATCACGCAGTATCGCTGCCGTTTCTCTGACATCGATCGATTGCACATCACCTACAACTTCTGAAGCTTCGCCCCCACCAGTGCTACCAAAACCGCCAGCAATTACACTAATAAAGCTCCGATTCATGGCTCGACACATAATGTAGCTAAGAATGGCTCCACTACTACCGACTAATGCTCCAGTGACAATTAATAAATCATTGCTTAACATAAAGCCGGTAGCTGCGGCTGCCCAACCAGAATAACTGTTCAACATGGACACCACGACAGGCATATCAGCGCCACCAATTGCCATCACCATGTGTACGCCAAATGCTAAGGCGATAAAAGTCATCAATATTAAAGGCCAACTGCCATGGCCTATTTCAGCTGCTGAAATAAACAATACCCCCAACCAGATGACCGCCAGAAGCAACCCTAGATTCAACCAGTGGCGACCAAATAACAATACTGGCTTACCACTAATTTTTCCACATAGTTTGCCAAACGCAATTACTGAACCTGAAAAAGTAATGGTGCCAATCAAAATGCCCAGATAAATTTCGATTTCATGAATCGTTTTTTCTATACCTACAAGGTTTGTTGTGCTGTCCATAAAACTCGCGTAGCCAACCAATACAGCAGACATTCCAACTAAGCTATGCATTAAAGCGACTAATTCTGGCATTTGGGTCATTTCAACTTTCAATGCTGCTTTGGCCCCTATTGCTCCCCCTATTAACAAGGAAACAATGAGTATTGAATAAGATGTAACTGCATCACTCATAATTGTCGCAATGACAGCGATCGCCATCCCAACCATTCCGTAATAATTACCACGACGAGCAGTTTTGTGATTACTGAGACCACCAAGACTTAATATAAAAAGACTCGAGGCGACGATGTACGACATTGTTACTAGACCTTGCGACATCTTTTACTCTCTTATTTTCTGAACATTTCAAGCATCCGACGCGTGACTAGAAAGCCACCGGTGATGTTGATAGCTGCCAATAAAATAGCCAATCCCGACAAAATGATAATTAGGGTACTACCTGACGCGGAAACTTGGACCAACGCGCCGATAACGATAATGCCACTGATCGCGTTGGTGACACTCATTAATGGTGTATGCAATGAAGCCGATACATTCCAAATAACCTGATAGCCAACAAAGCATGCAAGGACAAAAACGGTAAAATGTGAGATGAATGAAGCAGGAGCCACTAAACCAATACCATATAAAGCTAAACCTGTAATTATCATCGGTAGAAATTGTTTTATCGATTCTAATATTGCAGATGGCTTTTCTTCAGTTTCTATTTTTATTGATGGCGCTTCCGTTTGAGGTGAGTGTGCTGCGGATAATTTTGGCGGTGGTGGCGGCCAAGTAATGGTTCCCTCATGAATAACGGTCGTACCGCGGATGACTTCATCATCCATGTTTATGAACAGATTACCATCCTTTTCAGGGCACAGCTCGCTTATCAAATGGCATAAGTTAGTAGCGTATAACTGGCTAGATTGGTTCGCTAACCTGCTAGGAAAGTCGGTATATCCAATGATGGAGACATCGTGTTTAACAATGACTTTGTCTTCTTGCGTTAATACACAGTTACCACCACGTTCTGCAGCGAGATCGATAATGACACTGCCTGGTTTCATAGATTTCACCATGCCAGCAGTAAGTAATTTTGGTGCGGGTTGGCCAGGAATTAATGCGGTGGTGATTATAATATCCACTTCCATAGCTTGACGTGCAAATAATGCCATTTCAGCGTCAAGAAATTCTTTGGACATCGTTTTTGCATAACCGCCAGTACCTGATCCTTCTTCCTCAAAATCCAACATCAGAAACTCCGCATCCATACTTTCAATCTGCTCTTTGACCTCTGGTCGGGTATCAAAAGCTCTAACAATCGCTCCCATGCTTTTAGCCGTTCCAATAGCTGCTAACCCAGCCACTCCAGCGCCAATGACTAATACCTTGGCAGGTTGAATTTTACCGGCAGCGGTAATCTGTCCGGAAAAAAATCGCCCAAAATGTTGGGCAGCCTCAATAACTGCTCTGTAACCCGCGATATTAGCCATAGAACTTAAAACATCCATTTTTTGAGCTCTGGACATCCTAGGAATACTGTCGATAGCAAGGACTGTTATTTTTTTTACTGCCAAACGGGCCATCAATTCTTTATTTTGAGCAGGCCAAATATAACTGATCAAATGTTGGCCTTCGCACATCATATCTACTTCATCAATAGCTAGTTCAGGGTATTTTTCAGGCGCCCTGACTTTCATAATGATGTCGGCATTTTTCCATAACGTTTTAGCATCATGAACTATTTTTACGCCAACTCCTTGATAAGCTTCATCTGAAATATTTGCAGCTAATCCAGCACCACTTTCAATGCTGACTTCAAATCCTAATTTAATGATTTTTTCGGCGGCTTCTGGTGTTGTAGCTACGCGCTTTTCACCTTTGTGTATTTCTTTGGGAATACCAATTTTCATACGTTCTCCTGAAATCTTCCATGATCTAAGAGTGAGGATAACCATTTCTAACACGTTATTTAAAACGATTATTAGTCCGTTAATAATTGTAAATATGGTCCATCACAGACTAGCATAGAAAACACTTAATCCCTGCTGTTTAAACGAAGTTAACGGCGCTAATTTTAACAGGTAAAAAAACACGCCATTAAGCCTATTTATTGAGCTTCGCTCACCTGAAACACATCGTATCTTGGACTGTGCTTATAGTGATTAAATCTATTTTTATAGCACTACATTGCTGGCGTTAAAGCCAATATAAGCGCTTCATTTTTTGTCTTAGAAGCAAGATCTATAGCAGATTTACCACTATTATCTTTTAATTCCGGTTGAGCACCGCGGTTTAAAAGTTGCGTTACGACATCAACATATTCAGCACTCGTTGCCATCATTAATGGGCTTTGACCACGATCATCTTGAAGATTAGCATCTGCACCAGCATTTAATAACAAGGTTACAGCATCATTTTTTCCATAACCTGATGCCCACATCAATGGTGTTAAATTATGAGCATATTTTTTATTTACATCTTCTGTCTTAGTCAAAAGAAGCTTAATTATTTCTAAATTACCATTTGCTGATGCGTAAATCAGCGCTGTTTTACCTGTATTATCAGCAACATCGACTACGGCACCATTTTCCAACATTAATTGAACGATCTTACTATGTTCACCATAAACGGCCTCAGTAAGTGCTGTCATTTTTTTCAGGCTAAAGTGATTGACTTCAGCGCCATGCTCCAACAGATATTTAGCAATATCAAAGTAACCGCCTTTTGACGCTATCATTAATGAGTTTTGCCCTCGAGTATTAATCATATTGATTTCAGCTTTTTGGTCAACGAGATATTTTACAAGTTCAAGATTTCCTGATTCAGCACCATATATTAATGCTGAATTACCTATACGATTACGTGCTTTAACAGATGCACCTTGTTCAATTAATTGTTTAGTTTCTTTATAATCGCCCGCTTTAGCTGCATCGAATAGTTTAAAATTAAGATCACGAAATTCATCTGCTTGCAGATAGGAAATGGGTAGCCATAAAGCAATAAACAAATAAATAAGGATGTTAGTTTTATTATTCATGATCGGTCACCTATAAAAATATTATTCGTGTTAAACGTGTAATTATTCATTAAAACTACCTAGGTAATTAACTATCGCATTAATTTCTTCGTCGCTATAGGTCTTAAGTAAAGAAGCCATAGCGGGAGCATTATTACGAGCCCCACTTCTAAAATCATGCATCGTATTTTTCAAATATTCAGGATGTTGATTTGCAAGTCTAGGTACTCGACTATTGCCTTTAAAAGTTCCTAAATGACAGGCAGTACATCCACCTTCATCAATGACTCGTTGTGCCATTGCAGCTTGTTTTGTATCGACTGTGTATTCAGTTTCAGGCCAAGATTGTTCCGAAAAATACATCGCTAGTAATTTTAAATCTGCCCTTTCGATACCCGCCACAAGAGGACTCATAATGGGGCTTGCTCTAAGCCCTTTTTTCATATCTTTAAGCTGGACATACATATAATAAAATTCCTGGCCCGCAAGAATAGGAAACGTACCAATTGTTGATGCACCCTTATCCCCATGGCAGGTAAAACAAGTATTTAGCGTCTCACGTATTGAGGCATATTTATCTTGTTCGCCTATTTCTGGGCTGCTGCCAGAAGATAGTTTTTTATCAGCAGCCACGGCAGCATTAGCGAAAAGAGTCAATATCGCTAGTACTAACCAATATTTTTTTAAGTTAATCATGTTTAATAAATTCCGTGATTAATAATCCATAACGATATCAAAGTAACTGTATCGATTATTAGTTTCGCTATCAAATGACAAAAAAATGGCCGCCTTTAGTTAAAGGCAGCCAAAAGTCACACATCTGTTATTTTTTGTTCAACTTATAGGCAATAATTTCATTACCACGAGTGTAGTTCATTTGAGCGTTACCGCCTGAACCTACAACAATATACTGATCACCAGCAACGTTATAAGAAGCAGGAGGTGCATTAACACCCGCTTTAGTTTGATCTTGCCACATCAATTCACCAGAAGTTGAGTTATAAGCCTTGAACAGGCCATTACCTTCACCAGTGAACACAAGTCCACCCGCTGTAGCAAGAATACCGCCGATCATAGGTTGGTGCGTTTTAACTTTCCATTTAATCTTGCCGGTGTTGTAATCAACAGCGGTCACATTACCCCACTGTTGTTCAGTAGTAATTACTTTGAATGCGCCACCTAGCCATAATTTACCTTCTGGGTAAGGTGTTTCTTCAAGATGGTAGGTCATTGGCTGATGCAGGTTGATTGCATACACTAGGCCTTGGTTAGGATCGATCGCCATTGGTGACCATTCAACACCACCGTTTGCCCCAGGCAACATGCTAGCGCCTTCTTTAGTTGGCAATACCCAACGATCACGTTGCATAACCATAGATTCAGAATGACGGATCAAGCTACAGTCAGATGCATTATGCACGTAAACATAACCTGTTTTACCACCATGTAAAACACCATTGACTGTTTGTCCATTTTCATTTTTAACTGGAACAAGAATAGGGGGACTTACAGCATCAAGATCCCATACATCATGAGCAATGTATTGGAAGTGACAGATTTCCTTTCCAGTATCCAAATCTACTGAAACAAGTGAATTCGTATACAAATTATCGCCTGGACGTATCGCACCGTACAAATCAGGAGATGGGTTACCCACTACAAAATAGGCTCGGTTAGCATCACGGTCAATAGCCATATTTTGCCATACACCACCACCTAGTGTTTTGTATGGGTCGCCTAATTCTTTAAGTGCTGCTTTTTCGGCTGCAATATCACGGTGCATGTTAAGACCTGTTGCATCATTTTCAGCCCAAACGCCTGTTGAATCTTCTGGAATAGTATTAAATGTCCATACTAAAGCACCCGTTTTTGCATCAAATGCTTTCACAAAACCGCGAATACCATATTCGCCACCATTGGTACCGATTAACACTTTGCCATTAACTATAGTTGGTGACATCGTTTCGCTGTAACCTAGTTCAGGATCAGCAATTTCAACATCCCATACTTTTTTACCCGTCTTCGCATCTAATGCTACTAATCTAGAATCTAATGTTCCCATGTAGACCATATCATCAAGCGCGGCGATACCACGGTTATTAGGGCCACAACAATATGTTGTTATTAGTCCCATTTTGTGTTCGTAATGCCACTTTTGCTTACCTGTTTTAGCATCTAACGCATATACATGATTGAATGAAGAGGTTACAAACATGGTGCCATCAATAACGATAGGGGTCGTTTCTAATGAATCGACAACATCCATTTTGAATGTCCAAGCACGTTCTAGATTATGTACGTTTTCACGATTAATCTGCTCTGCCGGATAAAAGCGAGTCTGGCTATAGTTACCATTTGTATGCAAGAAATTGTTTGAATCTCCCGCCGCCCTATCTAACAAGTCTTGAGTTACAGTCTGCATATCACCAAACAAGGTACCACCAGATACCTCTTCACCAGCAAAAGCACTATGCATGCCTGCTGCCATCAGCATTGATGTTAGTCCTACTTTTATAAAGGTGCTGCTACCCTTTTGTTTTATTTTAGACATTATATCCTCTCTCTTTTGTTATATTTTATAAATACAGCTTCTTCCAACTCTTTCTTGTAGCTGCAGACAAGAAAGTTTAATCTCATCAACGAATACTACCACCTATTTCTAGTTCTGGATGCGAGTTTTGAACATGGTGCTTACTATCGACTTTGCTGATCGTGAGATTTGCAATAAATGCAATCAATAATAAAGTAGCCATTACATACATATAAAGTGGATGTTGGATCTATCGTTCCTGTTGGCGCCATTTCCATTAATTGCGAAATAGATATTGTTTTTATTTGTATTAATTCGTGAAGATGACGGGGACTTGCACCAAATTTTTCTTGGAAAGTTGCAGGATCTATTTTTTGAACTAAGGAATTAATTGCATTTTCAACTGAATTCTGTCGAAGATGGGTTATAACAAAAGGTCCCAATATTAAAGATGCTCCATGCATACACTGAACCAATGCACAGATGAATTGCCACGGCGGCAGGAGCAATAAGCCAGCGATTAAAATCTTGTTTGGCGACTATTATGGTCTTTAGTTAGACTGACCATTAGACTTGGAAAAATCGACATTTAAAGCAACTCCATAAAACTGGCTAGTAAATTTCACTACTGACATTTGAGTCAGTAAGATTGATGAGATGGTTTCCATTCAAGCTAACTAGTTGATAAAGCAATTCCTGCACCATTTCTTTAACGACCGTATAGAGACCTATCACTTAAACAAAATAAATTTATTGAGACAAATTGTCCTATCCAATAATTTGAATTGCATCACTTTGACCATAAGCTTAAGTAACTTTGAATATTAACGAGAGGAAAACAAGTCTATAAATTTACTGCCGATATAGATGAACAATAGATGCTATAAGCAGGGCTAGACTTCATTATTTTGAAGTGACATAAACTTTTGTTTGAAATTTATAAAAGAGAAAATTGAAAAAAATGTTAGTACGTTAAAAAATGTTTAGTCATCTTGCTTTTTATTGCTTATAAGATTTAGCTTTGTTGAATCACTATAAAACCAAACGAAGAAACAGCTGCCTACGTCAACACGGGAGCGAACTAATATCTCAGCTCCATAGCGGATAAGAATGCCGCTACTGACATAAAGACCAAGACCCGTTCCGCTTTTTGTCTGTGTAAAAAAAGGGTCAAAAATTCTTGGTAGTACCTCTTGGCTAATGCCTCGGCCATTGTCATGAACAACCATTAAGACGCCATTCTCTCGCCAGTTTCGTGTTCGAACCGTGACCTTGCCTTCGACATCTTGATGAGCATTCATCGCATTTACAAGCAAGTTGATCAAAACCTGTTGGAACTGTTGATGATGACCATTCACAGTCAGAGTAGATCTTAAATCAAGATGCAGATCTATTTTGCGTCGATTCAAGTCATGCTGCACTAGAACAACGGTATCGTGAATAACCTGGTTAATATTCACATCACTCATGGGGGTCTGGTAATCCTCAGGACGTGAGTACTGTAATAAGTTATTGATAATTGCTCTGATCCTGTACACCTGTTGAATAATGAGTTTCGCTTCCTGTTCCACTGGTTTGGCGTAGTCACCCAATTCTTGAACCAGTAAATCCATATTTCCCAGTATTACAGCAGTTGGATTATTAATTTCATGAGCAATGCCCGCAGCAAGCTCACCTATGGCAGCAAGTTTTTCCTTCGCAACCAGTTTTTCTCGTGTCTGTTTTAACAAGCTGATATTTTGCTGCAGATTGATCTTTTGATTGCGTAATTGGCGCGTACGGTCTTCCACTTTAGCTTCAAGCTCATCTGTAGCATTCTGTATTTGTTCACGCTGTACCTGCAATGTATCAAGTAAGGCATTAAATTGTTGGGCCAGCACCGCCACTTCATCCTTGGAGTCCAAATGTTCGATTCGTAATTGACCATTATGCTCAATTGTTTTGAGCATTTTTGCTATCGTTTCAATTGGCCTATAGATTGATTTGGCACCGGACACCGCTAATAGTATTGACAGTGCCACTACAATAATAAACAGCAGTACCAACAAGGTCAATCCGGTAAAGTATGTCGCTCTGTACGGCGCTTCCAGAAACCCAGTATAGAGCATGCCGACACGTTGACCGAACACATCTATAATGGGTTCATAGGCCGAGATATACCATTCACTCACCACAAAAGCACGATCAATCCATTGCATACCCTTTGTTAGCACTTGTTCTCTTACTTTCGTAGAAACCCTTGTACCGACGGCTCTTTCCCTAGGTGCCTGCAAGTGGCCAGGAACATTTGTACTAATACGCACATCTTCAAGAAAGATTGTCACTGTGCCAAGTCCATCTTCCGACAAACTACCCTTACTATAAATCAAATCTCGCAGTGTATCGACAAACTTAAAGTTTCTATTAAGTAAAACTCCGCCAACCAATATGGCTTTTATCACTCCATCACTTGCTCCCCGAATTGGATAATAGCTATGCAAAACCATCCCTCTATCTTCAGCAGTATTTATTGATGGATATTCATAAGGGGTTTGAACCAAGGGAAAATAGGCTATTTTAGCCAACGAAGGATTCTTATTCTCTAACTCTTGTGATGAGAAGATCTCGACCCCAGTGGAAGGTTCGCCAGATAATGCCTTGGCCAATAGAGGGCTTTTCTTTATGGTGCAATTATTAGCTTGCCAATAATCACACCCGTTTACAGTTATCAGTTGTACAAAATCAAAGCCCTTCTCTATTTGAAGCTTTTCCAATAATGGCTTAATCTCAACAGCTTCCTGCTCTTTTGTTAAAGACCTTACCATGGGTGTACGGAATGAATAAGACTCGGCTAACAAAGCAAGCTCAGAGAGATATTTACGCTGAGTATCAATAAAAGCCTCATGAGCAATATTAATGTCGGCACTGACTTTCATCAATAATTGTTGATAGCTAACTTCGTTTATCCATAAATATGCCAGACCAATGACGACACTCATAATCACTAAAACAGGCAGCAGTACTAGCGCCAGTAATTTATATCTTAAACTACTGGATACTAGTTCATGAAACTGCCTAATCATTAACGTGATTTTCGCCCCAAGTATCCAATTTCCTGCACAGCGTCTTACGTGATATCCCCAACACATTTGCAGACTGACTTTTATTTCCATCCATACTGTTTAAAACCTTAACAATATGTCCCTTTACTACCTGTTCCATAGACCACAAATTAGGATATCCAGCAACCTGCTCTGCTTTGTCACTATCCGTAGTCAGCAGTTCATCAGGCAACCGACCAAGCAGCATGCAACGTTCGACCATGTTTTTTAGCTCACGTACATTACCTGGCCAATGATAGGCTTCTAGTTGTTGAATATCATTGTGATTGAAAGGAACGGCTGGTAATCCAAGTTGTGTTGTAAGCAACTTTGAATAATATTGAACTAAAGAAGCAATATCTTGTTTCCTTTCTCTTAATGGAGCCACATGTATGATTAACACATTGAGTCGATAAAATAGATCTTTACGAAAACGTCCATCCTCAACATCCTCTTGCAAGTTTCGATTGGTTGCTGCCACGACTCGGACATTCACAGGTATCTCACGATCACTTCCAACGGGCCTGATAGACCCTTCTTCAAGTGCACGCAGAAATTTTGCTTGCATAGTCAGTGGCATATCTCCAATTTCATCCAGAAATAATGTGCCACCATCTGCATAGGAGAACAACCCATTATGAGCAGTATCCGCACCCGTGAAGGCCCCTTTTTTGTGTCCAAAAAACTCTGATTCAATTAACTCTGAAGATATAGCGCCACAATTGACAGGAACGAACGGACCAGTACGTTTACTTCTCTTATGAATAGCATTGGCAACCAGTTCCTTCCCCGTTCCGGATTCGCCTTCAATCAGTATTACGGACGGCGTAGGCGCAATCCTATCAATTAATTGGCACATTTCCTGAACCTGTGGGCTATTGCCAATCATTCCTTCGAATGAGTAAAGTCGATCTACTTGACGTCGTAAAACAAAGTTTTCTCGTTCCAGAGAGCGTCGCTCCAAACAACGTTCAACCGATAAGATCATTTCCTCAAGTCGAAATGGTTTCTGGATATAATCAAAAGCGCCTAGACGTAGTGCCTGGATAGCATTGTCAACATTGGAAAATGCGGTCATAAAAATCACATCTGATTGTCCACTCTGCCTAGCAGAAATAGATTTCAACCAGTCAACGCCAGAAATGCCTGGCAGTGAGATATCGACAATCATCAAGTCAAAGTGATACTGAACTCGTAATACTTCTGCTTGTTCTGCAGAACCAGCAACTTCCACCAAAGCGTAAGTCTTACTTAGTGCCCGCTGAAGAAAATTCTGAATACCAAGTTCATCATCCACAACTAGAATGGAAAATGTTCCCTTACCATTATGTTTAATTCTTTCATTCATAGCGGTGATACTGAGCTATATCGCTTTTATCTGCAATATATAATTCAATCACTATTCCTTCATATATGTTACGCAAAGTCTCATTTCGACCATTCAACTTTACGATGTTATATTAGAGGTGGTGGCAATAAACCATCTGGTTATGAAAATATCGACTTTGGTAGACAGTTTATATTGCTTTTCAAAGTATAGATGTCGAATACTGTGAATCAACAAGCCCAAGATGAGATCTCTAAAATTTAAGATTTTAAACTATGCTAGGGAAATTGAACAAACCTTACTATATCGTTAATGACTTTAGATGTGTGATGACAGCGCCCGCATTACCTTGGATGTTATAACCTCTCTTTAAAACAAAAATAATTATGCCATCACAATCTTTGCTCGCTATCGCCTCAATCATTGTTGTCAGTGTTAAAAAGCCTTGGTCACTAACTTGATGATAAGTTAGAAGATCATCTTGTCGGCTAACAAATCCGATCGAAATAACAATGAGCTCTGGCGAGAAATCATCAATGACTGGCAATAACTCCTGTTTGGATATTTCGACAATGTCACTATCCGTAACCTCACATTCTAAATACACGTTAATATTAAAGCCCTCTTCGACACCATCTCCTGTTTTTGAGAGAGATCCCATCCCAGGATAAACAATTATATTGTGTGTGGAAAAGTACAATACATCTGAGGATCAAAGTAAAAATCCCACCCAGTGATTGCAGTCTGACAATGCATGGCAACGACTGAAATGATGACGCCTTTAACGAGAATACATTCAAGCATTAAGCGAAGAGATCTCCTTCCATTCTTTTTATCTTAGCAAGGTGCTTTCAACAACCATCGCGCTCATGTGTTGATCGACATGGAGAGCAAAGCGAAGTCAATTAGTCGCCAGTAGGCAAGGCGTTTTTGCATTTTCGTAATAGAGAGCGACTCATTGGTAATCTTAGTTCGGTAAGCTTTCACGAATCTTTAGTTTAATGCCAATGTCTTTCAAGTATTCAGCTTCGCGCAGAAGATCTGACTCAGTCAAAGGATGCTCACTCAACCAACCCGCGGGCAAATTTAAACGTAAACCTTTTTCTTTAACGGTTAGAGCAACAAAGGTATCTGTTTGTTCAGAGCGTCCACGATTGAAGACCATAGCTAATCGCAATAATACCGTTAATCGTTCTGTTGATTGCTGCAATTCATCAGCCAAGTTTCTAAGCTCTTTTCTTGGAAATGTGCGACGTTGTCCTCGCACCATCACAGCTAAAGCATGTTGCTCTTCTCGCGAAAACCCTGGTAAATCAGAATTTTCGACTAGATACGCTGAGTGTTTATGAAATTGGTCATGAGAAATAGACAGGCCAACTTCATGTAATTTCACCGCCCACTGTAAATGTTGCAAACTATCAGTCTGATCAATCAACCAGTCTTTAGCCACTTGTTGAAAAAACTGCGTTGCCATAACGCTCACACGTTCGGCATGCTCTTCATCAACCTGATAACGTCTCGCTAAGGAAATAACGGTTCGATCACGTTCATCATCATGTTGAATTCGTCCCAACAAATCATACAATAAGCCTTCTCGCAACGCGCCATCAGACACAATCATTCGCTCAATATTAAGGCGTTCAAAGACGGCCTTTAAGACACAGACTCCTCCAGCTAAGACATTCGCACGTTCACTACTTAAACCTTCAATTTGTAAGGCATCAACATGGCCTGCCTCAATCATCGCATCGATAACTTTATCAATTGATTCCGGTGTTATTACACCATCATCCGCCCAGCCATTTTCTTTAACTATATTAGCAACACTTCGAATGGTACCTGATGCACCAACAGCCTCTGTCCATCCCATCTTTCGGTAAGGCTGCTGAATGGCGCGAATGCGTGAACCGGCAGCAATTAAGGCAATCTGAACACGTGTTCTACTAATCGTGCCATCAGCAAAAAAACGCTGGGAAAAACTGACGCAGCCCATTTCTAAGCTTTCACGCTTTAAACCATTAAACCCTTCACCAATAATAAATTCCGTACTGCCACCACCGATGTCAATAACGAGTCGGCGAGCATGATCAAAGGCTAAGGCATGGGCAACACCCAAATAGACTAGCCGCGCCTCTTCTTCACCAGCAATAATAGCGATTGAATGTCCTAGGGCTAGTCTAGCTTTACGTAAAAAAGGCCGGCTATTTTCGGCGATACGTAAAGTATTAGTACCCACTACACGCACACTACCTGCCGGCAAGTCTTTGATTCGTTCGCCAAATCGCTCTAAGCAAGCAATGGCCCGTGCCTGAGCCTCATCAGATAACTCATTATGTTTATCTAAGCCGGCTCGCAACTGCACCATTTCACGAAGTTTATCTACTACTTGAAAATGACCATCCCGCAATCGAGCTATAATCATATGAAAGCTATTAGAGCCTAGATCAACGGCCGCCAAAATATCATTTTCAGTCTGTAGTTCCATTTTAGTCACTTATGTTCAGAGTTCACGGTCATTTTGCACCACTTCATCCAGTCTGACCAGCTTTCTAGGGACCCCCAACTCTTTCCATGAAATAGTAGCTACTGCATATTCTTTAGCTAGTTCGGATAATACGAAGGGCATTAATTCATCATGTTTTGGTATTGCCATTATGCGTACACTCCATTCGCTAACAACAGATCTTCTACACGTCTAAACGCTTCCAACGCAGCTTTTAACTGCCCAACGATCTCAATCGTAAGCACAGCCGGTGCGGGCGAGTTTTCCGTATCTTCTAACGAATCATCTTTCATCCAAATATATCTAAGTTGGTTTTATCTCTGGCGATGATTTCGTGGTAGGTGAGGCTTTCCCGCGTTCGTTATTTTTTGACTCTTGACGCTTGTTTGTTTCACCTACTTTGTAGAGTCGTATGAGCTCATCAAAGTCACTCTTTACCATGCGTTTGGTTTTCAAGGTCATGTGTACCTTGCAGCGAAAGCCGTAGTACCAGATTTTTTGGATCCACGCAGTTTTTGAGGCAGGTTTGGCATCGAAGAAGCTGACGTTTGCTTTTACATCTTGAGCTTAGAAGCCACATAGGTTGGGATGAATTTTTTATAAACCCCAACTGTTTTTGTACCATCCAACATATTTACCAACCCGTTGGGGTTCGTTCCCCACCTCATCCTACCTTACTGAATTCTCCCCCTTTGGGATAGAATTGAGGTGAGGGTATACCCGCGCGCGCGTTCATTGGCCATTTCTGTCGGTATCGAGCTTGCCTTTCGAATGACATTGTCTTAGCCAATCACCAGAACCAGAACCAGAACCAGAACCAGAAAAGTGTCTCATCCCAAGCTCAAATCAACGCGTCCGATTAAGTATCTTTTCCATTTTTTCGATGCTTAGGTGACGTACATCCTTACCTTCTACCAAATAGATAATATGTTTACATACATTATGTGCATGATCAGCAATACGCTCTAAAGATCGAGCGGACCACATCATATCAATCATCCGTGTAATGGCCCTAGGATCTTCCATCATATAAGTAATTAGTTGGCGCACAATGCTTTCATATTCAACATCGATATATTGGTCTTCATTCGCTACTTTGAATGCTTGATCAACGTCAAAACGTGCAAAGGCATCCAAAGCATCACGTAGCATAGTGCAGACATGGTTTCCAAGTGTTTGTAACTCTCGATAGTTCTTCTTAGGCCGATCTTTTTCCGATAAATTCAGTGCCATTTTAGCAATGCTAGTGGCTTCATCACCGATACGCTCAAGATCAGTAATTGTTTTTAAAATACCGGTTACCAACCTTAAATCGCCAGCAGTAGGCTGACGCAAGGCAATAATTTGAATACATTCTTCATCGATGCTTATTTCCAAAGAATTAACTTCTTTATCTGCATCAATTGCCATACGTGCTAATTCGGTATTACCTGTCATTAGGGCTTCTAAAGCGTTGCTAACTTGTAGCTCTAATAATCCGCCCATCGCTAAAACGCGAGAACGGACATCTTGCAGTTCTTTTTCAAACTGTTGTGAAATGTGTTGTGAATTCGTAACCATTACTTAACTCCTAATTCGTGTTGTCCCATTGAGACTTATTGAATAAACGTCTCTTATCGTTAACCGTAACGGCCTGTAATATAATCTTCTGTTTGTTTTTTGCTCGGGTTAGTGAACAGCTCATCAGTAGCACCAAATTCAATCAATTCACCCATGTACATAAACGCAGTGTAATCAGAAACTCGTGCCGCTTGTTGCATATTATGGGTCACAATAACGATGGTGTATTTATCCTTCAACTCATAAATCAATTCTTCGATTTTCAATGTTGATAAGGGATCTAATGCTGACGCCGGTTCATCAAGTAATAATATTTCTGGCTCAATCGCAATGGCACGGGCAATAACCAGACGTTGTTGTTGACCTCCTGACAAACCCATCGCTGAGTCATGTAAACGATCTTTAACTTCATCCCACAATGCCGCACCTTTTAACGATGATTCAACTACTTTATCTAAGGTTGCACGGTCATTAACACCTTGAATACGTAGGCCGTAAGCCACGTTTTCATAAATAGATTTAGGGAATGGATTCGGTTTTTGGAACACCATACCGACTTGACGGCGTAAATCAGCCACATTGACTGACGGAGCATTGATATCATTGCCATCCAACCGCATGTCACCTTTAATACGCACGCTATCAATCAAATCATTCATCCGGTTAAAACAACGTAATAAGGTTGATTTACCACAACCACTTGGGCCGATAAATGCGGTTACTCTGTTTTTAGCAATCTGCATATCAATACCGTGTAAGGCTTGTTTATCGCCGTAAAACAGATTGAAATCTTTGACTTCTAGGCAGATCGTTTCGTTTGCCATATTAAGTTTAGGCCCACGCTGCATTGATTCAATATCAATAGTTCGTGCCGTCGGAGCTTGTTTGGGTGTCACTGCTGCCATCTTAATTCTCACTTGCTTTAGAGGTTTCACGTAAACGATTACGGATAGAAATCGCTGACATGTTTAATACTATAATGATCATTACTAACAAGAATGCTGTTGCATAAACAAGCGGTCTTGCGGCTTCAACATTAGGGCTTTGAAAACCCACATCGTAGATATGAAAACCTAGATGCATAAACTGGCGATCTAAATGTAAATACGGTGCAATATTATCAACGGCTAAGGCTGGCGCTAATTTCACTACACCGACCATCATCAGTGGTGCAACTTCACCCGCAGCACGCGCTACCGCTAAAATCAAACCGGTCATCATTGCAGGCGCCGCCATAGGTAATACCGTTCGCCACAAGGTTTCAGCTTTAGTCGCACCTAAGGCAAGGCTACCTTCACGAATTGCCCGAGGAATACGTGATAAACCCTCTTCTGTCGCCACGATAACCACGGGGACCGTCAAAATAGCCAAAGTTAATGATGCCCATAACATTCCGGGTGCACCAAAAGTAGGAGATGGCAATTTTGCTTGAAAGAATATTTCATCAATATTCCCCCCCAAGAAATAAACAAAGAAACCCAAGCCAAACACACCGTAAACAATAGAGGGTACGCCAGCAAGATTATTCACTGCGATACGAATTAAACGAACCGTCAACCCTTGTGTAGCGTATTCTTTCAAATAAACGGCGGCAATAACGCCAAATGGCGTGACTAATACCGCCATGATCATTACCATCATTACTGTGCCAAAAATGGCAGGAAATATACCGCCTTCTGTATTCGCTTCACGAGGTTCCCCAGAGACGAATTTCCATACTGCTTCAAAATAAAAGCTCAACTTTTCAACTACATTCATGCCATTAGGGCGATAAATATCAACGACTTTAGCTAGAGGCAGTTCAACTTCTCGGCCATCAGATATAACCACTATGATCTGATCACGATTGAGTGCTGCATTCAAATCAGCTAATTGTTTTTGTAAGCCCTGATAAAGGACATTCCATTGCTTACGTTCTTGTTCAATTTCATCATATGCCAACGCACCTTCGGGTAGGCCATCTAGTTGATGTTGGCGTTTTTGTAAGCGTAATTCTTCTAAACCATGATTTATCTTACCGATCTCATTTTTTTCAATGGCTTTAATGTCAGCGACAAGGCTGTTGCTACGTTCTAGTCGCTTTTGCAGTTCGTCCCATGACTTATCTCCTGTAGCAACGACTTCGCCTTGTTGTTTGACGGTAGTAAGATAACCATAAAAATTACCCCACTCTCTACGTTCAATCGCGACCAGATCTTTAGGATAGCGTGTTTCACCCATCCACAAACCATTTATCCACAGAAAATCAAGGCCGAAATAATCACGATTACCGACTTTCAATAGATGACGCTCGCCGGTTTTTTGCCCTTCAGGTAAATGAACACCTACTTTTTTTAACCGAGCTGTTGATACAACTTCAGTTTCAACCGCCTCAGCAATCAAGGTAATCGATTTTTTATCAGGGTCATTATAGGTAATAGACATAATATCCGCTGGCCAAAAATGACCTAGACCACGCACCGCAATGAGTAATAATATACCCACCACCATGACTAAGCTAATGCTTACTGCACCAGCATTTAGCCATACCCAAGGGCTACCGCTTTTATACCAAGAAGAAAATGATTTATTTGACATGTTTTTTCCACCTAGCCTTTAAAGACTGCTGTATTTAGTACGTAAACGCTGACGAACAATCTCAGCCAATGTATTGAAGACAAATGTCGCCATAAACAGCACTAAGGCTGCAAGGAATAACACGCGATAATGTGAACTCGCCACTTCTGCTTCGGGCATTTCAACTGCGATATTAGCGGATAAAGCACGGAAACCTTCAAAGATATTGAAGTCCATAATCGATGTATTACCAGTCGCCATTAATACAATCATCGTTTCACCCACTGCGCGGCCTAAACCAATCATTACGGCGGAAAAGATGCCTGGACTTGCTGTCAGCAAAACAACGCGAATCAATGTTTGCCAAGGTGTTGCACCCAACGCTAATGAGCCAATAGTCAAATGTTTAGGCACCGAGAAAATAGCATCTTCAGTAATCGAGAAAATGGTTGGTATAACGGCAAAGCCCATTACTAAACCCACTACTAATGAGTTACGTTGATCAAAATCCAAACCTATATCATTTAGCCATTGCGGCATATTGCCATCAAATAACCATAATTCGAGTGCAGGACTCGCCATCATTGATACTACACCCACCATAATCACAACGGGCACCAAAATAGCGGCTTCCCAGCCATCCGGAATGCTCTCAAGAAAGCGTCGAGGTAATTTAGTCCAAGACCATGCGGTGAGTACCGTCATCACTGGCAGCAAAATCAATATCGAAAATACACCCGGAAGATTACCCTCAATAATAGGTGCCAACCACAATCCAGCAAGAAAGCCCAAAATAACGGTGGGTAAGGCTTCCATAATTTCAATGGTAGGTTTAACAACGGTTCGCATTGCAGGTGACATAAAATAAGCGGTAAAAATAGCACCCATTATGGCTAGGGGTACCGCGACAACCATGGCATAAAATGCCGCTTTAATGGTACCGAAGGTTAACGGGCTTAAGCTAAATTTAGGCTCAAAGTCATTACTTGCTGATGAGGATTGCCAAATATATTCAGGCTTATCACGGCTTTCATACCAGACCTTTTCCCACAATGAATGCCAAGATATTTCTGGATGTTCATTATCTATCATCGTTAACTTGGTCTGACCATCAGCAGTCATGCTAATCAAGCCATTAGCGCGAGGCGATATCGCCATGACTGCATTTTCCCCCGTCACCAATGGTTCTACCAGTAAAGTGCGATGCGCTGTCGTGTGATAAACACCCAACTGACCACTTTTATCTAAAGCTAGAAAGCCCTTACGAGCATACTCAGGTGCGATCTCTATGATAGCTGCTTTTTGGTCGTTAAAACTACGGACGTTATGCAGAGTGTAGTTATTATTGGTATCTCGAACAGGGAACCATTGATCAATCTGACCATCACTACGACCCACTAAAATTGAAATACCACCCGTCAAAAATTCTAAGGTGGTAATTTTAACGCCGGAAGGCACACCTTTAATCTTTTGAATCAATCGTGGTGCTTCAATATCAGTGATATCAAAGTAACTAATGAAACCATTACTGTCAGCCAAATATAATTCACGCTGATCAATATCCATTTGTAGGTGTGTTATAAGCTCTTGGGTATTAAGTTTAATTTCCGCCGTTTTCTGCTCAATGGTGAAAACATCTTCATCTAAAAAGTCTGCTTTCCTTATCAGACTTTTTAGCACAATGCGATCATCTTGCGTTAAGCCAACTAACGTTGTTTTATCAGTATTACTTTGTACACTTAATAGGCGTAATGCTTGACCTTTAGTATCAACCGTTTGTACTTTTTTACCTAATGGGTAAAGTATTAATGGGGTGATTTTCCGAATAGTACCTTTAGGGTAACTAATTTTATAGTCCTGTTGGAAAACTAAGGCCTTACCATCATCAAATCCGTAAGCAAATACACCTGTTGAAGCAGAGCCTTTGCTAAAACTTGTAATCTTGGCCTGCTCCGGCAATGGCAAAGTAACATCAAGGATAGGATTACCACTATTTGCGTCAAAAAACTCCACTTTACCTTGCATATCGAGGGTTAAAGCAACATCGTTATAGTCGTTTAAGGTTAAATGGATGCTATTGCTAATTTTAGTGCTGTATTGCGCTTCTGATTCAATATCAGCACCATAAAATAACGGCACCACTACATAGAGCAAATAAAAGAAAATAAGCACAATAGCAAATATGACCGATACACCACCTATTGCTACGCCATATTTGGCAAGACGATCTTTAAATTCGCGCCATGACCGACGGCGTATTGCTACCGGAGAATTTAGTGCGGGTAACACACTATGCTGCGTTGAATGTTCAACCATAAAATCAGATACCATTATCAAATTGAGGTGTATAACCTCATTCACATATTCGACTTATCACCAAACATGCCTGCCATAACACAATAAAAAACAGACTGTGTTCAATCAGTTTTTCATTATACTTAGATAATAAAATGCCTCGCACAAACGTTGTACGAGGCACTTTAAGTTGCTCTTGCAAAAACTTAATTCAGTTTAGCAAGTTCTTTTTCTACTACTGAAGCAGGTAATGGAATATAACCATCTTTTATGACTACTTTTTGACCTACTTTAGTTAGAATCATTTTAATGAATTCACGATCAATTGGCGCTAATGGCTTATTAGGCGCTTTGTTAATATAAACGTATAGGTAACGTGATAATGGGTAACTACCATTGGCTGCATTTTCTTCGTTTGCAGCAATAAATGGCTTGCCAACCTCTTTAGCTAAAGCAACCGCTTTGACACCTGATGTTTTGTAACCGATACCAGAGTAACCAATACCGTTCAATGATTTAGTTATGCCTTGAACTACAGATGCTGAACCTGGTTGTTCGTTTACGCTGTTTTTGTAATCGCCTTTACATAAAGCATGTTCTTTAAAGTAACCGTAAGTACCCGATACTGAGTTACGACCATAAAGTTGAATATTACCTAAATCAATACCAACTTGGTTCCAGTCAGTAATATCTTCAGGATTACCGCATTTACGTGTTGCAGAGAAGATGGCATCTACTTGAGGAATAGTTAAACCTTCGATTTGGTTATCTTTATGAACGTAAACCGCTAAAGCATCGATTGCAACGCGAATCGGTGTTGCTTTGTAACCATATTTGGCTTCAAATGCCGCATCCTCACCGTCTTTCATTTTACGGCTCATTGGACCGAAATTTGACGTACCTTCTGTCAAAGCGGGTGGCGCAGTAGATGACCCCGCCGCTTGAATTTGAATACTGACATTTGGATATTCACGTTTGAACTCTTCCGCCCAAAGTGTCATCAAGTTGGCTAAGGTATCAGAACCAACACTTGATAAGCTACCAGAAATACCACTGACTTTTTGATAATCAGCTAATGCTGGATCAACATCACCCGCGAAAGTAGTAGCAGAAAATGCCAACGTTGCCGCAGCGCCTAGAATTGCAAGTTTCTTCTTGAACATTGTAGTCCATCTCCCAAGTTAAAAAAATTTAAGTAGTAATCAAATTACTAAGGGAATTATCCCGTTTCAATGTGACAAGGATATGAAATAATTGTTACAGTTATATGACAGTCATTGAAAAGCATTGTCATACCATAGGTTTATCTATTATTTTTGTTCTTGGAAAGCTGCAAGAAAAACGACTCCCCACGCCTAAATCACTCGTAATATTCAGCGTCGCCCCATGTCGTTGTAATACATGTTTAACAATTGCTAAGCCGAGTCCTGTGCCGCCAGCAGTAGACGTTCGTCCACTGTCTACACGATAGAAACGTTCGGTTAATCGGTCAAGATGATGCTCGGCAATGCCTTCGCCTTCATCACGGACCACGATATAACCATTGTTATCATCAATTTGCCAACTTACTTCGATTTTACAAGCGGCTGGTGTATATTTTACCGCATTAAATACTAGATTAGACACCGCACTGCGTAATTCATCGGGATCCGCCAGTAGCCATTGTTCACTGATAGGGCCCAGTTGAATATCATGGTTACTAAACTGCCTTAGACACTTAGCATCTACGATAATGGCACTAAGAAATAAGTTCATATCGATTGGCATAGAATGTAACTTTTTTTCACCCGTTTCTAATTGTGATAATGAGAGCAAATCTTTAATCATGATGTGCATGCGATCGGTTTGCTGACGCATAATTGGCAAAACACTTGCCCACTGATCGGCAGGGCTGTCTTCGGTAAACGTTTCCAAATAACCTCGCAACACCGTTAAAGGGGTTCTTAATTCATGCGATACATTTGCCACAAAGTCTCGACGCATACGTTGTAGCTTCATAGTTTGTGTCATATCACGGGCGATCAACATTCGACCATTACCCATATAACTCACCACTTTCATCTCTAGTGCCATGCCGGAATTAATTGGAGAGCTCACTGTCGCTACCCCTCCCTTTCCCACGGGATCATTGAGTAACTGCTGAAAGGCTGGATCACGAATGAGGTTGTTGACGCGAATATTACTATCTCTTGGCCAGCGCACACCTAATAACACCGAAGCCGAATGATTGGCCCAAGCCACTTGATCATAATCACCTAAAACTATAATGCCATCTGGCAGTGCCGCAGTCGCTGATTGGAATCGTTTAAGATAGCCAGCGAGCTTCTTTTTTCGTGAACTATTTTGTTGCCGAACCTGTTCGACCTGCCGACATACATCATCAATTACACCATCGGCCGAGGGTGAAGGATTCTTTTTCGGCTTTTGTAACCAATACCAAAGTTGATACCAAGTGTTCTGTAACCACAAGGCATAGGCAAATGAGGCCAAAAACATAAATGTCATCATCTGGCCAAATAACAGCCCAACAAAACCGGACAAACTGACAATAGTCAGCAGGCGCCAATAATCCCATTGCATTCAGTAAACCCTACTTTTCAGCAGAAAAACGATAACCCACACCACGCACTGTTTGCACGAAGTTATCATAACCTGATGGCTCTAATGCTTTACGCAAGCGGCGAATATGCACATCAACGGTACGCTCTTCAATATAGACCGTATCGCCCCATACATAATCTAACAGTTGTCCACGACTATAGGCCCGATCGGTATTTTTCATAAAAAAATGTAACAAGCGAAACTCTGTCGGCCCCAAATCAATCCGTTCTCCATTAACCGTGACACGATGACTTTTTGTATCAAGTATCAATTCATCACATTCAATGGTTTGTTTACCGTCTGATTCTGTGGGATTACAACGGCGTAAAACTGCTTTAATTCGAGCACCTAGTTCGGGCGGCGAGAACGGTTTATTCACATAATCATCAGCACCCACACTCAAGCCTTTGACCAGATCTTCACTTTCACCTTTCGCAGTCAGCATAATAACGGGAATATTAGCTAAAAACTCATTGGCGCGTAGCCGGCGAATAAACTCAATGCCATCAATGCCTGGCAACATCCAGTCTAGCAAAATCAAATCAGGTTGCTGTATTTTTAAACTTTCTAAACCCTGCTCTCCATCCTTAGCTGCCACACAGCCATAACCCATTTGTTTGAGTGAAAAACACAGCATATCTCGAATTGCCACGTCATCCTCTACTACCAAAATCGTTGTTGTCATTACTTCCGCTCCTGACCTTTTTATTGATCCATCAATCATAACGACTAAATGTTACAGTTTTGTAACAGTCAATTAAATTGCCGCCTGCACACACTTTAAGACGCCGTAATCATACTCGCCATCCAATTCATCATAGACCGGTTTCAATCGGCCTTTTTCTTGGTCTTCTTGAGATTCGATCACAAACACGATTTCATTAAACTCAGCCTTAGATAAACCTGTTACCTCATGTACGTCCAACAAGCCAACTTCAATCGCATCCGCTAAATGAGTATAGATAGTGCTCGATTTAACCTTCCGTTGCTGTGCTATCAACTCAATATCGATACCCTGTTGATACAGCATCAACGTTTCATTGACGGTAGAACTGAGGCGATTGTCCAACAATTCAGACAATGGATATTGGTTGATTTCAGCAAGAAACTCCTTGCCATAACGTGCCAGTTTTTGGCCACCAACACCTGAAATACGATTCATATCTTGCTCGGTTGATGGCCTTTTTTTAACCATTTCTTGCAAGGTGACGTCGTGGAAAATCACATAAGGCGGCACGCCGGCTTGTTCTGCCAATAACATTCGTAATGCCCGTAATGCATCCCATAATGGTTGATCTTGTGGCCGCACCGCGGTTTTTTGCTTTTTATCTGTCGTTGTTTTGTCTTGTTTGACCGGCTTTCTTAATTCTAATGTTTGTTCACCACGTAAGATTAGGCGACATTTTTCAGTTAAACATAAAGCACCATGGCGCTCGACATCAATATCGATATAGCCAAGCGCAATTAATTGTCTAAACAGACTTCGCCATTCTGTGACTAAAGTATCTTTGCCAATACCAAATGTGCTGATTTTATCGTGACCATTACGTTGTATTCGTTCGTCTGTTTTGCCATGCAAAATATCAACGATGTAATTCACCCCAAAACGCTGTTCAGTTCGATAAATACACGATAAGGCTTTTTGTGCTGACTCCGTGCCATCCCACTTTGCTGGCGGCTGTAAACAGTTGTCACAATTGCCACAGGGTTCCGGACTCGCCTCATCAAAATAAGTGAGTAAGGATTGCCTGCGGCAAGTAATCAGCTCGCACAGTCCCAACATCGATTCAAGCTTGTGGTGCTCCATTCGTTTATGCGCTTCATCGGCTTTAGAGTCTTGCATAAACTGCCGTAAAGTAATGACATCTTGCAGGCCATACGCCATCCACGCATTGGCAGGCGCCCCATCACGACCAGCGCGACCCGTTTCTTGATAATAGGCCTCGATACTTTTCGGCAAATTCAGATGAGCAACAAACCTTACATCAGGTTTATCTATGCCCATACCAAAGGCAATCGTTGCTACGATAATGACGCCTTCATCACGCAGAAAGCGCTGTTGATTGCGCTGACGTTTTTCCTGTGGCAACCCAGCATGATATGGCAAAGCTATACGACCTTGTTCTACCAGCCAACTGGCTGTTTCTTCAACTTTTTTACGGGATAGGCAATAAACAATACCAGCATCTTGAGGATGATTATCTACGATAAATTGCCATAATCGCTGCTTGGCATTATTACCTTCGGAGATCGCATAGTGAATATTTGGTCGGTCAAAACTATTAACAAAAACGCGCGCATTTTCTAATTGTAACTGGCTAATAATTTCATCACGCGTACGCTGATCTGCTGTCGCCGTGAGCGCAATTCTAGGTATCGTTGGATAACGTTGATGTAGCAGTTTTAGTTGTTGATAATCAGGTCGAAAATCATGGCCCCACTGTGACACACAATGGGCTTCATCAATCGCAAATAATGATAATTTACAACGGTCTAGCAACGCTAACATGGCACTGTTTTGCAATCGCTCGGGGGCCACATAAAGCAGGTCTAGTTCACCATTGATTAGTCGTTGTTGTATGTTGTAAGCGTCATTCTGATTCAAGCTTGAGTTGAGAAAGGCGGCTTTAATACCCAACTGCCGTAAGGCATCGACCTGATCTTGCATCAAGGCAATGAGCGGTGAAATGACAATAGCCGTACCCTCTCGCACCAAAGCTGGGATCTGGTAACACAGTGACTTACCTCCACCCGTGGGCATTAGAACTAGGGCATCATTGCCATTTAATAATTCTTGAATTATCTCCTGCTGAGCGTGCCGGAATTCATCATAACCGAATATAGATTTAAGAATATGCTGGGCGCGATTCATCTCATAAACCTATGACATAACACCTTTAATCATATAAAAGATTGAAGCGGCCAATACCGCTGCAGCTGGCACCGTGATAATCCAAGCCGTCACAATTTTTTTAATCGCATCACGTTTAACGTATAAGGTTTTCTTGTCTCTTTTCAGCTCTTTTTTAACTAGTCGAATGGCATCTCTTTCTTCATCAATGGCAGTATAAAGTTCGGTAATTCGTCGATAATCTTCTG
>Ga0105055_10002418_pt1 | contig 29063 bp, 28 predicted proteins | sample BON03_FD_78090 | JGI IMG/M metagenome (GOLD analysis project Ga0105055, IMG submission 78090) | Freshwater microbial communities from Lake Bonney liftoff mats and glacier meltwater in Antarctica - BON-03 | ecosystem: Environmental > Aquatic > Freshwater > Ice > Glacier meltwater | place: Lake... | reverse complement strand
GGAGACGAGGTCAGGACCACTGATCTCGATCAGTCCCTTGGCTACGTATTCGTCCCCGTTTCCACGGGTCTTGTCGTGCTCAATATCGATTCTGATCCGAACGATATGCTCATTGTGCCGCAGTAGTTTGCTCGCCTGGTGATTGGCGGCATTCTTGAGGGCATCGGTCAATTCAACATGGATCCCGCTGACGATTACTTTTTCAGCGAGGGTTTCAGGAGTAATTTCTAGATTCATACTCTTGGTTAGACGCACGAAGAGGCCAAACGTTGCTTACAAATTTCACCCTGAATTCTAGCCCGGTAGTGATTTCTTTTAGGACTTTTTGTTCAACGCAGCACTGAACCAGTCGTCATTCACCGACTTGGTTGGTTTGGGCGCCTGAGAGGCGCCTCCTGCATTACTGCGATTACGCTGTGAGTCGCCACGTGGGCCGGGTGATTGACGCGGATTATTGGGCCCACTTTGGGAACGCGAACCTAGCTCCGGCTTACTCCGCATGCTCAGTGCGATGCGATTACGGGCGAGATCGATTTCGGTGACGGTGACGCTGACTTTCTGGCCGGGCTTCACAATCTCAGAGGGATCTTTCACGAAGTTATCCGCGAGCTGGCTCACATGCACGAGACCATCCTGATGCACCCCTACATCCACAAACGCGCCGAAAGCAGTCACGTTGGTCACGATGCCAGGGAGGCGCATGCCGTTCTTGAGATCTTCGGGTTTATTGACGCCTTCTTGAAAACTAAACGCTTCGAACTGCTCGCGCGGGTCGCGTCCGGGTTTGGCTAGTTCGTCGATGATATCGTTGAGCGTGGGCAGGCCGACATCATCGGTCACGTAGCTTTCGAGATTGAGTTTGGTGCGAAGAGACGCGCTGCCCATCAACTCTACAACTGTAGACCCGAGATCGGCGGCCATCTTTTCCACCAACGCATAACGTTCCGGGTGAACCGCGCTCGCGTCGAGCGGATGGGCGCCACCGCGAATCCGCAGGAACCCAGCGGCCTGTTCGAACGCCTTTGGGCCGAGTCGCGCGACCTCGAGAAGTTCGCGGCGCGACTTGAAAGGTCCTTCCTCATTGCGCCGCGCCACGATCGCCGCGGCGGTCGTGCTGCTAAGCCCAGAAACATAGCTGAGCAATTCCTTCGAAGCGGTGTTGAGTTCCACTCCCACACCATTCACCGAGCTCACTACCGTATCGTCGAGCGAACGCTTGAGTGCGTATTGATCGACGTCGTGCTGGTATTGACCCACGCCGATGCTCTTCGCATCGAGCTTCACGAGTTCAGCGAGTGGATCCATCAATCGACGGCCAATCGAAACGGCCCCGCGCACGGTAAGATCGTGGTCGGGAAACTCTTCCCGCGCGACCGCGCTGGCGGAGTAAATGGAGGCGCCGGATTCGTTGACCATCACGACCTGAATGCTGGCCGGGAGCTTGATCCCGCGGATGAAAGCTTCTGTCTCGCGTCCGGCGGTGCCGTTGCCGATGGCGATGGCCTCGACATTAAAGTGCTGGATGAAACTGCGAATTTTCTCGGTGGCTTCCACTTCCATGCGATCAGGGTAGATCACATCGTTGTGGAGGAGCTTCCCCTGGCGATCGAGCATCACGACTTTGCAACCGGTGCGGAATCCGGGATCAATCGCCATGACGGCTTTTTGACCGAGAGGCGCGGCGAGGAGCAGTTCGCGGAGATTGTCAGCGAAGACCTTGATGCCATCGGCGTCGGCCCGCTTTTTCGAATCGAGGCGCATCTCCGTTTCGAGCGCGGGGAAGAGCAGGCGCTTACACGACTCCTGCACGGCGAGCCGCACTTGATCCGCAGCAGGCGAGGGGGTGCTCACGAAAAGCGGTTCCACTACGGCGAGTCCGGAGGTCTCATCAGGCAACGTGACACGCATGATGATGCAGAGCTCTTTTTCCCCGCGACGCATCGCTAGAATCCGGTGCGAAGGTGCCTTGGCGAGCGGCTCGCTCCAATCGAAGTAGTCTTTGAATTTCGCCCCTTCGGTTTCTTTGCCCATCATGACTTTCGATGAAACGATGGCCTGCGAGCGATAAAGAGTGCGTAGTTTTTCGCGTGCTCGGGCGTCGTCGCTGATTCTTTCGGCGAGGATGTCGCGTGCTCCGGCTAAGGCGTCGTCCGCTTTTTCAATTTTGCCGGGAGTATCTTTTCCATCATCGAGCACGTATTCGTGACCGATCAGGGCGTTCGCGACAGCAGCGACATCTGTGGTTGGATCCTGCGCCCAGAGCAGTTCGGAAAGCGGTTCGAGGCCCTTTTCTTTGGCGATGGTCGCGCGGGTGCGTTTCTTCGGGCGGAAGGGGAGGTAGATGTCTTCGAGCTTGGTGAGAGTCTCGGCGGCATTGATCGCCTTTTCGAGTTCAGGGGAGAGGAGGTTGCGATCTTTTAACGAAGCGAGGATCGTGGCGCGCCGGTCGTCGATCTGTTTCATTTGCTCTAAGCGATCGCGAATCGCCATGACTTGCACTTCATCGAGTTCGCCGGTGGCTTCCTTACGGTAGCGGGCGATAAACGGCACGGTGGCTCCCTCGGCAAAGAGCTGCGCGGTGGCCGCGATCTGGTGGATCTTGAGTGAAAGTTCCTCAGCAATGCGAAGCACATGCTCGGGGTTAGGAGAAGTGGTGTCTGCCATGAAAAAGAGAGCCGAGTGCAACGCTCCTATCACGCCGTGCAAGCGTGAATAGTGACTACGCTCTAGAAATATTTCCGGCTCGATAATTCAGCTCACATTTCCGACAGAATAACGGTCTTTGATCCGTCGTGAGCGTCACGAGACATCGATTGAAAAAGGGAAAATTCTCTTGGGCAACGAAGAGGGTATCGCGACGAACCCGACGCTGTGAGGCAGAGTGTTAAACCACGTATATAAATTAGCGATTATCAGCGTGGATCCGTGGTTTCCATGGCTTGGTTTTGAACTATGGTGGGGGGATGAAACGTCTGCTCACTTTGTTCGTGCTACTGACTTCGTCGCTCTTCGCGGAGAATCCGGGTTGGTTGGTGGTGGAAGAAGAGGTTGGGGCCGAGGCGGCGAAGGAGCAGATCACAGTGGTGCGGTTGTGGGCACCGTGGTGTCCGAATAGTCGGGCGGAAGATCAGAACGGCGGTTGGGCGAAGTTTATCACAGCGAATCCGAATGTGCAGTTTGTCTTTGTGACCGTGCGCAGTAGTGACGATGGCGTAGCTTATCTCGCTGAGCATGGTGTGGGCGAGCAGCCGAATCTGAAACTGCGGCATCATCCCAATTTTGTGCGGAAGGGGCTCGGGAGTATTGAATACTTTATGGATCTGCCGATTTCATGGGTGCCGACGACGTGGGTGTTTCGCGAGGGCAAGTTGCGCTATGCGCTGAACTACGGAGAGGTGCGGTTTCCGATGTTGCAGCAGATGATCGCCGACACCGCTTCGGCTTGGAATCACTGATTAGTGGTTTGCCGTGTGGCTTTGTTCTGGTCAGGGTGAGCGCAACTTAGTTTCCCTATGAATAATCTCATTCGTAATATTATTTCGATCATGGTCGGCACGTTTGTGGCGGTGGTCTTGACCGTGATCGTGCAGGCCATGTCGCATCAAATGTATCCGGCCCCTCCCGGGACGGATTTTAACGATCCTGCGGTGCTGGCAGAATTAATGATGAACGCTCCGATCGGGGCACTGCTCATGGTGTTACTCTCCTATGCGGTGGGCACGATGACCGGCGCTTTTATCGGCGCTAAAATTGCGGTTTCCGACGGACCGGCTCGTCAGGGGCTGTTTGTCACCGTCTTGATGTTGATCGCGGCACTCATGAATTTGAATGCGTTTCCCCATCCGGCTTGGTTCTGGTCCGGTTGTATTGTGGTGATCGTGGGCTCGGGCTACTTCGGCGCTCAGCTGGGTGGTCAGCGGAAGGTGGAGTGAGTTTGCGAGGGGGGCTTTGTCATTGCGAGGGAGGGCGGAGCCCGACTGCGGCAATCTACGAAGTCCCTTGGCTGAGCCCTAGGCTCTTCGTGGATTGCCGCGTCGCGTTGCTCCTCGCAATGACAGCGAGTGTGGCGCTGGGTTTACGGTGTTTTTGGCGCGATACTGCTGCTGATCGAAGCTTGGTCGAAGCGCGCGAGGAAGATGGATTCGTAGGGAGATTTCCCTCCGCTTTCGTAAAAGCAGAGAATCGTGCCATCAGGAAGTGCCACTAGATCAGAATAGGCGGCGTGGCCAGGCTCAATCACAAGGGAAGGCCGCCAGGTCACGCATTCGTCGTCACTGATATAGAGATTAAGCTTACTCCGTTGCCGTTCAGGGGGTGGAGTATAGACGTGGGGGAATTCGATCGACGATATCAGATATCGAGGCGAAGTGCTTTGATCATGAGTGGCTGGCAGCTCACTCCGGGAATCTGGGTGGTGAGTTCTGTTGGGCTCCACGTCGCGCTTCCATCGTTGCTCCAGGAGAAAGTTTTGGACTTTCGATAATTGGGGTAATTGCGATTGGTCAGATAGAGCCGCCCATCGCTGGTCTCCACGGCCATACATTCACAGCCATGCCAGATGATAGGTTGAGGCCACCAGCCTGGAGGCGAGGTCACTTCGGCGAGATCGATTTGATCACTGTGCTCGATGGGTTTTCCGGTGATCCATGTTTGGCCATGATCATCGCTGTAGATCATGTGAGCGCGCATCGCACCTGATTGTGCAATGTGATAGGAGGGGAAGACGAGACGCCCCTGATGAGCGCCGTGGGTGAGCTGAATGCCATGCCCCGGACCAATCCAATAGCGTGGCCAATTTTCCGGATTTGCTTCGGCGGAAATTTCGCGCGGATCGGACCATGATTTCGCCTCGTTATCACTGGAGGTGACGAAGGCGCGTTCATTGTTCCGAGTGAAGGCCAGCCAGATGCGATGGGTGGTTACATCTTCAACAATCGTGGGATTGCCGCAGGTCACATCGCCTTCCGCGGAGCGATCTTTCCAGACGACTTGGGGAGTGCTCCAAGTCTTACCTCCATCTTCGCTGCGCAGGCAGAGCAGAGAGGTTTCAGCGAAATCGGACTCACTGTGGCGGCGTCCCTCGTCCACTAGAACCACGGTTCCTTGCGTGGTTACGATGGCGGCAGGGATCCGGTAGGTATGAAAACAGCCCGATCCACTCCTAAGTAAGTGACTGATTTCAATCATGAGCTTGGCGCGGAGATGTTATCCCACAGGGCGGAGAACTACGCTGGTGGGGCGACGAGGCGTTCGGCGTTTTGCCAGTAGATTTTTTCAACCACTTCCTGTGAGAGCGGAAGTGTTTGCAGGAAGTTGTGCAGATCTTGCTCGTAGTAATCGCGACCGAAGAGCAGGCGATCCGCGTAGCGCGTGACGAATGAGACGGCGTGTTCGGGATCGCGCTTGAGGGCAGTGAGACCGGAACCGGCCGACATATCGGCGTAGAGATTGGGGTGGGAGTCGAATACTTCGAAGAGACGACCGCCGGGGGTGATGGGACCGTTGGGGTAATTATTGGTATCTACATCTGCATCGCCGCTGATCTCGCGCCAGAAACCGGGAGCGTGCCCAATAAAGTTAGTGTCGGGGCAGGCTTCCAGCGCATTTTCGAGTGCCTTGATTCGACCGCCATACCAAAGCGGTTGAAAAACAGGTTCGCCGGTTTCGGGATCAGGGAGAGTCGGCACGTCAAGGTGGAGCACGACGGGCATTTTTAATTCGCCGGCTTTCTGGAAGATCGCGAGACAGCGAGGGTCGTCGAAGGGCACGCGGAACTTCCATTCGCCGCAGACGCGAACGCCGTGCATATTGTAAGCGGCTTCGAGGATGCTGGGGGCTTGGGCCCAATTGGGGTGCGGGCAAAAGCCTACGACGAAACGCGAGGGGTATTGGACTTTGGTTTCGAGTAATTCCGAAAGCGGAATCCCCGGATGCGAACCGTCGGGCAAAAAGAGCTCGGGATTGAGCGCGTAGTTATATTCCGGAGCCTGATCAGTGGAGCTCAGCTGCCAAGTGAGCAGCCACGCATAGGAAATATCGTGCGCATCCATATCGGCAATGAGCCCGTGCTCATCGCGCTGATGCCAGCGAACGTGTTGGTGAGAATCGACGATTTTAGTTGGAGCAGGCATGGCGGAGGAAAGAGTGAATTAAGAGGGGTGAAGGGTGAATTCCGGAATCGCAAAACCGTGCGGGGAGGACTATTATAAGTCATCTAATAGATGACGAATTGGGATCTAGCGCGGTATTTGAGAAAGAGAAAGGTAAGTTGAGAATAGAAGGAGGAGCTATCAATCGTGAACCCAGCCGCGGTCGACGGTGAGGCTTTGGCCGGTTACATCGCGACTCTCGTCAGAGGCGAAGTAGGCAAAGTTGGGTTCGACAGTTTCGGGTGTGAGTCGACCGGGGAGGCTTTGTTTGGCTTCGAGGCTATCGAGTTGTTTCTGAGGATCGACGCCGAGTCGGTCTTCACCTTCGGTTTTAACGGCCCCGAGATGCAGGCAGTTCACGCGGATTCCATATTTGCCAAGGTCGCGAGCTAAACCGCGCGTCATGCCGAGTATACCGCCTTTGGTGGATTCGTAGTGAGAGAGATTGGCCATGCCCATGCGCAGGGTGATACTGCCCGTATTGATGATAACTCCGCTGCCCTGTTTCTTGAAATAAGGAATCACGGCGAGGCAACAGCGCCAGCTGCCGTCGAGGTTTACCTCGCGGAGTCGCTGGTAATCTTCGAACTTCATTTCGTCGGCGGGGCAACGCGGATAGAGGCCAGCGTTGTTGATGAGCACATCGATCCGACCGAAGTGTTCGACGACTTTTGCGATGGCAGCTTCCACCTGCTCGGGGTTGGTCACATCCATCGGCAGCGCGAGCGCGGGAGCGACCCGAGCAGCAGATTTATCGGGGTTCAACAAACCGACAGCCACTTTGGCGCCACGTTGAAGGAAGCCCATTGCGGTGCCGAAGCCGAGGCCTTCGTCAGCGCCGGTGATGAGACATACTTTATCAGTTAGATCGATTGCCATGTAGAGATGGGTTTGTTCGGGAGAGGGAGGAGAGGGAAATGTTTAGACTGAGGGTCGATGGATGGCAATCGTGCAAAGATTGATGAGGAAGCTAATGCCCTGCTTTAGTGGGTCTGCTTCACGTTAAGAGCCCCATAATTGTGCCATGCGAATAAAAAGCAGGTTCGTATGTGATATCACCCGCGACAGCTTTCCCACGCAGATTAGAGACAATCCCATCGCAACTCAATTATGCATCGCTTGCTCCAGTTCTTACACTTAGCTGGTCGTCTTTTCTTTCCGCTAGAAAAAAAATGGTTAAACAACGATGAGCAAAATTTCCGTTTGCATGCCGTGTCTGAACACTGCGCCTTACCTGAAGGCTCGGCTCGACAGTCTATTCGCTCAAACTTACGATGATTATGAACTGGTCATCTTGGACAGTGAGTCGTCCGATGGATCTTGGGAAATCATCCAGAGCTACGCCAAACGCGATCCGCGTATTCGGGCATACCAGCAGCCGCGTCGGGGGATATGGAAGGATTGGAACGCTTGCCTGAAAATGGCCCAGTGCGAATGGATTTACATCGCGACCAGTGATGATACGATGAAGCCAGATGCCCTAGAAAAATTTGTCACGGCGACGAGGCAGAATCCGGAAGCGACTGTTATCGGTTCACGCCGTTGGATGATTGACGAGCAGGGCAATAAGATCGTCGATATGGAATCATGGGATCGGGCGTGGAGCGGGGCGCGATACTGGACCGCAGGGTGGTGTGACCGTGGTAGGGAATTGATTCATTGTCTGCTGGTGGGGACCCCTTTTTGCTCAATGACCCAGTTGTTTATTCACCGAGGGGTGTTTGATCGGGTGGGATATTTTACATCCGACTTTTATTCCAGCGGCGATATGATTTGGCAGTCTAGGATGATCATGTCTGAGAAAGTTTACTTCGTGGCAGCCCAACTTGGAAGCTGGCGCTGTCATCAGGCTCAATATTCGATGGTGCACAAACCGCAGCGTTTAGAAGTTGTTCGTCACATCATCGAAATCACGAAGCCATTACATTATGGATACAAAATCCAAATCGCGATTGGCGTGGCGGTGGGGATTGACCTGCCGGATAAGGTTGCTGGACTGAGTGTATTATCCGCTTTCAGTGCTTGGCTGTTTGGTGGTCGTAAGTTTTGGTTTCGCCCGCGGTGGCGTCTGCTTTTAGCTACCGGATTGCGCCTCTTGCCGGGAGGGCGAAAAATAAGTGAATGACCGATGTATCAGGTTTAAGGCTAGCGGGGAAGTGCCGAACGTGCGTTGAGGTAGGATAATTACTTAAGGTTCAGGCGGATGTTTCCGAGGGGAGTTCGGCGATAGGTGGATGGTAGGCTTGCAGCTGTTTTTCGACCCAGGCGGGGAGAGGTATCGATTTGTCTAATTGCGGTTCCCAGCGCTGCCAGAACTTGGCGCGCTCTTCGAGGGTGTAGAAGTGCTGCATATATGAGGAGCGATAGATCGCCTCCGCATACCGGTGTGGGATGCGAACCTTTCTTTTGAACTCCTCGTAAATATGAGCGTAACCTCCATGATTGGCTGTATTATTACGGCCGATAGGGATTGGCCTATCCATCCAAGCACTAAGAGCGTCGGTTTTTTGTTCGTCTGTAATTTCAAGTTTCATGACGAGCAGCGACAAACGTCCCTGCTCGATAGTGACAGTTCCCTCATCTCGAGGAGAAGGGTGCTGATAGACATCAACCCCGAGAGAATGCTGAAGCTGATTGGCAAGAAAGTAACCGGGAACCAAGGGGTGAAAGTAGTCCTGCTCAAAGAGACGAGGGAAATTTTTGAGGAGTGTTTGGAGCGAAGTGTCCTCACGTTTTTGACCGAATCGAACGGAATAGGTGAAGAGATATAACGATAAGATACGACCGATAGGCTCGCGTGCAGCGGTGATGACTCGAAGACGAGGAAGACGATTTAACCAAGGGATATACAACAATCTGGTGGCAAATTGCATTTTATGACTAAGTGATACCGCTAGGGGATAGTAGGAATATCGCCTCGGAGTGCGCCGGAGGTAGTGTGTGCTTCTTGCGAACAGCACACCGGCACTCCGTAACGAGTTCAGGACGGAGATCGTCCCGACCTTCCCCATGGTGTAAACGAGGACAGGTGCATCCTGAAGACGAGGCACACAGTGGCGGTAGAACCATGGAGATAGTAGCTCGAATGCCCAATGAGGTAACCGAAAGGAGACGTAATGGGGCAGCCTTCGATAGTAGTGAGTGATAAGGTTGAACATGATTACTTAATCAATGGGGGGATGATACTTCTGCAGCTGATTCTCGACCCAATCAGGGAGCGGGATGGATTTGTCCAACTGGGGTTTCCAGCGCTGCCAGAATTTTGTGCGCTCCTCGGGTGTGTAGAAGTTATGCATGTAAGAGGAGCGATAGATCGCCTCGGCGTAACGATAGGGGATGCTCACACGGCGTTTAAATTCTTCGTAAATATTTCCGTAGCCATTTTCTGCTGCGGTGTTCATCTGCGTGATACGGATGGGGCGATTCATCCAAGTGCTTAACGCGGCTGCTTTTTTTTCGTCCGAAATTTCAAGTTTCAGGAGAAGAAGCGAAAATCGCCCGTGTTCAATGGCAATACTTCCACTAACTGCAGGGGAGGGCTGTTGGTAGACGTCGATGTCTGTTAGAGCTTCGATCTGGCTTGATAGAAAATAGCTGGGAACAAGCGGGTGCTCATAGTCCTGTTCAAATATACGAGGAAAATTATCGAGAAGGACTTGCAGAGAAACCTCCTCGATTTTCACCCCAAATCTCTGGTAGTATGTAAAGAGATATAGTGAAATGAGGCGACTGATGGGCTCGCGCACCGTAGTGATAATGCGCACTCGTGGTCGGTGTGTTATCCATGGATAATACGTCCATCGCATAAAAACTATAATTCGATTTAGCTTAACATGATCTGGTTTACGGTGGGGGTAAAACCTGAGCGCGCCACTAAGCTGGTGTATTTGAGCTATACAGCTCGCTCCTGCATTTCGAAGCGATTGCGCGATTGTTATGGAGCCTACTTTGCCCATGGTGAGGATGATAACAGCGGCGTCTTGGCGATGGGGAACAGTCTTGTAGTAGATCCACGGAGAAAGGATGGCCACTATCCATGGCGATGACCGCAGATAGTGGTGGAGTTGCTTGTAGTGGTGAGCGAGACAACAGGACATTGTGATTAGGCAATGGGGGGATAAGCCTTGAGCTGGTCGTCGACCCAATCAGGGAGGGGGCTGGAGCGACCCAATTGGGGCTCCCAGCGCTGCCAGTATTTTGCGCTCTCCTCGGTTGTATAGAAATGTTTGATGTAGGTGGAGCGATAGATCGCCTCGGCATAGCGGTAGGGGATGCGCACGCGCCTTTTGAATTCTGCGTAGACGTCAGCGTAGCCTCCTTCACTGGCGGTATTCATGCGCGTGATATAGATTCGACGATCCAACCAAGAGCTAAGGGCGGCTTCTTTTTGTTTACCAGAAATTTCGAATTTCATGAGTAAGAGGGAGAATTGCTTATTCACGATGGAGGTGCTGCCTTCGATGGAGGGAGAGGAGTGTTGGTAGACGTCGATGTCAAACAGGGCTTGGATTTCGTTGGCTAGGAAATAGCCGGACACCAACGGGTGGCTCATAGTCATGCTCGAATAAGCGAGGGAAGTCGTCGTGAAGGGTCTGTAGGGATATGTCCTCGAGCCCCCCCCCCCCCTAATCTCATAGTGTAGGCTATAGAGGCGGAGGGAAACGAGCGGCCCAATGGGTTCTCGACCGTTGGTAAAAATACAAAACTTGGACCGCCGTAGTAGCCATGGGAAATGGGTGATTCGCATAAGCCACATCGCACAGTTTATCTGGATGGTAGCTGAACTGCGATGGGGGCATTGCTTCGCTACTTCGTTGAGGTCGTGTAGCTGCTTGATGAAAAGCACACCTGAGTTGAGCAAGGATTGCATTAAGCTCACTGTGCCCGTCTTCCCCATGGTGAGAATGATCACAGGTGCGTCTTGGCGATGAGGAACGGTCTGGGAGTAGAGCCAACGATAAAATACAGCGCCCATCATTGGCGATGCCCGATGTGCGAGATAGTGGGGAAGTCGCCGATAGTAGTGAGCGAGACTTTTGAACATTTGATAGGTCAGGTAACTTGGCCCAACCGGACAGGGTTCGAGGGTGATTCGTTGAGAGGAAAAAGCTCACGACGCGAGCCGGTGTAGGGCAATCGCACAAAGTTTAAAGTCGTGCAGCCAGGTCCATCGAATCGCAGTCCATACTCCGGTCCGACTTCGTAGGCAGCCTGCCATCCCATGTGGCTTTTTACCTGCACGGCTAGAGCCGCGTCGGGCAAGAGCCCGAGGCATTCGTAAAACGCAGGATCGGCGCAGAGGCAGCCCTGTTCGGTGACGACAATGCGCAATTTCCCGGCCGTGAGCACGACGGCGCTTCCGCAGGAAAACTCCTGACCAGTGTAGGCGCGACCTCGGGGGCGGAATCGACACTCACCGCGGAACGCGACTTCGGCGTTCACGGTGAACCGCGATGCACCAAGCTGTAATCGCGTCGCACCAGCGGTGGCGCTGGCCACGGCCTTCGGATCGACCACCCAAAGCAGAACTTCGCCGGGCAACGTTTCGCGATGCGGCCAGAGTTGGGCGATGGCTTCCGCGCTGGTGCCGTCGCTTCCGCCGGTGGTCGCGTCTGCCGTATCGACGAGTAACCATGGCTTCGAAGGCGCACCTGAAAGAGTAGCGATGATCGTATCCCAATCGAGTAGACCGGTGTCCCAAGTGTCGCGTTGCGTATACCATTCGTCGGCGAGTTGACGCGCGACACGTGCTCCCGATTCGGCATTCGTCGCAGTCACCACGACACTGGTGCCCAAACCATCGATATCGAGCCACGGTTGCACGGGAAATAGACTCACCTCGATGATGTCAGGCGCGGTTTCGAATTCACGGGCGCGCTGCAAAATCGTGGCGAAATTGCCATGGCGATGATCAGTCGCGGTCGGAGGGATCAGGGCGGCGATCTTCGCAATCGTGCGTGTGGTCGGACCGGAATCATCGAGCAAGAGCTGTGCGGCTCGTGTGCCGGTTTCGCTAAAATCCATGTGTGGAAATGTGCGGTAGGCGGTGATCACATCCGCGTGCTGAAGCATGCGTGGCGTGGCGTTGGCGTGGAGATCGAGCGAGACGACGACGCGTCCAGTGAAACCGAGTTCCTCGCGCACCATGGCGAGCAGATCGCCTTCGACATCGTCTTCGCCCGCCGCGCAAACTGCGCCGTGCAAATGGAGCACCATCGCATCAGCGGGCAGCGCGCGACTGAGGCTCTCGCGAAACACATCGCGCACGGTTTGATAGCACTTAGCGGTCAGGCGTCCTCCCGGTGTGCCGCACACGGCGACGAGCGTGGGCACGATTTCGCAATTCGCTTTGCCAAGGATGTTGAGGCTGCCTTGCAGTTGTGAATCGCTATGCTGCGCCCAGTCGCGAATCGCATTGGGCTCGGTTAGCCACGTGCCCTGCTCGGTGAAATATTCGAGTCCGGCCTCCACCGGATTGAAGGTGTTGCTCTCGTAGATAAACTGCGCGAGAGCGACTTTCACGAGCTGGGTGCGGATCGCGTAGCCACAAAATACCTCAATGATTGTGAGAACATGCTAGGTGGGTATTCAGGGACGGGGTTGGGGTCCGGTTTTACCGAAGATCGGTTCCATCAGACCTTTCAAATAGCCGATGGCGAAAATATGGCCGGGTAGTCCGTAGCCTTCGCCGGATGCCGATTCGATGGCGAGCTGGGGCACGTGATCGACCCGGATGAATCCTGAATAGCCGATATCCTTGTAGGTTTGAAACATCTTCACCATGTCAGTCGGCCCGTTGTCGGGGAAGGTCTCGTGAAAATCGTGCAACGTGCCCGCGACGTCACGAAAGTGGACGAAGTGAATGCGCTTAGCGAAGTGGCGAATCGTGGCGTCGATATCGACGCCGAGCTCGGCGAAACAGCCTTGGCAAAACGTGAGGCCATTGACCGGACTGGGATGCATGGCAAAGAGCCGGTCGTAGTTCTCCACGCTGCGCATGATGCGGGAGAGATTCCACATCGGGGAGAGCGGGGGATCGTCGGGATGCATCGCGAGGTTTACCTCGGCGGCTTCGGCGGCAGGGATGATGCGCTTAAGAAAGTAATCGAGGTTATCCCACATCTGCTCGTCGGTCGTGGTGCCTTCCTCGGTCATCCTGTCGTTGTCGAACTTGGCGAGCTCGAAGCTGCTGGTATGGGCACCCGCGCGTTCTTCCCTTTCGAAGGAGGTGCGCATCACCATCGCGTCATCCGTGATCTGCGGCATGAAATTGTAGCACAGTGTGCCGATGCCCAGCTTACCCATATGTCCGATGAGGCGTTGGTATTCCTCGATCTGCTTGTCGCGACCTTCCTTGCCCATGACGATGAGGTCCATGTCGGGGCCGTGTTCAACAACGGAGAGTCGCAGGCCATTGCGTTCGGCCTTCTCCTTGGCCGCGGAGTATTCGTCGGGATCGCTGGACAATCCATAAAAGCACTGATGCTCGACGCCGATTTGGGCGAGGGTGCGAAGATTGGTATCAGAGTCGGGTTTGGCTACGGCGGCGATTTTCATAAGGTAGGAATCTCGGAACACCTAAGCTGAATAGATAAGAGGGATTCGCGGCAACTTCCGACTACCCTATGGGTGAATATCACAGAGCTGATCGATCAATCAGGCAACCAAACGGCAATTTCTCGCCATATCATGCGCTCTGATTTCTGATCTATGGGATGAAAGTCTTCCTTCTCGCAGGTCAGTCCAATCTGGCTGGCCGGGCTTCCGGTGCGGAAGCCGGTGCGCCGACAGGAGAGTCGGCTATTCGCATGGATGACGTGTGCAGCTTTGCGAGCGATGTGATGGCACCCCATCGTTCGAAGGGTTGGGTGCCGCTCGGAGTCTCACCTGCTCATGAAGGAATCGTAGGCCCGCATTTCGGACCAGAGATCGGATTCGGTCGTGGCTTGGTCGAAGCGAAACCGCATGAGCCGTGGGCATTTATCAAGCACGGTCGCGGCGCAACCAATCTGGCTGAGGATTGGCATCCCGAAGCGACCACAGGCAAGCAGCTCTATCGTGATTTCATCAAGCAGGTTCGTTCAGCTCTGGCGCGATTAGAAGCGACCGGTGAATCAGGTGAAATCGAAGCGCTAATCTGGTGTCAGGGAGAGAGCGATTCTACGCGATGTGAATGGGCGGAGGTTTATGAGCAAAACTTGCGGCGTCTGTTTGCGGCGACGCGAGCTGATCTGAACTGCGCCACAATGCCGATCCTGCTCGTGCTCACTGGCGACGGAAAAGCTGATGCCGAGAGTGTGAGGCAGGCCCAGCGAAACGTCGCGTCGACCGATTCGCGAGTGACGCTGGTCGATGCTGATGATCTCACTTTGCTGGACCACGTGCATTACGATGCCCCCTCGCAATTGAAGTTGGGCCATCGCTTGGCGGGGACATATCTCCGAGAGGGCCGTGCAGAATGACTGGGAAACGGAGATTTCCATTGTCACGGGACGAGTTTACCGGAGGAATCAGGGGATACTTATATTATGAGCAATCCTTCTGAAAATTCCTACCAAGTTGATCAATTACAGGTGCGTCGTTTCGATGCGCTGGCCGATATGGCGGCGGCGGCGGCTGACGATGCGGCCCATGTCTTGCGCGAAGCGATTGCGCAGCGTGGCTCGGCCCGGGCGATTATCGCGACCGGCAATTCTCAGGATTTGTTTTTGGAGAAACTCACGCATTTGCCCGACATCGATTGGAGCAAGGTCGCGCTGTTTCACATGGACGAATATCTCGGCATGCCGATGACGCATACCGCTTCATTCCGGAAGTATTTAAAAGAGCGCGTCTTCGATGTCGTGAATCCGGCCGAGGCGCACTTCCTCGAAGGCGATGCGATGGAGCCGCTCAAGGCGATCCGTGCATACACCGATGCGATGCAATCCGCGCCGATCGACATGTGCTGTCTCGGTATCGGGGAAAATGGCCACATCGCTTTCAATGATCCAGCCGTGGCTGAGTTTGAAGATCCTGAAGCGATCAAGATCGTGAAACTCGATGATAAGTGCCGCAGCCAGCAAGTGGGCGAGGGGCATTTCCCGAATCTCGATGCGGTGCCGATGTATGCGATCACGCTTACGATTCCCACGCTCTGTAAAGTAGGCCGCATGATCGCGGTGGTGCCGGAAACGCGCAAAGCGCAGGCGGTCAAAGATTCTCTCGAAGGCCCGATCTCACCCGCATGTCCTGGTAGTTTCCTGCGCAAGCAGGCACACGCCGCGCTCTACATTGACGGTGATTCGGCCTCACTGCTCGCGTAACTCCGCGACCGATACCTCGCACCGATTATCATACTTTATTCGATGAAAAACATGATCGGTGCTTACGGGCCTTGGGCCGCTTCGATGCTGCCAAAGGAGCTCAGTGCATTGTCACTGCAGGATTGTCCTGCGGATGAATTTGAGTCGCGCCGGGCGGCGGCTCGGGCCCGCGTGCTTGAGTGTATGGCTCCACCGCCGATTGAGATTCCGAAGCCAACGGTGCTGCGGCGATTCGAATACGACGGCTTGCAGGTCGAAGAGATCTCTTGGCCGCAACCGGCGGGTGAGCCGACGCAGGCTTGGGTTTTCAAACCGACCAACGCGACCGGATCGTTGCCGGGGGTCCTGGCGCTGCACGATCACGGTGGGTTTAAGTTTTATGGTAAGGAGAAGATAGCGCAGATTGGCCCGGAAGTGCACCCGAGAGTGAAGCAACATTGCGATGATTACTACGGAGGTGTGGCGTGGGTTAATGAGCTCGCGCGGCGTGGTCATGTGGTGCTCGTGCATGATACATTTACGTTTGGGAGTCGGCGGGTGCGATTGGCAGATGTGCCTGATACGATCCATTGGGGGTTGAAGAACGATGAGGATGAATCGATCGAGGGAACCGAAGCTTACGATCTTTGGGCGCGCGAACACGAGCATGTGATGGCGAAGTCGTTGTTCTGCGCAGGCACGACCTGGCCGGGTGTTTTTTACAACGAAGACAAGATGGCGCTGGATGTGTTATGCGATCGACCGGATGTGGATGCTGATCGCGTGGGCGTTTGCGGTCTGTCGGGTGGCGGTATCCGCACGGTGTATTTAGCGGGTCTGGAAGAGCGCGTGAAATGCGCGGTATGCATTGGGATGATGACCACCTGGCGCGATTTCATGCTCAACAAGAGCTACACGCATACTTGGATGTGCTATGTGCCTCACTTGCCGCGCGAGCTCGATTTCTCCGAGATATTTGGCCTACGCGCTCCAGGGGCGACGATGGTGATGAACACCCATGAGGATGGGCTCTTCACCCACGAGGGAATGGAGGATGCGGAAAAAATCCTGAACACTATTTACCAGTCCGCCGGCGAGCCGGAGCGATTCAAATGCGCGTGGTATCCGGGGCCCCATCAGTTCAATCGCGAGATGCAGGCCGAAGCGTTTGAGTGGCTTGAACGCTGGTTGGTTTAACTCAGTTTAATTCGTTTTCCTATGCCCCAAACTACCCCACCACACTCACCCTCAAATCAGAAGCTATTACGCGAGGTTCTATTCAGTCCCGGAAACATCGCGGGTCGTGAGAACTGCTATGACCGGTTTGAGCTGCTGCGAAAATCTGAGCTCAACCCGATTATGACTGGTGAGGCGCCTTGGGAGGAATCGGGCGTTACGTGGGGCAGTGTCATTCGATCTGAGGTGGATGGGAAATTTAAGTTTTTCTACGGCGTGGCATTTGCCGGTGCTCAGAAAGACGCGATCATCGTTGATAATGCCGAGCAGGGATCGAATCACTGCGTGGTCTGTTATGCGGAGTCCGAGGATGGCCTCAACTGGACGCGACCTGCTTTGAATCGGCATTTTCAGGATCAGTTTCCGAACAACAATATCGTGTTTGAATGGGCGTCTTATTATAACGACTCCAACTCGGTAATTGAAGATATGTCGGAGCCCAATCTGCAGCGGCGTTACAAGATGATGATCTTTCACATCGATACGGAGAACGACGATTTACACGGCAATTGTCTCTTTGTTTCACCCGATGGTATGGATTGGACGTTCACGGGCACCATCCTCCCTTCGCAAGATGCCTCGACGCTTTGGCAGGATAAAAACACGGGGCATTACTATGCGTTTCTAAAAGACCGGATTGGCAGCAATCGAAGCCGGATGCTGATGCATAGCGCGGATTTCAAAAACTGGAGTGAACCGCAATGGATGTTCATCCCCGATCATGGTGATCACGCCGGCACGAACTTTTACAGCAACTCGGCGTTTTCGATGGGCGGCCGCACGCTGGGGTTTCTCAATCTCTATGATCTGACGACGCAAACGACCTGGATCGAACTGGTCGAAAGTGGGGATAATATTAATTGGAGTCGCATGCCTTCGCGGGTCCACCTGCTTGAGCCCGGTGTGCCGGGCTCGTATGATTCCGGCGGCACTTACGTGGGCTTGGCGGAACCGATTCTGATTGGTGACGACTATCGTTTCTACTACTACGCGCGGCCGATCAGGCATGACTTTTCCGACGTCGCCGATACGAACGAACAGCTATCGTCGTTGTGCTTCGCTACCTTCAAAAAGAATCGTCTGGTCGGGCAACAGACCGAACACGAAGGCTATTTCTCGACGCTGCCATTTGTTTGTCCGGGCGGGCGCCTCTCTCTCAATTTCCGAAGCAAGGGCGAAGTCAGAGTCTCGATTCAACGGCCCGGCTACAGCAAAGATTTCGAAGATTACGTTCTGGATAAATGCACCGCGGTGACGGGCGATGCGCTCGATCAAAAAATTGTTTGGAAAGACCAATCCGATCTGGAGTCGTTGAAAGGGAAATACATCCGCCTCAAAATTGCGGGCCCTAATCTGATGGCCTACAGCGCCTCATTCGAAGCCATGGGATGACTTTCCGATTAGCGGTCGGCGCGACGCGCTTTTTTAGCGGTGCGATCGAAATGCCAATACAGCGCCGGCGCGAGTAAACTGTGGCACCGCGCGAGTAGGGTCAGTGGAACTCCTGGGGTGATTGAAAAGCGTCCGCGCTTGAGGCCTTTGAGAGTGAGTTTCGCCACGTTTTCGGCGGACCAGATCCCCCCTTGGGCGGTGATTGCTTTGGTCTCGGGTGGTTTAGTGCGCGTTTCTTCAGCGAGTTGTGGAGTGTCAGTATCCGGTGGATACACGATGCTGATTTGCACGCCGGTGTCCTTCATTTCGGCGCGCAGTGATTCCGCGAGTCCGCGCAGAGCAAACTTGGTTGGGCCATAAGGCGTGTATCCGAAAAACCCGTGGAGCCCGACTCCTGATGATACCAATAAGATCGCACCATGGCCGCGCTTTCGCATCGCGGGCAGCACGGCTTTGATCGGGTAGAGCGTGCCGAAATAATTGACCGCCATCGTGCGTTCGAAAACCTCCGTCGGTATTTCTTCGAAGTATCCCGCTTGCGCGATTCCTGCGGATGTAATCAGCACATCGATCGGACCGTGGGTGCCTTCGGTAGTCTTGAGCGCGGCTTGGACTTCGGCGTCTTGGGAAACATCGGCCGAAGCGGTGACGATTTCCAAACAGGCTGGGGCGTGTCTCACGATCTCTACACGCGCCTGCTTCAGCTTCGCTTGATCGCGCGCGATCAAGCTTACTTTGGCGCCTTCGGCGGCGGCTTGTTGGGCGATGGCCAGTCCGATTCCACTGGAACCTCCGGTAATAAGCACATGTTGATCGCGTAGGTTCATGATAGGAGAGAGAGCTGCAGAGTTTAAATACCGCACCGACTATCAATTCAATGCTACACATCAGGCAGTCCCGTCAATCGACTCGCGTGGGGCGCTCTTAGCATATAACAACGAAAGAATAGTCATTGGGCATAAACTCGTTGTCAGGCCGCGCCTGTCGCCCTCCAGATCGGTTCACCCTAATCATCCCATGCTTTTATCTGAACAAGAACGTCTCGAAAAACTCACGGCCAAGTCCGGCAAGTTGCGGATGGTTTTAGATACCGACACGTATAACGAAATTGATGACCAATTCGCGTTGGTGCACGCGTTGCTTTCGCCGGAGCGTTTACAGGTCGAAGCGGTTTACGCCGCACCCTTTTTCAATGAACGTTCTAAGGGACCGGAGGATGGGATGGAGCGTAGTTATGAGGAAATCGTGCGTCTGCTGGATCTCTTAAAGGTATCGTCCGAGGGGTATGCGTTCAAAGGCTCACGAGGTTATCTGCCGGCTGCGGATGAACCGGTGGAGAGCGAAGCAGCGCGTGATTTGGTGGCGCGAGCTCTGGTATCGGAAGAGACTCTTTATGTGGCGACGATTGGCGCGCCGACTAATGTTGCGTCGGCCATCTTGATGGAGCCAAAAATATGGAGCGAATCGTGGTGATGTGGTTGGGAGGCACCGCTCCGTATTGGCATAGTGCGAGCGAGTTTAACCTGGCGCAGGATTGGCACGCCTCGCGTGTGCTGTTCGATTCGGGAGTTCCCTTGGCGCACGTTCCCTGTCGCCCGGTCAGTTCGCATTTGTTGACGAGCCTTCCTGAGATCGAGCGTTACGTGAAAGGGCAGGGGCCTCTCGTTGATTATCTTGCCGAGGTTTATCTGGAATGCATGGAAGATCATTCCGGAAATTCCCGGGTGATTTGGGATATCGCCGTGATCGCTTGGTTGTTGGATTCAACCTGGGTGCCGAGCCATTTGACGCATAGCCCGGTTCTGACCGACCAGGTCACCTACAGTGTAGATACTTCACGCCACTTTGTGCGCACGGCCATTGGGGTGTCGCGCGACGCGATATTTGGTGATCTGTTCAAGAAAATCGCCCGCCACGCCGGAAGCTAAGTTCAGGGTGCTTGAATAGTGAGGGGGGGCGTCTGCACTATTTCGCGAAAATCCAACAGACTTACGAGCTCACTGGTATGCTAATCACGGTTAATCAATTTTACGCTGAGACAAATCGATGTGGTGAGCTGCCACATCCCGTGGCTATCGGTTGCCGAGCGCATTCTGAAGGGCGCGCATTTTCGAGCGATGAAGCACCATGCGTCGTTTATCAATACGGCTCGTGGCGCGGTGGTGGCCGAAGATGAAATGATCGAAGTCTTGGGCGAGCGTCCTGATCTTTTTGCGCTCTTGGATGTGACGCACCCCGAACCTCCGATCGAAGGGTCGCCTCTATTCACGCTCCGCAATGTCGTGCTCACACTCCGTATCGCCGGGAGTGCCGGCCGAGAATGCCATCGGATGGGCAAGGTGATGGCGGATGAAATCAGTCGCTACACGCATGGTGTAGGACTGGAGTATGAGATCACCGAAAGCCAAGCTGCGACGATGGCTTGAGGTGCTTCCGGTGTGGATCCGTTCGCCTCGCCGCACGGAACTTGATTGGAAATCGCGGGAGTTGAAATCGCCTTGGATATATCCCCTGAAATACTTGAACAAGAGCCACTCCGGTGGAGCCCGCGATGGCGAGGCCGAGACCTGATCAGCCGCAGCCCCCAGACTACTGAGCCGGGGTGTCACGGAAGACGAGTGAGCGGATCTCGGTCATGTCTTCGATGGCGTAGCGGATGCCTTCGCGGCCGAGGCCGGAGTCTTTGACGCCGCCGTATGGGAGGTTGTCGACGCGCCAGGAGGGGATCTCGTTGATGAGGACGCCGCCGACTTCGAGATAATCCCAGGCGCGGAAGGCGTGGTCGATGCGGGGAGTGAAGACACCGGCGTGGATGCCGTAGGCGCTGTCGTTGACTTGATCGAGGGCAGCGTCAAAATTATCGAAGAGGTCGATCACAACGACGGGGCCAAAGGCTTCCTCGCGTTGCAGCTTCTGGTCGCGGGGAACGTTCTTGAGGACGGTGGCGTCGTGGATGGCGCCTTGGCGGGTGCCGCCGCATAAGACTTCGGCGCCGGCTTTACGGGCTTCGTCGATCCAGGTTTCGAGGCGTGCGGCCTCGCTCTCGGCGATCATCGGGCCGATGAAGGTGTCTTCGTCTGCAGGGTCGCCGGACTTCAGTTCGCGAGCGGCGGCGGAGAATTTTTCCTCAAAAGCCTGGGCGAGGGAGCGGTGAACTAGGATACGCTGGACGGATATGCAGCTCTGGCCAGATTGGTAAAAGGCACCTTTGATGACGCGGGGCACGGCATCGTCGAGATCGACGCCTTCGTCGATTACGCAGGCGGCGTTGCCGCCGAGTTCCAGCACAACTTTCTTTTTGCCGGCTTGGGATTTGAGCATCCAGCCGACCTTGGGCGAGCCGGTGAAGCTGAGGAGTTTGAGGCGCTTGTCTTGGGTGAGGGCGGCGGCGGCGGCCACTTCGCAGGGAAAAATGGAGAAGGCGCCTTCGGGCAGTTCGGTTTCGGCTAGGATTTCACCGAGCACGAGGGCACCGAGGGGGGTGCGGCTGTCGGCTTTGAGGACGAAGGGGCAGCCGGCGGCGAGGGCGGGGGCGACTTTGTGGGCGACGAGGTTGAGGGGGAAATTGAAAGGCGTGATAAAAGCGCAGGGGCCGATGGGCACGCGCTTGGTGAAGCCGCGGTAGCCAGCGGTGCGTTCACCGATTTCGAGGTTTAGAACCTCGCCGTTGGCGTTCTGAGTCTCGCGGGCGGCGATCTCGAAGGTGTCGATCAGGCGGTCGACCTCGCCCCGGCTGTCTTGAATCGGTTTACCTGCTTCGGCTCGAAGAAGGTTGGCCAATTCGTCGTAGCGCTCGCGGAAGCGGGCAATACAGTGACGGAGGATGGTTTCTCGCTGGTAGGGTTTCATCGCGGCCATGGCAGGGGCGGCTCCGCAGGCGGCGGCGATCGCGCGGTCGACGGTTTCTGTGTCGGCGAGTGGGGCCCGGGCGATGGCTTCACCGCTATACTTGTCGGTTACGGTGAGATCGTGGTTGGGGCGTTCCGCTCGGTTGGCGATATAGATCGGATAGGATGATGGCATTTTAATGTGATTGTCCGAGGCGGCGGATTATTGATGGATTTTGAGCGCTGGGGAGTTTTTCAGAGTTAGAGATCGACTTAATCGTTTTATCGAAACCATGACATCGCGATCGGCGACGATTTCTTGTCCATGCGGTCTTCCGCCGCGGGGCTTCCAAGCGCAGGCGAGTAGAAACGCGACGATCAAAGGTGGCCTTCTGCGATATCGTTGACGTCGAAGAGAACGTAAACCGGACGGTGCCTGGGTAGGTTATCGGGAATGTATTCTTCCATAAATATTTGGAGATTAGAAATTCGCTTGTCCCGCAGGTCGTGGTTCCCCTCCATGATTTCAGCGCGCTCGCGCTCTTTCGCGTTTGGGGCGATCCACCCCGCGACTTCGCCATCCGTCGCGACATAAGTCTTACACTCGGCGGCCTTGATTTCGGCAAAGCCGAAGAAAAATTATCGATCGGGCAGTCGAAGTGGTATTCGCCCCCCGGTTCCTGCCCTCACGACTCGACACTTGTCCAGCGTCCGGGTGGCGATGACGTAGCCTGCAAGGGCTCACGGGACTGCGTGGGAACTCTTGACCAAGGTCTTTGGCGAGACGTTTTACTTTTTCGTATGCGGCCATGTCGTGTTTTATTGCGAGTTTGGCTTTTCAATGACGGTGGTCGGGGTGAAAAAAGGGTTGGGCGTTTTCGTTCGGCTCAAGGGATCAATCGGGCGCTTTCCTCGGGGATCTCGTGGAAGAGCACGGGGCCGTTCTGGGAGTAATCGACGGACAGGTCGATGAGGTGGACTCCGCCATCGGTGAAGGCTTTTTCAAGGGTGGGACCGAGTTCAGCGGCGGCGGCGATTCGGTGGCCATTGGCTCCGTAGGCTTCAGCGTATTTGACGAAGTCGGGGTTGCCGAACTGGAGCCCGAAATCTTTGAAGCCCATCTCAGCTTGTTTCCAGCGTATCATGCCGTAGGAGGCGTCGTTGAGGACGAGGATGACGAGGTCGAGATCGAGTCGGACGGCGGTCTCGAGATCCTGAGAGTTCATCATAAATCCGCCGTCCCCGCAGACGGCTAGCACCCTGCGATCGGGATAGACCATCTTGGCGGCCATGGCGGAGGGCAGGCCTGCGCCCATGGAGGCGAGGGCATTGTCGAGGAGAACCGTGTTGGGCAGGCGGGCGTGGTAGTTGCGGGCAAACCAGAGCTTATAGACGCCATTGTCGAGGGCGATAACGCCGTCATCGGGTAGCACCTCGCGGACAACTTTGACGAGGTGCTGTGGCAGCACCGGAAAGCGGGCGTCGTTCTGGCCTCGGCAGCTGTGTTCGCGGAGGGCGGCGGCGACTTTTTCAAAGAAAGTGAAGTCCCAGTGCGCTTGCGGTTCGAGTGCTTCATTGAGCCGCCAGATGCTGTGGGCGATATCGCCGACCATACCGGCTTGGGGGAAGTAGACGGGGTCGACCTCGGCAGTCTTGAAGTTGATGTGAATGACTTTGCGCTCGTCCGAGTTCATGTAGAAGGGCGGTTTTTCGACGACATCGTGGCCGACGTTCAGGATGAGGTCAGCGGCTTCGAGTGCACGGTGGGGAAAGTCATCGGTCGAGAGGGCTGCGTTGCCGAGAAACTTCGGATGGGTCTCGTCGACCACGCCCTTGCCCATTTGAGTGGTGACGAAGGGGATGCCCTGCTTGTCGACGAAGGCAAGGAGCATACGGCTTGTCATTTTGCGGTTGGCGCCCGCGCCGATGAGGAGGACTGGGCGGCGAGAGGCGCGGAGCATGTCGAGGGCTTGGGCCACGGCCTTGTCCTCAACCACCGGGCGCCGGTGGTCGCTCGCGATGATGGGCTGGGCCGCGCTGGTTTCGCGGGCGACGTCCTCCGGTAGCTCCAGATGAACCGCTCCCGGGCGTTCCTCTTCGGCGATGAGAAAGGCGTTGCGCACATGGGAAGGGATGGCTGCGGCGGAGACGATCTGCTTGGTGTATTTGGTGATCGGAGCCATCATGTCGACCACGTTGATAATCTGGAAGAGGCCCTGCTTGCTGGAGTGGATCGGTTTCTGGCCGGTGATCATGAGCATGGGCATGGCCCCGAGCTGAGCGTAGGCGGCTGCAGTCATGAGGTTGATGGCGCCGGGCCCGAGGGTGGCGAAGCAGACGCCCGTCTTACCGGTGAGGCGTCCGTAGGTGGCGGCCATGAAACCAGCGGTCTGCTCGTGCCGGGTCAAAATGAGCCGGATTTTCGAGCGAGAGAGCGAGTCGAGCAGGTCGAGGTTTTCTTCGCCCGGCACGCCGAAAATATATTCGACGCCCTCGTTCTCGAGGCAGTGGATAAAAAGGTCGGAGGCTTTGGTGGTGGAACTTGAAGGGGGCATTACTTGGTTTTTGGTCGGCGTTTGGGGTGACGGAAATTGAAGGCTTCCTCGCTCACCATTTCAAAGAGCTCGGGGATTGAAGGGCGGTCGCCCCATCGGTGCCTCGGTAAGCAAATCGAATTACTCCCTCCGGATCGATAAGGAAGACCGCGGGATGGTTGATATATTCCGAATGGACGGCGAAAGCCATGGGGTCCGACGCCGTAGATCGCGCCGGTGTCCTCACAGCGGTGGGGCCACCAGATTTTTCGGTGCAGAGTTGCTGGAAAGACTCTTGATTGAACCAGTATTCGGGATCGATTTCCTTGCCAATCATGACGCGGGCTCGTTTGCAGTCCTGAGTTTCGAGGGGACCGGAAGAATACCGGCAGATGGGAGACTTTCCCACAACTCGTTCAGCTCGTCAAATTCGCCGTGGACGCTGGCGTTCCTGCGCCGTAATGAACTCATATTCTTGGACGATAGCGGAAAATAAATCAACCAAATGAAGAAGCGAAATCAGGCGCCCTCCACCAAGACCACAACCGCAGCAGCAGTAGAACGAAAGGCGCTCCGACTTGGTTTATGCTGCCAGTTCTCGAGCGAGCCAATCAAGTTCCGTAATACTACGGTCACGGCGGTGCTGCGTCTCGAAAAACCGGAGCGGCTGGCCCGCGTCGCCGAGCTATGCTTGCACAACGCCGACGCACTCATGGCCGCGCTGGAGTTTTGCGCGGCGTATGGCATCGGCGCGTTCCGGATCAACAGCCAGATTTTGCCGATCAAAACGCACCCCGACGCCGGCTATGACATGGGGGAATTGCTGGGTGGACAGGCGATCATCGCGCGTTTCCGGGAGTGCGGGATGTTTGCCCGGCAACAGAACCTGCGGCTCTCGTTTCATCCGGACCAATTCGTGGTGTTAAATTCGCCGAATCCCAAGACCCTCGCGAACTCGCTGGCGGAATTGGATTATCAGGCCGAGGTGGCGGAGTGGGTGAGTGCGGACACTATTAACCTCCACGGAGGCGGGGCTTATGGTGACAAGACTACCGCGCTGCAGGCGTTGCGAGCGAACATCATGCAGTTGCCCATGCCGGTGCGCTCGCGTCTGACGCTGGAGAACGACGACAAAGTTTACACACCGTCGGACTTACTGCCGGTGTGTGCGGACACCGGTGTGCCGCTGGTGTATGACGTGCATCATCATCGCTGCCTGCCGGATGGATTGAGTGTGGATGAAGCGACCCAGAGAGCCGGGGCGACTTGGGATCGTGAACCCCTATTTCACATCTCCAGTCCGAAGGAAGGTTGGGAAGGTCCCAAGCCGGAGCGGCATCACGACTACATTGACATCGCCGATTTCCCCGAGGAATGGAGCAACTGGCCGCTGACCGTGGAAGTCGAAGCGAAGGCGAAGGAGCTGGCAGTGAGCCGACTGCTTGCCGAACTGAAGTGCACCGGCTGATTGTCATAACAACCGGCAAACTCATCATGGCCGCGGAGGTATTCGGCTATATTGGCAGAAGATGGGGGGCGCTATACAAGGAGATATCTTGTAACAGTCGTTTCGGGTATCTCTTTCCGCAGCGTTCTTATTCATTCCAGCTTCTTGAGTGGAGAATATCCTGAAAGATTCTCCCCATGCTGTTCCCACCAAGGCTCTGCTAATAAAAAATCTGGGTGGAAGCATGAACCCTCTAGCGCTCAACGCGCCTGCGGGGTGGAATCCTAGAGAGTGGAACCGAACGAGTCCGCGCCGCCTCACATGAAAACAAAAAATATGGGCGACGGGGTGTCAGGTTCATCGCGCCTTCAATCGATAGGTAGCCCCCATTCCTACGATAAAATATAGGCAACCGCGGCGGCAGATAGGCTCAGTCTGATCGCCCGAAACCATTTTTGATCCTTGATCCGACTCAACTTGTCTCAGGCTAGCTTGACACTAGCGTGAGCGCGAAGCGCGGACACGCGGCTCGACTCCCGCGATGACACGCAAAAGCCTCGCACGAGTTTTGAGAAACGCACGAGGCTTGATCACGAAATGGTGGAGGTGGCGGGAGTTGAATTCAGGTGAGACGCGCTTCGTAAGTTTCTAGTCATCTGTAAATAAGGAAATATTAAGAGGAGGATGGCTGCTGCTGATTGGGAAGCTTTAGGAAACTAGACACCCTCTTTCTGCTGCCCATGGTGGCACGAATTTGTCACGAATCTTGATAGAGCAGTATCCGGATCGTGAATTATGCTCCGAAGCCCATATTCTGAGCGAAGTATTTAAGCCGAAGACGCTAACTTTAGGTGTAATTCGCCGTTGGAATCATGGCAAAAGATTGTGCAGGCATACTTGCCCTGATACTTGGCTGGTTAGGTTGGTGATAGCTGAGGCATCGCTACTTAGGTCTCCTGGATGGCTATTTTAGACCCCGTGTGGGCTCCCTCAGAGGCTTTTGTCCTCAAAGTGATACCATTGGTGGCCCTAGAGCGTCCGGAGGCCTTCTAAGCTTGGGCCAGATGGTCATTCATATGCGGACGGCTCTCAAGTTGATCCACGTGATTCAATTCAGCTGTCTTGATTGAACTGAGTGTTGCCTGACCCTTGCCACAGATTCCTCCTTCTTGGTCATGAGTCCTTTCTTTGGGCTCAACCCGTGTCCGTCAATTCAGGGCAACCTCAGCTTACTTCTTCTTAACGTATTTCTCATACCGCTCCCGGGCAAGTTTGGTAGCTTCTGCGATTTGGTCTTTGGTCATCTTGGCTTCTATCTGCACCAAATTAGTTTTCGCATCTTCATCTCCTTGGGCACGAGCAACATTCCACCAAGCGTGCGCTTCCACCATATCCAAAATCACACCGTTACCGGCGACATAAGCCATCCCAAGGTTGTTTTGCGCTTTGGCAAGTCCCTGCTCGGCAGCCAAGCGATACCACTTCACCGCTTCCGTGTAATCCTTTAGCACGCCGTCGCCTTTGGCATACATCCAGCCGAGGTTGTATTGCGCTTGGGCATCTCCCTGCTCGGCAGCCTTGCGATACCACTTCACTGCTTCGGTTGCATCCTTCGGCACACCGTTGCCATTGGCATACGCTACGCCGAAGTTGTATTGCGCTTGGGCATGTCCCTGCTCGGCAGCCTTGCGGAACCACTTCACGGCTTCAGCAAAATCCTTAATCACACCGTCGCCCGTGACATATATCAAGCCAAGGTTGTTTTGCGCGTTGGCAAGTCCCTGCTCGGCAGCCAAGCGATACCACTTCACCGCTTCGGTGTCGTCCTTCGGCACACCGTAGCCATAGGCATACATCACGCCGAGGTTGTGTTGTGCTCTGGCATATCCCAGCTCGGCAGCCTTGCGATACCACTTCACCGCTTCGGTGTAATCCTGAATCACACCTTCGCCATTTTCATACATCACGCCGAGGTTGTTTTGCGCGTTGGCAAGTCCCTGCTTGGCAGCCTTGCGGAACCAGTGAACTGCTTTGGGCGTATCCTTCGGCATACCTTTACCATCGCGATACATTACGCCGAGATTGTATTGCGCGTCGGCATGCCCCTGGTCGGCAGCCTTCCTTAACCACTTCACCGCTTCGGTGTAATCCTTCGGCACGCCATCGCCATAGTTATACATTACGCCGAGGCTGTATTGCGCTTTTGCATGTCCCTGCTCGGCAGCCAAGCGATACCACCTCACCGCGTCGGTCGCATCCTTAATCACACCTGTGCCATTATCATAACTCAAGCCGAGGTTGAATTGCGCGTCGGTATGTCCCTGCTCGGCAGACTTGCGATACCACTTCGCAGCTTCGGTGTCGTCCTTCGTCACAACGAAGCCATAGGCATAGGCTAAGCCGAGGTTGAGTTGCGCTTCGGCATGCCCCTGCTCGGCAGCTAGGCTGAGCCACTTCACCGCTTCAGTGTCGTCCTTCGTCACACCGTCGCCTTTGTTATATCTTAAGCCTAGGTTGTATTGCGACCTTGCATCACCAGCTTTGGCCATGGCCCTCAGTTCTGCGGTTTCCTTAGAATCCTCAGCTTGAACCAAGCTGACCAACATCATCACTACAAGACTCAGGAGTAAGCGCTTCATAACTGCTAAGTGGAACAGACTGCGAGAGTTATTAAAGGTTAATGGCTGGCTGCCGATACTATCGATTCAGATTATGCGCTCTTTGCGTTTTATGGCATTGGATAGTTCAGGCAAAATGGCGGCATACTTGGGTAACAACATCCCCACTCGAATGGCTAGCCGGTTCATGACCAGGAGGCCTATAGATGGCCTGGGGCGACCCTTGGTATCACTTTCAGGACAAAGGCCTCTGACGGCCGCTTACACGGTGTCAGAATTGGCCATGTAAAAGGGGGGCTTGGGCATTCAGAAGGTCTAAGTAGCGTTGCTCAGCTGGCATGTGCACCGGCAGCTTATCCTATGTTTCAAAAACAGACATCCGCGACATAAATGCTGACGTCTACATGACGTGTCAGTTGTCGGTCCCGGAACAGAGCAGCTAACCTCGTGCTGATTTTAGGGGAGTCCTAAAATTAAACGGGGCAGTTGATCGCGATAAAATCCCCGATATTCGCGGGAGGTTTTGTTTCATCAAGGGTGCCTAGTAATGCATTATCTTACGGAAGGTGAGCAATT
>Ga0105055_10002408_pt1 | contig 29146 bp, 23 predicted proteins | sample BON03_FD_78090 | JGI IMG/M metagenome (GOLD analysis project Ga0105055, IMG submission 78090) | Freshwater microbial communities from Lake Bonney liftoff mats and glacier meltwater in Antarctica - BON-03 | ecosystem: Environmental > Aquatic > Freshwater > Ice > Glacier meltwater | place: Lake... | reverse complement strand
GGTCTGCAGACAATCGCGCATCGCCCAGATCACCTCGTCCGACAGGCCATCTGGGAACAGCCCCTGCTCAAAGGCAACCAATCGTTTGAGGATTTTCTTGCTCTTCATTGCAACTCCCCGATGCCCTTCGTGGCCGACAAGCCGCGTGAGGTCCACTCTGTCCACAGTTGGACTGTGTGCTTGAAGCTCAGCTCACGCGGGTCCCGCGCGCCCAGGCTCGGCGAAAGATCGAGCGCCATTGGTCACGCGTGGGAGACAAAGTAAGTGCCATTCGACTTAAGACTTCGTACACGTTTTTTTCGATGTTGGGGTTGAATTCCCGCAGCACCGCCAGTGGCAATTCCGACAAATCGGCCTAGTGCACGATGGCGGCTTTCACGGCGTGCGCCACGGTCTCATGGGCATCACGGAACGGCAGGCCGCGTCGGACCAGATAGAGCCGGAGCCGGCGTCGCAGAGTGTGATTTTTCACGCGGCCAGCGACAGGCATTACAGTGTCGGTCAAACATGAGAATTCTCGAATACATCGGCCTCGACACAACCCGTTTCGCCACGCCCTACCGCAAAGTATGCGCCGCCATCGCGGCGGGTGACTTTCGCGCCGCCCAAGTCAAGAAGCTCTCCAGCCTGGGCAACGGCAAGTTCTACCGCGCGCGCCTGGACGACAGCAACCGCTTGTTGTTCTCGCTGGTGCGCCATGGCGATGCGGTATGCGTGCTGATGCTGGAGATCATCACCAACCACGACTACGACAAGTCGCGCTTTCTGCGCGGCGCCGCCATCGACGAGGCCAAAATTCCCGACGCCGATGCCACCGAGGCCAGCCGCGAAGCCCAGCCGCTGCGTTACCTGCATCCGCAGCACACGGCGGTTCACCTGCTCGACAAGCCCATCTCGTTCGACGATGCACAACAGGCCATCTACACGCTGGCGGCGCCGCTGGTCATTGTTGGCAGCGCCGGCAGCGGCAAAACCGCGCTGACGCTGGAGAAACTCAAACACGCGCAAGGTGAGGTGTTGTACGTGACGCATTCCGCCTATCTGGCGCAGAGCGCGCGTGACCTCTACTATGGCAACGGCTTCGAGGCGCACGGGCAGGAGGCGGTTTTCCTCTCGTACCGCGAGTTCGTGGAGTCCATCCATGTGCCGACAGGTCGGGAGGCGCAGTGGCGCGATTTTGCCGCTTGGTTCACGCGCATGCGCCAGGCCTACCGGGATCTCGATGCCCACCAGGCGTTCGAGGAAATCCGTGGCGTGATCACGGCCGCACCGACCGGCGCGCTGGGCCGCGCCGCGTATGCGGCGCTGGGCGTGCGGCAGTCCATCTTTGCGCCGGAGTTGCGCGACAACGTGTATGGCCTGTTCGAAAAATACCGCGCCTGGCTGCTTGAAGCCGGCCTGTTCGACCTGAACCTGGTCGCCCATGACTGGATGCCACGGGCGCAGCCACGTTACGACTTCGTGGTCATCGATGAAGTGCAGGACATGACGCCGGTGCAACTGGCGCTGGTGCTTCGGACGCTGAAGAAGCCGGGGCAGTTTCTCCTGTGTGGCGACTCCAACCAGATCGTGCACCCCAATTTCTTCTCCTGGTCCCAGGTAAAGCAGCTGTTCTGGCACGACCCGGGCCTGGCCGAGCGCCAGCAGCTCCGGGTGCTGGCGGCCAATTTCCGCAATGGGCACCGGGCCACCGATGTCGCCAACACGCTGCTCAAGATCAAGCACAGCCGCTTTGGCTCGATCGATCGCGAGAGCAACTACCTGGTGCAGTCCGTGGGTGGTGACACCGGATCCGTGGAACTGGTCCCCGACAAGGACGCAGTGAAACGCGAGCTCGACCGCCAGACGCGCCAGTCCACCCAGTTCGCAGTGCTCGTCATGCGCGACGAGGACAAAGCCGAAGCACGCAAGTACTTTGCCACGCCGCTGCTGTTCTCGATCCATGAGGCCAAGGGTCTGGAATACGAGAACATCGTGCTCTACCGTTTCGTCTCCGACCACCGGGCAGAGTTCAGCGACATCGTGGACGGCGTGCGCCGGGAGGATCTGGCGGGCGACCAACTCGACTACCGCCGCGCCAGGGACAAAAGCGACAAGTCGCTGGAGGTCTACAAATTCTTCGTCAACGCGCTGTACGTCGCGCTCACGCGGGCCATCCGCAACCTCTACCTGGTCGAGTCCGATACGCAGCATCCGCTGTTCGAGCTCATGGACCTGGCCGAAGGCGCCCAGATGAAGGTGGTGGCGCAGCAGTCATCGCAGGAAGACTGGCAGAAGGAAGCCCGCAAGCTGGAGCTGCAGGGCAAGCAGGAACAGGCCGATGCGATCCGCCGCTCCATCCTGAAGGAGGTGCCGGTGCCCTGGCCGGTTTTTGACCAGGTGCGCACCGAAGAGTTGCTGTGCAAGGTGTTTCGCGAGCAGGCGCTTGGCGGCAAACTCAAGCAACAACTCCACGACATCGCCACCTGCCATGACGAGCCGATATTGGCGGCATGGCTAGTGCAAGAGGCGAAATTCGACGCAGCCAAAGGCTTCCAGGTGCACCGCGCCGGCAAGGGGCGCACGAGTTACGCGCTCTACTTCGCGCACAACTTCAAGGAGATTTTGCGCCAGTGCGACCGGTATGGGGTGGAGCACCGCCTGCCCATGAACATGACGCCCCTGATGGCCGCGGCCGCGGCGGGCAACGTGCCCCTGGTGGAGGCCCTGGTCGAGCGTGGCGCCGACCGCGAGGCCACCGACCACTTCGGACACAACGCACTGCACTGGGCCATGCGTGAGGCCTTTTTCGACCCGCGTGTGGCGAAAGGGCCATTCGCACGGCTCTATGCCTGCCTCGCACCGCCTTCGGTGGACGTCAACACCGGCGAGCGGCTGGTGCGCATCGACCGCCACCTGTCGGAATATTTTCTGTTCCAGACACTGTGGGTCCTTTTCAAGACACGCTTCAACTACCGGCAGCGCCAAGCTCACGCAGCCTTCGAGACGCAGGCCATCCTGCACGCCTGGCAGCACCTGCCCCCCAGTGTGTTGCGCCCCGAACGCAACAAACGCCAACACCTCAGCGGCGTATTGGCGCGCAACGAGGTGGAACGCGACTACGCCTACAACCGCGCCTTGTTCCACCGTGTGGCGCAGGGCTGGTACCAGTTCAACCCCAAGCTGTCGGTGCGGCGCAAGGTGGTGGCTGGCGCCGAGACCTGGGTCCCCCTGTACCAGGCCTTGAATCTGCCGTTCATCAATGAATTCTCGCTGCAGGAAGTCTGGCCGATGGTGGACCACTACCTGATGCTTGGGGGCCTGCCCGAACGCACCATCCCGATCGCCGCAGAACGCCCATTGGCCCGCCAGCAGGCGCTTGAAGCAACCCGCGCACAGGAGGCACGCGAGTGGCAGGAAACACGCGAACTCCAGCTTCAAAAGGCCCGGGAAGCGCAGCGGCAACAGGCCGAGACACCCGCGCCCTGGGGATCATCGGCTGCGCGACGGCAGGAGTTCGAGCGGGTGCGCAGAGAAATCGAAGCGCGCAAGCGGCAGTAGTAGTTGCAGGGTCTGCTGGCTCGTGCCAGGCGCTGACACTGCGAGGCGCCAACGCTGCGCATGGCGGGTTCTCAGGCGCACCGGGTGAAGGCGTTGCCGGACGCCATTGCCAAGGATCTTGGCGTGCTGAGCAAAGTCAAGATAGTCCTTACCCGCAAGAGGTAACTGCTCAACCCGCCAGTGGTGTCAAGGGCTGGCGCATAGAAATACCAAGCCCTGGCAGCAGCGTCCCAAGCCCATAAGGTGGTGACACCGCCGGTTTGCATTCCAACCGCATGAGGCCACGGTATCGGTGCGGCGATGCACGAGGAGCCCCAAGTCCGTCACGTCGGACGGCGCGGCGTGCGGTTGTCAAGCCTACTGTGGAACCATCCTGAGTTCCAGCCTGCATCCAACCGCTTGTGCATATTTGCGCAGTGTCGCCAATGAGGGGGCATGGCTGCGGGAGCTTAGAGACGCTTCAACCCGGGCAAGTGATGACTGCTTGACACCCATCACCTCAGCCACCTGCGCCTGCGTCAGGCCAGCGCGCTTTCTGGCGCTAAGAAGTGCATCCAGGGCTTCAAACTCTTCTGCCTGCGCATTCCACGCCCGCGCAAACGTCGGACTTTCTTTTGTCAGTCGAGCCACCTCACGCGTTGGATTGAAAGGCACCGGCGCGTAAGTGTTGGTCGTGTCTGGATTGGTTTTCATGGTTTCAACTCCTTCAAGCGTTCGCGGGCAATTTTGATTTCCTTGGCAGGTGTCTTGTCTGTCTTCTTGATGAACCCATGCAAGACCACGATGCGCTTACCCACCAGAGTGCAGTAAAAGGCTCGCCCTATCCCCGCGCCAGCCTTTGCCCTCACCTCAAAAAGGCCATCACCCATGGCTCTGGTATGGGGCATCCCGAGATCTGGACCGTATTCGGACATCCGAATCAGTAGCGCCAAATAGCGGGCCTTCAGACCTACGGGCCACCCATCCAAGGATGCTTTAGCATTGGCGTTGAAGTATTCAATTTGGTAGGGCAGCTTGAAATAATAACATTCATGTTATACAAAGACAAGGTTGACTACCATCAGTTGGCGGCGGCCATCGTGCTGCCGAGCAATTGCCGAATCTTTGGTTTTTAAGCTACGCCGGTATTCCGTTTTTTCAACGGATTGGCGCAATGCTAACGGAACCTCAAGCCAGAAGTAGTAGACGCCGCAGAGGGGCAGGGTCAACAGAGGGGCAGGGTCAGGTCTTGCATTTTGCCTTCCGTCCGACCTCTGCACCGATATCCATCGTTCACGCGAGGGAGTCGGGGTGTGCAAAAGGCAAGACCTGACCCCGGCCGCGCAACCCCTCCAATCCGGACCCTGATCTCCGCTAGATCCAATTCCGATAACTCTATGGAGAATGCGGAATAAAATTCGAGCCTGACTCCATTTTTCTGTTTTTTCTTTTGAAGGAGAATACGCACGATCGCTATCGAAATCGAAGCGCCCATCGTCAATCACCGCGTTGAATTCCGCAGCGACCGACTGCCATCGAATATCGAGCACGCAAAAATCATAGTGATGTATGAGGAACCCTCCCCAGCCGGTCAGAGCTTGGACGTCGTCGCTTTGGCGCGACTCGCACGAGCGAGTTTTCCGAAGGGAGACCCCAAACAACTACGCAATGAATTCGCCAAGATACGTTCCGAGTGGGATGCGCGGGGACGTGGATAATGACCACTCGCTGCCTGATCGACACGAATGTGCTGATCGACTATCTCGGCGGCAACGTCTGAGAAAATAGAGCCTGACCCCATTTTTCTCGCTACCACGACGCGAACAACTGGCCACTGCTGCGCGACGCGCTCAAAACCATGGGCCGCTCCGACCTGATCGGCAACGGCAAACACCACCTGATCCCGACCTTCCAGCCGCTCACCGACGGCAACTACACCAGCGCGCGCAAGAAGAACTCGACGGCAGCGCCGGAGAAGCCGGGCGTTCAACCGGTCAAGGGACGTTTGCTGACACAGCACACCGGCCCGCAAGCGCCGCCCTTGATCCGTCGATTGCGCTGAACAACGCGGCATTTTGCGGCGCTCGAGCGCAGGCGCTCAGTGGGGGCCGAGTGCCTGCACATGCGCCAACAGTTGCACGACGTAGGGGTCGTCGATCTCCAGCGCCGTCAGTTGGGACGCCAGGCTTTCCAGATAGGCCCGGTTCGAGCCCAATGGCCCGCAAGCGGTGGCCACCACGGTGGCGGTTTCTCCCAGTGGGAGTTCGCCGACATACTCAGGGTGCGCGCGGTTGGCCGCAAATATGAGTGCCTTGATGTCGCCCTGCGGTGTAGCCAGATTCCGCCATTGCGGTGCATATCCGCCGCGGACCATCTCGCGTCGCCACAGGATGGTGGTTTCCGCCTCCACCAGGTTGGCCGGAACACGAAAGACGAGGCCTGTGCAATGGCCCGGTTGCGGCGCGAGCGTCAACATCAGCGCCGGACATTCAGGTGTACCGCGTCCCGCGCTGATGCGATAACCGAATCGCCTTTGATAACCTTCGACACGCGCCAGGCGGATTTCCGCGAAGTGGATCCCCGGGTCCCACATCAGCGACCCGTAGGCGAATACCCACATGTCTTCGTGCGGATCGTGTTGTCCGAGCGTCGCCAGGCGTGTCGCCTCACGCTCCTGGTCGGGCAGTCGCCAGGTGGCAGGATGACCGGCTTCACGGGCGCGTTCGTCCCACACCGCCAGCCGCTGGGGCGTCATGCGTAACTCCGAGACCTCGCACGGCGTGAGCCGATCGCGCAGATGCGGGAGATGGGCGAATGGGTTCTGGATCATGGCGGCGATGTGGCTTTTGTACCACGTGCGCGTTGCGGCATGTTCTCCCGCCCGATTGCCGAAGCCGCTCTGCGCCTGACGCGCCAGATGGGCATGACCGAGGTCGACATTGCGCAGGTGGTCCGTTACTTTGGCGGGCGCAAGAAGATCTTCTTCGCACATTTCCGTGACATCCGCGGCAGCATGCCGATATTCGAGAAAGCCTTCCACGATGAAGGCAAGACCGGCCGCAAGCGCTGGCGCGAGGTGTAGTTTCTCACGACGCTGTTCCCGTCAAAGCCGAGGCGAGAAGCGGGAGGGCGATGAGAAGTCGCTGAGTGAGGTCTGTGAAAGTTGTACTGGTACATCCACGGGGCCAGCTCGCTGGCACGGGCATCTGAGTTGGGATAGGCGAATGCGTAGGCCCACTCGCGCAACAAGGTTTGGATGAACCGCGCGGCCTTGCCATTGGTGCGCGGCGCGGCGATCAGAAACGCACAGGCACGGGTCGCCTTCTCATCGACCAGCAGCAGGCTGAATCCAACTCTGGAGTGATCGTCAATGGCCACATGCAGCGCCTGAATGCTGGCCCGAGGGGCGTTCTGGGTCCGATCGTCGGTGACGCGCGGTGTCCCGGCTTGTCAAAGCGGTGCAGCTTCTTCATGTACATGTGCAGCGACTTGCGGGGGGGTCTTGCGTTCAACAAGTCAATGGCCTTGCGTCGGACGCATGCAAGTGAGCGTGCCATACTCTTTTGCACCAGGCCACTTCTCACGGCCATTTCCCGATCATGTTCCGCTTCTTCGAAACCCGGGTGCCCGATACCGCGGCGCCAACCCATGTGTCGGACCAGGGTCCGCCGCCGGACCTGCTGGCGTTCTACTGGCACTTCATCCGCCAGACCCGGGGCCTGTACCTCGCGATGCTGGCCACCGGTCTGGGTGTGGCCTTGATCGACACGCTGATGCCAATCTTCATCGGGCGCATGGTCGGCCTGATGGCGGCCGCGCAGCCGCAGCAGGCCTTGCGCGAAGAGGCGCCGCTGTTGCTGGCGATTGCCTTGGCCATCCTGATCGGACGCCCGGTGATGTTCGTGCTGGACAGCCTGGTGCGCAACAACGCGGTGATTCCCGGTGTCACCACGCTGGTGCGCTGGCAAAGCCACTGGCATGTGGTGCGCCAGAGTGCGCCATTTTTCCAGAACGACTTTGCCGGGCGCATCGCCAACCGTGTCATGAACACCGGCATGTCGATACGCGAGAGCGTGGTGGCCACGGTGCGGGCGGTCTGGTACATCGTGGTCTACGGCATCAGCGCGCTGGCATTGATGTTGTCATTCGACTGGCGGCTGGCGCTGCCGATGGTCGGCTGGATCGCCGCCTACCTGTTTTTTCTGCGCCACTTCGTGCCGCGCATGCGCGATCTCGCGCGTGCCAGCAGCGAAGCACGGTCGCTGGTGATGGGCCGGGTGGTGGACAGCTATACGAACATCATGACGGTCAAGCTGTTTGCACGTGCGCGCGACGAGGATGCCTTCGTGCGCGAGTCGATGGATGCGCATCGCGCAAAAACTGCCGCGCACATGCGCCTGACCACGCGTTTCATGGGCACGCTCACCGCGCTCAACGCGGTGCTGGTGGTCAGTACCGCCGCTATCGGCATATGGTTGTGGCAAGGCCAGCAGATCAGCCCGGCCGTGGTGGCGACCAGCCTGCCGCTGGTCTGGCAGATCAGCAACATGGCGGGCTGGGTGAGCTGGGAGGTGTCGGGCATCTTCGAGAACATTGGAGTGGTGCAAGAGGGTATTGGCTCGATTGCCGTGCCCCATGCCATGGTCGATGCACCGCAGGCGCAGCCCCTGGTGGTGACGCGCGGCGACATCCGCTTCGACAAGGTCAGCTTCAGCTACGGCCAGCGGGAGCAGGGTGGACGCCAGGTGCTGCAAGAGCTGAACCTGCATATCCGGGCGGGCGAACGTGTCGGAGTGGTCGGGCGCTCGGGCGCCGGCAAGTCCACGCTGGTCAATCTGCTGCTGCGTTTTCATGATGTCGAGGGTGGTCGCATCACCATCGACGCTCAAGACCTGCGCGACGTGACGCAGGAGAGTCTGCGCGGCGCCATCGGCATGGTGACGCAGGACACCTCGCTCTTGCACCGCTCGATCTCCGCCAACATCCGCTATGGCCGACCCGAGGCCAGCGACGCCGAGGTGATGGCAGCTGCCCGACGCGCCCATGCGCATGACTTCATCACCGAGCTGCGCGACTGGGCCGGGCGCAGCGGCTACGAAGCCCATGCCGGCGAGCGCGGTGTCAAGTTGTCGGGCGGTCAGCGCCAGCGCGTGGCTCTGGCGCGGGTGTTGCTCAAGGACGCGCCGATCCTGATTCTGGACGAGGCCACATCGGCGCTGGACAGCGAGATTGAAGCCGCAATCCAGGAGCAACTGGTCACGCTGATGGAGGGCAAGACGGTGATCGCCATCGCCCACCGCCTGAGCACGATCGCGCGCATGGACCGGCTGGTGGTGATGGACGCCGGTCGCATCGTCGAGCAGGGCACGCATGCGGAACTGCTGCAGCTCGGTGGTCACTATGCGGGGCTGTGGCAGCGCCAGTCGGGCGGTTTCCTGACCGACGACCTGGAGCCGACGGCAGACGCGCGCGAGCAGACGCCCGCCTGATCGGGGCCCGCCCGGTGGCGGACAGCCGACAGCCAGACTTCCGACAAAATGTTGGTGCCAGAGCAAAAATTGCTTTGCAATTTATTGGTCTGGCACACAAGGTCTCAGGAGTCCTGGATGGCCGCCATGATGCGCTCGATGCAGTCGTTGGTGCGGGCAGAGTCGATCCAGCGCAACACGCACACCAGTTCCTGCTGGGCATCGATCCAGGTCAACGATGAGCCTGCACCGATCGCGAACCAGGAACTGCGCGGTGCGGCGGCAAACAGGTGGCCACCCTGGTTCAACCACACCAGATAGCCGTAGTACGGGGCCACCGCGCAGGGTTGCTGCATGCGGGCAATCCAGCTTGATGACAGCACCTGTCGGCCGTCGACCCGCCCGCCGCGCATCAGCATCATGCCGATGCGCGACTGGTCTAGCGCCGATATGGACACGCCGCCGCCCCAGTGGCTGCCACCGGGCACCGACATCAGTCGCCGGCCATTGACCATGGTCCAGCCTTGCTCGTAGCCTTCCCAGCGAAAAGAGTCGCTGCATTGCAGGGGCTGCAGGATGCGTTCGGCAAAGACCTCGGCCAGTGGCCGCTTCCATAGATGCAGCAAGGCCAGCGATAGCTGGTTGATGCGCACGTCGTTGTATTCGTACCGGCTGCCCGGCTCGCCCAGCGGCCGCGGATCGCCTTTGGCGCCAGGCGGGGGACCGCCCTGGTAATCGAGCCAGCGGTTGCGATCGACCTGCTCAGGGATGCCCAGACACGTGCCCTCCCATTCGCTGGTCTGTTGCAGCATGTGGTGCCAGGTGATACGTGCGTGCCTTTCTCCCTCGAATCCGATGCCCGGGCATAGTCGCACCACCGGTTCATGCACATCGACCAGCAGGCCGTCGTCGTGGGCGAGTCCGGCCAGCAAGGCGAGGTAGGTCTTGGCGACGCTGAACGTCAGGTCGCTGCGATGCACATCACCCCATTGCGCCAGCAGTTCGCCGCGATGCATGATCACGCCAGACACACCGCCTCTAGGATGCACAGGACCATAAAGCCGGTTGTAAGGGGCGGGGTCCTTGTCGTGGATTCCCCAGGGTGGACGGGTGTCACGCGACCATGGGCTTTCCCAGCCGTTGATGGCGTCTATGGCTGATTGCAAGGCGGGTGAACGGGTTTTCGAGGGTCGCGACATGCGGCGATTGTCGCGGCAGCAAACTATCCGTCCGTCCGTCCGCCTGTGCCGGCGGCAGTGGGGCGGCTTTCTGGCAGAGGATCTGTCGGACGATGCCGTCGATGCCGTCGATGCGGTCGATCTGGTACTGGCCGGATAATGCAGCACCGATGCAGCACACCCCGAGTCCGACTCCGCTCCGCCCCCTACTGATAGCCACCTTGCTCGGTCAGATCGCCTTCGGCCTGGTGGCCATGACGATCTGCCTGCCGTCGATGCAGGAGTGGGGCGCCATCTTCGATGCTGGCCAGCCCGCGGTGCAGCTGAGCTTCAGCGCATATGTGCTGATGTTCGGCTTGCTGCAACTGCTGTACGGACCATTGTCGGACCGTTATGGTCGCAAGGTCGTGCTGATGACCGGTCTGGCCGTGGCCTGCGCCGGCTCGGCCATGGCGGCGCTGGCGCCCAATCTCGACGCGCTGATTGCGGCGCGTGCCATCCAGGGTGCGGGCAGTGCAGCCGGCATGGTCGTGGGGCGCTCGATGGTGCAAGATCTTTTTCAGGGTCCGCATCGAACCCGCATGATGGCCTATATCGGCATGGTGATGGGCCTGTGCCCGCCGCTGGCCATGGTCATCGGCGGGCAGTTGCATGTGCGCCTGGGCTGGCAGGCGAACTTTGTGCTGATGGCGGCCCTGGCGCTGCTGCTGCTGGTCACCGGCTGGCGCGTGTTGCCGGCGCACAGGGCAGTGGCCATGGACCCGCGCAGTCACTGGCTCGGCGACATGGGTGCGGCCTATGCTCGCTTGGCGCGCGAACCGGTGTTCCTGCTGTATGTGGTGATCCTGGCCATGACGACCGGGGCGTTTTATGCGTTCCTGGCCGGTGCGCCGCTGGTGTTGGGCACGTATGGCGTGGGGCCTGATGGCGTCGGCTGGTACATCATGGTGGTACCGTTGTCGTACATTGTTGGCAACTTTCTCACCAGCCGCATGGTCCGCCGACAAGGCGATCACCGCATGATGGCGGCAGGTCAGGTGTCGTCGCTGGTCGGGATAGCGCTCATGCTGGCTTTGAGCCAGACTGGTCTGACCTCGCCGTTGGTGTTTGTCCTGCCCCTGACGCTACTGGGTCTGGGCCATGGCTTCTTGATGCCGCCTTCGCTGGCCGGCTCGGTGGGTGTGCTGGCGGGGCTGGCCGGCGCGGCCGCGGGCGTGGCTGGCGTGATGCAGCAACTGACCGGTGCGGTGGCCAGCTACATGGTGGGCCTGCTGCCCAACAAGGGATCGGCGGCGCTCGGCCTGCTGATGATGGCTATGACCTTGTGCGCCTTCGGCGCGCAGTGGCTGCTTCGCAGCCGCGATCGCAGTCACAACCGGCACGCAGCCTGACGCGCTGCCAGAACGTATTGCTGTAGCCGGCCCAGTGTGTCGGCTTCGTCGGGCAGGTCGTTGGCGCTGGTTGGCATGGTCGATATACGTGCAACGCTGGCGAGTATCCCGTTGTGCTGCCTGCGTATCCATTGGCAGAACGAAGCGCCATCAGCGCGATACCGGCAAGATGTCGATACGATGGGTGCACTGCGCAAGCACCCGGCCCATGCAGGACTTGCACCCGATAACCCAACCGAGGGAGACATTGTGAAACCTATCGATCCATCGCATCTGCATGCGTTGAGTGCGGCCGTGCTGTCTGACGTGATGGACAGCATGGGCCTGTTCCGCCAGGCCATGAAACCTTTTATTCGCCCGCTGGACGACAAGCGGGTGCTGGCCGGTCGGGCCCGCACCGGCTTGTACATGCCGGCGTATGCGTTGCGCGAGGGGGAGAACCCCTACGAGGTGGAGATTGCGCTGGTCGATGACCTGCGACCACAGGACGTGGTGGTGCTGGCATGTAATGGCCCCACCGACCGTATTGCGCCGTGGGGCGAGTTGCTGTCAACCGCGGCCGAGGTGCGCGGTGCAGTCGGTTGCGTCACCGATGGACTGGTGCGCGACGTCAAGCAGATCCGGGCCATGGGTTTTCCGGTGTTTCACGGCGGCATTGGCCCGCTCGACACCAAGGGGCGGGCGCGTATGGTGGAGCGCGATATACCGGTGGAATGCGGCGGGGTTCATGTCATTCCGGGTGACATCGTGTTTGGTGACGTCGACGGTGTGGTCGTTATTCCGCAAACCCATGAACTGGCCGTGATCGAAAAGGCAATTGCCAAGGTGACCGGCGAGAACAATACCCGCGATGCCTTGCGCAAGGGCGAGTCGCTGGGTGATGTCTTCAAGCGCTTCGGTATTCTCTGACCCGGCTTGGCGCCCTTCGCCACCGACCCGCGTCGGTTGTGTCGTGGGGTCGAGCGGCCATTCGACTTGTGGCTATCTGTTGGCCCTCAGAGCGGCCCGATAGGCTGCAATGCGCGCCTTGACGCCGGGCCTGGCGGCGGATCGGACCAGCCGGGCCAGGTCGACGGCGTCGGCCGACGGGTCGCGGGTGCGTGTCGCGGCGCGAATCTGCGCGAGTGTCGGGGCGTCGAGTCGGTTCACCATGGTGTCCAGTTGCGCCACGGCCTGCTGTGCATCCGAGGTGTTGTCGATCGACTGCACCAGCGCCCGATCGGTGGCCTCGCGTGCGGTGATGGTGTTGCCGCGGGTGATCCATTCTGTAGCCGTGGCGCTGCCGGTCAATTCTGCCAGCCGGCCGCTGCCGAGCACCAGGCCAAACGCAGCGCCGGGAAAGGCGAAACTGGTGTCCGGCCGGGCCCAGCGCAGGGCACAGGCCGCGAACAGATCGGCACCTGCTCCCCAGGTCTTGCCGTGGGCGAGGGCCGCGGTGATGAATGGCGCGCGGTACACCTTCTGCAGCAACAGTTCGACCCGTACGAAGCGGGCCAGCAAGCTGTCGTCGGTCTCCGCGTCCAGATTTGACAGGTCGAATCCGGTACAGAAATGCGCGCCTGCGCCTTCGATCAGCAAGGCCTGGGTGCCGTTGGCACAACAGCTGTCGATGGCGTCGTCGAGTTGCGTCACCATGTCGGCAGACAGGCCGTTGCCCTTGGCCGCACGGTCCAGCCGCAAGCGACTGATGGCGCCGTCACGGCGCAGTGTCAGGCAGGGCGCAGTCACGCGGCAGGCCCCCACAGATTGGGCACCATGGTGTTGGAGTAACCCGATACGAAGGGCTTGGCCTGTCCGGTTGTGGCATCGAACACATGGCGGCGGACTTCGCCGATGTTGCCGCCATACATGTGGATGCTGATCGATACCTGGTCGGCGAAGGCATTGCACACCCGATGCACGTCGCCCAACGTGGGCGACACCATTTCCACGTCGCCCGGTTCCAGCCGATGTTCGGTACCGCTGGGTGCCAGCGCGCCGTCGGCTGTGCGCTGGTAGGCCTGGCTGAACTCGGCGCCGCGCAGCATCGCGATGATGCCCCACACTGTGTGGTCATGCACCGGCGTCTGCTGGCCCGGGCCCCAGACGAAGCTGACGATCGAGAAACGCCCGAGCGGGTCGGCATGCAGCAGGTACTGGCGGTAGAACTCCGGATGGGGCTGCGCCAGCGCTTCGGGCAGCCAGTCGTCGCGCTCGACCAGGCCGCGCATCAATGGTGCGGCTTCGGCCAGCAGCGCGGCCTCATCCAGTCCCTGCTCGGCGAGGCGGGTCACGGCCTGGACCACGCGCTTGAGGCGGGTCAATGGATGGGGGGCGGTATTCATTGTGACTCCTTGTGGTGGCCGTTCAGGCCTGGTTCGGGGAGATCTCAGGCACAGAGGATGCGGGCTCACCCAACAGCGGCAACGTGGTCGCCACTGGCACCGGCGCTCCGTCGAGCCACACGGGACAGGCCACGGTGCGCGTCATGCGCCCGGATGGCAGCGCCATGTTCTGCACCAGTTGCAGGTGATCGGCCTGCCTGTCGGCCAGCGCCTGTTCGTAGCGGTTGATCGGCGCGCTCGGAACGCCTTCAGCCTCGAACAGTGCGAGCCATTCGGTGGCGTCGCGCGCCGAGAACTTTTGTTCCAGCAGGTCCTTCAGCGCGACCTGGTTGGCGGCACGCAGCGCGGGCGTCAGGAAACGCGCATCCGCCAGAAGTTCGGGGGTCTGCGCCACCTTGCAGACCGAGGCCCAAAGCCGGTTGTTGCCGGCGGCAATGACGAACCAGTCGTCGCGCGCGCGAAATGCCTGGTAGGGCGCGTTGCGCGGATGCGCCGAGCCCAGCTTGACCGGGTTGCGGCCGGTGCCGAAGAACTCGCTGGTCTGCAAGGCGCCCACCGCCAGCGTGGTGCCGAACATCGGGATGTCGATCTGCCCGCCCGGTCCGCCGGCGCGCACCCGCGCCAGCAGGGATGCGATAGTGAAGGCGCCGTACAGGCCCGCGGTGAAGTCGGCAATTGGCACGCCACACTTGACCGGCGCGCCGCCGGGCTCACCGGTGACGCTCATGACACCCGACATCGCCTGCAGCGTCACGTCGAAGCCGCCTTCGGTGGCGCGTGGACCGCTTTGACCATAGGCCGAGATTGAGCAATAGATCAGCGCAGGTTTGCGCGGACCGAACCAGTCCCAGCCCAGGCCCAGGCGCTGCATCACGCCGGGGCGGTTGTTCTCGACCAGCACGTCGGCTGCCAGCACCAGTGCGCGGGCCCGGTCCCGATCGGTCGGGTTCTTGAGGTTGAGCACCACCGAGCGCTTGCCGCGATTGAGCGATGCAAAGTTTTCGCTGTAGCCGTCGGTGAGTGGTGGCCACTGGCGCAGCGAGTCGCCCTCGGGTGGCTCGATCTTGGTCACGATGGCGCCGAAGTCGGCCAGCAACATGGCGCAGAATGGTCCGGCGGCCACATGGCAGAACTCGACGACCTGGATACCGGTGAGCGGATGTTGGGATGCGGTCATGGGTCGATTGTCGTGGCTCGCGCGGCCTGGCATGCCGGCGCGCGCCGCGCCTCAGATCGTGAGCTTGCGGCTGCGTGCCACCACCGGCCAGCTCTCGTCGGCCATGCCGTCGTGCACCGCCCATACGTCGCTGTGCAGCGCCATCGTGGGGCAGATATGGCGCGGAATGCCGTAGATCACATCGCCCACCTGGTACTGGTCGGCTCTGGGCGTCTGCACCACCAGATGTTCCTCGCTCTGTGACACCAACTCCGCATCTTCCAGGCCCATCAGCTTCACGCGTGGTTGCGGCATTTCTGCTGCCACCGCCTTGTGGCCCAGGTCCAGGCACAAGCGGCCAGGCGTGGGCTTGCTGATCACGCGGCACATCAGCATGGCGCCGTTGAGGAAATGGTGGTCCGGGCAGACGCCGTCCTGGCCGAAGTCCCACAACACCGTGGTGCCGGCGCCGACTTCCACGTCCGGGTGCTGCGCTAGCAGCGCAAAGGTCGGGGTTCCGCTGGCGATCAGCTTGGGCACCGGAAGCTTCTCGGCCAGCATCTGCTCGCGCAATTTCCACACTGGGGCGAAGGCGTCGTCGACCATGCCCGCGAGCGCCGCGTTGTCGGCGTTGCGCAGGTGGCCGTCGTAGGCGTGCAGTCCGCCAACATGAACGCCGGGTGCGGCGCACATGGCGCGGTACAAGTCGGCCGCCGCTGCGTCGGGCACGATGCCGGTGCGGTTCATGCCCACGTTCAGGTCCAGGTACAAGGTGATCGTGACGTTTTCGGCCACCGCCACCCGGCTGATGGTCGCGAGGTTGGCCGGGTCATCGACCAGCGTGGCAAAGCGAGTCTCGGGAAAGCGCCGCATCAGCGCCACCAGACGCAGGATGTTCGGGCCGACCGGCTGATAGGCCAGCAGGATGTCTTCGCCGCCGGCACTGGCAGTCATCTCGGCCTCGGCAATGGTCGAGACCTTGAACTTGTGGATGCCGGCCTGGCGCTTGAGTGCCACGATCTGCGGCAGCTTGTGCGTCTTCACATGCGGGCGCAGCCGCGCCACATCGCCGGCCATCGCGATCATGCGCTGCAGGTTTTTCTTGACCCGATCGGGATAGATCAGTACGGTGGGTGTGTTGATCGCGTCGGCGTTGGAGATGGTGTACCAGTCGGACATGGTGGGCGCTTTCATCTGTTGCGGGTTCGGATCCGGGAACGGGGGAAGTTTGACACGGGTTGTGGCACAGATCCCCATTGGCATCATCTTAGCGTCGCCGTTGGCGCAAGGTGAGGTGGCCTTTTTGCGGCGGGTGAAATATGGGGGTTGTCAGAGCCTGGACCTGATCAAGGTTGAGGGCGTGGGATCGGGCCAGTGGGTGGGGCGTCTGCTTGGTGCCCAAAGCGGACGCTCATACTGAAAATCCAATTGGAATCACCCGTTTGGGCGATGTACAGTGCCCCAATGGTCGATTACACACAAGGCAAACAGCGGCGGGGTTTGTCGGATTTTTTAACCCTTTCAAGTAACTCGCATGTTCAAGTTCGAATGGGATGACCGAAAAGCGGCGAATAACTTGCAGAAGCATGGTGTGTCGTTTGACGAGGCGGTCAGCGTTTTTGGGGATACTCTGGCCTTGACTTTTTCGGATATAGATCACGCCGAGGTCGAGGAACGAAGTCGGACCTATGGACTCTCAAACAAGGAGCGGCTTCTGGTAGTCGTCCACACGGAGCGTCGCAACAGCATTCGAATCATTAGCGCAAGAAAGGCAACTCGATATGAAAAAGGCATCTACGAAAATGGCTGATCAAGACATCCCTGAATTGAAGCGCGACCAACTGGGCAAGGGATTGCGTGGTAAGTACCTGAAACATTTCATTCAAGGTAGCAATGTCGTCGTTCTGCAGCCCGAAATTTTGAAAGCATTTCCAACTTCTGAAGCCGTCAATAAGGCTTTGGCAAGCATGCTGGCTTTCGCTCAGGAAACGCAAGATTTAACAGGTCGCTCAAGTCGGACGACGCGCAAACGCGTCGCCGCGTAGCCTCTGCGTTAGACCGCACCAAGACACTCCTTGCGCTAACCGTATCCCATGTGATACGGCTGCGGCATGCTTGAGGTTCGAGAGACTGCGACCTATGCACAGTGGTTCAACAGCCTCAAGGGCAGGACAGGACAGCGCGAGCGCGGATAGACATCCAGATGGAGCGCCGTATCTTGCCACCGTTGATGACCTGCTCGCAATGTGGACTAAAGGGCCATGCTGCCCGACACCAAGGTGTCAGTACGGGTCTTGATTCTTGCTTTGAGCCGTTTTCGCATCGTTTCACTGGAAGAAGTTCGGACCTTGGAAAGGATGTGGGATCGATATCCCCTCAATCATTCAACGTCAACATCGGAATATCCCGCTTCACCGCCAGCACATCGAGCTTGCGCCGCGTTTGCCCGCACAAAAACCGCGCAATCGCCTCGTGTGTCTCAGCCGCCATCATCGTGTGCCTGTCCACGTTCTCGATGCCCGCCGCATTGCACAAGGCCTTCGCAAAATGTGGCTCCAGCGCTGCCATGGCCACGCGCCCGTCCTTGCAGGCATAGACGCGGTAGCCCGCATGACCGCCACCGACGGCCCCGCCTGGCGTTGTCATGTGCCATTGGTGCGGCAGACCCAGGTAGGCTGCGGCGTCGCCCAGGGCCACTTGCAGATGCACGCCCTTGCCCTTGACGCGCTGCTGCAGCACGGCACCCATGACCGCTTCGGCCGCCATCAGTGAGCCGCCCATGTCGGCGAACAGACTGGTTGGCAGGTCCAGCCCCTGGACCAGGCCGTGTTCGGCCATGTAGGTCAGGTCATGGCCGGGTTCCTCGGCGCGTACACCGGCCGCACCGACGATATCGACCTGGCTCAGCCCGGGGTAACTCTTGCGTAACGTGGCCCAGTCCATGCCCAGCTTGCGCAGTGCCGAGGGGCGGAATGAGGTCAGCAACACATCGGTCCGTGAGAGCAGCTTGTGCACGGCCTTCTGGCCGGCTTCGCTGCGCAGGTCGGCACGGCACACCTTGACGCCCTGATGCAGCGTGTCGTAGGCGCGGCGGCTGTACAGGTCCATCGGGTCACCGGTCGGCGGCTCCACCTTGCTGCAGTGCGCGCCCAACGCCTGCAGACGCATCAGCGCGGCTGGCCCCGGCAGGTTGAGCGCCAGGCTCAGCACGCGTACGCCGCGCAGCGGCTTGAAGGAGGCAGGGGATTTGGGCAGGATCATGTTGTCCTGCAATTTACAGCATGGCCATCCGACATCCGAAAAAATGTTGGCGCCAGAGCAAAAATTGCTGCGCAATTTCTTGGTCTGGCACTCGAGGTCTCAGTGCTCGCCGAAATCCAGCGGCAGCCCCACATAGTTCTCGGCCAGCGACAGCGACGCAGCCTGTGAGTGGATCAGGTAGTCCAGCTCGGCCTCCTGCACCTTCTGGCCGAATCCGGCGGAGTCGGGGAAGCGGTGCATCAGTGAGGTGAACCACCATGAGAAGCGCTCGGCCTTCCAGACGCGTCGCAGGCAGCGCTCGGAGTAGCTGTCGATGCCGGCGTCGATTTTCTCGCGGTAGTGCTCGACCAGTGCGTTGGACAGGTATTTCACGTCAGACGCGGCCAGATTCAGCCCCTTGGCGCCGGTCGGCGGCACGATATGTGCCGCGTCGCCGGCCAGGAACATGCGGCCGAAGCGCATCGGTTCGGCCACAAAGCTGCGCAGTGGCGCGATGCTCTTTTCGATCGACGGCCCGGTCACGAGTCGCTCGCGTGCTTGCGGGTCGAGCCGTTTGCGCAGCTCGTCCCAGAATGCGTCGTCGGACCATTGCTCCACCTTGTCGTTCAAATTGCATTGCACGTAGTAGCGGCTGCGCGACTCGCTGCGCATCGAGCACAAGGCAAAACCGCGCTCGGTGTTGGCGTAAATCAGTTCGTGCGAGACCGGCGGCACGTCGGCCAGGACGCCCAGCCAGCCGAACGGGTAGATCTTTTCGTAGTGGGTGATGGACTGCTCCGGCACGCTGGCGCGGCACACGCCGTGAAAGCCGTCGCAACCGGCGATGAAGTCGCACTGCAGCGCATGTTGCACCTTACGGCCTTGCGGTCCGTCGGTCTCGTAGCGCACGAGCGGCTTGTTGCCGTCGAAGTCATGTACGCTGACGTTGGACGCGCTGTAGACCGTGGGCAGTCCGGCCTCGGTGCGTGCCTGCATCAGGTCTCGGGTGACTTCGGTCTGACCGTAGACCATGACGGTCTTGCCGCCGGTGAGTTGCTGCATGTCGATGCGGTGGCGTGCGCCCTTGAACAACATCTCGAAACCGCCATGAACAAGACCTTCTGCATGCATGCGGGTGCCGACGCCGGCCTCGTCGAGCAAGTCGACGCTGACCTGCTCGAGCACACCGGCGCGGATGCGCCCTAACACGTAGTCCGGGCTCTGGCGCTCGATGATGACGGTGTCGATGCCGGCCTTGTACAGCAACTGGCCGAGCAGCAGGCCGGATGGGCCTGCGCCGATGATGGCAACCTGGGTACGCATGGTGCACTTCTCCTGAAGATGGGCCGATGGCGGCTGTCATGTGAACGACACGCCAGACCCGCTACCGTCAGTTGCGCGAACTGCGGCCCTTGCTGTGACGGACGCCGGCTGGCCAGTCAGAGCAGGCCAGGTGTCAGGTGGTGGTGGCAGGCGCCTGAATCTGAGCCGCCAGCAGGCAGCTGAACTCGCGCGCGAAATCCACTGAAATCCGTGCGTGCACTGCGCCTTGCTTGTCGAAGAAGACCTGCTTGCCGGACGTGGCAAACACACCTTCGTGCCAGACGTTGGGATGGATGTACAGGCCTTGCGTGCCGTCAAAGCGAAAGCACACGAACTTGTCGGGCATGATGTCGTCACCGGGCAGTGCCAGCGGCACCAGAAAGGGTTCTTTCTGCTGCGGGAAGAACAACTGGCCGCCGTCCGGGTGGTAGTTGGCATGCCATAACAACACCTGCTGCGGCGCACGCTGGTGCGTTTCGTCGGCCAGTTGCGGATCGACCGCATAGCCCAGGATGTAGTGGGCGTTGACGGCATCGTTGCGGCCGTACAGCACGTCGCCTTTCCACTCGCTGGTGAAAAGTGCTTCGGTGGTGCCGCCTTCGTCGCCAGTCTCGGGGTCGATCGGACGCCAGCCGGTGGCCGGCCAGCGCACGATTTCCACCGGGTAGTCTTTCGGGTTTTTGACCAGGTAACCATACCCTTCGAGCGCTTGTGCGGTGGCGTCCACCACCGGCATGGGAACGATGCGCAGGTCTCCCGGAAGGTCGGGGTTGAGGTAGTCGATAGCTGGAGTCATGGGATGGATGGCGCAGCGAATGCGCACTGCAAGTAAAAGGTGATTCTACTTTTCCAATATAACAGGGCGTGTTTTCTGCCCCAGAGCCAGCACCAGCGCGGCCACGCAGCTGGCCATGGACAGCAGTTGCAGCGGTCCGAGCGGCTCGTCATTGATGAGAGCACCCGACACCATGGCCACCACCGGCACCATCACCGAAGACAGGCCGGCCACATTGGCCGGCAGCAGGCCGACGATGGCAAACCAGCAGACGTTGCCGATGCACATCGGCACGAACATGATCCAGCTGATCACTGCGATCGATTGCCAGCTCGGCATGAACCAGTTGCCATCGCCAATGACCAGTGCAACGATGCTGATTGGTATCGACCCCAGCAGCAATTGCCAGCCGGTCAGCACCAGCACCGGCACCTGAACCTGCCCGCGCTTGAGAATCAACGTGCCGATGGCCCAGCCGATGGCCGATATCAGGCCCATCGCCAGCCCCAGCGGCGCCGCCGAATAGGCTGCGAAACTGGGCACCATGAGCAAGGTGACCCCGGCGCCGCCCAGCGCCACTGCCAACAGCAGGCGCGGGCTCAGGCGTTCGCCCAGAACCGCCCAGGCAATCAACGCACCCCACAGCGGCATCGTGAATCCCAGCACTGCCGCCTGGCCGGACGGAATCAGCACGGCGGCATAGGTGCTGGTGACGTTCCAGACGACCAGATAGGTGGCGGTCGCCAGCAGCACCGTCTTCCAGTAGCGGCGCGGGATCTGCATCGGCAGGCCGCGCATGCGGGCGAACAGCAGCAGTGACGCACCGGCGCCGGCCATGGCGAAGCCGCGGAAGGTCCAGACCGAGATCTCGCGCACCGCGTATGGAAATAGCGGCCAGTTGGTGCCCCAGACCAGGGTCAGGGCGATCAACATGAAGATGGCGCGGCGCGGGATCGCGGTAGAGGTCATTCGGCGCGAGCGCTATTTGAGGTGCGTTTCGAAAAATCCCATGGTGCGGGTCCAGGCCTGCTCGGCCAACGCAGCGTCGTACTTGAGGAACGCCAGTCCCTTGCGGTCCGCCTCATCATTGGCGAAGGCATGCTTGGCCGCATAGCGATGGAACTCGTAGGACACGTTGGCGGCCGTAAGCTTTTGCTCCAGTTCGTCGACCTTGGCGATCGGAAAGGGCACGTCGTCGATCGCGAAATGGGCCATCAGCGGTGCCTTGATCTTGCTCGCGTCAATGAAGTCCAGTGGCGGGTAGCCGTACCAGACCACGCCGGCGTCCATGTTGGGCACGAATACCGAGGACAGCAGCGTCAGCGCGCCGCCCATGCAAAAGCCGGTGACACCGACCTTGGCGCTTCCCGTTGCCTTCAGGTGCGACACAGCCCCCGCCACGTCCTGTCCGGCGGCATCTCCGAAGTCGAGCTCGTTCATCAGGTGCTCAGCTTCGTTGACCGACAGACCGACTTTGCCACGGTACAGATCGGGCACCAGGGCCCGGTAGCCCTGCGCCGCCAGCTTGTCGGCCACGCCCCGGATCTGGTCGTTCAGGCCCCACCATTCCTGGATCACGACGATGCCGGGGGACTTGTCGCCGGCGGCAGGTGTTGCGAGATAACCCTGAACGTCGTTGCCGTCCGGGCGCGGGTAGTTGATCATGTTTCCCATCGGTTTTCTCCTTTGCAAGGTGAGTCGGAAAGCGGATGGCCATTGTGTACCCGTTCGATCCCCGCCTGCAAATGCCGGGGGTTGCGGCGCTCCGTTGGCGCGGGGTACCATTCGCAAGCTGCACAGGAGGCCGGATCGATGCAGGAGACCCAGAACAGACAGCGCTTGGCTGCCTTGCTCGCCGCCGATGCGGCGGGCTATTCGCGCTTGATGGCGGACGACGCCGATGCCACCGTGGTTGCGCTGGACGCCGCCCGCGCCGTGTTCCGGGAGCAGATCGGAAAGCACCACGGCAGGGTCATCGACATGGCGGGCGATTCGGTGCTGGCGGTGTTCGAGACGGCGTCTGGCGCGGTCGCGGCGGCGCTGGTGATTCAGGCCGGCGTGAATGCACTGGCAGATGCCCAGCCCGAGGCCCGGCGCATGCGTTTTCGGGTGGGCGTGCACCTGGGCGACGTGATCGAAAAACCCGATGGCACGATTTACGGCGATGGCGTCAACATCGCTGCCCGGCTCGAAGGGCTGGCCGAGGCAGGCGGCGTCACGATATCTGACGCGGTGCTGAGCGCGGTGCGTGGAAAACTGGCTGCCACCTTCGTCGATCAGGGCGAGCAGACAGTCAAGAACATCCGTTATCCGATTCGCGCGTACAAGCTGCAGGCCGGCACAGCGCCGCAGGCGGCGACGTCGCCGGCAGCCGGCCCGGACCGTGGCTCGGATAAGCCGTCAATCCTGGTGCTGCCGTTCGCCAATATGAGCGGTGCGCCGGAGCAGGAATTTTTCGCCGATGGGCTGACCGAGGACATATTGACCGACCTGTCCCGGTTCCGCGAACTATTCGTGATTTCACGCAACACCTCGTTCAAGTACAAGGGCCAGGCGGTGGATGTGCGCGGCGTGGCGCGCGAACTCGGCGTGCAATACGTGGTCGAGGGCAGCGTGCGCAAGGCCGGCAACCGGGTGCGGATCACGGTGCAGCTGATCGAGGCGGAATCCGACCACCATGTCTGGGCCGAGCGCTATGACCGTGAACTGGAAGATATCTTCGCGATCCAGGACGAAGTAACGTCGGCTATCGTGGCGATCCTGCCCGGCCGGCTCGAAGCCGACGCACACAGCCGCGCGGAGCGCAAGCTGCCGGCCAACATGGCCGCCTATGAATGTGCGCTGGAGGCCAAGGTGCTGCACCACCGATCGAGCCGGGCCGACAATTTGCGCGCCGTCTCGTTGATCGAACAGGCGATCGCGCTCGACCCGATGTATGGGCATGCCCACGCTTGGCACGGCTGCATCCTGGGTCAGCAGTGGGTGCATGGCTGGTGTGAGGATCGAACTGTCACGGAGGGCGTCATCGGGGGTGCGCTCGAGGTTGCGCAGAACCTGGACCCGAACGACAGCGATGTGCACCGCATACTGGCCGCGCTGGGGGTGGTGCGCAACCAGATCGACAAGGCGGTATTTCATCAGCAGCGGGCCTTGGCGCTCAACCCGAACGACGATCTGATCGTTGTACAGAATGGCGAGATACTCACCTGGCTGGGCAAGCCTGAAGAGGGCATCGAGTGGGTCCGAAAGGCGATGCGGCTCAATCCTTTCCATCACGAGCGTTTCTGGTTCCATCTGGCGCGGGCCCAATTCGGCGCCAGGCGCTACGAGGACGCGATTGCCTCTTTGCGCAATATCGGCGTGCCCGACACCATCCACCATGCATTGCTGGCGGCCTGCCACGCCGGGCTCGGGCGATCCGACGAAGCGGCGGTGCATACGGCCGAGGTGTTGCGGCGCCAGCCCGGATTCAGCGTGCTGGCGCATTGCCTGCCATTGCTGCACTACAAACACGAAGCCGATCTGGCTCACCATCGCGACGCGCTGCTGCATGCGGGGTTGCCCGAATGACGGCGTCGGACGCGGCTGCAGGCAGTACTGGCAGCGTGCCGCCGTCCGGTCCCGATGAAACGTCTCAGACCGGAATTCGCCAGTGGTTGGCGGCCATTCTTGCGGCAGACGCGGCAGGCTATTCGCGTCTGATGGCCGGCGACGACCGGGCCACGGTCGCCGCGCTGGACCGTGCGCGGGCGGTTTTTCGGGACCAGATTGAGTCGCGCCAGGGCCGTGTCATCGACATGGCGGGCGACTCGGTGCTGGCGGTGTTCGAGACCGCCATCGGAGCGGTGGCCGCGGCGCTGGCGATCCAGGCTACCGTCAACGCGCTGGCCGATGCGCAGGAGGCTGCGCGGCAGATGCGGTTCCGCATTGGCGTGCACCTGGGCGATGTGATCGAAAAACCCGACGGCACGGTGTACGGCGATGGTGTCAACATCGCGGCGCGGCTCGAAGGCCTGGCCGCAATCGGCGGCATCACCATCTCCGACGCGGTGCGTGGGGCTGTCAAGGGCAAGGTGGCGGCGGAGTTCGAGGACCAGGGCGAGCAGACGGTCAAGAATATTGCGGATCCGGTACGGGCCTACCGCGTCAGCGTCAAAGCCGACGCTGCCCCCGTTTTAGCCAGCGCTGCGGATGTCGGCATCGATCTTTCACTGCCCGACAAACCCTCGATCGCCGTGCTGCCCTTCACCAACATGAGCGGCGATCCGGAGCAGGAGTATTTCACCGACGGCATCAGCGAGGACATCATCACCGAGCTGGCGCGTTTCCCGCTGCTGTTCGTGATCGCGCGCAACAGCAGCTTCACCTACAAGGGGCGCGCGGTCGACGTCAAGCAGGTCGGACGTGAACTGGGCGTGCGCTATGTCCTGGAGGGCAGCATCCGCAAGGCCGGCAACCGGATCCGCGTCACGGCGCAGCTGATCGACACGCAGACCGGCGCCCATATCTGGGCCGAGAAATACGACCGGGTGCTGGAGGACATCTTCGCGGTGCAGGAGGAGGTGACGGAATGCATCGTGGGCGCGATCGCGCCGCAGGTCAACGCGGCCGAGGTGCTGCGGGCGCGGCGCAGGCCGGGCAACCTGAGCGCCTACGAGATCGCGGTGCGTGCAATGGCACTGGCATCGGAAAGTCAGCAGAAGTCGGATGTGGCCGCGCGTGATGAGGCCTTGCTGCTCGGTCGTCAGGCGCTGGCCCTGGACCCGCAATCGTATCCGGCCTTGATGGCGATCGCGTGGGCCCAGTGGCTGCATGTGTCCTGGCGCACCACCGCAAACCGTGATGCTGCATGGAAGGAGGGCATGGATTCCCTGGCCCGGAGCATGGAACTCGGCCCTTCCGGCTCCATGCACGGCATGCGCGCCTTGCTGCTGGCCTATGCGCCCGGCGGGGGGCGCTGGGAAGATGCACGCATGGAGGCGGAGCTGGCTTGGCGCGCAGCGCCGCAGGATTCCCTGGCGCTGAACGGCGCCGGTTATGTGCTGGACAATGCCGGCGATCCGACCGAAGGCATCCGGTTGCTGGAACGTGCGCTGCGCATCAATCCACGCGATCCGCGCAACTATGTGACCTACGGCAATCTTGCCGCGGCCCATCTGGCGTCGCGCGACTACGCTGCCGGTCTGGTCTGGGCCAGGCGTGCGATCGGAGCCGCCCCGGACAACTCCGCGTCGCATCTGTACATGGCGGCACTGCATGTGAGCACGGGCGAGCTGGACAAGGCCCAGGGCGCGCTCGCGCGCGCACGCTCCCTGGCGCCGGAGTCGGTGGCGCATATCGCCCACATGCGGATAGGGACCGAGCCGTTCCAGCGGGACGAAAGTGGTGATGGCGGCGCGCATTTCCGGCGCCGTTTCCGGGTGCTGCTGCGGATTGCTGCGGGGCTGGAACCTGCCAGCATGGCCGACGAACTGCGTTGAGAAGGGAAACACGGGATGGATGTTCCGACGAAACGAGGCAAGGGTGCAAGGGCCGGACAGGGCAGCCCGGATCGGTACCGGCTGCTGGCCGACGCGGCATTGCAGTTTGGTGCGGCGCGTTCCTTGGACCAGCTTCAGGACAGCGTGCTCGCAATGGCGGTGCGCGTCAGCGGCGCGCGGCGCGTCTTGCTGCTGCTCGAAACCGAACCAGGCCTGTCCGCATGCGGGTCAAGGCTGCCAAGGGGAGAGGACGTCGGCGAACTGGAACGCGCGATCGCGCCCTGGTTGACCGAGGCCCGGCGGTCCCGGGCCGCCCGCCTGCGCCAAGGGCCCGACGGTGCGGCGGCGATCGATCAACGCTCCTGCATGCTTGCGCCCCTGCTCGCCGGGGGCGAGCTTCTGGGTCTGCTGTATGCCGATGTGGAGGGCCGGATCGGCCGCTTCAGCGACACCGACGCCGACCTGCTCACGCTGCTGGCCGCGCAGGCAGGTGTTGCGCTTGCCAATCTGCGAACCAGGGACGCGCTGCAGCAGCGCATCGCCGAGGCTGTCAACGCGCGCGAGCAGCAGAGCGCCACCGCCGAGGTACTCAAGCTCATCAGTGGCACGAGCTTCGACCTGGACGCCGTGCTTGAGACCCTGGTCGAGAGTGCCGTGCGCCTTTGCGGGGCCAACTATGGGGCGATGTTCGAACCCGATGGCAGCGGAGCCTTCCGCCCGGTGGCGCCCTACAAGATGCCACCGAAATTTCTGGCGGCGCTCAAGGCCAAGCCGGTCCGGGCCGGTGATGGATCCCTGACCGGGCGCGTGTTGCAGGAAAAGCGTGTCCTGCAGTTGGAGGATCTGCATTCGGCCAAGGCCTACCGCAGCGATCTGGCCAAGGTGGCCAGCTTCCATACCATGCTCAGCGTGCCGCTGCTCAAGGATGGCGAGCCTGTGCTGGCGTTGACGATCGCCCGCAGCGGGTCCGTGCAGCGATTCACCGAGCAACAGATTGAATTGCTGGAGACCTTTGGCTCGCAGGCCGTGATCGCGATCGAGAACGTGCGCCTGTTCAACGAAACCCGGGAATCGATGGAGCAGCTCAAGGCTTCGGCCGACGTGCTGGGTGTCATCAGCAGTTCAGTGGCAGACACGCAGCCGGTATTCGGGCAGATCCTGCGCAGCTGCCAGGAGCTGTTCGCGTCGAACGAGTCGGGAGTGCTGCTGGTCGATGCGCAAGGCCAGATCGATATCGCCGAGTATCTGGGCTCGTCGCGCGAGGCAGTTGCCGCCAGCCTGCCGGCGCCGGTCGAGCGTACGCCTGCGGGGCGCGCGATCCGCGAGGGCCGTGTGTTGCACTACGCCGATGCGATGGCCGGAGGCGACCAGCCGAAGGTCATTCGGCGTATCGCCGAAGAGGTCGGCAACTATTCGATCGCAATGGCGCCGATGATGTGGGAAGGACGCGGGGTAGGCACGATCCAGGTGGTGCGCCGGCCGGCGCGCCCCTTTGCTGACAAGGAGCTGTCGCTTCTCAAGAGTTTCGCTGACCAGGCGGTGATTGCGATCCAGAACGCGCGCATGTTCAACGAGACCCAGGAGGCGCTCGAGCGACAGACCGCGACGGCCGAAGTGTTGCAGGTCATCAACGCGTCGCCCGGCGACCTGCCGCCCGTGTTCGACTCCATCGTCAAGAATGCAGTGCGGTTGTGCGATGCGACCAGCGGCGCGCTCTGGTTGGCCAGGGACGGGATCGCCGTGGGCGAAGGAGGGCGCGGCGGCAACATGCCCGAGCCATTCTTCGAGTTCGTGGCCAACAACAAGGTGCCCGTCACCCACCTGCTGGGCAAGGACCCGCTGCACACGCCCTATTTCCATGTGGACGACGTCAGGCAGTCGCATGCCTACCAGCGCGGAATTCCGGTCGCGGTATTCGCCGCAGACCAGGGCCTCGTGCGCACCAACCTGTCAGTGCCGCTGATCGAGGGCGACGCAATTGTCGGTGTGCTGACTATGAATCGCCAGCAGGTTAAGCCCTTCACCGACAAGCAGATCACGCTGCTGCAGGCGTTTGCGACCCAGGCCCAGATCGCGATGAAGAACGCGCGGCTGATGAACGAGACGCGCGAGGCACTGGAGCAGCAGACTGCGACGGCGGAGATTCTCAAGGTCATCAGTGAGTCGCCGACGGACGTGCAGCCGGTGTTCGAAGCGATCCTGAATACCGTGTACGACATGGCCGGGGGATATCTCTTTGCCGCTGTCATCCGGCGCGAGGACGCCTTCTTTCGCCTGATGGCGCGTCGGCGCGAAAACGAGCCCATTCAAGGACCTTCGCAAAAACTCAATCCAGTCGATCCGGCGGGCAATTTTCCGTCGCGCGTGTTGGCCAGCAAATTGGCGCTGCATATTGCCGACTGGAGCGCGATCGAGATTCCCGAGTACGAGCAGAACGTATACGACCAGGGCGCCCGGTCATCGCTGATGCTGCCGATGATGCGTGGGGACGACTGCATCGGCGTACTTGCCGTCACCCGTTCGGTGGCCGGCGCATTTGACGCCAAGCTGGCCGCGCTGCTGCAATCCTTCGTGCGCCAGGCCGAAATCGCGATCGAAAATGTGCGCCTGTTCAACGAGACCCGCGACGCACTGGAGCGCCAGACTGCCACCGCCGACATTCTGAAGGTCATCAGCAGCTCACCCTCCGATGTATTGCCGGTGTTCGATGCCATCGTCAGGAACGCAGTCCGGTTGTGCGATGCGGTCTATTCGGCGGCACTAAAGGTCGAAGGCGGGCAGTTGCACCTGGTAGCCACCAACAGTTGGCCGGAACAAGGACTGGCGCGGGCGCAGCAATTGTTCCCGATGTCGATCGACACGGACCACCTGAGCGCGATCGCGGTGCGCGAGAACCGCGTGATACACGTGCAAAGTATCCAGGACGACCCTTCGGTACCGGCCACTTCTCGCGAACTGGCCGTTCTCACCGGCTACCAGACCCTGCTGGTAGTTCCGATGGTGCGCGACGGCCGATCGCTGGGCGTAATCGTGGTGGCGCGCAAGAGTGGCTTTACGGTCGAACAGATCGACCTGCTCAAGACCTTTGCCGAGCAGGCCGTCATTGCCATCGTCAACGTGGGCCTGTTCAAGGACACGCAGGAGGCGCTCGAGCAGCAGACCGCGACCGCCGAAATCCTGAAGGTCATCGCAAGCTCTCCCTTGGATGTGCAGCCGGTGTTCGACGCCATCGCGAAAAGCGCGTCGCAGCTGGTCAATTGCTCTGTTGGCTTGCATATCCGCAAGGGCGACC